>Ga0065711_1002183_pt1 | contig 35858 bp, 23 predicted proteins | sample Hoacrofraction12_FD_59098 | JGI IMG/M metagenome (GOLD analysis project Ga0065711, IMG submission 59098) | Hoatzin crop microbial communities from Cojedes, Venezuela - Epithelial fraction 12 v2 (version 2) | ecosystem: Host-associated > Birds > Digestive system > Esophagus > Crop | place...
GCACTTGCCCTTGTTGAACCTCATCAGGTTCCTCTCTGCCCAGCTCTCCAGCCTATCCAGGTCACGCTGAATGGCAGCACAGCCTTCTGGTGTATCTACCACACCTCCCACTGGGAGGTGTGGTAGATACACCAGAAGCTAAGCTTCCTTTTCTCTATCTCTTCTGAAGAATGCTCCTTTTTTTGGGGATGCCTGCAAAAGCCTGAAAGCACTTTTAATTCACTCTATCAAACTGTCCCGAAGTCTTTTCCAGGCTGAACAGTTCCAGCTGGCTCAGCCCCTCCTTGTATGAAAGATTCTCCAGTCCCTTAATCATTTTTGTGGACTTTTTGCTGGACTCACTCCTGTACTTTCACATCTTTCTCATGCTGAGGAGCCTTGAACTGGACACAGTGCTCCAAATGTTGCTTCAGCAGTGCTGAGCAGAGGTGAAGGATCACCTCCCTTGACCTGTTGGCAACAGTCTTCCTCACGCAGCCTGGGATGCGGTTTGCCTTTGGCACGAGGGTGCATTGCTGGCTTGTTGACAGCTTGTTGTCAACCAGAACGCCATCCATTCTGCCAGTTTTCAATCCATCTTCTTGTCCGTTGATGTAACCAATGCTTTGTCGGATTGTGAGGATGTTACGGGAGACAGTCAAAAGTCTTACTAGAGTCACAATATATACAGCTCTGTACTCATCCACCAAGCTAGTCACCTCACTGTGGAAACAATCAGGTTGTTTAAGTATGATTTCCCATTTGTAAATCCATGTGGATTGCTTCCAGTCACCACCTTGTCCTTCCTGTATCTGGAGATGGTTTCCAGGAGTACGTGCTCCACCACCTCCCATGGACTGAGGTGAGGTTGACTGGCCTTTTGTTTTCTGGATCTTCCTCCTTGCCTTTCTGAATGTTTTAGGGTGAGTGGCTTTGCTTTTTCTTCTTTGTACTGGCAATCTTGATCCATGTTTACAGCTTCTACACACTATGGTAATGTAATTATAAAGCAAAGCATATTATTCTCCTTTTTACTGGTAATTCTAAGCTATACAGATGCAAGCTGGGAAGTGGAATTTCCAGCCCAAAGTTCTGCTCCCAAAAATCAGGCCTCTACCATGTGAACTAATGAGTACCTTTCTAAGAATATACTGTGACAGAGTATCATCCCACTGCTTTCTATAGATACAGAATTCCATTGTGCATCTTTGCCCTGGGGTCATAGCTTTCTAAACTTGTATTTGCATTATTTCTCTGTTCCAGGCCGAAATGAGCTGATTGCCCGCTATATTAAGCTGCGAACAGGGAAAACACGCACAAGGAAACAGGTAAGTGTAAAGTTTTCCCTGTAGACGTTAACTTCTCTGAACTACTAGGCGTGATGAGGGCTTATGAGAACAAATCCCTTCCTGTTAGTGTCTGACTTTGCTGGAAAGAGATTGTTGTGCTGAGCTGGTTAATAAGAATGATGGGAAGAGTCAGCTCAGGCATTTTACAGTAGGATTGTAATGCTCGTGTTTCCCAGCCACATCGTGACACACAAGTTTTTCTGCTGTTAAAAGTTGGGTGATTTTATTTGTTTGGTCTACTAGTGAACGTTTCAGTGAGCATCTGTGGTCCTCTATATGAAGATTCTTTCAGCCCATACAGGTGGACAGAAATGGTGATTTTGAAAATACCTGGCACATGGGATGAAAAAAGAGTCTTGGTAATTTGGGAATGACAGTCCAGGCTATGCTGGACAAAGCACTGAGCAACCTAGACCTGCTTTGGGTACAGGGTTGCTGGACATCCAGAAATTCCTTCCAATCTATATTATTCTATGATGTGTTTCAGCCCACATTAGATATGGGAAAGTCCTGTGTTACATAATGGCCAGGGATATGGAACATGAGTTTCGCTTCTCGCAAGAGGAGACCAAGATGGGAAGCAAAGAGATCAGAACTCTCAGTCCCTGGATTTAAGGATGGGTTCTTTAGATTTAGAGGAGGTCCCTGGCTTGATAAAGCCATTTGAATTGAAAAAGGCCTTAAAATGCTGATCTTTGCTGGTCCCCTACCTCATTTCATGACACTTCAGTTATGTTCAGAAAAGCATCTTATTGCCACCTCAACCCCCCTCCTCCCAACCTTAAATAACTCCCTGTTGCACAAGGTGCCTAAAATATGTTTACTTCTGAAAGCAGCTACCAAGTACTCCTCTGGAATGAAGATGGATTTTGTCTTTCAATGCAGGTATCTAGTCACATCCAGGTCCTGGCAAGGCGGAAAGCTAGAGAGATCCAAGCCAAGCTCAAGGTATGATGAGTATCCTTTAACATATCACGCAAGCCCCCTGAGGCAGCAATATCCTCATCCGTTCCCTCTTTGAATAGCCATAAAAAAGGGTGAGATTAGCCACTGAACTGTAGTAAGCTGGGGAGGAAAAGGTACTTCCCAGGAAGTGTTGTGCAAGCACTTGTATTGTTGTAGCTCTGTGACGTCTGGAGCAATTCTATTTAAAGAATAGAGAAACAATAACCTTAAATTTTGTGTGTCTTATTTCTCCCTCTGGTTTGCGGTGCTGTCATCCAAGTCTGAAAGACCCCTAGACTTGGGAGTATGCAAAGAGTGTTCAGCTGAGAAGGAGGTGTTTATGGTTTTAAGTGCTGACCAGTAAGGAGTCCCTTCTGTTGCGGTGGCCTTGGGAAAGGGTAGCCTTATGGGTACTGCAGTGCTAGTTCCACCTCTGCTAGTGATAGTGATGTGGAGTTGTCTGTGAGAAAGTGTTCTGAGTTGGCATAACTGCTGAGAGGACGCAAGAAAGCCAGCTAGCATCTTCTCAGGTAAAATGGTGCCAGCTGAATAGATTTTGCCCCTTGATTAATTCAGAACTGATTTGAAGAGGGCTGGGCTAATGAGAAAGAAAATGGTTGACTACTTGCTCGAGCAAATCTATGTTTTTCTTTCTATAGGAAGAGCTCTGAGATCATGCTAGTGAACTGGTACCTCTTGACATTTATTTCCACTCAGATTTGAAGCAGGGAGATGGTTTATGTGCTCAGACTGAATGGCCGGAAATGTCGAGAAGGTCAAGTTTATGGGTGACAAATGCACGGGAGGGTATCCCCTGCTAGAATGTGAGCCATCCTTGCCGAGCAGGATGTGAGGTCCAGTCCTTGTTATGTATCACTGAGACAGCCAGGGGAGGAAGGTGCGTGCCGACCTTCCCGATTTGGTACGGCAGCAAGTGATCTGGAGGGAAGCATGTTAGCTTCCCTGATCTTCCATGCTTCAGGTGATGGTGAGGATCCTGACAGCCCAGTCCAGCTCTGACTGCTGAGTGGACGGCTGTTAGTGTGTGCTTCCTCTTGGCTGGCTGGGCAACTCCTTGCCAGGCACCAGGAGAAGCAGACTGTCTGTGATTGAACTGTTGGCACTCAGTCTTGACCGGTGCTGAAGTGCATGCGTCTCGATTGCAAGCAGTGATTACCTCCAAGTCATGACTTCACCCCCCACATGCCACCCCGAGCTCCATTTCAGAAAATGGTGTTGTGTCTGTCATTAGCCTGTTGTGTTTCCAGCTGCTCTGGTAAAGAGAAGGAGCCACAAATTACAACTATCTAATTCAGTGCTGCTAGGTAGGGCTGCCTAAGCTTGAAACCTGTGGTGCTGTTAAGTGGTCAGTTCAGGTGGAGGCCTGCTTGAGAGGCAAGTTAGAGCGAGTAGGAAACAACAACTGCCCAGGGTGTTAAAAGATTTACTGCTGCTTATATATGTAACCTTGATTCCATTCCTTGCATGTCACAGCTCTGGGATTTGGCGTGATTGAAAAGCCAGTCAGCCGAGCCTGTTTCCACTTAGCACACAGGAGCTGGCCGTTTTTGTTCTCGGGGAACGAAGGTGTCTCGGGGAGCTCCATGGAGCCATTGGTTGTTCTCCTTTTACACCACCTTGGGCCATGCTGTGAGCTCTGCCCAGCTGCCTGCAGAGAACCATTCCGCAGTACCAGGCTGTTCCTCTCTGCCCGCAGAGGCAAGTCTGCAGCACCGATTCGACTGATTTACTTCTTTGCTTTTGCTAGTCATTTTCATGGAGCAAGGAAACGAAATCACAAAAGCTGCTGCCCTGCCTCGAAGTTCCTGCTGATAGCTGTGTGTTCTTCTATCACTGTTCATTTTCTATAGCAAGTATACGTTTTCATATTTATATCCTAGAGATCAGAGCGGCTGCATGCTGACTTTTCGCAGCAATTACTGTAATACTGCTGTTTCCACACAAATTGGTGTCTTCTCTCAATGTGCAATGTGCCTATAACAGATAGAGGTGGGAAAGTAGGGTAAAGCTTGGAGAAAAATCTGTTGCCAGAAGTTTTCCAGGTCCTGGGTGGCTCACAGATATCACCTGTACTAAGAAAGATAGGAATAGTGGTGATATTATTATTAGTAGTAGTAGTCTTGAAAATAATAAAAGAAAACACAAACATTGCAAATGTTTGGTATAAGTTTTTGTTGCTTTATTTGCTTTTTTTTCTTTTTTTTTTTTTTGTGTACTGGAAACACAGTACAAATGAACTGTTAGCTGAAAGAGAAAGGAGATGTCTTTTACAAAAACCTGCTTTTTCCAGCAGTCTGTCAGGCATTTAAACAAAACAGAAAAACACAACAGGGGCTAATAGATAAAATATTTTCCCTTCTTAATTGGTTTGGGTTCCCCCCCCCCCGACTTTAATACTTCCAGAAGTAGATGCTTCTTCCCCATAAGCTCATGTATAAATTCAGGGAGACAAATACAATATTTTCAGTGAGAAAGTAAGGGGAGGAAAGATATCCTCTTCTACAATGGCAACTGGGAAATTGTCCTTATGTATGTCATGAAGAAACGGAAAACAACCCTTGCCCTTAAAAAATGTAGGTAATCCTTAAAGTATTGCCTAAAGCATCATTTAAGCTGGATTCTGAAAAACTTTCCCATACCTTTGCAGAATCTTAGGAACTCTCTCAGAAATTAATGTCTCTCTTCCATTCATTTGAATGGTACTAACAGGAGTCACAGATACTGTAAAAAAGAATATTTGTGTTTTGCCCATTCCTACTGATCATTCCACTTAATCATTACCATTTATTCTTGTGCTTTTGTTATGCCTCCTCCAAATGGTTTTTTGTGTTAGACACATCAGAATCCCTGGGCTTTGAACTTTAGAAAACCTGAGAGAAAGTGGAGGGGTTAGAGAGAATGGAGACCCAAGGGTGAGAACTTCCTGCAGTTCAGTGAATGCAAGTGGGAACTGAGAATTCCTGAAGACAGCAAGAGCTTACCTTTTTCAGCAGTTTCTCCAAGCCATGAATTCATCTGTGACGTTGCCGTTATAATTATAATGTCACAGATAAATGTGGTGTGTTTGAAGGATGAAGATAAATTGTAGGGGATGTAGGAGGAAAGGCAGTATGTGGGGAGGTGCTTCTGTTTGTCTATATTCCTTGGAAGAAGGAGCAAAGAATGCTATTTGTTTTAAACATAAAGAACATAGCTGTTGCACTGTCATTGCCTGTAAAAATGTGTGCAGCTCCACAGCTCTGTTAAAATACAAAAAGGAATGTCCTTTCGTATGTGCCCTGGGAGGTTACCAAGTTTTCCTGTCTCCCCGGGGAAGGGAATAGAATTATCAACTTTACCTGAGACTAATGCCGTCCCAAATTGAGGTAGTCTTTTTGCAGTGATGACTACAAACTCATTTTGTGAGCTTGTTTTTAGAGGGTTTTTTTGATAAGCAAGAGTCTTTCCCATTGAATATTCTTAGCAATTATTAAAACACAAGACTCAATTAGGATTGTACTTTCCATAACAAAACATTTCAGCTCTGTGGCTGAAAGCCTTCAGACAGAAAGGATAAATGCTTAGCAGTCTCTAAACCAGTGATCCTATCATTTCAGAAAGGATGATTAATCACATCTGAAGCCATAGTAATGGGTGAAAGCCTTACATGCTTTGAAGAGTTCTTAGAACAGTTATTGGTGAGTTTGCTGCCCAGGTTTTCAGAGATGCTTGTTCCCTACAAAGAAGCTGATGAGAATCCTGGTTATGCAGCATTAGACCAGGCAACTTATTTATCATTATAATAATTACGTTTTTTCTGTTTCTGCTCTTGCCCATAGGACCAGGCAGCTAAAGATAAAGCCATGCAGAGTATGGCTACAATGTCATCTGCCCAGATTATCTCTGCAACTGCCTTCCATAGTAAAATGGCCTTGCCTGGTCTCCCACGACCAGCCTACCCTGCAGTTTCTGGGGTGAGTGAATCATTGTCTTGGAGGAGTTGGGATGAAGACCCTTGAATATTTGAAAGGGCATTGGGACCGTCTCAGGAATATCCTGAGAGCATCAGAAAGAATGGGCCAAAAAGCATTGTCTTTCAAGAGCAAATCTGTCAATATGGCTTCAGCAATTTGGGTCTGATTCTTTCCTCACACGGATGTAAAACAATAGAGTTTCACTATATGCTTTTTTTAAAATTACACCAGTGTGAGAACAATCAGATACTTTCAGTTTTCAGCTGCCTGAAATATTTTTAGCTGTCTGTATCACTTTCTTAGTCCAGGATCTTCTTAGATTAAAACTGTGTGGGCCATCCTGACTCTTTTTCAAGCTCATCATTGCCAAGCTCATCCTGAGAGCACTTAGATCACAAACTGATGGCCCTTCTAAAATCCTTAGTAGAGGAGGCCTGTCAGCATCCCCTAACGTTTGAGTTGGGCCCAGTGAGCCTTTACTGAGCATATTTTCTGCCAGGTGCTCCTGTGGAGCTCTTCTGGGGAAAATGATCCTTCCAAGAGAGTGAGCATCATTAAAGCTTTGGAGATGGAGGCACAAGGTGCATACACAGTATTTAACATTAAAAACTGCTATTGGGTCTGTTGCTTGAATGTCACTAGTAGTACTGTGTAGAAAGAAAACGAAGACCAGTCAGCATCTCCACAAGGCTGAAACCAGGAAGGCAGAATGAAGAGATACAGCTCAGTCACATCTTTAAAAGTCTGTGAGCTTGCAGTTTCTTTCCTGAGGAAGGAGCAAGCCTTGCTTTTCATCTCTGTCCGAAGAGTGGTGACTTTTGCCGGTATATTGTTCTCTTGCAGTTTTGGCAAGGAGCTTTGCCAGGTCAAGCTGGATCTTCCCAAGAGTGAGTATTCCTTCGTGTGAGCATCCAAAGCAGGTGCTTCTGCTGCTTCCTCTGTGCTGCCTGAGGAGCACCATTAGCTGTTACAAGATTTATAAAACGCTAAGATAATGTAGTCTTTGCTCTCAGGCAGATTCCCTGATCATGGATCTGAGACTTAAGGCCCATGGTTGAAGACAAACTGAGAGTCATGAGAGAATCTTAAACAGATAAAACCCTGTGTTTTCACGTTGTACCTTCAACATGGATTACACCCCTCTAATGTGTCCCATGACTCAAGCAGCCTAATAGGGGTTGTTTTAGGGAGCATAACCTAAAACAGGAGCAATTTAAGCCAACTTAAGGACAAGCAGCTGTAAGGGAGTATGTTCTTCACTCAAGCCATGTGTTTCTGCTCACTTGTGGTGCTATTGCTAATGTTTGTGGAGCAGATCAGGGAACAGATACTATTAAAGTACCTTGTGGGGGAAAAATGGCTAGTAAAAGAATGGATGCCATCCTCATAGAAATAAAAAGTAGATTTTATGCCTTTAGCTTGAAAGTGAACAAGGAAGCATCAATGTGAGAGGTTCTTCTAGAAGCTTGAAGTTTCTGCCACCCCTGATGTCAGACGATGTCTCCAGATCCTGATTTTTTCATACAGTGGTGTTAAAATAGAGCTGAGCTCTGTAAGTCTGCAGGAAGACCCTGCTGAACACCTGCAGGGAAATTTTACTCAGTCCAGTCCGGGCTCCTTGCTGTTTTTTAAGTCTTTCTCCATGACTCTCGCTTGCCCACACAGAAAGATAACTTCCCAAAGACACTTAGGCCACTTTCTCCTTCAGGAGAAATACTTGAGCTAATCTACGCAAAGAGTTGGTCAAGAGTTTATTTTGTTTGGTTGGGTGTTAACCATCTCTCTTTGTGTATTTCTGTAGCGTGAAACCTTTTTCTCAACAACCTTATGCTGTACAGCCTCCGCTGCCATTACCAGGTAGGTAAGGAAATGTAGTTCCTTGCTTTGAAATTACATGCCAACTTCAAAAATAGCCAACACTTTGAAAAGTTTAAAAACTGTTTTTTTAAAAATATTTTTACCTTTTGAAATATTTCAGTGAGCCCAAAATTAATTTTTATATAATTTCGCCTTGTCACCAGTTCCCATCCTTTTACTGAGAGGGCTGCAGCTTTTTAATGATGTTTTATTGTAAGTTTTTTTCTTCTTGTTTTAGGTTGGTTGTTTTGGGGTTTCTTTTCCTCGTGGCTCAGCAGAAAATAAAAGTTTACATATCTCTACTGTTCTTCCACCATGCTGTATTTACTAGAACTCTGTTTTCCATCATAACATGATTGCCTTTCCAATTTCTCATTAAGTGGAACAACAAATGCCTCTTCCTTCTCAGTTTCCCCATTTTAAGAGGTTAATGGTCATGTTAATGGTAATGCATTGTTCTAATACTAAAGCAGTTTATTTCACTGCTCATTTAGGGCTCAGTCTAGGTCCTCTTAAAGTTGCTGAACATATTTTCTCTGGTGTCAAAAACAGGTGGATTGTCTTTTACATCATTACCAACCCTGACAGTGCTGTCTTAGGAGAGGGTAACTGAGAAGCCATTTAGAGCACAGGTAGAGTGAGGACCTTGTGAATGATATTTTTTGCATGATGACTGAAGTCGTAAGAAAATGTAATTAGTAGCTTTGACAACAGGTGCTCTACTGGAAAGCTATTGCCAACTTTTCTCTTTCTAAATTTTGTTGTATAAATCCTGTGTGCTTAGGGTTTGAGTCTCCTCCTGGCCTCTCGCCTTCCCCATCAGCACCAGCTTGGCAAGGACGAAGGGTTGCTAGCTCCAAACTTTGGATGTTAGAATTCTCTGCATTCTTGGAACAACAACAAGACCAAGACACAGTAAGATATGCACCTGACTTCCTCCCCTCATTAATTTTTGGTCTTCAGGTAGCTCCTGTTCATCATGGGTGTGTTACATTACTATATGTATATGGAAATACTTGCTTCATTGCTCTACTGAGAATAGAAAGCCATCTTTGGGAAACACAAGATGTCCTTCTCTTAAAGGACAGAATTGCCTATAGTGATGTAACCAGCTCTGTGCCATGTGCTTCTGGCCTCCCTTTCCAGGGTTGTGGATGTTAACATACCAGAGCTTAAGGCACGGAGGCCATAAGACAGTGGTACAGCCCCTGCCGGGCTCTTGCAGCTGTCCCATTCAGACTTGGAGGATAGACCCGGAATCAGGTGGTAGAAAGCCATGTGTTTCTCTGCTGTTCTGGGAACTTAAATTTGTGGACAACTGGGATGAACTTGCAGAAATGTGTTTCCATGGTGCCACCTATAAAATGGAAGTAGTAAGATTTGCCTGTCTCACTGAACCTTGTGATACTACATGTTGAGATGTACATTGGTGACGGGCCAGTTACATTTCCTCTGTCTGAAATAGGAAAGTTCAGAAAAGATTATAGTATTTGGGTGGTACTTTGCTGTGGGATTTCAAGCAGCTCTTCATAGGACAGGAGCGCATTAATGTTTGACTGAGTGATCTGTGACAGGTAACACCCTGTATTTCAGGTTACTTTGCACTATATAGCAGCAGCATGAGGTTTAGGAGCGAATACAGGAAAAAAACCAACGATAATGTTTCAGAAGAAGCAAGAAGCATGGATGTATTGATAGGAAAGATATAACAGCATGAGCTGGTATTAGCAGAGATATTTCTGCTAATAGTTCTGCTCTTCTAGAAAGTGCTATCAAATCTATAGTGACTTCCAGTAGTCTTCTGTGAGGAATCATGAATATTCAGTATGTACTGAACAATTTCCTAATTCCATGTTTTTCCTCTTCTTGCAGTATAACAAACACCTGTTTGTGCACATTGGGCAGTCGAGCCCCAGCTACAATGACCCCTACCTCGAGGCAGTGGATATCCGGCAGATTTATGACAAGTTCCCTGAGAAAAAAGGGGGCCTGAAGGAGCTCTTCGAAAGGGGGCCAGCTAATGCCTTCTTCCTTGTCAAATTCTGGGTAAGGGAAGGACCCTTTGTAGGGTATCCATTTGCTATGAAGTTTTCACTTTAAAAGCGGTGGCCTCACTAGCCGTTAGAAGACTGCCACCTCCCAACAAGTTTTCCCTGTGCAGGCAACTTAATAGAGTCACAACTGTCACTGGAGATCTTGCCTTGACCGCACAAGGCCCTCATTCTGGCCTGGAGTAAGATGTATCTTGCACAATATCATCTGTAGAGTTGTTCTTGGCTAGTGTCTGGAGATTTTATTTGCTAATGGTGACTTGGGCCCTTTAAAACTTCATTTATGTATAAGAGAAGAATTCAGAGGAAATTATTCTCTGCATACTCTAATGTGTTCACATCTCTCAGTGTTCAGTAACTTCCAGTCAGAGGCAACATTTTTCCGTCTTCTCCTAGCTCATTAGCTGCATTTTGTGCTATCCAAGTACTAATAATTTACAGATGCATATTTACTGCAGGCACAAGGACAGGCAAAAGATAAGAGAGACATACGATGAAATTGGATTATGCTGATAATATGTTACTGAAATGAATTCTGGTAAGTTGGCAGAAATCAGCCTGGCAAAAGCCTACTCACTCAATTTGGATTTTTGTGAGTTAGCTGAAATTCGCAAAAACTGTGCCATTGCGCTTCAGGGTACAAACAATATCGTTCTGGTGATCGATATTATCATAGGTATTACAAGATTAAAAATAATAGCAGCTTGGGGCAGTTGCACGCTGGATGGCTGAGGGAATGCGTAATGGGATTTGGAGCCTTTCATCTTGAGTTTACCGCTTATAATTCAGCCCCAGGTCAGGAGTGAGATGATGAGAAATGAGCTTTCATATCCCATAGTCTTCATAAAAACTGGCATTCGAAAGCCTCTGAACTGGTGCTTTCAGGAGAAGGAAGAGTTAACTTAAGGGCCTTGAGATGCAGCTTCCCAGCTCTCCCAGGCCTAGCCTTTCCAGAAGGAAGCTGGAGAAGTTGGCTGGGAGTCTGCTGCCCCAGTGTCTGGTGCTTAGAGCGTCGGTTATTGGTGGTTCTTGGAAACGCAGAATTTTACTGCTGGCAGACTGTGTGCTGCTGAGCTGTGTCCCTCATGGGCCTCGCCTCTGTCAGAGTACAACGAAGCCTGCTTGGGAAGGTCGAAAGAGAAAGTAAAAGACCAGCGCTGTTCCGAGTGGAAGACAAATACTTGGGAGAGACAGCGGCACCTTGCTGAGAGGGGTATCCTTTGACAAAGTCTGAGCAGCGATTGCCCTACTAAGAACTGCCTGGAAAAGGAAACAGAAGTCTGATGTGACGGACGAAAGGAAAAAGAGTGAGAGGGGATAGCTTCTAAGAAATGGTCCTTGGAAAAGTAGGAGCTGTGAAAGCTGCTTCCTGCTGCGGGGTAGGGATCTAAGGAAAGTCTTCATGTCAAGGTGAAGAGCGCTGGCTTCTGTGTGGTATCACTCTGAGGTGCTTTAGAAGTTTCAGAAAACCAAAGGAAAAGCTTAGAGTGAGTCGTTATGTAGAGAGAATAAAAGACTTTGAATTCCTTGACTTGAGGAGAGAAATCATCATGAAATTGTCGTGTAGCGCAACAGTGATTTTATTTACCAAAACTGTTAGTGCGCTTTTGTGCCTGTGGAGTTGGATTTGGGGGTTGTGTGTGTGTTTGTTTTTTTAATATCAGAAGGATAAATGTGGCCTATGCATCATGTCAGACCAACCTAAGCTAGGCTTTTGAAGAATGTATGTGGTGGGATGTCATTAAGTTGGACTCTTTCTGGGCCCACGTGAGGTGTCTGGTGTTCAGAGGGTAGCGACTCGGTGAAATATGGATTGCATAAAGAGATGTGACATAGGATTTGAAACACCTTTACTCCAAAGTCATGATGCCCTGGGGCTCTGCATCTGTACACTTCTAATGAGAGTGATATTTCTGGGCTTGGTTTAATATTTTGGTTTTCTGATTCTTTTCTTGGTAGCTTGCATTGTTGAATCCCATCTGGAGTTAACATCAGGTTTTATTGGTGGAAACACTACAGGCTGTCACTTACAAATATGCTGAGTTTACAAGGCAAGTAATTGATTGAATGGAAGGTGCTACGGCTTTTAAGGAGTAAATCGTTCGGTCTTGTATTTTTGTTTCTCGGTGTAGACAGTGGTAGGGGATGAAAACACCATTCCTCATGCCATATTCTGGATGAGAAGGGATTGGGGCACTTAGGAGTTGCACTGTGTTTCACTGTGTTTTATGTTAATCCTGCGGTAAGACTCCAGCTAGGATCTATAAGGCAATATAACTGAAGCAGTTAAAAAAAAACTTTTGCTCCAGAAAATTTGGACTTTTTTGAGGAAAACTCAAAATCTTTTTGTTGCAAAACTTTGTATTCAGCCTGCCTGAAATGCTGTGGTAATGCAGCCTTACACTTAAACAAAGCATGTGAGCATGCCTGTAGTGCACCGTGCTACACGTGTCGTGGGACTGCCAGAGTGTGGTGTATTGCAATAGATGTGTGTAGTGCAGCCCCCCACCAATAAACACTTTTCACAGATAAGGCAATGTGATTTAAAAAAACAGTTTAATAGAAGAAAACTGCATTTCAGCTGAGATTTTTATACCCCTGTGTGTTTTTATACCTGTGTAACGGTATATGCTAGGGTGCTTTTTCATTTTGCTGCCTGATTGCTGTGGACAGCTATATAAATATACTGTTCATGTCTGAAGATGTGTTGGATAAAGCAGTTACTACGCTGTTCAATTTATAGCGTCTTTTCAGGATAAAAGTGTTATCCAAAAGCAAATTACCAATAACCTTAAACTTGGTGCGTAGAGTTAACTACCTGATGGGATGTTGTGAGACATGAAGATATGATTCATTTTTCAAAGGTTCTGAATTGAAGTGGTGGTTGCAGGTGACAAAGACTTAAAAAATCAAGGCATTGAAGAAGTTCTATTGTATCTATGTAGTTTTAGGCTTGAAGACCCTGAGGCAGGAACCTGCTGTTACTACAGTAAGCACTGAATATACCAGATGATCTGTTGTGCACCAGGAACCTAACTCTGAACAGCAGGGTTGGGGTTCCTTGACATCGCTGATAGCAATTAGGATCTAGTGTGACTGAGAAAGAGATGTTCGTGCTTGTTCAATGGCGCTTTAAATTATTTATACAATAGCTAAGAGTTAAAAGTTGATTAGTTTGAAACATAAGCAGTGTTTGCAATTCTTCCTTGATTTTGGCACTGGGAGTTTGATACAATGAACTAACTCTTGGACCTGGGTTGGCAGGTTGTGTATGACATCTGTGTGACATTTCTCTGTGCTCCAAGTGCATTCTAGCACACGACAATGAATGTGAGACATTAGCCTCCCAACACATGGGCAGCGGCAGCTCTGCTCTTTTCCAGTGTAATGTTATCTCCACCACCTGTTACTTGGTTCTCCCCATGAACTCCTCCTATATGCATCGTTATTAATAGTTTGGGGAAGAGGCGTTTTCAGGGCTTTGCACATTAGTAGAGCGGTGCACTTGCATCTTAAAGCTTTCAGAAGTTGTGAGACTCTGAGTGGGAGATAGAAGGAAAATGGCAAACCAGGAATTCAGGACAGGGAGTACTTTGTCCAGAGCAGCCATCTGCAGAGGGGTGGATCAGGGCAATTGCTTGGGAGACCTTTCCTGTGAATGATGAGTATATGTAGCAATTTCTTCTCGGTGATAGGCAAGCTGGACCAGTCAAATCACTGAGTGTTTTCTTTCCAGTAAATGAATTTTGTGGAAGGGGCCGAAGGGGTGGGCTGGAGAGTGCTGTCCTGCATTTGGCTTCTGTCCTGTACCAAGCAAGCCAGTCAAAACAGCAGCAGTGCAAATTCCCCTTGGCACCCTGCCCTGCCCACTGTTTGTCTTCAGTCCTGATCTGGCAGAAACTGCCTGGAGAGCAAGGAGACGGTAATTTGGTCTCCATGTCTGTTCTGTCCGAGGCACTTCTTCTGAGGCAGCGAACAAGACAGCAGCTAGCAACAGAGATTTTTCTGGTCATTGCACATTTTTTCTGAGAATGGATCTGAGCGCCCATTAATTTCACCCGCCGTCACCAGCACCAGCTCCTGCCAAGTTGCTACCTTATGTCAGGGGACTCTGTCAGTGGAACTCCTTTCACCGTAGTTATTCCCCACAGTGTTCAACAGTATAGAGATTGTCGGCAGCAAAAAGCAGATTGACAGACTGAATTGCTGAGGGAATCTGTCTGCTGGGTGTCAAAATAACAGTCCTGGGGGGCTAGCCTAGTCGCAGCTAACCATACTGTTGGCAAGGCCTTCTGGTATCTTTGGCTAGCTCAGAAACTCTCCCCTTTCCCCTTTCTTGGAGGCTGAAGCTGCAGTTGCACAAGTTTTGGACTGTCCTTAAAGAATTGTTCAGCACATGCCTGTCCATTGACCATGTGGGACCTATGCACATGATACCAGCAAGCTATGGTTTCTTGTGTCATGTAATGGCATTTGGACCCTTGTCCAGTCATTGCTTTTCAAAGCCTCAGATAAGCTGAAGACTGATTCTCAAAGGTTACAGTTCTCACTGTGAAGAGTTTCAGAGAAATTTTGGTTCATAGCCTCATCCTATTGGGAATGAGGCCTTGCTTGGTAGTCAGTTGTGAAACTCAGTCCCACCAAAAATCGACAAAAATCTTGACTTAGTATGTGGCTAGGACAGTGCATAATGCCAACTTTTCTCTAAAATGTTTCTTTCTTTCTTGGGGTTGCAGAAATTGAGTGGTACACTTGAGCTCATCAGAGCTGTTTTCAGCTGCTAAGAGACTCAGATCACCAATATGAATTAAAAAAAACCCACAAAAACAAATGAACAACAAAAAAATAATACTAGCTTGTTGAGGGTTACTGTGCCCTTCCCTGAACAACTCCCTTCTCTTCTATCTAGAAATCTTGTAGGTATTTTAAAATTCTGCTTACTTCTCGGGAAAGGAGGAGATCTGGGATGTTTCCCCCAAAACAGGCAGGTCAACCCTTCTGCATGCCATATGTAGATCTATGAGATGTGCTAGATCACAGATACCTCAGTGATTGTGGTTTCAGTATGTTTGGAAGTCACCAGGCAAGCTATGGCTGTTACGCTGAAGTGTGCACAGCTTTTTGCATCCTGAACTTCCTGCACAGAAAGCCAGAACCTTGACTTTGTTAGATAAAGTAATATGGTCCAGTTGGTGGCTCATGACTCAGATTTAGCTTGTAATATGTCTCATCTATTTGATCTTCTTCTCTTCTTTGCCCTTGAAGAGATGGAGAACAGCTATTTGAGTACTGGACACCCCAACCAGCTGCTGCTGCCCCTGTTGCTAGCAGTGGCTAGTAGGAGCCTGGGAGGCAAGGCGTCTCAGCCCATTGGCTATGGACTTCCCTAAATCCTGACTATGTCTCCTTTGACTGCCTAGGCTGGGGTAAGGAACATATTCAAGAGTTATCTCACTTGTTGGACACACTAGAGCATTTGCAAGTGAGGAGCTGAGGCACCTAGGTTCTAGTCTCCAGGTCTGGATCACATCCAGTTATGTATTCAACAAGTCCATGCATTCCCAGACTATAACGTGAAGAGTAGCGTTCCTATTTGATGAAGTGCTGGGAAGATTAATTTCCTTGATAATCACTATTATTCCCTTGTATCTTTTAGGGATGGAATGTACTGGACAGAGTAAAGCAGACTTTTTTCTTCTCACCTTGGATGTTCACCCCAGGATTCAGTGTGCTTGGACATAGGGTTTTCTTTAGAGAAGGCAACTCTGAAAGTGAAGAGAAAGGAAGAGTTCCTTCCCGAAAGGTGCAGTGTGGTTTCTAGTCCTGACAGCCTAAGTGTTGCAAGGTGCTTGTAGGAATCTAAGCATGGAGGCTGTAGCATTTTTAGATGTTGAGTTAAAAGCAGTAGCTCTTTTGGCCGGTAGAGACCCCATGAGGTGCAGTGGAATTTTGTCCCATTGCAATCCCGGGAAGTTTAACTGCACCCATTAGTGATTTACCTCAGTGTCCACTTGACATTTAGAAGTGAATTTGGCTATGGCAGATGACAGTGGTTTTCCTCAATTTTCTGTCTTGTCTCCCTTCAGGAGGCAATCATCTCCATAGCAGGGAAAGCCAACAAATTGGAGTTCTGCTCCTGAGCAGTTCTTTGGTCTCATATTCATGTGCATCATTGCCATTTTCACTTAACATGAATAAGCCAGGTTGCAAATAATTCAAGAGCAGATACGTGTGTGCTAAATAATCTCTAGTAGGCAGTAACTTCCATGAGAGAGTGGGAAACAGCAGCTATAAGTAAGTAAATAAGTTGTAACCGTAAGGCCAGCGGTATCCATCTGAGGTGCTGCAGCTCCATTCTCCTGCAGATGGGAGCTGGAGCCCTCAGCTCGCTGCTGCTGTCATTCCCTGGAGCTGCTGAAATTCCATGTCTGTGTGTTTATGGGCTCAGATTTTCAGAGGTGACAGAAGGTGGTGGGTGCACAGCTCTTGTTGACTGACCACCCGAAGACATGTCTGAGAGTCCTAGTCCATAATATGGGGCGTGCTTTAGGATAAAACATGCGGTGTAAACATCAGGGAGTTCCAGCATGACCCCATTGCCTCACTGCGACAGGGCTTCCAGGAACCTGATTGTACGTAATGGTAGTGAATGGCGGTGACCCGCTTAATTCAAACACTATTAACATAGTTTTGCCTACAGCCAAATAGTTTAATGTTGATTAATTGGATGTTAACTAGCTGTGAAATTATACAGTCTGGTCGTTTGATGGTAGACCTGCCAAATTGTGGAGGCACCTAGAATGGCTGCTTAGGACTGGTAGAGCTTTTCTCATGAAGTGGAACCAACATCTTTCTGCTTTGCCTCATATTGACTGCACTTATTTTTTAATTTACCATTAAGAGTTTAGAGGAATGAACTTAGTGAGACCCATAAAATGTTTTTCTGGTTCTGCACTGAGGGCCTCCGCTATGTTTATGTAGCAGTGGTCCAACCAAGCTTCTATCGCCTTGACCTTTGTTCTTTTGACTCAGTGGAACAACTTCTCTGGAAAAGCAGAATTGGGCCGATACATTGTGTTTATCACCCCCAAGGGAAATAGCTGAACAATATTGTGAAGGGCTCCTAGTCTGGTTCCTCTTTGGAGAAGGGAAGGAATTAATCTTTATTCAGACAGACGGAGTATGGGTCAAATAAACAATACAGTTAGTTGCATTGACATGTAAATGAGCAGTACAGTAACTCAGTAAAAACCTAAACCAGAATAGAGTAGCATTGCTACTCTCTAATACATGTATGTTTGTAGTGTGAACAAAGTAGCTTCATAACTAGGGAGGGGAAAATTTGATAGCAAGGACTTCAGCATGACCATAATAATTCACTTGGCAACCTGAATTATGATAAAGTCTGTAAACGCCTGTGCCTTGTTCCTGTTGATACCTGTGCTACCAGGTTCAAGTGAGCCTGGGTTTGCCCACATACGCTACTTCAGTGTAGACAGACCATTGGAGCGTAACAGTGCCTTACAGTCGTTCAGGTGGTCGTGACAGTGCAAAAGCTTCCAGTGTTTCTCCAGCTGCTGTTTCCAAGTCTTGTGCCAAAGTTATCAGTATCTCAGTGACGCAAATGTGAATGAAGTGAAATGATTTTTGAAAAAGTTTTAAATCCGTATTGTTTTACTGATACATTTTAACATGTGTGCCCAAATCTGTTTTCAGCTTGGTGAGGAGGCAGAAAACTATGGGGGCAAAAAGGGATAAGTATTTAAGAGAAGTCAGGAACCTATTCAGCTGGATAAATTGTTTTGTGAAGCTATCCTCTAAGGAGAAGCAATCATGAGAATAAAATGATTGCCAGCTTCGTACAACTATCTCCTGATAAATCAGAAGATGCTCTTGAATATATAGTATGCAGGAGATGACAAATTTAGGAAAACATAAAGGGATGAGTGCACAGCTGGTGTAAACTGGTACGGGTGTATTATGTGTGTAGGGCTAAGCGTATTCACAAGGGTTGAATATCTGTCACTGCTTCAGAGGGAGGGGCTCTGCTTAAAAGGGGGAGTCACAGGGAAGAAGGCAAACCATTCTGACAAATGGACTTCCTTTCATCCATCATCTGTGGTGAAGATGGTACAACTGCTAAGGATTTTTGTAGAAACCGTGAGAAACAACACAGTCGTTTTGGAGAGTGATTTGTGATCACATATGTGAATACTGTGCCGTTATGGTCTCCATTGAGAGCAGAGTGAGCAGAGTGAAAGCTGTACGTCCGTCCCTAATGCTGCCAGTGTTGATGCGAACATTGGAGCGTTCTGTCACCTTGCCTGGACTGAATCTTTCTCCCACTAGAATCACCTGAATGTTACAACTGCTAGTCTAGGAGACACCCCAGGAGATGCATTGCCCACTGAACTTCATGAAAAACCTATTCTAAATCTGTCTTTCACTTGTTTCTGAGTTTGTACTTTAAAAAAAAAATCATGGTAATTGGATTTTATTGGTTTGTTTGCTTGAATCTTCTGTGGCTTCATTTGTCTAATGCAGATGGCAGTTTTTCTCTCAGTGCAAACATGTGTGCACAATGGCACAGTGGTAGCGATGCCCCAGTGTTGTGCCAAGTGGAAAATGGAATTGGATTTTCTGAAATGGGAGATGTTTTGTTTTCTTTTCTTCACCACCTCCTCCTTCACGCACCTGAAGTGGCAAGTTAACAGCCATGGGAACTGGATTGAATGGAAATACTGCACATTGTTACATGGCTGCTCTTCCTGCAGTGCTTGTGGCCTCACGACTGGAAAAATGATGATTTCTTCTGTGGCAAGAACTCTGTGTGATGGGAGCTGCTGGTGAGCGTTGTGGTACAGAGGTGGCCCAGCCCGACTGTCTAGGGGCAAAGCTTTTAACTTCAAAGGAATGACAACAAAGCGTGGCTTCTGGCAGGTTACTCGGTACCACTGTAGTTCCTCAAACCCAACATTCACTAGAAGAAGCAGTCCTGCCTTCTGCTCTCCCTGTTGCTGCCTATCTTCCCAACACACGTTCGTTGTCTGAAGATACTTCTGAGTCCGGTCAGGGAGCTGATCCCGGTGAGAACTCGCTGAGCAATTCCCCAGCGAGTCTTGCAATCCGGCTGCGGAAGCATTTGTGTCAGTGAGGGAGGAACCGGGAGGCACAGACTGCTCTGGGACAGTGAGACTGCTCGCTCTCGGTCTGAGGACCGGCTCGGTGTTAACCGAACTACAACTCTGAGGAGCAGTTTCCCAAGAGGCTTAAGCCAACCTGAGTGCATTGCAGTCTTTGTGCCCTCAGCTTTTGTGTGTGTTCTCACCTCTTCCAGCCCCTGCAGCTTTGTGGGGATCCAAGTGAGCTCTCTTGTCTGACTGAAGGGTAAGCCACCGAAACCACAGCAAAATTTGTTTTGGCTGGGATCAGCTCTCTCATCTGGCTAATCATGGCATCATACAACTGCTAATAGTGGCACAGAGGCAGCAGCAAGCTTTTGTGGGTAGGGATGGTGAGAAGGCTGGACTGGCACTTTGTAGATTGACTTAAACCTCTTGTGAAGTTGCTGCTTAAGAGACATGAGCTAAGAGTATTATCTCATGGCAGAGACAGGTATTTTGTATGGCAAAGAAAAGCGGGATTCATTGTTGAGGTGGTCCAGTTCCAAGGCTACCATTGCTTGTCCTAAGCGCTGCTCTAGATCTCGAATAAAAAACCTTTGCTGACATGAGCTGAGAAAACCATGCTAGGATGGCATCTAACACAGTCCTGTTCCCACTGTATCCACTGTAGCAGGAATACACTTTCTTCAGCTTCCTGTTTTCCTGGGATCAGCAGGAAGAATAGAATAATCTGAAGTAACCTGTGGGAACTGACTGCTTTTCTGCTGATGTAAGCTAGCTCCTGGGCTTGTGGAGTACCGAGAAGCTCTGCCCTTTTAGTTTTGAAAGGGAGGAAGCTGAGCTGGGCATTCCCACACAGGCTTTGTGTGTTCAGAGCTGCCGGGAAGCCCCTCGTTGTTCCATGAGCGTGGTTTGAATGACCTCTGGTGGAAGCTTCAGACAAACAGGAGTTGTAGGAGTTGGGTCCCAACGTGAGGCTTTGCGCGCGCGTGTGTGTGTACTCACACGTTCCTTCTCTCTGCTCTGTCTCTTTCCCCTTACCTGCATATCCAGGGTGGAAAAGCTGTACTACACTTGCCATACCCTTATTTTTCCTCCTTAGTGAGGCAGCCCAGCCTAGCTTGTCTGCTGCGTTGCTCTGTTTCTGCAGTGCCCTCCTGTCTGCTCTCCACGTGCTTTGTGAGTACCTCTGCGCTGTCCTGGCACTGTGTAGGTGTGGTAAATATCAGCAAAGGCAAGGGGCTGTGTCGTATGTTTTTAATGTTAAGAGGATATTCCACCAGATTTCCCCAATGGGTATGCAAATCCCCAGCACCAGTTTTTGGAGCGGGAACTTGGTGCATGCTTTTCATATTTCCCCTGCGTGCTTGATGCACATTGATCTGCTTAAGGAGCTTTGGACACTCCAATACCTTACAGTCTTGGCTATGCAAGACCCCTTTAGGTAATGGTGAAAAAACGCCACAACCATCTATTGATAACCATCTATTTTTCTTGCGTTTTTTTTTTTCTGACAGGCTGATTTGAACACCAATATTGAAGATGAATCCAGATCTTTCTATGGCGTTTCCAGCCAATACGAGAGCCCAGAAAACATGGTCATTACCTGTTCCACCAAAGTGTGTTCCTTTGGAAAGCAGGTGGTGGAGAAAGTGGAGGTAGGGAGCAGACTCCTGGGTGCAAGGTTCTTTCTGGCTGCTGTTTTGTCACTTTGAGTATTTGCATCCTGTGTGTATCTCCAGGCAAAATATATCCCATGCTTGTTGTCAGGGAGATGAATGCCATAGATTATTATTTCTGAGACACGCAGGTGTGAGATTGCTCCAGCCAGCATCATGGCCTTGTTGCAGGACTTCATCGAAGGTCTGGTAGTGTTTGCTGTTTTTAACTTAAATCTCAGTTTCTGAAGACATAATTCACATAATATCTGAGATGCTCAGCTCTGGTGATTCTCTGGGGTGTTTTGGGGAGCAGAGAAAAGCTAGGAAACCCTTTTTTTTGTACTCCAGAAAGGTGAAAACAGGCAAAACCATAGGCAAAAAAAAAAAAGGGCAACACCTCACTCTCATCAGTGTTTTTAAACAGATCATTTATAGACTATAGCTATTAATTGATAGACTGTAAGAATTTAGACTACAATCTTACGAGTTTATGAGGCTTATCTTAGTGTTTGTACATGTACAGCTTGACAACAGGGGAGCTGCATAATTATGCATATATCTGGCACTGAAGAAATTCTTTCTGATGCCACGTTCAGCTGCTAAGAGAGCTGCTCCGACTCTCAAGGAGCCTTTAGATGCCGGTGGAGCGGCTGCGTGCAGAACACCGGGTGTTCTCGTGTCAGCGGTCAGTTCAAGCTGCATCCTTCCCCGAGGCCCGTCTCCAGTCCTGTGACAGCCAAGGCTGACATCTGGTTATCTATTTGCTTGGTGGGATAGACAGGCCAAAGAAAGGTGTCATGGTGCATGGGACAGGAGACCAAGCTCTTGGGGTGAAAGGAGGCAACAGGCACTTAAGGGTCTGCTGTGAGATGATAGAATCCAGCCTCAGCTTTTGTTCAAAGCAAGATGAAATGTACAGGAGCTGAGATGTGAATGTGAACAAAAATGCCCCTCTGCAACACTGGCCAGACCCTCTCCTAGGGGTGAGCAGAGATACTACATTCTCTCTCATGGGTGCCAGAAGGCTTTAGTCCTTCCCAGCTGTGAAGCATCCTGACCATACGATTACCGTCATTACCAGGAGCTTCCTGGCCTTGCTGAAGCAGTAGTTTTGAACTTTTTCAGTTTATCCACACCTGATATTTTTCCAGGAGAGATGCAGACCACAGTATAGCTGACAACTGATCTGTTCCTGTTAGTTACCTTTCATAGCTCCTTGGCAGTTTGCTGCTCGTAAACTGGAACGCACTGTTCCAAAGAAAAAAGAAATCAAAGAGATTAGAGGGCTCAAGGAGACTGACCCTGGTGCGAAGTACTGTAGGGGAGTGATTAATCAGCTCATTACTGTTAGTAAAATGACTTGAAAATGCCATTATAATTTTTCTGTTCTGAGTCCCCTTATGTGATGAACACTACTGATGTGATGACATCAGCCCCATATGTCCCTCTTGTGCTTTGCATTGCAGACAGAGTATGCACGCTATGAAAATGGACACTATTCCTATCGCATTCACCGTTCCCCTCTCTGCGAATACATGATAAACTTCATTCATAAACTCAAGCACCTTCCTGAGAAGTATATGATGAACAGTGTGCTGGAGAACTTTACTATCTTACAGGTGGGACTTTCAGCTGTTTTCGTTGGAGCTTGGAAACATGTAAGCCCCATGCAGGAGTTCACTGTTGTGAGTGAAAGCAGATTTCCTTTTACCGCTCAGCATCTAATTGAATTTAGTATCTCTCACGTGTATTGCACCTCAAGACCATTTATGGAGCTCTAGAGATAGTAACTCATGCAGAGAAGCAGCAGAAGAACTTGAGAGACCTGAGTAAGAGAGAAAAAAAAAAAAAAAGGGAAAGGGAGAACTCATGAGGCAGAGAGATAAAGATGCAAAAGTCAGTGAAGGAAATGCTCATTCCACTACTGGACGAACGTTGAGGTACTTTCTGTGCCCTGGCCCTTTTTGCAAGGTAAAAACAAACCAAGAGCACTGTTAGATGGCTGTGTCATGGGAAGAGTTCTTCACTGACCAGGTGGGACAAAAAAGCACGTTTTCCTCTTTCCTGGAAAGAACACGGAGGCATGTAAAGGAAAGGACATATTGGGGGAAGCTCTGTCACACCTTCATGAATCACTGCAGTCTCTAGGCAGGGCAGTACTACAAGGCTACACCTAGTAGATTTGCATCAGTGTCTGTGTTATACCAGGAGCCTTTCCAGGCTTGGATGCAGCCTAAATTTGGGAAGAGGGCAAAGACAGCTTAAAAGGTGGACTTTGCTAGTGGACTGAGTTCTGTGCTCGCCTCTACAAGACGTGTCACAGATCTCTGCCCAGAGAACCTGAGGTTGCATAAGTAGAAGAGGTGCTAGAGGCTGTATGAAAGAATGGAAATCAAGTGGTCTTCAGTCCATCCTCTGGGGATCTTGTGGGACTTGGTGACTCATTGCTCTGTGGCTCAGGTACTTCAGCTATAAAACAATGTTAAGAATGTCCTCGCATTATTAACCTCACACAACATTAATAATATACCTCCTAAGGCTTTAGGAGGCTTTAGGCTTCTATGTTTGTACTAAGATCTTTAACATCTGGAAGAAAAGATGAGTATAAATGCTAAGGGTTTTTTTAGATAAGCAATAGCACGAAGTGGGCAGGGACAGAGAGATGGAAGGACTGTGTGCTGTAATCCATACTGAGGAACGCTGTAACTGCTTGATGCATGTTTCATTCCTCAGTCAGGCCAGCGCTTGCTGTAAATTTTATGAAAAAAAATGTCATATAGTTATACTTCCTCTGGGGCTTTATGTTTTGAGTACTCTCATGTCCTTGCCTTGCCTCTTGTCACAGAGAGGCATGTCTCATGTGGGTGCTGGCACAGCCTTCTATATATTGCCTTGCAGTCCTGCTCCCTGCGCAGCAGGCTGAGCATTTTCCACGCCCCACTCCCCGCTGGGGAGCTGAAGAGTGGTCGTGCTTAATGCAAAGCATGCTGCTAGTGCTCAGTCCCCACTGCCAACTTCTGAGGCAAGTCTAATTATATTTTTTCTAGACCCTTTCATGAGCTTCAATACCCTTAATCTCACAAGTATGATTGGTCTTGCTTTCCGCGTTGCTCTGGATCTAGCCCTCCAAGATTTCAGAGCCCATTTTTCAGAAAGGCCTTACCCCACCTGGATGTGTGTAACTCACAACGGGCGGCAGAAGAAAGGAGAAGGGTTAGTTCAGCTGCAAAGCCAATCATGAAATAAGAAAAAGAAAACAGAATAGACCGAAATCAGGCTGCTAAAATTAATAAGCAAGTTTGAAAACAGCTATTTTCTTTCTGTTTTCACAAGAATGGTTGGGCTTTGGTACAGTTGAAGCCTCCAGCTGGTATGTGTTTCTTCTGCAGCTGAGTTGGTGCTACTGCTGATAAAAATGTATCTCCTCCAGCAGGAGAGAACTGCTTGAAGCTTTAGCTATGGCACAAACTCGGATGACAACAGTGTGCAGAGTCGTGCACTGACAGAGAGAGGGAAGCTGAGCTAGGAGCTCTGGGTGCAATGTTTTGCTTATCCCTGCCATGTGGTGTAGGCAGTGCATGCTTCTGAAACTAGGACAGCTCTGTTCCATCACTGTGCTGCTGACACTGAGTCACACTGCAGAGAAGCTAAGGTTCCTGAGGGCCCATAGGATGGAAAATGGAAAAAAAGGAGCTTCTATAAGAATGCATGAGTGTAGCAGCCATCCTTCTGCTGACATCTACAGTGGGATGGGAGGTGTAATGGAGTTAAATCTGTCAGTCTTGTGTAAAATGAGTTATACTCTGACATCCTCATGGTCTGGGCCTACCTCTGACAAGCAGGAGCAGATGGAGGGAAAGAACTGTTCATAGCTGTGGTGTATCAACACATATGTGAGCAGGAGTGGATGTGCTACAGGAGGTGGCCTCTCTATACCCAACAAACAGAGCAAAAAGAGATTTTCTGTGAAACACCTTCTCTTTGCTGAAATCTCTTAACACCAGGGGGTGGGGAGTAGAGGACCTAGTGGGCCTGCTGCCACTTATGTGGTCACTGCTTGGTCACAGCTTTCTTTTCTCCATAGTGGACTCTCTTCACCTCCCTGTCTCTTCACTTCATTGTAGTCCTGATGCTGTGAAAGTGCTTTGCTTGGGTGTGTGAGCACGTAGAGTGGGGGTTGTGGTGGCCAAGCTGTGTATCCTTCCTGTGCTTCTCTGTTCTTTGCCTATTACTGGCGTTTTGCTCTATGTTAAATGTGTTGGAATATGTAAGCAGAGGAACAGCAGTTGCCATCTCAGCTTCTTCTCCTTTTCTGTCTAGGTTGTGACAAACAGGGACACACAGGAGACCTTGCTGTGCATAGCATATGTTTTTGAGGTGTCAACTAGTGACCACGGTGCCCAGCATCACATCTACCGGCTGGTGAAGGACTAGAGACTCTGGCCTGAGTCGACCATGGGATGCATGTCTAAGAAAAAAGCCCGTGCTTGAACAACCCCTGCCCCTTCATACCAAACTGAAAAATAAACTGCAGATATTGTGTATTTTCAGAAAAGCACCTCTGAGCTGTTTTGTGATTGACAAGGTCAAATAAGTTTGTATCATCTCCAGGTTTGTGCAAATGGGGAAAAGACATGGAGTCAAAGAAAGAGACGAATAACTGCGTAAGGGTTTCACCACAAACAGCATCTTCTGGAGTGTATTTCCCACAGAGCACACACAGGGTGTGATTGTACACATAAAAGGGGTGGTACGCACCTGCGCGTACAGGTAGGGCAATGGCAGCCGCTTCCACAGGATTGACCACGTGGGCAGGTTGAAAATGTTCATGCTACATCTGGTCTGAGTGCGTGTACTCACATGCGTTCATTTGTAGGTGAGCACATGAACAGATATGCTTACCATACATTTATATGGATGTCAGTTAGACGTGTGGGCACATGCATGTGGACAGAGATTGCACACAGAACCTACCCATCTGCCTGTCGAGCTGCCCACCTGAGCAGCTGTGCAGTCGCTTCAGCCTTCCTCCTCCGAGAGGCTGGGTACTGTTTCCCTCTCGTCCGTGCATGATACCGAGAGACCAACCTTTCTTTTGCCTGTTAAATGAAGTTATGCTTCGAAAATTGGGTATGTTAAATCATGTTGTCTTGCCCAGCAGCTATCCTCCACGTATCCAGATCTGCTGACTTGAGTGACTAAAATAATTCTTGCTGCTTTTGCTTCTGCACAGTTAGCACTCCTCAGGGAGCTGCTAGGCTCTGCTCTTTGCTTGCGCATCAGCCAGATAATTGTTTGCCAAGATCAAATTGTTCCACCTATTAGTTGCAGACAGTGAGATGCACAAGTATTGCAAAGAATGCCATTTGGCCAGCAGATTGCAGGGAAAGGATAAGAGGGAATAGTGAGAAGAGGTTGGCTTTCCGTGTTTCCAAGGCAGTCAAACACAGCCTCTCTGTTTTACTTGTATACTGAGGTTTCTTATTCAGGAGTCACTGAGAGGCAATAATGTTGGTTCCCACAGTGCTGCTGATGTGGGGGAAGATCCAGCCACTCATGTTACTCTGAGGGAAGAGGTGGGCTGCGTGATGCTCTCTGCCAGCCACTGAACGGGCAGTTTGTTGGGTGGGCAGGCACAGTCCCGTGGCACAGATTTGGATATGTAGTGTTACGTCTCTTTCCACAAGGTATCACAACACCTGAGGAAACACCTCTCACACTTATTTTAGACATTTCCATCCTTGCATTTTTGGCATGAAGAAAAGTACTCATGGGTACCTGAGGAATCTCAGATACTGTCAGAAAATGAGGGTTTGTTAGAATGTGAGGAGGTAAGGGCTTCAGCCGTACACAGATGAAATCTGACTTCTTTCAAGAACTCATGAGCTTGTTGGTACTCCCTTCTACAGCTTTCAGTCTGTTCGTTAAAGGGCTCTGTGGATTCCATGAATATACAGTACAACTCTTCCCACAGCGTATGTAGAGGTTTGCAGACTTGCATATCTCCTCCAGCTTCCTAACCATCTTCCTGTCATTTAAAATGTTTCATTTCTGTATTTGAAATTGTAAGGTGTACTCATTTACAAGGTACTCCAGGAGTCTTCCCATAGATTGATGATTTTGTTTCCTGCACATTTAACTCTCAACTCCCTTCAAAGTTTAAATCTTCCACTCCTAGAGAATGTTCTTCCCATTTTTTATGGACTCAGATTAATCATAGAATCATAGAATGGTTTGGGCTGGAAGAGAACTTACAGACTAGTTCCAGCCCCCTTGCTATGGGCAGGGACACCTTCAACTAGACCTTTGCGTACTTGAAGGTCTAAGTCTCCATTGGCCTTTTTCACAAGTATTGTTGAATATTCCCCATCCTCTCACTGAAATTCATGAAAAATGCTCAGCCAGCCACCTTCCAGTGTACCATCAGCATCACTTCTACTTGGTAGATTAGCTTGGAGGTGAGGGGGAGAAGAAAGGAGGGAAGATTCCCTTACCGGAACACGTTCTTTTTAAAATATCATCTGGTATTGAACACAGATATCTCCTCCAGACTATTCATTATGCTCAGAGAAAGCACCAGCATCTTTCGTATCAACTCTCCGCTCTTTCACTTCCCAGGGGTTCTTGGGCTCCTCAGCTTTTCCCCACAAGATGCTTTGGGCAATCTACAGATTTAGATGCTTGCTTCAACAATCTAATTTTTCACTAGTTCTTCTTGATTGTGTTCACGAGCTTCCTTGTCTGTTTACTAGCTGTGCTTCCGCCTACCCAACTTTGAACAAGTTCTGGTGAACATGGAACTTAGCTAGACAATGGTAGATTCAACCACTCCGTGCAGTGCTTCTGAGGAGGAATCTGCTGATGCCTTGCAATAATCTTGGTTTTATTTTGAAGCTGGTATCGAGAGTAATTGTTCTTTGCTAGCTCGTAAGTGTAGGGCAACATGGAGTGTTTTCCTCAATGACTTAAATCTTTAGTACGCCTGTGGCTCATTGCTGGCTGATGGTGTGGAGCTTCTTTCTCTGAACTGTTTTCCAAAGCCTGTGTAAAAATCACACAAGCCTGTAATGCTGCGTCTAGGTTTGTAATAGTTTATGACCTTACGATTTAACACAATCTTTTCTGACTCTTGTGTTGCAGCTGGGGGACTGGATTCCTCACAAGGAATTAATATTCAAGAAACAGTAAAGAATGAATTGTTAAAACTTAACTTATAAATCAAGCGAGTTAGACAAGTTTATTATGGTAAAATTTTGATATGTGACCCCCTAAAAACCTTTGTCTGAAGCAAGAATTCACATTGGTGTGGCTGTCAGCAGTTAGATGAAAAGCAAATGAAAGACCTTTAACAAAGATGACAGATGACTGTGTTACCTAAGGGGAAGGTGTATACTGAAAACGATTAATACAGACCCATAGTCTTTTAACATCATCAGTGGTCTGGAGGAGGGAGAAAGCAGCAGGGTAAATTAATTTTCGGATAGCACGAAAGGAGATTTTTGCAAGCTGCATACATATGGAGAACTTGAGTGACTTGAACCCCATTGAAACAATAGGCTTGAACTGGGAGAATACATACTAAGAATGATTTGAAATATTACTTAAAATGTACTTATAAGAAAAAGAGAAAGATGGCAAATGAAAGGTAAATTATGAGGAAGATGAATCAGTGCCTGAGAGGTACGTAGTCAGAACATGAGCCAAAACTGCACAACATGTTGGAACTAATTGTCAAAGGACAGATGCACAAATACAAAACTTCAGTGACAGAGATAACCACGAGAGTCAGGTGAAAGTCTCATGGTGCTGCCCACTCAGTGAAACAGAGACATAGACTGGAGGGTGAAGATTTCACTATCTGTCCTAGCACGTGAGGAATCCTGAGGATTTCCATTTCAACAGAGATTTCAAACAGAAAATCAGAATATAGGCTACTTGCAAAGCCCTACTGAATGTACTTCATTAACAGGTACAATTTTAGAATAGAAATTAGAATAGAAGAGAAGAGAATAGGAGTTTCAGTTGGAAGAGATGTTCAACGATCACCCAGTCCAACTGCCTGACCAATTCAGGGCTCACCAAAAGTCAAAGCACGTTCTTCAGGGCATTGTCCAAAAGCCTCTTAAACACTGACGGGCTTGGGGCATCAACCACCTCTCCAGGAAGCCTGTTCCAGTGTATGACCACCCTCTCGGTAAAGAAATGCCTCCTGATGTCCAGTCTGAACCTCCCCTGGGGCAGCTCTGAACCATTCCCACGCATCCTGGCACTGGATCCCAGGGAGAAGAGCTCAGCACCCCACTCTCCACGTCCCTTCCTCGGGAATCCGCAGAGGGCAATGAGGCCGCCCCTCAGCCTCCTTTTCTCCAAACCGGACAGACCCAGAGCCCTCGGCCACGGCTTCCAGCCCTTCCACCAGCTCTGTTGCCCTGCTCTGGAGGCATTCACGGACCTTCACAGCCTTCTGAAATGGTGGGGCCCAGCCCTGCGCCCAGCACTCGANGGGAGGCNNCACCAGGCTGTGTCCAGCNGGACAGTCCCCTCTGCTGGGGGCTGGCTGGGCTGTGTTTGATGCCCCCGGGGTGNGGTTTGCCCTCGGGGCTGCCAGNGCCNGCTGCTGGCTCCTGTGGAGCTGCTGCCCACCAGCACCCCAGGGCCCTCTCTGCAGGGCGGCTCTCCAGGTTTACACTTGTGTCTCGCGTTACTCTGTCCCAGGTGCAGAATCCAGCCCTGGTTCTTGTTAAATTCCATGCCATGGGTGGTTGTCCAGTGCTCCAGTCTATCCAGATCCCCCTGCAAAGCCTCTTGTTGCTCAGGAGAGTCAGCAGCACCTCCCAGTTTGGTGTAGTCAGCAAACTTGCTACTGGTGCATTCAGCTCCTGCATCCCGGTCGTTGATAAATACATTGAACAGAACTGGCCCTAGACTTGACCTTGAGGAGCAGCACTAGTGATGGGTCACTGGCCAGGTGTGGCCCCATTCACTACAACCCTTTGAGCCTTGCCCTTCAGCCAGTTCTTCACCAGTGCACTGTGAACCTGCTCGTCTCACAGTATCTATCAAAAGCCTTACTAGGATACAGACAGCTACATCCACCACCTTCCTTCACCCACTAGGTGAGTGACTTTATCAAAGAAGGATATTAAATTATTTAGGCAGGACTTTCCCTTTGTGAACCCGTGTTGACCATGTCTGATGATTGCATTGTTCTTTAAATGCCTTTCAGTAAAATCTGATCTGATGTTCTCCGTAATTTTTCGAGGTTCTGAAGTTAGACTAGCAGCTCTGTGGTTTCCTGAGTGTTCCCACTCACCCTTCTTGTAGGTTGGAATGATGCTGGCTGGCTTCCAGTCACTTGGGACCTCCAATTTTTGTGCTCGGGTAAACGCAAGCTGCACCAGGACTAGCTTTACAACACATAGGCCTGCACCACTGGAGTCCCAGTGGGCCTGGGCAGTCAATTTGATGTGGGACTAATTGACTTACTTCCTCATTAAGCCATTGCATGCCATTTGATCTGTTGTAACTGTCCAGGCGCAGGTTTCTACTTGCATGTAGGATGTCGCTCACAGGGACGAGTATTCACCAGTGGAGCAGCTGGCGTGATGCTGCCTCTGCCATGCACACTGCAGTCGCTGCTCATGGCCTGCATCCAGCTCATAACCTGTGCTTTGAAGCGTGGGAAGGAAAGGATGTGGGTGAGGAGGATAGCGAAGATGATGCCATGAAGTCAGAGCTGGAAAAGATAGTTTGGTTCTTGTTGTGGGAAAAGGGCTCCATTTATTTTTTATATATAAGGAAGCATTTTTCCCCCCGATCTTGCGGACCCTGCACTCTCTCAGTGGCTGCTTTTAAGGACTGTGCAGGGCTAGTCTTGTTAACTTTCTCTGTGCAGGAGCCAAAAGCGGCTAGTAAAGGACAGAAGCACTGCTTGCACCTTTGCAGCACCTTCTACACCTTTTTCCTGTGCACAAAGTTCCTGCTGTGGCTACTGCTTCCGAGACAAACAAATGCCTTCAAGAACTGACTTCCAAACAGCAACACAGGCCACGGATGCCAACAGCTTTCCATCAGATCTGTATGGCTGGTAACCAGAATCAGTCACGCCTGGAGAAAGACAAGCCAAGTCCTTTAAACACCTAGAAAATGGAGCATCTCAAAATGCCTGCTGTTCTGTGCTCCTCATGAACGACCCGTGCAAGTGCAGTCCCGCTCTTGCCCATCGGCTGTCATCGCGAGCCACAGCAAGGTGACCACACCACCCAGGACCGAATTAACTGCTTCCCTGCAAACCAGCCAGCCCCCACGTCGGCCGCATAGGTATGAACAGCACCAGCCGGCTACAGCCCATTACACCTGCCTGTTGCACCCTGCACTTGCCTGTTTCAGCCCTGTGCAGTTCCCTTCCATGTCTCTGAACCACGTGTGGCGCAGACAAGAAATCAAATAAAACCTCACTAATGAGAAAAAAGACTGACTCTTGGGAAAAGTGTATTTTGGCCAACGCAGACAACAAATATGTTTTGAAATGGAAGCCCCTACAGAGAAAGGGCAGTGTTTAGACCCCAGCGATGGAAAATCGCATGTGATGGGTATTAGTACTCCTCTGCAAACGTGAGCCTGGTGCCTTGCGTGCATCCACTGCAGGTTCACACCAGTACAGCACACCCCATGCCATAGTCCCTAAAGGAGATGAGAAGTCTATTTAGTCCACCAGCTGATCATGAACAAAACCACATTAGCACGGTTTTAAGATGTTATCAAAGCAATGAATACAAGCCAACAGGCAGAAGAACAGATGAAATCTTAGGACAGCTGATTTAGGGACACTCACGCAGATCTTTTTGTCACTTAGTAGCAATGAAAGCCTCTTCTCTGGCACTATTTCTTTCTGCTCTTGCTTGTGGAGTTCATAGATCCTTGGTGTCAATAACCAGGGTTAGCAAGAGACATGTACCTACCTTTCAAACTCAGTGGAGAAACCAACAGAAAATTCATGTGTCTGGGAGAGCTCACTGTTATGGAGGCTACTGGATGAAGAACATTTCATAAAGCTGTGAGTCAAAAGGAGTTCTGGAAATTTTGATCTGGACTAAAAGGCTTCTGTCCCCTCGCAGACTGGGTGAGATTCATGCAAAAATACTTCAAAAGACTGAAAGGGCTGTAGATCTCTGTCCCCAGGGTTTCCTTTCTTGGAATTTCACCAGAAGAAACCAGACAGTACATCAGAACTAAGAGCCAGCAGCAATTTTGCTGGAAATAAAGGAAAGCAAACACCAAGAAGCAGCATATGTTAAAAAAGAGCTATCCTAGTTTCAAGAGGAAAGGCTAAACTGAACTCTAAACAAACAACAATAAATGAGGATATCAAGAGTGTCTTACAAGCATAATTTCTGTTGGGGCAGAAACACTAGCAATATTAACCTTAGCCTGCAAGAACTTGCTGTAAAACCACAGGGCAAAACAGGAAAAGCTGATTCCCCTGATTGCTTTACAGCCTCGACACTGAGGCATTAGAAGATAAAGTGACAAAACAGGGATCTAGCTCTCCATGCTTTCTTTAGAAGAAAGCAGCTCAAAAGCTTCCATTCAGCTGTGGCTCCTTTCTTTCCTAACCCACACGCTTCAGTTTATCAGTCCTCAATTGTGCAGCCACATCTGCTTGTGGAACCAAACTCGATTACTGAAATGATTCCACTTAAAGATAGTCTTCTGAGATAAGACACAACAGAGCATGGGTCTGAGCAACACAGAACTAGATAGGACAGGAGCCCTCCCTTCATCTTCACTTCAAAGCTAAAAGAAACACTTCAGGTAAGACAAGCTCATTTGAGTTCATTCATCTGTGATGAGGAGGTGGGAACTTCTTAAGCCGACATTGCCAACAAAGAAAACATGTAGGTAGGCCTAGAGGCAGAGGAAGAGGAAGGGATTGAATTTAAATCTTTCTACTTCAATATCTAGACCCAAAGATCATTATTTTGTTGAGTATTACATATGTGCTTTAGACTTGGGTGCAATAGTTTCCCAGTGACTTTTTCTTCCCCGTTATCCAGCTCATTTTTCCTTGGTTCTTTGACATCTTGGACCAGATGGAGGAGTTGAAGAACTTGAGTGGTGACAGCAAAGAATACGAACTGATTCAGACAGGTGAGAACACCCTCAAACTTGCTCTAAAGCTGTAGCAGAGGCAGAGGGAACAGGTGCTGAGCCTCCAAGAAGCTGCCAGGGAGTCATGCTGCTTCAAGCAGCAATCCTACAAGTGCAGTCTACATCAAAACCAAGTAGCAAGGCAGCAGACAACTGGCATGCTTGTAAAGGAACAGCAAGAGCAGGGCAGGCTAGCCAGAAGCTTCGGTTGGCCACGGCTCTGTCAGTAACCTCACAGACTGGCGTATAGCCCCGTAGCGTCTAAGCAGGTGAGCAGAGCAAGGGTTGGAAGAGGTTCCACTGACGGTCCAGGCACCATCAGACAAAGGCCATGTAATGAGTCAGGGCTGAAGTTAATCCAGGACTAGACACAGACAGACCTGCAACATAGTTCAGACGATGACTGGAGTGCCCAGACCTGAGCATTGATAAAGCTCCTGGGCTAATGAGCAGTGGGTGCCCAGGTAAAAGCCCCAGGTAAAGCTAGTTGGAGCACCTGATTGCCTGTTAGTGCATTCAAGGCCCCAACTGCAGCTTGCCCTCCCATCATGGTGTGTCCCACACTTTGCAAAGGTCTGCTTTTTTGGACCATCCTCCTCTTGGACACCAGATACAGATCTACTGGACTGGTAGCCATGTTTTGCCTGCTTACATGTTTGGGTAATTTGACATGCTGATTCAGCACATGGTCAAGACTCCAGGTCTGTGATCCATGCCATTTTTGGCCTCTCGAATGAGCCGGAAAATACTGGTGCTTGTTCTGAGGAAAATAAGCAGTGTGTCATTAAAGAAAAGCGCTCCCTCACCTCCTTCAAGTGGGCAACACAGCAATGATGATGGGAAGAGCCTGAATACAGCAAAGCTGGAGAGTCTAGATGGATGACCTCTTTCCGCCAGAAAGAGAAGCACCAACTTTCGTTTTCAACCTCCCTAACTTCCCCACAGCACTCAGCACTGAAAGCGGTGCCTGGGACCCAGAGCGGTCCATCTGTTACCGTAGAGGAGCTATACCCAGTGACTCACACTGGAAAGCTGTGTGTCTGCTTCTAGATGCCTGCAACGCAGCTGCTCGAGGCTGTTTTCAAAAGCTGCATGTAGCCTTTAGGTTTGCTGGTCAGATGCCATAGGTTCAAGTACTCGGCTGATGAGGTGCAACCCTTTCTGTTCCTCATTGTACGGACAACATCGGAGTGCTCCCACGTTAGATTTGGCCACATGTGGAGGGCAGCAAGCTGAAGCTGTAGCAAAAGTCTAATGCGATTTCTTGCCCAAGCTTACTAGGATATTGAGATCTGCAGCCTAGGGCAGTCTCCTCGGTAGAAAGTGCGTCTGCAGTATCAGCCACTCCAGTCCCCAGTTTCAGAGTGATCCTCAAGTTCTTCCCTAAGTGATCGTCGAGTTTGTACAAAGCGCCCATATACTTCTTTTCCTTCTTCCCAAGGATTGTCTACCTCCTGAGGTAGACTCCAAATGATGACTTAGTTTCATCTATTCGTCATTTGCTCGAGCTACAGAAATCCCATATACCTGGGTAGAAAGCTGCTTGTGCTTATGGCAGCCAGTAAAGAACACAACATCATGCTGTCTCTGTTCAAACAAACAAACAAAGAAACAACAGTAACACCACCACCAACACTGTCAACCTTGTCCTCATTGTCTGCTGGTTACCTGCACTGCTTATCTTTGAGGAAGTGGTTCTTTTATCTCCAGAGTTTGAGCCTGAGTTATTCAAACATTGACAACAATTCTGGAATGAAGATCCTTCAGTCCTTGGGTACGATTGGGGTTACTGCATTAGAGCTACAGCATCCAGGAAATGGACGTTTTTCAGAGCCTGGAACCAGAGAACCAAATGAAATTCTCTCTGCAGATCTCTCTATCTCCTGGTGCACTGCAAGACGATTTCCTTCGCTGCTTGCTTTAAGGTTAAGCAACATTTGTGTACTTCTGTACATAAATAAGCGAAGAACAGAAGGCTGTTGCACATGCTTTTCTCCTGGGGGAGAGAAGAACAAGCATGCGGCAGGTGACGGTTGTGTTGCTGGCGGCACTACCACCAGGATGCCTGAGTCTGTTGAATGAGCAGTTTATAAAAATCCACCTGGCACAGGGTGGAAGGTATGAGAGAATACATCTGATGTGAACATGCCCTTGAATTGAGAAACGTGACGATAACAGCAGCACCAGAGAAGGAAATGAGAATACGCAGGGGACCTCGGCATCTGAAACACATCTGCCTTCTGCAGACGTAATTACGGAAGAGCCTGGAGCTGCTCTTCACGCGCTGTAAGACGTAGTTCCCCCCAGCAGGCCCACATCCCTCACGACACCGGTCTGCTTCCATGGGGGATATCCATCTGCCCCAGCTCCGGGCTGCTTCCCTCTCACCCAGCAGCTCCCTCAGCAGTGGTCCGTGCCCCAGCCTCCCCCAGCTGCCGTACGACTCGGGGGAGCTTGACATTAACTCAACATTAACTCAACATTAACTTGACGTTGCTTCGTTGACAGCACTTGACTGCAGAGAGTCCAGCGAAGGGCGAAGGGCTACGAGGATGATGAGGGGACTGGAGCATCTCTCCTGTGAGGAGAGGCTGAGGGAGCTGGGCTTGTTTAGCCTGGAGAAGGCTGAGAGATGACCTTATAAATGCTTATAAATATCTCAAGGGTCGGTGTCAGGAGGATGAGGCCAAACTCTTTCCAGTGGTGCCCAGCGACAGGACAAGGGGCAATGGGCACAAACTGAAGCACAGGAAGTTCCGTCTGAACA
>Ga0065711_1002184_pt1 | contig 35854 bp, 15 predicted proteins | sample Hoacrofraction12_FD_59098 | JGI IMG/M metagenome (GOLD analysis project Ga0065711, IMG submission 59098) | Hoatzin crop microbial communities from Cojedes, Venezuela - Epithelial fraction 12 v2 (version 2) | ecosystem: Host-associated > Birds > Digestive system > Esophagus > Crop | place...
CATGAGGAAGAACTTCTTCCCTCTGAGGGTGACGGAGCACTGGAACAGGCTGCCCAGGGAGGTTGTGGAATCTCCTTCTCTGGAGATATTCAAGACCCACCTGGACAAGGTCCTCTGCAGCCTGCTGTAGGTGACCCTGCTTCGGTAGGAGGGCTGGACTAGATGACCCACAGAGGTCCCTTCCAACCCCTACCATTCTGTGATTCAACATTGACTATCATTAGAAACAAATGTTTAAGTCAAGAGGAAGCAGTGATGGCAGAGAGGAGATGCTATCATCCCAAAAAAGCTCAGCAGTGGGTTTTTTTGGAAGCTGATTATTGAAACACAGAAGTCATGACATTTTTTCATTAACTTTAAGCAAAAACCCACAAAAAACAGTTCTTGGAGCCACTGCTAAGCTTAATAGAGGTGATGTTAAAATGCATGTTAACCTTTTACACGTTGAAGCAATAACAAATTATTTTATATATTAAAGTACACAAGATAATAGAAGTTAGACAGTGATATCATCAGTACTCAGAACATTTTTTCCCAAAATGCTTTGGAGCCAGATACTACTAAAAAGTGTAAAACATGAAAGAAAGCGCCTCGCCTTTCTGTAGCCTTGCAGTGACTTTTATTGACTATATCTGGCTTGAAATTAGAGAAGCGCTGAATAATAATAAAAGCCATCCTTTCTAGTTTCAGACCACAACGACACTGTTAAATGCCTTTTTCTTTTAAATATACATTAATCTTCTTCTTCGTGTAATCTGCACTTACAGTTTTGAATACAAATGGTTTGTGAAATCACTCTTTGTGTGCATTACCTCTCTAAAAAATGCGATAGGTGCTGTTACAGTCTAAAAATGATATGCCTCCCTGCACAGAGCACCCAGCCAACCTTTGCACCCCTCCGGGTGGCTTTCAGAGCTCAAAAACTACTATTCTGCCTAATTCCAACCCTGGACTCCACACTTGCAAGTTGAACTCCAGCTTTCTAGATTTCACTGTTCTGCAGCATTGTATCTGGGAAGACACAGCAGAAGATGGAGAAGGACTGATCGCAGTTAATGCTGGTATTATACAGCCTCTCACCTGTCTCGTAACACTTCAGAAGTGACCTTGGTTTGTGTTTTTTTTAAAACACGAAAGATAAGCATGTTTGCAAGAGGCTGATCTATAGTTTAGATCAGTAAGAAATACCCAGCGGTGATTTGATTCTACAGCCGGGTTATGCTGAGTTGTTTTATTGGGCCACTGAGCCCGGTCTCAAACTGCTCGTGTTCTTAGCACCCATGGACTGCAAACACGTCCCAGAGCTGGACCGAGCCCTTAGCACACTTACAGCAACAGGACTGGACTGTCAGTTTACTACTCCTGTACATGAACATAGTAAATGAACACAGCATTTTGTAGACTCCCGAAATCCCCGAACCCCACGTGTGCGTGTTTAAATGAGGCACCCCCTCTAGCTGGCAGCAGATGTATCTTGCCAACGGGCAGCTCCACCTCCCTCACTGCAAACCCGCGCCCCGGAGCGGACAGCTCGGTACCCCCCGCCCGCCCGCGCTTTATGGCAGGAATCACTGGGTGGCACTGTGAGACAACGCTCCTGTCCTTGTCAAGGTAAGCAACATTCCCCCCCCACCTCTGCCAATTTTTAACCGCAGGTTGCTCAGCTGGGCAGGCTTTCCACGGATGCTTGTGCCAACAGCAGCAGCAGCGATGCTCTCCCACACCCGCTTGCTCTCTGCAACGACAGCGCTCGCTCCCCTGCAAAACGAAACCCAGAGCTTCGCCAGAATTCCAGAAGGTGTTTGTTCCTTGAATACTGCCCATGTACAGTGCTGCATTTGCAAATCCTCAGATAAAAACACAGTTGTACTAAAACTCCAACATCACTCCCTGTAGCTGTTCTTACCGTCAATGAAGCCACTGTCATAACAAGCCCCAAATGCGGCCTCAGCAGGGCCACATGCACTCGCACTGCTACAGAAGTGTTCCCAGCCTTGCCCCATCTCAACTCAGAAGTCCAGTTTTGCCCAACTAGAGAGAAAATAATGTGTATCACTCTGCTCTTTAAGACACTCTCAACTGCTAGTTACTCAGTTTGGCAAAATACTAAAACCAACACAAAATTCATTAAAGAATAATAATAAATCTCTTTAATAGATGTAGTTTAGTTGCAATTACAGTATTATTCTTTATTAAAATAATATTCTTTACAGATCAGTATATGCTCAGCAATAAGCTCAAAACTGCAGTGAGATACTTATGGAAAGGTGGGAAGGCTATTCCTGATGGCCCAAAATGCGTGGGCTAGTAATTGCCAGAAATTTCATGTAGGTTCTTCACCTTCCACCACAAATTGCAAGGTTGATGTAATATTACAGGATGTGGAAAATTAGAAGCCAGCTCCTTGACAATGACTACAGGACTTCAAATATAGCTGCTATTTGACTAAAAGCAGGCTTGACTCACATACACCCCCAAAAAAATTTCCAACTCTGCAAAGCTTTCTGAGGGTCAGAAGTTAGCTACTGTATTTCAATATCACAGATGGTACAGTGACACTTACGAATAATATTTAAAAGCTTGCTTAGTATATTAACTATTTGCAGCCACATTCTACAATACATAATCAACATTATAATCAACAGCTCTACTGAAAAAATAGCCCTTACTTTTCAAAGAAATAGGATGGAAGGAGGTTGAAAACTGATGTAAAGATATAACAATTTTACAGCTTACAGGTTTTCAATGCTGCACTGTGTGCAAGGAATTCAGAGTAGTCAAACACTGATTTCAGAGCCACACAGGCCTCACGACACAACGCCACTGTGAAGAGAGATATTAGAGATGCGAACAATGTGGATGCAACAGCCTGGGTTACCCAAGGATTCCTCTCCCACCTCCCATAAATACATATATTGGATTTTACACATAGCATTCAACTTCCGCAGAAGAAAATGGCAGCTTCTGGGTGACTGAATGAGGCAGGACTGGTTAGGACTTTGTCTTCGCCTTTGAAACCACACTGGTTCAATTCCTTTCTATTCCTGCATTTTGCTCTTGGGGTTGAGACAAGTCAGAGTTGCTGGGAAGAAAAACCTAGCAGCAACCACTGACTTGCCATCTTTAACTGATCTTGAACCAGGAGTACACGGCCTGTCACACCTACAACAATGCCACTGGCTCCTGGCACTGGGATGGCGTGGAACCCCTGGTGACCCATCACAAGCAAATTAATCCTCAAGAATGATTCTGTAGCTGGCCACCTTCTGATGCTTAAAGCAAATTCTACTGCAGCTTTGCCTATACCGTGTTGGATGTTTGAGCACCTCAGCATTCAGGAGACCGAATACACTTACTGGAGTCCTGGCAACCCGGAGAACCAGAGGACTGCCAGTGTTAAGTTAACCCATGGTGTGAACATCTCTCGGTTCTTCCCCATGTTGTCAGAGCCTGGCAGCTAAAACAGGAAAGGCAACCAAAATAAAGGCAATGGCACTACCAAACAAGTGTCACATCTGAGCTGCTGCCAGCGATGTACTTCTCATCCACAAAATATGATCCTGAAGACCCAATACAACATGCAGATGTTTGTTTTAAAATAAAAGCAAAATATGAACTTTCACATGAAAACTGATATAGCAATAAAAAAAGCAACCTTAATTCTCAGGTAAGCTGACCATTACTATCTGTTTTGCTCCGGTTTTCCCATCATCATTGAATTCCCAACATCACGCTAAAAAAAAGAAAAGGCAAACAAAACCCCCCACACCATTACTTTAATATCTGGGAAATTTAAATCCTCCTATGTACTATTTCCAGCTAGACATCCACCCTTTGAACAGTCAGAAATTAACATGCCGTATTAGGACTGCATTTGGAGGAGTCCAGAGCAGCAGCTTGTACCTGGATACCAACATGAGCTGCTTTACAAGACACGATGTCTTTATTAACTCAGGCAACTACCAGAAGAGCTGCCTTTACTGGGTGTTGAAAATATTTCAGCCCTCTTTCTTTTCCTTTTCTGATTGACAAATACGTTTCTCTTCTGCCTTCTTACGTTAATATTGTTTTCAAGTTGGTCAAACCCACAAAATTTTGACTCCAGAGAACTGCCATCAAAGACAAAAGGGCCCCTACCAGAATTTTTTAAGGAAGCAAAGATTTCAGATCTATTCACATGTACACATTGGGGTCTCTGTTAAAAATGGACAGAGAGATGCACAGGGAGAGATCTTTATTTTACCGAAAAGCAGCATTACCTGGTTTCCACACATGTGCAAGCCCCAGCTAGGGAATGCTGGTCTTCACACCAGTAAAAGCTGTGCTTTGGGCAGCTATGTTTGTCGTTTCTCTCCTTGCTGCTTTACCTCTTCTTACAGAAACAGGATAAAAGCCTAACCAAAACAATTCTAAGAAGCTGCACTGTACGTGGCCATTATTCCCTTTATTTTAAGGTTCATAAAAACATCAGTTCTTCGCAGAGAAAATGACTGAGCTGCGCAGTATGACTAATGGCCCTGGCTGAAGAAAGCACTCCAACACACACTCAGCCCCAAGCACACACTCGCAGCCCAGTGATATGAAGAGGAACTAATTGTTTTCCTTCCTCAGGATGGCTACCAGAGAGAGTGCAAGGCATGCAACACACTTCCAATTTCACTTCACTTCAACGACTGGCATGCAAGTAGCAATAACAAAACTGCTACTGATGTGCGCACTTGGTCCTTCTCCCCCCCTCCCACTGCAATTCTGAAAACAAGTCAATGAGGATCCCAGAGCGATAGGTCTCTGCTGACATTTGATGGGAATTAATACGTTGTTTGAGGCAATTAGCAAGGTAGGACAGGAGAGTTAATCATGACCGGTAGTACAAGAGTCTGAACACAGGCTTCACTGTAAGCGACTAAACCTTATTTTGAACAGTTTAGAAAGGGATGAAGCAAAGTGAGTTTACTACTCTGACATTTAAAAATATACTTTGTAAAGGATATGCAAGTCACTCTTAAGCAGTATCACGTACACAGTAAGCTTTCCTTCCTTCTCCAACCACCCAGCCGGCAGACACCTTCCTTTCACGGAAGCTTAAATCATGCAGGCACTGAGCAAACTGCCACTTTTACCTCCCCTGCCTTGGGTACGGGCTTTTATTAACAGCGCCAAACGGTCACCAGCGTGCGGGTTTCAACACCGCCACTCGTCACACGGAGGAGATGGAAGATCCCTCGCAGGGCCGAGGCAAGGTCCCCACGGGGCAGCCACGTGTCCATGTCCCCCGCGGGCACCAGGGCTGGCCCTACTCTGCAGGCAGGCTGGAGCAAGTAGGGCAGCTGCCACCTGCGACGGGGTTCAAGCTTCTCGCAGAAGAGCACACTATCAGCGGTATCTGAGGATCAGTTTTCGACAGCTGAGGCCGAAATCTTTTTGCCTTTAGAGAACCCCAGTCTATTTTTCGGCCAAGAAATCGGCTTTCTTCCCCCCTTGGTTTTGTAAGCAAAAGGAAGGAGCAGGATAACCCTCCAGCTGCTGTGCTGACCGCCCCTTCCCCTACACACCTACAGCTGTCTGCTTTGGAGACTTCCAAAAGAATCAAGACACAAGAATCAGTCACTTGAAAGTAAACAAAAAACTAACATACCCACTATTTTCAAGTTTGCAAACACATCCTGATTAAAAACACGCATTTTTTTGGCCTAGCTAAGCAGATCGCTTAGTGCCTCAAAATGGAGCCAAACTGGGGAGGGAAGCTGGGAGTGATACTTGCCATTTTAAGTAACTTCCTAAATACCTCCATTTGATACATGTCTCTGCTTTTCTCGTCCTGCCAGCAACAACAAATGTCATAATATCAATCATATAAATGAGCAGGTTGTTTTTAAAAAGCACCTCTTCCAAACTACTTTCTTCTCACACAAACATCCCTGAAATGCACAGGTCACTGTCGGTATATTATTTTAAAAAGGACTTGTTTCCTCTGCATTTCAACTACAGCTTTATCCCTAACCTGACACCCGATTCATCACAACTAAAGTCTCTTAGAGCAAGCACTACCTTAAACCTGAGTTCGCTGGACCACTGGGGGACAAGGCAGGAGAAGGTGGGTTGGAGTTCAAATGTTCTGGCACTCAGGCAAGTGAAGGGGGGATAGAGTTGCTCAAGTTTCTGCAGCTCATCAGCTGCTGTTCCAGCCCTGCCGTGCCGCAAATCAAAAGTTGTTCTGAGGAGGCCGAGTGCTGCTTTTGCTATGTGGCCACTGTCTCTCTGCTTAGCTCCGTTACCTGGGCTCAGGGCTGCAGCAAAGGCAAGCCTCAAATGCAGAAAGCTGGATCCCATGCCATTTGGGGGTTTAGAATGATTCTTTTTAAAAAGAAGAAAAAAGGCCCATGTCCACTCCAAATCCTTATCTGCAAACAGGATAAGAAGGTTTACCCTCCCTCCTCAGGTACCCAGACTTTTCCAGATGGTGAGGTCCATACATACCTCTTGTCAAAAAAATATTTTATTGTATAACATGAATACGACAAAATGCCAATTTCCCTTTTTTCCCCCTCATAGGAAACCTTTTTCTTCCTCATATAAAAAACACAGGTGGAAAATAAGCTACATATGTGCCTCAGGTACAGTCACTTCTCCTGATGATATTAGCTAATCATTGTATATGTAAAAGGAGGGATGCTGAGTATCCAAGACAACAAAGACAATAAAACACATACCCCCCCCTAGCCCTGTCTGCCACTGAAGGTAAATTTATCAGCAGAATGAAGCTTCCCAAGTTCCATCCAAATTGTGTTCCACCACCTGGAAGACAAGGAAACTAAAATCTTTTCTCTCCTCTGTTTAATTCAAAAAGCTTTTAAGTTCGACTTGGAAAGAAATACAAAGGAGTCTTCAGGACAGAAAGAGTGGGTGACAGTTTAAAAATTCAAGACCAAGCCTGCAACAAGAATTCGGAGACATTATTTCTTCATGCAGCAAGAAACGGGTAGGATATTATGTCTTTGTACCTATTCTCTATAAAAGGCATTTTGCAAGCTCTCTTATCTCATCTGTAGTAAAGGGTTTTTCCCTCCTTGCCATGCCAGCAGGAGACTGCTGTGCAGACGAGATGATGTCACCTCCAGGAATCCCCCCCAAGCCCTGCCAGCTGAGTCCTCCCAGTAACAGAGATACTGGCTATAAATAGTTCTCTGTGGAAAACAAGGAGAGTTAAGGAACTCTGAGGAAAACAAGAAACGAGGAAGACTTTAAAAAATATTTTAAAAGGCACTGTTTCTTTATCTCTGGACATCAACAGTTAAGATTCTTACAAAAGGGAGAGAGCGCCACTGGGAGAACACCTCTGCCACACAGTAACTCCACAGAAATCATTATCCAAATTTGCCATTGTTCCTAAAATTATCCGAAAAGAACATGAACACATACAAGGTTACATTCATCTAAACGAGCTTCTGTCATATGAATCTGCTATTCAGAAGAATCCCTGGCAAGCACAGGTATTGGATGCTGAGTGACATCCATCCATGCTTCACAACCTCGCAACACAGAGCTGCAGACTGCGCAAGCCTCATTTGGCGAAGCGCTGTACTGTTTCCCCAGCACTGCATACATTTCAAACACTAGCTCTGCCTGCCATAAAGAGCATTTTTGAAAGTTCTATAGAACTGCAAACTTGGGGAAATTTCTCTCAAAATATGAAAAGTTTTAGTAGTTCAGAAAGCCTAGAATACACGCTGCAGAGAATTATTTAGCCTACATAGAACTACAGGTAAAAAAACCCCTCCTATGGAACTGCTTTGGTGACTACAAATTGTCATTAAGTACATGATGTCTAAAGCGGGACTGAGAGTAGGTGTCACTCACAAAGAAGTTCAACAAACGTCTGCCAGGAGGTGCCTCAGATTTGCCTGACTCTCGGATGTGCAAAGATGCACCAGCTGAAAACACAAAGCACGTCTGAAGTACCTAGTAAGTTCAAATCGGTATACTAAAGTATGTGGCATATTTAAGCAGTATTTACACCTTGCAAAAGTAGCAGGTACCACCAGTACATAAAATCCTATTAGATGATAAATAACAAATGCCTTTCACTTGGCATGGAAAGCGTTTGGTGTGTTTTGAGTGGGATTTTCAGATGTGCTGAAACCCACACCAAGCTCTGCCTAGGCTGGTAAGAGAACACTAGTCTCACTTGAGTACAACAAGCCTATTTCAGATACGTATAAAATATTTACGAAGCCTGAAATTACAACCAAAAATTATTACTTTAGGTTTTCAGGGAAGTCGAGTCCCATCTCAGACCGTTTGATATTACACTTGCCAAATCATTGACGAAATACCTGCTAAGCCTCGTACACTGAGAGCAGAAAGCACTGCAGAGAAATAAGAGAACAGACTACCATAAACCAATTGTCTTAGCACAGAGAAGGCAAAACAAAAAGCCAAATGAATTAATGAGTTAGTTTAAGATCAGTGTCAGGGTAGCAAAAATATCCTCTTTCGTGCTGTACTGAATAAAGGAAACAGCTGTCTAAATATTTGAGTTTTTCTGAAAAAACATTTTTATACTATGGTGAACAGCGAAGCTAATATTTTCACACACTGAAGAAAAAAGAACTGACCAGAAGCAAAGGGAACCCTGATGGGGATGTTAGCCAATTAACAGAGCGATTTTCACTCGAGGAAAACTGCATGAAAAACTTCTGTAGGTCTTCTGTCAAGGAAGCAAAGGAAATTAAAACAGACTAGGCTAACGCAAGCTGCTAAATGCAGGATTCGGTTCAAGCAAAACCAGCCTCGCTGCTGACAAAGTGCACTGAAAGAGCTCACTGGAAGACTACCATCTCTTTCTCATTTATTCTGCATCTCAGTAACTGCCACAAAACAGATCCAGGGACTACCTGGGAAAATATTTACACTATTAATTTTACTCTGAGCAGTAAGATAGACTTCCAACGTAATCCTTAAACCGGCTCATGAGCAACCTGCACCATGTGTTGCATCAGATCCACAAGGGAGATACAGATCCCAAATAAGAGAAACTGTAAGGATTAAGACTGGTCTTCATTTTATGCCAGAAGTCACAAAGTCTGAATGCCACCAAGTGCAATTGCCCAAAGAACAAGGTTTTCCAAATGAAATGTTCCCATTTCCTCAAGAAGCACCTGCATAAGGAACTAGCAGCAGCAGTCTGGAAATTACACTGTGCTAAATTATAATAAGCATCTCCTGTAAATCATCTGGAACCTGTGTCCCTTCTGTACGTGACATTTTAACCCTACTTCCCTGAGACCGATATAAGTGGTCAATAGCCTCAACATCGAAAGCCAATGTCTCGGTTTTGCAGGCTTTCACTTGACCAGAATGATAATCTAGAAAGTCACGAATTCCATGCTTGTAGCACTTTGAAAATTCGATCCTTACAAAGTGACAAGCTTACATGAATATCAGTGTTTCAAAATTTTAGCCTCTGCAAACTACATAATCAGAGTTAAAAAACCAATCTGTTGTCTGAATAAATATCATTTCACTTTTACACACTTCCTTCTGCCCTCAAGAATAAAATCACTTCACAGAAGGCTCAGATTAATCTTCCCTCCTTAACTTACAAAAATACACATTCTCCTCATTTGCAATAGCACCCAAGTTAAAAGTGACTTCACTGAGCTCAAAAGCCAGCTTCCAGTAAAATCCTGAACTAGAGCTCCACAACTTCTATAAAAACTGTTCCTTTTCCCTGAAATTGTCTGTTCTCCCCTTCTGTGTGCAAGTGTTAAGACATTAGTTTCAAAAACAGTAAGCATACTTAAAAAGCAGAAAAAATCATTAGGATCTGTAATCAGGATTTTTTTTCCCCATGATGTTCAAGCATAACTAATTCTTTAATCTACTTCTCTGTTGTTTAAGACCAGTGGGGGGTGGAAAAGAAAAAAACAATAAAAAAATCACCTCTTCATCAGTGCAAGCAGCTCCTAGTACAAGCCCCAGCAAAAGGCAAGTAAACAATTTATCTGAGCCCAGTGTTCCCTGCAGCTGGATAGATCCGGACAGGAAAAGAAAAACATTTTGACTCCAGCTACCACCTAAAAATTTTCCAAACACACTAGTTCACATAGTTCGGCTGGCTCAAAACCAGAAGTAGGCCTGCCAAACACAGAGCACAGGAAAGACTGCTTTTCCCTGCACCACAGCTATGGAGCTGGAGAACCTGCCAGAGGCTCAGGTAGGTCGGCGCTGCGGAGACTCCCAAGGCACTGCTCAACGCGTAAGCTCAGGGACAAGAACCAGCTCAGCGTCTGTAGCCTGCTAAACTACAGGCTTCTTATGAATCCATGATTTGTTTTAAAGTCACAAGCTAATCCTCATTTATTCATTTTCCTAACTTTGAAATGCACCTTTAGGTAAACCTGAAAAACATCCAAGAAATAATCACTTGGTACTATTTAGAGAACATGAAAACTATCCAATTAAAGTATTCACACACACACACAGAGGGAATCCAGAAGTACATGCTGTACTTTTGAGAAATAAAAGGGGAAGCAATAAAACTACCACTCACTACAGAACATCAATTTGCTGCATGGTCGCATGCAGGTTTACCAAAGCTAAAAAGACAACACAAATCCCAACAGCCTGAAATCCCAAGAAAAATCTGGATAACTAGAAAGAAATACAGAAGCATATTTTTTCCTGCGTAACTTCAACACAAGATCAATTGCAATGAGTATCGAGCTAAGCTAATACCATGCGTGCTTACCAAACAGTTTGGAGGGTACTGGAGAGAAAAGTGAACATCATCTTTGTATAGAAGAGTGTAAGTAAAATGTTATTCACATCTTAAAAGCAATATTACTAGTGTTAATAGCAGTTAGATGACAGGTGCTGTCCTGAAAGAAGCTAGCATACAGAGAAAAGAAACTGAAGGAGACAGATGTAAGGTTTCAGGCTCAATCAATTGCAAACAGTCTTGGATCACAGAAAGAGCTGATCATTTTAACAGCAAATGACAGAAAGCCTGAACTCAGAAAATAGCCCCCCAGCCATTATCTAAGCCTGTTCTTCCCAACTTGTGAGGTGTAACTCACTGTTGAAACACCACAGAAAATGAGAGGCATGAAGACACTGCCCCACTCCAAGAACCACATACTACAATAAGACAAGAATTTTTAATAGGAAAAAATCGGGTATGGACTAGCAGAGCTGAGACGCCTTGCCTCCAGGACAGACTCTGGCATCTTTAGGCCATCTCCACCACATGCAGTGTAATTTCTCTGCAGAAGCATCCCAGGCAGCTACATGAACAGAACCAGATATCCCTGGCTACATCAGTGCAGCTCTAAGGCTGGGCTGATGGGCTCTCAACAGGGTTAACTTCCTGCTCTGCTGCTTTCCAAGTCCAGCTATACCTCCTTTCCTACGCTGTACATCACAGCGAGTGGCCTGAGGGGGTTTACCTGCTTAGGCCAGCTTTTATTGGTGCGTCTTTGCAACAGTGTCAATGTTTCATCTACCTCGTGTAAGTCTCTGGAGAAATTCTTTCAGCCCTTAAAACGTGTTCAGTACTGGAAAATTTCCATCCTGTGTAATCTAAAGCTCCACACTGCAAATTAAAATAATTTCTTTTAGTCTCAGTAGAAATGAAGAACAGTTGATCTCCATCTTCCTTACATCACCTTTTCATATCATTGAAGATTCAGGCATCCCCAAATTTTTCTGTTTTCTAGGCTAAAGAAACTCAAAGTCTTCAGATTTTCCCCAAAGGCTGAGTTTTTCAAACCTCATGTCCTACCCTTGTTGGTGCCATTGAGACCCTGCCCCCTTTATCTACCCACATCCTTCTTTAATAAGAAGTCTAAAACAGAGGCTCAAAGCACAGTGCTAAGCACAGAAGAACAATTACCTCCTCTGCTATTTACCCGACATCTTTCATCACCTATACAGCCCTAATGAAATCTCAGTGTTATGCACACCACACCCGACAAATTCAGTTTGAGATCCACTGCGATTCCTGGGTCCTTCCTTGCCAGCATGCTGCCTAGCCCATTTATATTTGTGCATTTGATTTCTCCTAAGTGTAACACTTCACGGTTGTCTTTATTAAATTACACCTCATCGATTTCAGACCATTTTTCCAATTCATCATCTGAAATTCTAAATCTGTACTCCTATAATCCCTCCCTGCTTTGTCTTCCAAAAATGCTCAAATTACCCTCTTCGACAGTAACAAACGGATGATGAATAATGAGAGTATCGACTAGTAAACAACTTAAACCAGCCTCCTCCAGGAATTAACTTAATAGTCTGACACCAAACAATCGCGCCTAGCTCAACATTTCAGCCTAATTTCTCAGTGGACTGCAGTGTTGCCTGTCATCATCCAGGCAATGGAAAGATACCATTTCTTCAACATCTGCTTTAACCAAGCTAATCTCATCTCATCACTGTGAATGCTTCTTTCCTCCCCGAGTTTGTTGACAGACTTTTAAATACTAACATTGAGTTTGGTGGTCAGAGTTTAACCAGGGCCTATTTTTATAAGCATATTCCTATTTACTGTCCTAAAAAACATTCTATTCACCAAAAGTATGTAATTAAGCAGGAACCAGAAAGATAGCTGGAAAAGAAGTCATCATTTAGGAATGGAACTAACTATATGAGCTGCAGACTCCTTGCCAAGTTTTCAGATGCAAGGCTACTCCCCCAAAACCATGTGCTCCCCCAAATAAGGAAAAATAAAAACCACCCACCCTTCACAAGCACACAAAACACACAGGTAATAAAACTATCCTGATTTATCCATGTACTTCAAATAAAGCAGGAACACATCTATGTAGATTAGAAGACTATCCACTTGACTGTGGAGCTATTTTATGTTTGCAAAGTTATACAAAACAAACAACTTACTGTTTAAGTCCCAAAATAGCAACTACTCTTCAGCCTGAACACCATGCAAGCTATGTAAACAGAGATGAAAATAATATCATTTAATTGAAGACCTACACCTTCAATTGGAATTACTGACCCTTAGAGAAAAATCGATATAAACCAACTGCAGTTTAATCTATCAAAATTCTGTACTGTCAGCAGTCTATGGTAACATTATACAGATCGCTTCAGTAGGACAAGTGCCAGCCTTTTCAGGAGCTACACATATCTTGCTGTTGCTCTGTTCTGCACATGCACGCTCAGCTCTTCTTTCCAACACCCATTCTAGGTACCATTTCTCAATTCTCCAACCTCTAGATTTGCTTCTGAGTTTAAACCAAGGTGATGATGAATAATATCCCTCCCTCTTAGCTCAACACGTTACCTGGAAACCCCATCACGACCTTCATTTCCCACACGGGACACTTTCAGGCACCTTTTCTTCAACTAGGAGAGCCCATGAGGGAGCCCAGACGCAGGTGTCTTCTGCAGCCCACCCAGGACCCAACACCCCCAGCCATGGCAGGGCTGCACAGCACCACGGCACCCTTGATAGATGCCACTCACAAGCTTCCTCATGTTGGAAAGTGCAACAGAAGAGAGCCTGGGAAAGGGAAAGAGATGCTTGGCATCATCTCTTATCACGAGATGGAATTATGGTGTAACTGGCACACATATGCGGGCCTAGGAAGCTGCCTTGATGGCACCACTTTGGAGGGGTCCCAGTACAATTCATCTCCTCCTTCCACCTCACCACTAGACCTTCCCCCTAGTTTTGGAGACTGCTCAACAAAAACATTCTCAACAGAAACCAAACTTAGAGGTCACATCGGTGCTTTTAACAGCTTTTATACAGTGTAGCTATTGTGTAGCTTCAAGGAAAGCTTTGCATCTTTTTTCCTGCTTCATGCAAGAGTGACCAAGGGAGAAGAGTAATATAGCTGTTACATTGTAAAAGAAGGGATAGATTTATAAACTAAATCCTACTCCTTGGGGTAGCAATGAAAACCTTGTTCTTCACTCATACAAAGAGAGAAATGTACATTTCCCACACTCTGTTCATACACATGTTTTTTGTACAAACTAAATACCAAAAAATACAAGGACTGCCTATTACTAACTAAACTTCAGGTCATCCATACTTCATTTCCTGTAAGTGAAGTAAAATAAAGCAGTATTTGATAATTCAAAATGTACTGTATCATAACGAAAGTAAGCTGCTTCATGAACACACAAAGGATTTCTTCAAAATGCAGAATTAATAAGCACAGTCATACAAATGGGCAAATTTGCTTCAAAAGGATGTTTTAGGTCATGTGAATCTTGCCACTGTCAAATTAAGCTAAACACAAAATAATTATAAAACAGGAAACACATGAATACCACCTTCCTTTTAAATGGTTTCTATTTCTTATCGCTACGCTTCTGTTTAACAAGATTTGCAAGTCCACTTGCAAAAAAAGAAAAAATTTCTAGCAATAACATGCTTCCAGTTGAAATAATTTTTCTACTCTCAGTTTTTAGGAACTTCATTTTAATTCTTAACAAGTAGCCATCTCAGTAATGACAAAATTTGCAAGAGCACTGCTGCTGCTGCTTCTTCTTCTTGTCAACCGCTAGTCAGAGTTGCATGAATTATTCAGGTTTTTATTGAGCACAGTAAAGGTGAGATCTGATATTTATGCAGACTGAACAACAAAAGAGCCATCCCAAAAGAAATGCAAACCCTACCTTCTGGATCAACCCAAGATTTTCATTCATGACGTGTTTTGTGCTAAGGCTCCCTCAGGCTGCCGCTATCAGAGCCTGGTCTTTACATCCCAGTTGTGAAAGGCACATAGTAAAAAAAATCATCGAGCAGAAAGGTTTCACAAATCTGAAACTAAACTGCTCCGAGAGCACGTTAGCATCTGCATTGATCTGAGAGGCCGAAAGACAAAATGTTCAGCACATCAGGTAACTGGAAATATCCTGAAGAGCCGCGAGAGCCTTCTGCTATGCTGCAGGCAGAGCCATACGCCACTGCCACCATCCTGCTCCCTCTCCTGGGAGGTACAGCCTTCAGCTCGACACCTCCTGGCATAAATACCGAAGGCAAAACGCACCTATCTTACTGGCACCGCTGATGACCAGTATGCTGTTACACTGCATGCAAGCATCAACTCTCCCTCCCTTACTTTTGCTTCCATACCGTAACTAAAGCTGCACAGCTGCAGCCTGAGAAGACAGGAGGCCATGTACCAAGAGACATGGTCTAGTTTCAGCTCCGTGACACAGGTAAGTATCTCCACATTTGAAAGGAAAATGAATGAGGCTATCTACTGAGACAACATCCACATGCAGATGGGGGAAAAGCCCCTGCCTAGCCGTCTGACTTCACGAGCCCGGAATGACACCTATCCAGGCAGCAATGCATGCCACAGTCTCCAGAGAAGGAGGGGAGATGCCTGGGAGCAGCTCAGCAGCGTAGGACAGCCCATGCCCCATCCCTGGAGGAGCTTTCCACCCGGCTGCGGAACTGGCAGGGAGCGCTGGGATGCAGAGGAAGGTGGCCGCCATCCTGCCCCTGCTGCGCATCCTCCAGCCCTTCAGGAGTTTTGCATTTTTTATGCTAGTCTGGAAGATGACAATACATTGTGTATTTAGCTGATGCTACATTAGCCTGGGATAAACATATTTCTTTCTTCTTTGCTGTTAGCACACCTGATCTTTAAACAATTAGATACAGAAAAAAGCAAAGGAGTAAGACAGGCATTTTATCCATCAGATTCACGTCTTCTAAGCCTTAGTGATCAAGTCTCTAATTGTCTTTATATACAGTGTCAAAAACCCCACCTGACACGTTACCACAGAAAACCTAGCAGATTTTAAAATATTATATGAAATGTATTCATACTGCACCTGTAGACATACAAGTACTGTCATTATTTTTTCTGGACTTCAAAGGAAAGAGTCAGTGACTAAAAATGGAGACTATAAGTTGTCCCAGCACTGTAATTCCAGTAGAAAACAGTGCTTTGGTCAGCTGTTTTGTGAATAGCTAAGCATTTTCATTTTTGTTTCTTCCACTTACACATTCTATAGTTTCCTTTGCTGTGTTTCCAACATATGAATTATGTATAGACTCTATATTAAAAAAACGACAGTTCTAATGAGGCACGAATCATTAGGCCAAATGTAACTTTTGTTCAGTCTGCATTATTTGGGTCCCAAAGAAGATGATGCAAAAAAGCTCAACCTGGAAGCCCAGGTCTATATTCTTCCACTTTAAGTCATGATGTTCAAGATTACAGAAGATTCCTCTGAACAAAGGCACCAACTCCTTCAGCCCTCAGTGAGCAGGAAAGCCTTCCCCAGGGAAGGTGGAAATCACCACAGAAGGTCAACAGGCAACGGTCTGGCCAGCGGCTCAGCTTTCTCCGTTGCAGAGAACAGCACTGGGATTTCCAACTGGGTAAAATTCAGCTGACCATGGACAGTGTCAGAGTTGCCACTGGTTTCTAAATATCAGTAAAAGAAGCATGTCTGGTTAATTCAATTTTGCAGCCCTTTGAGCAACTCTATAGCCACCGCAGCTGCTTGTCTCAAGACATCAGATTAAAGAAAACCACCATAAAACCTCACATGCTCCCACACACAAATACAGATTTGGGTCTATTTCCAGAGGCCTCATTCTCACTGTTGCATTCATAAACAGTAAGGATTGTTTTTTAAAGTCACAAAAGCCTATGATCCACACACAGCTAGAGAAAAGTTCTGGTAGAACAACAGTGGTAAAGAGATTTGTGAGGCAGTAGCAAATGGTGGTAGTAGTAGGCATGGTGGTGATGGGTTGATGGTTGGACTTGATGAACTTAGAGGTCTTTCCCAACCTTAATGATTCTATGAAACTTCCCCACCCAGTGACAAAGGTTCCTGTGCAAGTACAGCTCTGCATCACTTCAGGACTTTCCAGCATAGGGGAAAGACTTCTGTATGAATACAAAAAATACAGGACATTGAATATGAAAGGCAAGTCTGGATTACAACCAAGTCTGTTTACTCCTTTACTGATTTTAGAAAATGCCTATGACTCTTTCTTATACTTCATCTTTGAAGAATATCATAGTTCATATACTGTGTTTGGTCCTTTAAAAGGCTGAAATGTTCAACCCAAAGAAACCTTTTAAAGCAGTGAAGGAACAAGTACACCCATAGCTATACTTTATGACCTCCAAATGTGATCTCAGATGTTCTACAAAATGGTGTCATGATTGTTCATTCTAGAATAGATATTTAACAGTGATTTTAGTTAGTTTAGTTAATTAGTTGTTGCATCACAGACGAAACTGCTGTAAGTTTAAGCAATCAGCTAATGAGCTGATCCTCCTTTTTTCTTTCCAACATGAAGACGACTTTCAGCTTCTCTTTTCTTTCCTCCTACAGAAAGAAAAACATATTAAACTGGCACAGAGGCTTTGAAGAATCCTAGACCGTACAGAGGATCACAGGCCCTTCCCACCTTTCGGCGAGAAGTGCCCTGACCCGCATTATGTTACAGGGATCATGGCAACAGCACCAGAAATGCTGAAGTTGCTCTGTCTGAGTGGTGAGTGACTACAGAAGGAAGCAGGCCACCAGCATCATTTCCTCCTCTCACATAGAGGTCAGCAGCAACCAAGACATGCTCACAAGCACAGATGACTGGTATTGAGTCATTCAGAAGCCCTGGGCAGTCACCCTCCATCCCCTCCAGAAGGATAGGTGGCTGCAGAATTTGTTTTAAACATGCTTTTTCACAATTATAAAATCAAAAGGATTTCACAGGGCAAGCAAAGCAAGAGAAAGTATATTTCAGAGATGTTCCTAGTGTTTTAGAACAAAGGTAAAGCAACAAGATGACAAAGTTTGAAAAGAAATGTAACTGTAATATTAATCAGCAAGACATCATGAGCTGAACAAGACGTGGCAACACCATCAAAAACACATCATGAAGTTACTGAACAAGTGCTCTGTACTTGGCTTTAGGCAAGACCCTGAGAAAGCAGGTCATCCTCTAGCCTTTGCAATAAAATGTCAAGGGTTGCATCTCTCTCACATCCAAGACTCCATGCCTCTTCATTATCCTTCCAGCTGACCGTGGAGCAGCAAATGAGATATCAGCAGGAAAAAGCCTTTGATCCGTCCCCGCTTCTACAAGATGACAAAGTAACAAACTCCAGCTTCTTGCAAATGTTTGCAGAAGTACTACACTTAAATTGTTCTTCTAATCATTCTGAGGGGATGCTGAAACTTTTACAATTTCTGGTAACAACTTCCGTAAAACACCAGATTATATAATTCTAGAAAAAAAAAACAAACCCTAACCTTTTAAGAACAAAAAACTATGGAAGAGAAATCTTGGTATTTCAACTTGAGTTTAAGGTTCCTAATATATTTAATTAGCCTGTCTCAAGACCACCCATATACAATTTTGTGATTTATTTGAGAACTTACCATCATAGACAAGTAAACTCTGGCTGGCCTCTTGAACTAATTGAAAATTAAATACTTTATTTTCATAGAACTTAGTCAAGATCATTTACCACCAGCCATTTAGAGAAACTGTTTAGGTTAACAGAGATAAGGCAAACGGTATTTACCAGTCCTTAAGTGAATTTCCTCAGCCCTCTATAAACTGTTATACTTATCTGATACATCAAGACAGGACTGACTGCCGATACAGGGAGCATCGCAGCCGACTCGCGTGCTACACATTAAAAGGAACTGGCTCTTCAGCCATACTGAAAAAAGACTGCATTTGCCACTTTAATAAGCTGGCTCGATAACAAGCCTATGAACTGAGAAAACTCAGCTGTAAGCTTGTTGCCCTTCCCTGAAGAAGCTTTCTTGTGAGAGTTATGGGTGACCTCTGGGGCTGTGCTAAGCCACCCGACCCAGTAACTGCTCTGCACACTCAGCAGCCGGACCGCTGCTTCTTGCACAGGTATCCATCCACCTCACAGCTTTCATTGGCTATTACACTAGATGAATTAAAGGCAAAACATAGCCTCCATACAGCTAAAGCAAATACCTGAACTTTATCAGACAAGATGGAAGACAGCAGTCCATTTCCACTCATGGCCAGTCCAGTACGTGGAGGCTTAGGAAAACAGCTCTGGCACAAAATAGTGCAAAAAGATGTGTATGACTAGGAGTGATTTAGACAAATATCCACAAATGCCCCACTCAGCTTGCTTAGGAAAGTATGTATCAGAGAAAATATGACCTTTTCTTTCTAAAGTTTTAAGAGGCTTTTCAGAGAGTATTTGCCGTAATTAGCCACTGCTATACAAAGACAAATCACTGCAAACTGGAAATACTGTGTTCCAAGAAGTTTGAGGGTCATAATAATCTGTATTTGGGAAGTGGCCAAGAAGATCCTCAAGGTCTGTGGATATATCAGAGCAACACACACACTGTTTAAGTTACAACAAAGCCTTTGGAAAGTTAAGTGACTGCACACCTGAGCTGTTGTCTGAATGAGACATTCTCACACTTCACATTTACTTTCCATTGCCAGAGACTCTGGATGTTGATGAAATTAGATTAGAGAGAGGAATCAAAACCAAAAGGTACTGTGAAAGCCACAGACTCTTAATCTACACATTAAACCTTTAAATACTGTGTTGCAAGCAGCTCAACTACTTTCCATCCATAACAATTCAAGTAAAGTTATTAAAAGGTCGCAAATATTCCAGTTAAAAAGCGAGAGGGAAAGGAGAAGCTGTGACTGCTCTGGAGAAGACAGACTGGCCACTGAAAACACAAGGACAATTGACTGTATTTAAAGTCCAGGCTCCACAGTAACTATTCATATTCTCATCTAAAGATTAAGCCTTGCTTTCGTTCTGGAATCCCAGCTGTGGAGAGAAGGATCATGTACCGGGTGGTTGGGAGGAGGTGGGGAATATACATGCTCTAACTGAAGCAAAAGGCAAAGCAGCACAAGCAGAACACAGCTGTGTATGTGAGACCAAACGCTTTCATCACACAGGTAGCACCAAGTGGCACTATTTTGAGAGCAATTTTGATATAACAGATTGGGGCAGTGGATTCCAAATCAGGAGCCTAAAACGCTATTCCTCACTCTCATTCTGGCTTCCTGCAAGACCACGAGAAAGTCACTGAGCAGCTGTGGACTCAGAGACACATGCTGAAGTTGTTCTCAGTTTCTCAAAGCATGGAAAAAAATCACGGCTTGCATGGTAACAAGAGTACCAGCACAGCGAAACACCATTTTTATTGTCATTTACTTTGGTATGTAATGCCATGCAACAAACTCCAGCAACTCACAGCACATTTTCAGAGTGAAAATTTCTTGTGGATCTCGGCACATGTTAACTCCCACCATGGCCACCTGATCCATTTCTCCTTTCCGTAACTCGCATTGAGAACGGAAGGAGGATGCTAACATACAACAGTAATCAGAAAGAAAAAAGCTACATTCCCCGTTCTTAGCCTAGGCTCAAGTGAAAACCATCAGGTAAGAAAATAAGTTGGTAGGGAACAAAACTGTATCATCCCAGCCTTCCACTCTTTCTTCCCCCTTTCTGCAGATTATCCCTCCCTGCAGCACTTTTGCTAATGTCACGATGTCCCCCCAATAGTCTACAGACAACTATGAAGGAAGATGTTCGTAACAGTCATTTAAATTCATATTTATAACATAGGGTGTTTTTTTTTTTGCATCCCATGAGTCAATAACCATTAACTACATGGGGATCAAACAAATGAGAGACCAATAATGAGACTGAGTGAAGTTAGGCCCAAGACATACTTGCAACACCTGGGTGGGGTTTTGGGGTGGTTTTTTCAGTTTGCATTTTGTTTTAAGGTTTTAAAACATACCAAACAACTTCTGGTAGATTTATTGCAACAAAAATAAAAGTCCATATTGGATTATATTCTGCACAAGAGGAAATTAAAAGCAATTCATGACAAATCTTCCTGGCTGTTTTACAAGGCATAGGAGTGAACAAAACTGAAAGGGAAGCAAAAGGAATACCGCTGACCTCACTGCCCTTTCCTCCTGGGAGGCCTAGTGGGCTTGTTTCCACTATTCTTTAAGAAAACCTTGAGGTAGTTTATGTACTCCAACACACAAGAGACAATCTTTGGGGGAGGGGACTGGACGCCTAAGAAAAAAAAAATGAAGCCTGCAAAATGGAAAATTCTCAGACAGAGGTGAAAAAAAAACCTGTTAAAACCTGTTAGGGAAGACAGACTGCACAGCCTGGCAGTGCAGGCCGGGCGAGTCAGCCAGGCACCAACAGAGGAGCACTCAGCTCTGAAGGAAGACAAAAGCTACACGGCCACATATGCCGGCATGATTTTTTTGTTTTCTCTTCACTTCTCCTTCTTGCCGGAGAACCCGAACCGAATTAACAACAATCAGCATCTGCAACGTGAGGTTTGAGCTCTGCGCCTTTCCACAGAGAGGGGGGGCAAGCAAAACTTCGGCAGGAGTTACATCCAACCACCCAGATTTTAAACAGACAATAGACTGCAGGAGAAAAGAAAAGGTCAAAGATAATCACGTCTTACACAGGTGCACAGAGAATAAGATCTAGGACCACCCTTCATCCCAGTGGAAAAAGAGGAACTTTATTCCACAATTTCAGTCTAGCAATAAAGCAAAATCCATACCTTCTTGCTGTGGTATTTCTCCGGTGCCAGAGGAGCAAAACCACTTACAAACTCCTCATTTCGGAGTTCTCCAGCATAAAAGATTCTACAAGACCCCCAGCAAGGAGCAATCCAAGATGGAAGATTCTTTGCCTATTGCTGGGTGGGTACATTCTTTCACACCACCTCCTCCTGAGCAGGCAACAGATGCCGGGCAATCCAGTTACAAGAGGGCATCACCTATTCGTGCCACCAAATCCTCTCCAGTTTCATACCCTGCACTCAATCCAAGATATACCCAGTATAAAATATGAGATTCTATTAAATGAGTCTGTCATCAGGGTTTAGACGGTTTTCTGTGAACTCTGCCCATCAGATAGGAAATAGTACAGCTGTAATAGTTCTGGGCTACCTTATTATTTCCCATTGGGCTGACTATCAGGGTCTGAAACAAGCAGTAGAAGTTGCTTCTACAAAGCCCCAGCTTTTTCAACCAAGGATGGCACCAACTGTTCACAGCTCTTGCACACAACAGAAAAGAAATGTATCAGACTGCTGAGACTTGCCCTGAAACTCCTCTACATCTCGTATCTACTGAAAGTAGCATGGGTAGGTGGTTATTTGTAGGTTGGTCCCGGCCAGTTGAGGTGCCCCTTCCAAACACAGAGGCCTTTCCAGCAAATCCTTTCCAAGACATATACCCTTGCTGCTCAACTCCATTTGCTGGATCCATGAAAAGGTTTGAGTCTCCTGACAGACAACCCCCTGATACAGAATTTGGCAGCTTCAGTAGACGCTGGAGGGTTTGGTTTTGGCCTGTGAAAAACTTTAAACATTGCATGATTGCTCCTTCCTCCTGCTTATTTCACTAGGATATTTTATAAATGTCTACATGGCAAACCTCAGATGGGGGATAAAGAAGTTTGTATTTTATTCATTTTTACCAAACAACTTTAGTTAAAAAAACAAAAAAAAACAAGAACAGGAGACAAACCAGGATGTAAACTTCAAAGGCAAAAATATATCACGCAGCTGCAGTGTGTGTGTATATACAAGAAGCTTTACAGTAATCACAGTATTGTAAATATTTCAAGTACCCTGATTACAGAAGTTGACGACATGCATTCCAGTCATCACAATTTTCTTTGTACAGAAGAAGGGTACGACATTAGACAGGCCACATTAACACAGGTTTTATAGCAGCTAGGTCAAAGCAAGACAACATTCTCTTTTTCATGAAGAGTCCAAATTTGCACGTAAAGAAGTAGTCATGTACAGACGTATATATTTTTTTAAGGTGTTTATTAATTGGGGTGGGGGTTGGTTTGTTTTTAAGAGAATTGAAATGCATTCATTTGGGTTAACTCGGGAACAAATTCATTCATTTTCAGTAAGATTTTGCAACCTTGGACCTAGGACTTTTCTGACATTAAAAAAAGGCAAAAAGTTTTCTAAAGCATCAAAATCTAGGCAGTATGCAGCACAAAATATTAATGCTACTGCCTCTGCCACCCGGCCACACAACTACCCACAGTTATTTTCCCATCTAAATGGGAAGTTCAAGGCTGAAAAGGGAGTTGCTGGGGTTTCAGGCAGAAAGCTATTAACACTTGCCTCTCCCTTATGCACTGGTTCTGGTTTGAATACCGCCTGTTCTGCTGCAACACCAGTGAATCAGAAACAGGTACACATACACGGACTGGGGATGCTGTTCTATCAGAAAAAAAACTAATAGTATGCCCAGTATTTACTGTTTTGTAGCAAACATCCAAACTTTTTCCATTTCCAGTTCTGAAGTCAAGGTTGGAAACACCTGTTGATCTCGGTAAGAGGTTTGTAGGATACTACAGTCCTGCCCGGTACAAACACATCACCTGTATGGACCTGTTTTCTTCTGGTTTCTTTCAAAAGAAAGAAGCCCCTCAATGGAGGTTTCATGTTTGTGCATCTGTTGCACTGTAGAATAAATAACTATCCTCTTTGGTCCATTTATAATACCCTGCACTACTCACTAATGAAGGTTACCAAATGAGAAGATTTCTCCTTTGAATTACTTAAATGTCAATTTTACACTAAATAGCCTAATTCCCAAGTAGAGTGTTCCAGGGCGTGCTACCACAAAACTTTCTTCTTTAACTTGAAAATGCAAAGGCAGGGCCTCCTATGTTTAGAGAAAATATTTACGCTGTTAGTAGCTTGGCAGCTAAGCAGACAGAAGGCGTAAGGATAAGCTTCATACAGATGCTGACACAGAAAAGAAAAGGTAATTCAAACTCCACTTGTGTTTTTCCCTAACTCCGAGCAGCATCCTTTCCGACTGCTGTTGTGCACTGCATCAGTAATAAATCCAGCCTGTTACTTCCTCAGCCTCATACAGAATGGAAGGTTTCAGAGCTAACCCAGCCTGCTCCTCCCTAGGTCCCTACTACCCTGAAACCTCCAGAAGAATCACCTTACCTCAAATAAATCCGACAAAGCTTGGCAGATACTCATCAAGGAACAGGATTTTGCATGTCCAGAAGGTGAAGGTAATAAAAAAAAAAAAGCATTGGTTTCAGTGAGGACTCCAGCAATGAAATGGTTGCCATGTATTCTTTCCGTGTTTATAGACTACTGTTTCTAAATCCTCTGTTATGCTCTTTAAAAAAAGGTAGCTTTTCTAAAAGATCGATGCTCGAGGGGGAAGAGGAACACTTTGAAAGGAAAGGTTTTCAACAAAATAATCCATGGTACTAGATTAACACAAACTCAGGCAAAGGTAATTCCCCCTGTAGTTACAGCACAGTTGTGACAGGATTCTGTGGCATTCTCTGGCTAGACAGGCCATATAATCTCACCAGCTCTTCAAGTTCACTTAGCTGCTCTGCACATTACAAAAAGTATTACTGCCACCAGTTATCTTTGAACAAAGATAAAACCTGCATTTCTGAAGCCAAAAATGTTTCTGCTAAACCTTTAGGGAGGCAGCTAAAATTCTGGCCCTACATCAAGGCACGGGAAGAATCCACTGCCCTTTATTTCCTGGGAATCATAATAGAACCAGAGTTTAGGTTTGCCAGTTTTGTTATATTAAGACTTCAGGCAAAAATTTAAGATGCCTTACGAAACCATGCTAATTTCTTAATATTTGCTGATAAAATTATTTATTAGAAACAGCTTGCATCATCAGTTCAGATAAAACATGGCACAAACTGAAGTCAGCTTTTAATCTTGCCCAATATATCAGAGCATCAGGATACAGTGGATTCTCAACAACAAATCCCGGGATCATATACCTTCCCTCATAAAGACATATTTTAATACCTACACAATAATTATTCCTCCATGGTCATTCTCAGTAAGATTTTCATGAATAAAAACCATAGAAACAATTTCGTCTGGTGACTTCTTCGTGACTATAACAGGTGCCCACTGTGCTAAAATGCCACCTCTCCGCATGGCGTGTACCTGAGCAGGAGACAATGGCGTAACTGCCAGAGCTGCTTAGGAAGAAATGCCCTGCAGCACGGCTAGCAGAGATATTCCTGGAACAGCCTTCATGCTTCAGGTAGGTGAACATACGCCATTAACTGCACCTGCAAGTTGTTGGGCTTTCATGTTTGCTCTTCATTTCCATCTATTCAAAGCACCTCTTCAGCTCCTCTGGCGTGTTGAGTAGCCAGGATCATCCTTGCAGGTCATGACATCTATGTTCAAGCTGTCTTTTTCTTTCCTTTTTTTTAAGTATCTTCAAGGCAACTCTTCAACACTCTACTCGCCTTTTTGCGACCAGAAGTTCTCCAGAACATGGGATCTTTTCACAAACGCTTTTTAAATTACAAATAATTAGGCCAAAGTTCTATTAGCTGCTCTAGCAAGTCCTCTTCACAGTTGTTGTTCAGCATGTTGCAAAGAAAGTAAATGCATTTAAACTTCTTGCCTAGGGATGTGTGTTGCTCCAGGTTTTTATTATACAGCACGATCTATATGAGCACCGAGGCAATTCACACTTTAAATTACAGTATCTATCTATCATTTTCCTCAAATGTATCTAGGCAACTGAGCAATCTCAGAAGCTGCATTTTCATCAAAAAAAATTATCTTTATTACCCAGATTAATTATCCATGAAGGTGATTCCACCTAGAGAACTTGCTCAAAACTTCTAGCGTGGTAGCTCTACTAACTTTTCTAAAGCAGTCAGCATACTTTTGTCACAAACTCTTCTAAATGCTTATTTTCATTCCCTGGCACCCACATCAAGAGATTCCCTTATCACAGGTTTGATGATTTTACTTTTACATGTGCAATATTCAGATATTTCCTAGTCAGTTTTACAGGACAATGTGCATCTTCAGAGGGAAATAAAATAAGCATGAGAAAGCAGCACAGAAAAAAAAAATATATATCACAGTATTAGAGCTGGAAGACAACTGCCATCACCCTCAGTTTTAATCGTCATGCCACTATGCAAAAACCACATGAACCAAGGACTAGTAACAGGTAACCACTTCCTACCAGTAATTAGAAAATGGACCTTTCTGATGGTCCTGTCAAAAGCATTGGTATGAACGGTGAAAGATTTATATAAAAGTTTTTTTCCACTTTTCTTACAGTTGCACAAAGCAAAGTACAGCAGGCATACTATCTGTCCCTCCTTCCCAGGTACACCAAACTCCAGAGCTATACATGCTTAGGAGATTCTGAAACTTCTCAAGAGTGATGAAGGCAAATGTTTACCAGCAACACCATCAGCTACATATGGATGTGTCAATTAAGAAAAAAAAAAAAATGTGTACAGAATTTCCCAATGAAACACATCTTGCTGCTATTTAAAAATAAGTATTTGTATGGTGGATCCTCATAATCACACAAAACATTCTACCTGTAGAATATCTCATTAGCAGACATAAACTTTCATTTTTAAACTGAGATTTTGTATTTCATGATAGGTCAAAAGGTTTGTGAATCGATAAACAGCATTTTAGTTATCCCTTTTAAAGAGTTCAGTAAAAGACAATCACAGAATGGTTGAGGTTGGAAGGGGACCTCTGGAGGTCATCTGGTCCAAGCCCACTGCTCAAGCAGGGACACCTAGAACCAGCTGCCCAAGGCCACATTTAGACGGTTTTTGAATGTCTCCAAGGATGGAGACTCCACGAGAAAATTCATCCACTGTGAGAGCTGTCAATCTGCGCCCATTACCTCTTGCTCTGTTACTGGGCACTACTAAGAGCCTGGTTCCCCCTTCTTCATTTCCTCCCATCAGCTATTTATATGCATAGATGAGATGCCCCTGAGCCTCACCTCACCCAGCTGAACAGCCCCAGTTCTCTCACCCTCTCCTCAAACAAAAGATGCTCCACTCCCACAGTCTTCTTTGTGGCCCTGCACCAGACTAGTTCCAGTGTGTCCACGTCGTTCTCATATTGGGGAGCTCAGAACTGGACCCAGCACTCCAGGTGCGGCCTCCTCACCAGCACTGAGAACATCGGAAGGATCACCTCCCTCAACCCACTGGCAACACTCCTTGTAAGACAGCCCAGGAGGCTGTTGGCAAATTCTCTAATATGACCTACAAAAACCTCTGCCTCCTTCAGCTCCCATAAATCGGGGCGGGGGAGAGTCTAATGCACATTCAGAAGCCACAGCAACTGGGCTATAACCAAAAGCTATCTGCAGAGTCACTTTCTGACTGGCGGTTTTCCTAAGATTAGCCTAGGTTATACAAACAATATCCTACAGTGAAGTATTGTCTGTGACAACAAGATACAAGATGTGAGGTTAATATTGTACAAAACGTTCACACACATTGAAGACTTTCTTTAATGACAGTGATATTCCTCAACTTCTATGTGGTAAACAGACAGTATGTCCATGTGAGGTAGGTGTCACCCAAGATCCAGAGCTCCAGGGAAGCAGCAGCATCTTGTTAAAAAGGGTAACATTCTACTACTCCCTAATGTGCAAGTTCTTTACGTGTACAAATTAACTTTTATTTACATTTAGATTTCACACAGAAACTGTGAGATATGGAGTAACTGCAGAGAGTCCAGCAAAGGGCCACTAAGACTATTTAAGGGACTGAGGCATCTCTCCTATGATGAAAGTCTGAGAGAGCTTGGGCTGGACCAGATGACCTCCATAGGTCCCTCACAGCCTCAACCATTCTGTGCTTCTGTGAAGCTGTCAGAGCTCATACTTCTTAGTTGCAAGTGGTTGAGAAAGAGACTTTGACACATCATTCATAAAAATTAACAATACACTATTTCTCCAGTGGAGTGGCAAGCAGAAGGTTAAATGATAAAGAAAAAAAACCCATACCTGCTAAGGCAGTCAACTGCCCAGAAGCTAAAACTTCTCTCTCAACTGAAATGAATGCAGGTTTGTCTTCTTTTCTACGACAAATATGTTTTTGAGTTCACTCTTCCTTTCCTTCCTCTACCAAAAGTAACCTCATCTCAGTATGCTCTAAAGATAGCATCTTCAAGTCATTTTCCCCTCCTTATTACTGATAACATTAGGATAAACAGCTTAAAAGTTGTTACAGTTAACAGAAACTATAAGCATTTTATCTCAGGAAACTTTTCTTAAAAAAATGCAGAAAGATGATTCACTGATAATCTAAATCAAATTTAGGGTTATACACACAGAGTACCTGAGTAACTAAAAATTTCACCAACTGCTTTTGCAAGTTCTCTGCTTGTTGACAGAGTCAAGCTCTCTAGCAGCTACCGCATAGCTTCCCACCCTGCTGCACAGACACCTCCAACACGTAACTCATTAGACAAAGCACTCTTAAAACTGCTCTTGGCTTATGATTTCTAAACTAGATAGAATTCCCTAAGTAACACTTTCCTGCAGTGAAAATACATACCCTTGCCCACTGTGGTTTTCATTTCTTCTTCCCAACCCAATATACCTTCTTATGCCATTAGGTTACCCTCTGGTAACCACAGACTGGTATCACCACTCGTGTGACAGAAGAGCAGGTTCTCAGGGAAGAGAATAATGCTTCTACACAGATCTGATGTGCACATGTTCAGTACCACCAGTGTGATTTTAATATTAAGATTTACTCTACTACACCAGAAAAATAAGTTAAACATTTTATTTAAGGCAACCCAGATGCGTTCATTACTGAATAAAACTCATTTGTAATGGAATGCAGAAAAAAAATACACATGAGAAAGGCTCCTACTTGTTTCACCAACAACAATAAACAACCACACATACACACACGGAAAACATTTTGGACTACACTTCTGAAGACCCAGCAACAGAACAGCAAACGGTTTATTGGGAAACCAACCACCTACAAACAGACAAGTCCCTTTTCACTTGCTAAATGAGAGCGTTGCGAAGCAGAAGCACACTTTGCTCAGTGTTAAAACAAGAGCTAACGCTGTCCTGTCTTAACCTGCGTAAGATCAGCTAGAACAAAGCAGTTTAAACCAAAGAGAAACCATGCACTGAAAATGAAGGCCAAAATTCTAAGCCCTAGGATGACGACTTGATTCACAGTTTACTCAAGTTAATGAAATGACTCCAACTCCCGCAGATTTCAGCGGGTTATGAAACAGGTCCTGCAGAGGGAAATGTTCCAAGTCACAAACAGCAACGCCGTATTTTGATACCCAATTGCCACCACTGCCAATGAAGAATTCCCTGGTGTAAAATAGAGAACAAATATAATAACTTCACTTTCTCATTTTAAAAATGGCATGAAAGGAACAATAAAAGAAAGTTATTGAAGAGAACTAGATTGTTCCCAGCTGTTATCATAAAACACTACAGCTGTTTGTGTCATTGTAGCTAATGACCAGTTGCACTTCTTCAAAGATTGTAACACAGTATGACCATTGTAATCTACATCAAACCAAAACCTGGCAAGAGTCATGGAAAAAAGACTAAAAAATTATTTAAATTGTTTGTTTCGTTGTTGTGGGTTTTTTTTCATTTCTGTTCACAGGTTGTTTTTTTCGATTGGGAGGACAGGAAGGGATTTTGTATGAATTGTTCTGCATTCAAATTGTCACTTACGTTAAACTGCTTTAAAAGATCATAAATAAAAGATATTAAATTACTAAAATTGTCTTTTCCAGTAATAAAAGCAGAATTCAGCCAAGAAATTCCAAATTTGTTGTTGAAAAGAGGTGTGCTGAGTAAAATCCTCTCAAGTTCACAGTGAACGATGAAACATCTTTTCTCCGGAGCCAACAACAGGGTAGGCTTTCTCATCTAGAAGCTTTTAATTGTTTTGTTAACTGTACTATATGTGAACCAAATCAGATGTTTCAGAAGGATTCAGATACGCAAATGTAAAGAAAAGGTTAAAGTAGAAAATATCCCATGCAGAAAGAATTTTCAGATACAACTCTCTCTACTGCAGCATTACTCCTTGACGGATGGAGAAAAAGCTAGCATATATTCCCACGGAAAGTCTCCAAGGAACTTGGAACATACTATTTCAAGTAATTTCATGTCATTTCCAGAGAAAATACAAGAGTATACGTTCCTCTCCAGCCTTGTGCTTTCCTCTCCAAAATCACCCATCTAGAACTATAAGACCAGAAACAAGTCACAAGCTCTTTCACTGCTGTGTGGTTTGGGTTTTTTATCCCCTAGTTACCAAGGAAATCACTAATTTCTTAAGAAAACTACCAATCATTTTACCAGTTTCTCCACTTCAGGACAGAAAAACATTTCCAGTGGAATTTCAAACCTTTCAGAAAGACGACCACCTAATCATACACAGCATACACCCATCTTCATATGAAACAACCTGGGACTTGATAACAAGTCACAAATAGAGCCACAGCAAAAGAATGATAAAAACAAAGCATCCCTACCCAAAGAAAGACAGAAATAATTGTTAAACATGTACTCATAACTAAACACAGCAATGGAAAACATGTTGGAAGTTGAGCCTCTTTTTCTCACTTTGGGCCATTTATTCAGACCGCAAAGGACTTCTTTCCAGATGATGGTTACTTCAAAGCATTAATAACTCGGGAAATTTGTTCTATCCGGCCACACAATTATGGAACTGTCACTATTAGCAAGTTTAAAAAAAAAAGTTTTTTTAAAAAAATAATCATAAAACCCACCTTTAAAGACACTCATAAAAAGATCAGATTAAAAATTAAAATCTAATCAGACACTAAACTAGGCCAAAAAACTGTAGTTTGGATTCTATCAATTAAGCCTATTGAACAACGCCCAGAGTGAGTGTTCAAGACTGTCTGCAGCATCACAATTGCATAACCCACTATTAACAGACATTATATTCACCATTCCAATCAGAAGTTCCAAGTGCACTTCCTTTCTTGTGGTAACTCTGTGCAGGCTTGATATTTTTGTATAATTAGCAAGTCTCAGAGACAACATTACAGCAGAATTTACTCCACAGCAGGTTAGTTACACTTTTTTTGCTCCACTCCATCAGTTCTACACTGTGCAACAGTCAGAACAGCTCAAGAACGCCTCTAAAAGATGGGCTGGAAAAACAAAACATGGTGTAGAACACTGGTAGTTTTATATCAATACCTGTCTCCACTAGTACATGTTTAATCCCATCACAGCACTTCCCAATTCTGAAAGCCCTGTAATGCATCAGGCTTCAGTTATTTTATTAAACCACATATGCCCATCTGAAAGATGGAAAAATAGCTGTTACTATAGCTAAGATTTAATGCAACCATATTTTAACACAGTTGTGCCTTCTTTCTTTACCACAAAGGAAGCTGCAACAGAAGTTCAGTACAACACAGCTTTGTTTCCAAACAGAAAGAAGTCTCTGAGTGTTAGACAATCCTCAGAATGAATGTTTTCAAAAACTTCATGAAGTACACCCTAAAAGGAAAGAACACCACCTACACCTTATGCACATGCAACCCCCAGGCACCCAGGAATTAACTTCTAACTAAAAACACCGTTTTTGAACTCTGGTGCCTTTCCACTCTGCTCCTCCCCCTTTCCAGCTCCAAACATAAATGGTATTAGTTGGAAATTAGCTGAAGGTTGTGTTGGCATCATAATTCAATCTTAAATAAGACAGTCATGTTCTCCTCATACAGCAGTGTTGCCATATCAACGTTAACATGCCTAACCTCACTTACAAAAATAGATATCATAGTCAGTTTAAAATGCACGTAAATGACTGTCAAGGAGGTACTGCTCTGGGGGTGTTATTTCAACAGTAGCGGCTTTCTGGTGGAGGAGTAAGGCAGGCAGGAATAAGTAGTTCAGATTTTTATCTTTAAAAGAAAAATTTACCATCATAGCACTTATTACGTCCCTTTTTCTCTTCCTATAATCTTCTATCTCTTCCTTCGTTCAATAAATAAAGGAAAACAACAAGAACGTGCTTGGGGTACAACCTCCAGCACTTGTGTGAACTATGCTGCACATACACTGTAATATTTTTCAGAACTGGGAGGATACTTTCCATCATTATTGAGTAGCCATAAAATAATCTTTTATGGAGGAAAGTCAAGGTAAATGACGGATTATCCCAACAGGAAATCATTAAATGTTCAGGTGAAGATCCATTTTGCAACTGTAACTTGCATTTCACTCGTGAAACCACACACAAAAGAATATAAGAAGGCACCTTTTCATGACAACGATTTGAAGTGGCTTTTACTTCAGACGGTTGTGGCTTCTTTTATGGCACGCTTGAGAAAAGTGTTAAGCAGTATCTTTGTATCTTAAAATACTCTTAAGGAAGTACTTTTCTCCAAATTCTTTAAAGCTATAAAGAGGGAACCATCTCCCACTACCTGCTGCTTAAACATTACTGGGAAGCCTTGGATGAATTAATATTCATATTTAAATGGAGTACCAAATTTAAATTATAGTCCTGCTTTTGTACTTTAAGTAGTAGCCACCCAGCAAAATTAAAGAAACTTAAGAAAAAAAAAGATGATGAGTTTGGAGTATCCAAGCTACAGGTACTTATTTATTGACATTACCCCATATGAATTCTGACAGAAAATCCCTTTAGAAATACCAGACGGGAAGGAATGTGACAAGTTTTGGGAGTCATGGAACTACAAAAAAAAATTTAAAATATCAAGTTATGTAATCAAAGGTAAATACATTTTGCATTCGATCTTCCTGCCACAACCTCCACAGAAAAGCAAGCGTAACTGTGCAACACTTATCATCTCTAAGTGCGATGCATGCAACGGAAGTAGATACTATTCAATTTGGGAATGGATAGCAGAGAGGAAAACAACTGTTCTCTGCAACATCCCCCTATGGAAAATGACCTCAGCTGGCTCATATTTTTGAATTAAGCTAAATGCTGACAACATCTATCATGAACTCCTCTTTCAAGTTTCTCACCACCACCAATGGTATCAAAAGCACCAGCTCTCTGCCTAGGCGGAGCCAGAAAGAGCAGGTAACAGATGACAGCTTTAGCTAATGTGGAATGCAGAAGTATACAAAAGGTTTTTAACACACAAACAAGGCAATTTTGTCCCTCACCTCGTATCAGTCCCGAGACTCGGCACCCTCAGCAAGCCACTTTCACAATACAGAGCACGAGAAAAGCCTCCCACCTATGCAGTGCAGCAGTAACTACATTAGAAAGGCACCTTTCAGCGTGAGCACGACTTTTCCCCCTATGCCTACAGAGCAAAAGACTTGTTTTCCTAAAGGGCTTATTTACAAAGTGATCTTAATGACTATGAGGCTCAGTGAGTTCACAAATCAAAATAAATCACCAGCTTTATTACACAAGCATAACTGTCAAGCACTGTACTTTGGTTTTGTTTCATTTTCTCGTTAATACATTCACAATCCTTTACAAGTGTTATACACCCATCACATATACACACAAAGTCTGCAATACCCAAGCAGCATCCAGCTGACAGAAACCACTGGCCTTACAGGTATTAACTTAGTTTTGACCACGAGATAAGAACAAAGCAGTTACATGTAGGAAACTAACAAGCCAACCTCGTTTTCTTCCCTAAGCAACCATAAAGCCTACACCAGCACATTCAGTTGTTTCCTGCTCTCAGCTGCATCTCATATGGCTTGCTTCATGAAGGTCCCAGGGGATCTGCGATTACAGAGTTACCAAAGCTGAGGTGGAGGAACACCCATCCCTCCAATCGAAGGTGAAAGTGGATGGGGGAGAGCAGATAATCCCCAGGTGTACCAGTGCCACCTTTCTGTCACAGCTGAAGGTGGATTCCCTAGTTAATGACACTCCTTAAACCCAGATGCAGGCTTCCCCAGAGCAAGAGAGTACATTCCTAAGCAGTGCAAGGATAAATTAATTAAAAGAAACATAGAGTCAGCTTTCGTAGGCCAACAGGAGCAGCTACAGACAACCCCTTCCTTTCCTTCATGAGGATGAGCAGCTACTGGATCTTACAGCACCCTCAGGAGAGGGGCACATAACCGTTTAATCTACTGTCATTAGACAGCTATAACTATCCAGGTAACCCCGGCCCTTGTCATATATTTCCTATCGCTCAAACTTACACCAAATTCTATACCAAACTCACCAACGCGACTGACATTCAGGTCATCACACAATTACTCGAAAACCACAGCAGGGCAGCCCAGCACTTGCAGCATACGTCTAAGCTGGAAAAACGGTATTTGATTCACAGAGAGACAGAGGCAGGCTTCTGCAATACACTGAGGCCGGATTCCAGCCTGGAGCACTAGCCGTTGGCGAGTGCACACAAGTCTCCCCGGATTGATGGAAACTCTAACCTTCACTGCCAGTTCCTATTATTGACAGCAATTTTACTTTTCACGAATCTGAAATGAACACCAATGGCTAACACATTGATCATGAGCTGGCATTCATATCATATTACAAACTACTGACAGCCTGAACATTGGAAGACCATTAACAATGACATGATTTGAAATTCAGAGACTAGACTGGTGTCTAGTTTTTTTTGGGTGTTGTCAATTGTTGAAATAACCATGTACACGTCTGCACGCAATGCACAAGAGGAAAGGAAATTGCCAACGCCAAGGCTCACCAGCCACGGCAGCAGCCCATCTAAACAGCTGAGATGGAAGAATTTCATTAAAACTCCACTTTTCTTCAAAGAAAAAAAAAAAAGCACAACACCCTCCCCCCCAAACAAACACTTGAAAGCACATAACCATCTGACCTGCCCAGAAGAATCTAAACAATCACTGTAGCTAACTAACAGCAAGATTTCCAAGAAATACTGCATTTACTTCTTCGTATGACTACTCCAGTTCACTTTCAAAGTTTTTATTTAGGATTACTCTGCTTTAGAGCAGTATTTCTAGAAGGCAGTAATGCAACCCTGAATATTCTGAGGAGGTCAAGTAACACGATACACAGCTTCTCCCTCCAGGTCAGTGGGGTTCAAAACTTGCTAATGTCAGTAGTGACCACAAGCTGTTGACATCAGACAGCTGTTATGTGACCCATAAGGAATGAGCTAGTATCCTCACAGTTCAGTTTTTCCTGGACAGGTATTCCTACCTTCACAAGAACCACCAAGCCTACACTCCAGCTGGCGAGTCCCAGGAGTCAAAAGCAGTGTGGAAAAGGAGTAGCTTTCGCAGTCCCGAAGGAGAAGAACAACCTAAAGACAGCTCCGTGAAGGCTGCATCATACCTCTAACAAAAAAGCCAAGCATTTCAATTTGCAAGTACGCCAAGCCAGCATTTGCTGCAACAGCATGTTGCCCTGAGCCTTGATCCTGCAAACCTCTGAATGTACGGTTTATTTGCCATCAACAGACCATTCACAGCATTGCTCCTATACAGGATCACTAAACCCAGAGAGTAAAGGTAAATTGTCTAATTCGCATCGTAACATACACACCATCTTAAGGAGAGCACAAAACTAAATCAGAAACATACTTCTCAAACTGTAACTGCACCATGAGGATTCACATACAGGATCAATTTTTTTAACTTTACCAAGAGTTAATTTGCTTCTGAAAATTTAACACTATAGACTTGAATTTCTTCTTTACACCGCTCATTGCACAACAGTCGGATCCAAAAATTTCAGTCCAACTGTCAAATGAAATTGTCCACAAGCTGCATAACAGAGGTGAGACAAGACTCAGACCTTGCAAGCACTGGGGGCTCCCCCGAGCCTTTTTCCCCTTCTCCCAAAAGCATGTTTAATTTTTACCCAAATCAGTTTCAGCAGAGTTCAGACAACTCAATAAGCAAAGCAAAATGAGAGTGAGATGAAGTCATCACCTATGGAAATACCCTACCTCTCAGTATATTTGAGTTTTTTTAAACATGAAAAGACCAAAAAAAAAAAAAAAAAGAAAACCA
>Ga0065711_1029519_pt1 | contig 35854 bp, 33 predicted proteins | sample Hoacrofraction12_FD_59098 | JGI IMG/M metagenome (GOLD analysis project Ga0065711, IMG submission 59098) | Hoatzin crop microbial communities from Cojedes, Venezuela - Epithelial fraction 12 v2 (version 2) | ecosystem: Host-associated > Birds > Digestive system > Esophagus > Crop | place...
GGCTCTGTTTGGCCAGGTGGGGTCAGCCTCCACCCCCCGGCTGTGCCCCTTTCCTGGAGTCCCGTGAAAATTAACCCTGTCCTGGCCAAACCCAGGACAAAAGACCGCTTCTCAGCAGTCACACACCACATTTCCTCTGTAACGCTGCCAACTAAAGATGTGTTTTCTCGTATATAGCCTAGTCCTGGGCCTAGATGACCTGCTCATTTTTCAAATGCTTGGCTCACGGGCACTCCTCTACCAAGTCTCCCACAGGTTTATATTCAACCTTGAAATGTTCCTTTGCAACTTACTGGGGTTTAAGTTTCACCAGCTCCACTTGCTATTGAACAGAAGTAGTTTCTGAACAACTTTAGGCGACGTGTGAACTGGCGGCCTCCAGTCTCAGCTGTGCCACAGTGAAAGGATGGCAGCAGTGCTTTTCTGAGAAATGCATTTGTCCTCAGCTGAGTTCTGTGCTTACTAAAGTCCTAAGCCAAGCTTACCTAGCTAGTTAAACTACTAATAAAAGGCAGTAATAAAGCTAAGTTGGCAGGACTGCATCAGTGAACAAGACTCACAGCTGACAGATTTCACATTGCTGTAAGAAAGAAGCTAGCTCAATACATTTCAGACAGCAAGAATTTATAGGGGTCTTTGCCTTCTGTACATGAATATTTGTGATCACTGACTTTCACTCAAGGTGTTTTGAAATTCCACACCAAGCTACCAAATACTGTCAACTTGTCCACTAGCTAACCAAAACCACCCTTTTCTCCTGCTGGAGTTTGGACAGTCTCTTTACAAGTTTGGCTGATTTGCACCAGCCTCCACGTGCTTTAAAAAGACTTCTTGCACTTTACCAGTAGGCAATCTTATCAGACACTGCTTCAACAGACAGTCATCACTACATTTTGTGTTCATGGATGGTAGCAACAGACAGTAATAAAATTGCAAACAAAACTTCCTATGTCATCTTTTTAATCAATAAAAGCCTAGCAAAATCCAAGTTAAAAGTTGTTCTTCCAAGCTACAATACACAGTTTAAAGGAAGCTGGGGAAAAATGCTTTGGCTACGCACTTTCAAAAGCCAGCTCCCAAACGAAGGTCCGACTAAAACATTAGATATATACTACCTAAAACATCGAAATCCTAGAAACAGAAAGCTGTTCTGGAACGCAGCTTTTCAAAAATATAATGAAGAATGACAAAGAGCTGAGTTGGTAAACACACACTCCAACTACAAAAAACCACCAGCACCCGTTTCTCAAAAATTTGTATACCAGCTAAATGTACTGTCTAAAGGGTGTGAAATGCTTATGGTCTGTGAAAGTCACAGCCACCTTAAATCAAGCCCACTCACTTTCACTTCACTCCTTGGTGCCAGCAATTCCACAGGAAGATCTATGTGGCAGGAATCTTGATTTTTGAAGGACTTCATTATTACTCTTCTTCAAAGGAACAGGAAAGGCTTTTAAAAACATGTTTTAAATGACTGCTGAACATGGTCTCTCCATTAGGCTTGATTAGACAATCCAAGTTATGAGCAGGTCTAGATAAATAGTGGTGGCACAAAAGAGAACTTTGGTCTTGTTGTACCACCAGCTTCGGCAGGCAGTCTAATCCAGATGGTACAAATACAAATTAAATACTAGACAGAAATAAGTGAGCATAGGACAAAAATTGGGGGGGGGGAGGGGAAGGGGCAGGTGGCAGTGGTGGAATCAGTCCATTCTATTGACAATGGAACTAACGGCATTCCAAAGTCACTACAAAGCATGAAGAGTTTCAGACAGCGGGCCACTGAAGCAGTCTGTGACTATCTGCAGCCGCTAGATGCTCTCTAGTTTACCTTTGCTAAGTGTTAACGGTGGAGGATAAAAGAGATCCGTTGGCACCAGCGTGTGTCTTATTTTATCATTACACTTTGGGGGTACTGTTGCATGGGAGGAAAAGTAGCATGGTGGTTTGGTCCATTCAAGAGACAGAGGTCCAAGTGTATACCAATACCACACAATCAAACACCATCCAATACATGCAGTACCATGCCATACAGCACCATTCAGTATGATACAATAAATACCATGCCATATCACGCAGTACATATCACACAATACAAAATGCAATATAGTACAATAAATAACATAAAATGCCACACATACAATCTCATATATAAAACACCATAAAAAACAGCACAAAATACAATACACAATACATACAATATCATACAATATCTTACCATGCAATACTATGCAATATATGCAATAAAATACATACAGTACAATAATACAAACTACGATACAATAGACAATACAATAAATACCATACAATATGAAATGCAATACAAAATATGAAATACAATACATAACAAAGTCCAGTACAAAATACAAAATGCCACACACAATATACCATTCCACACAGTGCATACCATACCATACATGCAATATAACACAAAATGCAATATGTACTCTACAATACAATCAATACCAAACCATATGACACAACACATTATATTAATGACAACAGATAAAGCACAATACAACACATAAAATACAAGACAAAATAAAAAGCAATGTACAACATGCAAGAACATAGACAACACAACAAAAATATAGTAGAAAATCAACAATAATTTACAAACAATACATACAATACCATAAATACCATACACACTATACCATACACTACATCCATTATACGCAATACATTACATTACATGCAAAACATTACACTACATGCGTTGCAACACATTGCACATAATGCAACGCATACAATGAATATATTACAATACATAAAATACAATACATACCTTACAATAAATACCATAGCATGCCATACACTACGTGCAATACAACACAATACATACAACAAAATACATGCAACACAGCAAATACCATATCACAGAATACAAACCAACACATACAACACGTGCAATACAATGCAACAGAAAATACAACACATGGAATACATACAACGAAGATGTAACGCATAAAATACAATAGCATACAATTCAGTAGCATACCATACATACCATGCAACACAATACACACCATACACAATATACAATATAACACGTACGGTATGATACAATACAAAATAGAATACAATAGAAAGTACAATACAATGAGTACTATACCATACATTACACACAATACATACCATAAAATAAATGCCATACATTAAAGAAAGCATACAGGGTACAATACAAACCATAAAATGCAATATAGAGTACAACACATAAAATACAAGAAAAACCATACCATATCATACAACACATATAATACCTACAAAAATAAGTACCATGCAACACATACAATAAACTAAATGTCATACCATAGAATAGAACACAGCACAGACAATGCAAACAATACAATGCAATGTAAAATAGAATCAAATGCAACACAAGACACACAACATAAAGTACAAGACACACAAGAGCCAAAACGCAGTACAACACGTTACATACAGGGCATCACGTACAATACGATATTCTACACACTATGCATACAATCAATACAAAATACATTATGAACAACACATGCAATAAATATCGTACCATACAATACCTGCAATGCATACCATACCGTACAATATAAAATACCATAAAATACTTACAATGCATAACACACCACATAAAATACATTGCGATACAAACTACACTACAATACAAACAATAACAACATAATACATACAGTACAATAGCATACCATACAATACACATAATGCATACAATGCAATATAAAATACAATACAAAACAGCAAATACAATACAAAACACAATGTATGCAACATGATACATACAATACCTTACAACACACACCATAAAAAACAATGAAACACCCACAATACCCACAGTGCCGTGCGGTACATATCATATATACCATACCACACATACCACACAACACAACACAGACAATGCAATACTGTAACAAAACGTACCATTCAATACTTACCACACCACACGTGCCGAACAATACTATGCATGTCAAAAAATACTATACACCCCATACTATACCCCTCATACCATGCAGTACAAAATACACCATGCCGTACAAAATACACCAAAACATACCAAACAAAACACCAGACATACAAATGCAAACTGTAACACCACAAAAATGTAATGAAACACATACAACACAATACCATACCTCACACTATGCCCCATATCATGCCCAATGCGACACCATACACATAATACAAAATACACCATACCATACATACTACATATAGAATACAAAATACAATATCTATGATACAAAACACACCCTACCTACAACACAAAGTGCTACACCATATAAAATACAAACCCATACCATTCAAAATACAGTATTATGTAATAAGTACCATCTTGTTGCAACCTGGACCATAAATACCATACCATACAATAAATACAACACACAACACGCAATAGAAAATACAGTATACAATACATACCGTGCCAATCACTACTTACCACACCAAGCAATACAATGCAATACATTCTCCTATTTACCTACAGAATACCTCATCCGTGCTAACATTCTGCCTGTGAGATCGGTCATAGACCCCCACTAGGACATCTGCTTTGTTTGACATCCCCCTAATCCTCCCCACGGAGGCTCTCAGCCAGATCACCCCTAACTGTAAGGGCCGTACGCTCACACTTCTCCCTTACACAAGGTGCCACTCCACCACCTCGCCTGCCCCTCCTGAACAGCCTGTAGCTCTCCGTCCCAGCACCCCAGCTGTGGGGCTCACGCCACCAAGTCTCACCAGCGATACCACAGCTCCAGGCAATGACCAGTCCTCCCAGTCCATCCTTGTCGTTTCTCACATTGCCTGCCCTGGTGCACAAACATTTCAGATGTGCTCCTGAGCCCGCCATGCTCCCAGGAGCGGTGGAAACGTTATCGCTAGCATTGCCACCCTCAGGCAACGCCATGCTCTGTCGGGTCTGGCTGAGATGGAGCTAACTTTCCCCACAGCAGCCTGCATAGTGCTGTGCTTTGCAGTGGTAGCTAGAAAGGTGTTGACAACACACCAGTGTTTTGGTTACTGCTGAGCAGTGCTCACACAGCACCACGGCTCTCTCTCCAGCGTTCCCCCCTCATCAACAGGCTGGAGGTGGGCAAGATCTCGAGAGGGGACATAGCCAGCACAGCCGACCCAACATGCCAAAGGGGTATGCCATGCCATATTACATCTGCTCAGCAACAAAAGCTAAGAGAAAGGGGGAGGAGGGGGAGGCATTATTAATATTGGAAGAGAGAGAGAGGGAGAGTTGCTGTAGTGCAATACAAAACAAACTACAGTACAGTACAAGACATACGACACATAAAATACAGTACAAAATACCATACAGTGCAAATTACAATGCAATACAAATGACAATAAAATACAAATTACAGTACAAAACACATTACAATACAAATACATTACTGTGTAAATACATACAACAGGCACTAAAAAACACATTGTGAAATCCAATACAACACTAAATATAAAACAATATACGAAATACATTACCAAATGCAATACAACAAATGCCATACAATACAGAAAATGCAATACACATTGCAAGACAAGAAAAAATGCCAAACAAAATGCAGTAATACAATGCAATACAAAAAACGCTTTATAAAATACATACAAAATACAAGCCAACACATACAATAGGATAAATACGATACATATGTACGACACATACACTAGGATAAATACGATACATGCAATTCCACAAATACCATGCCTGACAATACATGCAATACACAATAGACTACAAAATACAATGCAACACAAACTACACAACACAATACAAACAAAAATACAGTACAAAGCAAACTACAGTACAACACAATGCACAATATGTAACACATGGAATAAAACCCATGTAACACAATGAACACAAAGGCATAAATCCCATAAAATGCCATACGGGACAGCGCAACACATATAGTGCAATACCCAGTAGAATACAACACACACTACACACACAATGTAATACAATAGAAAATACAGTACGTACAACACAATACGTCAAACCAATATCGTACGGTACAAGAAAACACAGCACACAATACATACAAGACAACAAAGACAAAAAACAACACATACAATACAATTTGCACAAAACTATACACAGTACATACAAAACTATACACAGTACATACAAAACCATACAGTACAAAGCATGTAATACATTCAAGAACAAACTGCATGACAATACAAATTATATTACAATACAGACAGCACAAAAATACTGCACTATACAACGCCTGAAATACATGCAATAAAATAAAAAATGCAAAAAAATTACAAGACAACATAAAATATAAAAAACCCTGAAATACAAAACAAAACACAGTACAAAATACAGTATTATACAAAAAAATACAATTAAAAATTACAAAATAAGACAAAGACTATACCATAAAATACAATATGATACATAAAATATGAGAAATGTTCACACGCAGCAGTGATTAAAATAAATAAATTCAATTCATTCCCCCGAGACAAGTCTGTTTGGCCCATGATGGTAACTGGTGGGTGATCTGTCCCTGTTCTTCTTGTGACCCGCAAGGTATTGTACTGTACAATGTTTTGTGTCGTAGTATGTGTACCAGAGAGGTTGTATGGTATGGGCATGCAATGTGTCGTGTGGTGTATATTGTAGGTACGGTAGGTGTGGTAGGGTGTGGTATTAAATGGTGTGGCATTGTATGGTACTATATTCTAAGGTATTGCCTTGTATGACATTGAATTTAGGGTCTTGTATTGCGTGCTATTGCACTGTGTGGTATGTATGCTATGGTATGGTATTCATTGTATTCTATCTTTTCTGTTCCATGGGTTGTAATGCAGGTATTGTATTGCATTTTCTTTTGTCCTGAATTTTGTTTTCTCTTGTACTTTGCTTTGTACTGTGTTATACGCAGCGTGCGTACTATATTGTATGGTGTGCATTCTGGGGTATGTACTGCATGATATTGTGTTGCATGGTATCCTGATGTATGGTACTGGATTGTATGCTACGTACCGTATGGTGCTGTCTGTATTGTGTTATATTGTACGGCGTAGCGTTGATTGTATTGTATGTGTTGTAGGTATTGCTGTGTAAGTATTGTACTGTAGTTTTTCTCGTAGTGTAGTTAGTTTTCTATTGTCTCTTGTGTTTTCTATTATATGTGTGGTAATGGTGTGGTCTTTCTTGTACTGTACTGTATTTTGTACTGCCTAGTATACAATTCTTGTATGTATTATACTGCAGTGTATGGCATGTATTGCATTTTATGTATTGTATGCTATGGTCTCATGAGATACGGTATTTATTGATTACCTCTCTAAGAGGCCTGCTCCAGCGTTTGACCACTGTCTCGGTAAACAAATGCTTCCTCATGTTAAAAGGTCCATTCTTCACACAGCGCAGTGTGCACCTGTTCACCTCACAGCTGGACAACTTGTCCAGAAGGATGCTGTGAGGGACAGTATCCAAAGCCTTACTCAAATCCATGAGAGCAACACCCAGCACCTTCCCTTCACCTGCTAGACGGGTGAGCTTATCACAGAAGGAACTCAGCTTCCCTGAGAAAAGGCTTTGCATTTGTGAAGCCATGTTGACTGATTGTCCTTGAAATGTCTGTCGGTGGTATCCAGTAGGATCCTTTCTCTCAGTTTTCCAGGTCCTGATGGTAGACTACAAGGTCTTCCCAGAAGCAGAGGGGGTCGATGCCCTGTGCCTGCCAGTACCTTCAAAAGGGCTCTTTGGCCAACATCCCTCAGCAGAGACTTTCAGTCTTGGTCATCCCTGGAGCGATCAGGCTCTTGGACTGGATGATGGCTGCGTGTCACTTCCAACCAGAACTATCCCATGCTATCCTAAGTAAATGTTTGTGAAAGCTGCTGATCCAAATGAAACCAGGAAGTCAAAACCTTCTGGAAGCTGCTGCACCTTTGGAAACCTTTGCTCTATTGCTCTTCCAGGATTTCAGCGAGCACCCTTTCATGGGCTTGTGACGGTTGCGCTCTGGGTGGTGGCCACTCAGGTCTTGAAGGCTGACCTCTGGATTCAGGGATCCCACAAACTCTCTGGGCAATTTGCTCCAGCGCTGCGTGATCCTCACAAGGATGTTCATATTGATTCCTTATCTACAGCCCGATGCTCTCGAGTTTCAGAAGAAGCCACCGTCTGTCACCCTCCCTCCAGGCAGTGCTGGCAAGAGCCTGTCCCCATCCCCTCGACGCCCTCCCCAGAGGCACCGGCCTGTGGTGTGAGGTGCTACGAGCCCTTCTCTGCTCCGTGTTGAACCAGCCCCATCCCCACAGAGCCTCCTTGCCTCCCCTGAGCCACTCTGGTTTGTAAGCTGTCTGTGGGACCCAAAATGGGCCTTTGTGCCGAAGGAGACCTGGTGGGTGCTGAGCAGAAGGGATCACCCTTGAGCCACCTGGCTAGGGGAGAAAGACGGAGAAAATGCAAGGGAGCGAGGCAAGTGCTGCTTGTGACCTGCCTTGGGACAAATGAGGGGAGCCCCGAGGGTGGGGCCCTGGGAAGAGGCAGTCAAAACCTCACTGACTGGTGTGAAACATCGATACCGACACAGAACAAGAGGAGAGGACATGGAGTGGATAGTTGTGTTGTGGTAATCCCAGAAGCATGTCACCAAGAGCCTGAACGATGAGTTCTGTTGTCGCTAGGGATCGACTGAGACTTCTGCAAGCAACAGACTGTGAAGTCACCTAGCGATAGACTGTCATGTCACTGAGTGACGGATTGTGACCAGCCAACACTCCCTGCTTATAAGTGGGCACCGAGTCCCAGCCAGCCAGCTTGTGCCCACACTCCAGCTGAGCAAGAACCCAAAGCGTGGTACAATTCTACCCTTATACAGCGATGCTACAAACAGGAAGTAGATACCACCCCTTTCTGCAAGAGTAATACTAGCAGAGATGTAGGGGAAAAAAAAGGGTAGAGTAGATATAAAGATTAATCTGGGGAAAGTAGTTTCAATGAGGATTTACTGGCGGGTTTTAAGACAACTAAAACTGAACCCACAGTTGGGTGGCCGGTGCCTTAAAGCCCTGAGAAGGCAGGACGGTATTGGCTGTGTGGAAATTGAACTTGGAAAGTGCTCCCTTTTGGGTGGAAAGGGGTATGCACTCTAGGAGCTTTAGTCCCCAGTCTCACACTAACTGACAAGGCACATCGACAGGAAGGGTGGCTTAAAACTTTCGTTAAGCGAATTAAAAAGACTCACAATGCCATTGCAGAAAGACCTACTGGTTTTCACCGCTATGCTAGGTGGTTCCCTCTATGGCTTGGAAGGAGTGAATTAGAAAAAGCCATTGTAAACATACCAGCAGTAATAAAAAACTTTGAAAATAGAACCACAGATGCCTTAAGCGCCCTGCAAACTGAAGTATCTAACCTGTCGAAGGCAGCGATCCAAAACAGAATGGCCCTCGATTTGTTACTAGCCTCGCAAGGCGGTGTTTGCACAATCGTAACCATAAGCTTTTGTGTGCATGTAGTTACTGTAATCAATTACACCAAGGTTGTGGATTCTCCTTCAGTGGAGATATTCAAAACCCGCCTGGATGAGTTCCTATGCAACCTGCTCTAGGTGACCCTGCTTTGGCAGGGGGGTTAGACCACATGACCCACAGAGGTCCCTTCCAACCCCTACCATTCTGTGATTCTGTGAATATGTAATTATACTGGAAGTGTAAATATAAAGGGGGATGATCTAATAAGTATTAAGACTTTTTACCTGAAAGAAGCAAAAGTCTAAGGAAAAAGGGGGGATTGATAGAAGGAATAATAAGAAACATGAAACTTTAATAAAGTAGCTTCAATGGTATTGTCTAGTTTCAGTTTTAACAAAACAGCCGTGTGGAAGCTGCAAGCTGTCCTTACAGATTAGCAAACTTAGCAAGGAAAAGACAGTGATCAGAGCAGGAGTTAAGACAGAGAACCAGCAGAATTTTCAGTTTTGCAATGAGATAGAACGAACTGAGCATGCGCAGCACTCCGCAGGTAACTAATGGGCAAATGAGGAAGGCTACTGAAAGAGATGATGTAGAGACAAAAGACCTCCAGACACCACCCGGGAGCTGTAATACGCCTGCGTAAAGGACAATTTGAATATAATCTTGAGCTCTCAAAAATAGAATGAATATGTATACTCCTTCTTAGAAAATGATCAATAAGCATATTGTAGTTGTATTTAACCTGAAACGAAAGGGTGTTTGGCACACACATTTGGACGAGAGATCCCCCATGTGCCCAGCGCCGTAATAAAGAATACCTACTCAACACTATACATTGTACTGTTAGGTTACGACCGGATCTCAAAATCGTGACTGCCCAGCTCTCTAGTCTATCCAGATCTCTCTGTAAGGCCTCTCTCCCGTCGAGGCAGTCCTTACGTGATGTACATTTGACTTCCACATACAGACCTTTTACAAAAAACATTGAAGAGCACTGGCACTGTAATTGAGCCCTGGGGATTCCCACTGGTGACTGACCAAGCCTTGAAATGGTCACCATCACAGAAACATAGTGGGATGACTGTCATGATTGGAGTGCTACAACGGATGGCTACAAGCTCTTCAGAAGGGATAGGCGAGGAAAGAGAGGCAGTGGGGTGGCTCTGTATGTTAGGGAATGTTTCAATTGTATAGAGCTTGACGAATGTGATGATAAGGTCGAGTGCTTATGTGTAAAGATGAGGAGGAAAGCCAACAAGGCAGACATCCTGCTGGGAGTCTGTTGTAGACCACCCAGCCAGGATGAAGAGGTAGACCAGTTTTCTACAAGAGGTTGGCAGATGTCTCACAATCGCTAGCCCTTGTTCTCATGGGGGACTTCAACTGAACACATGTCTGCTGGAAATACAGCAGAGCAGAGAGGAAACAGTCTAGGAGGTTCCTGGAGTGTGTGAAAGACAACTTCCTGACACAGCTGGTAAGTTAGCCTACCAGGGGAGGTGCCTCACTTGACCTGCTATTTACTAACAGAGAAGAACTGGTGGGAGATGTGGTGGTTGGAGGCCATCTTGGGCTTAGCAACCACAAAATGATAGAGTCCTCCTTTAGTGGTGAAGTAAAGAGGGGGGCCAGCAAAACCACCACCATGGACTTTTGGAGGGCAGACTTTGGCCTGTTCAGGACACTGGTTGAGAAGGGTCCCCTGGGAGAGAGTCCTGAAGGGCAAAGGGGTTCAGGAAGGCTGGACATTCTTCAGGGAGGAAGTCTTAAAGACACAGGAGCAGGCTGTCCCCATGTGCCACAAGACAAACCATCGGGGAAGACAACCAGACTGGCTGAACAGGGAGCTCTTCCTGTGACTCAGGAAAAAAATTAGGGTCTACCATTTATGGAAAAAAAGGGAGTGCGACTCAAGAGTAATACAGGGGTCTCGTTAGGTTGTGCAGAGAGGAAATGAAAAAGGCAAAAGCCCAGGTAGAACTCAGGCTGGCCACTGTTGTAAGGGAGAACAAAAAATGTTGTTACAAATACATTAGCAACAAAAAGAGGGCCAAGGAGAATCTCCATCCCTTATTGGATGCAGGGGGGAAGATTTTCAACAAGAATGAGGAAAAGGCTGAGGCCTTCTTTGCCTCAGTCTTTAATAGTCAGACTAGTTATTCCCAGTGTACTCAGCCTCCAGTGCTAGAAGATAGGGAAGGAGAACGGAAGAAACCTCCCATAATCGAAGAGGAAGCAGTTAATGACCTGCTACGCCACTTGGACACTTACAGGTCTATGGAGCTGGATGTAATCCACCCAAGAGTGCTGAGGGAACTGGTGGAGGAGCTGGAAAAGCCACTCTCCATCATCCATCAGCAGTCCTGGCTAACAGGGGATGTCCCAGATGACTGGATGGTCGCCAGTGTAACGGCCATCTACAAGAAGGGCCGTAAGGAAGATTCTGGGAACTACAGGCCTGTCAGCCTGACCTCAGTGCCAGGAAAGATTATGGAGCTGTTCTTCCTGAGTGCACTCACCAGGCATGTGAAGGGCAACCATGGGATCAGGCCCAGCCAGCATGGGTTCATGAAAGGCAGGTCCTGCTTGACCAACCTGGTCTCCTTCTATCACCAGGTGACCCACCTAGTGGATGAGGGAAAGGCTGTGGATGTCGTCTACCTGGACTTTAGTAAGGCCTTTGACACTTTTCCCCACAGCATCCTCCTGGATAAACTAGCTGACCATAGTTTGGATGGGTATACTCTTAGCTGGATAAAGAACTGGATGAATGGCTGAGCACAGAGAGTGGTGGTGAATGGAGTTAAATCCAGCTGGTGGCCGGTCACGAGTGGTGTTCCCCCAGGGTTCAGTTTTGGGTCCGGTCTTGTTTAACATCTTTATCAATGATCTAGGTGAGGGGATTGAGTGGTCTCTCTGTAAGTTTGCAGATAACACGAAGTTGGATGGGAGTGTCGGTCTGCTTGAGGGTAGGAAGGCTCTGCAGAGGGATCTGGACAGACTGGATTGATGGACTGAGGACAACAGTATGAGTTGCAGCAAGGCCAAATGCTAGGTCCTGCACTTCAGCCACAACAAGCCCAACAACAAGTCTTACGAGGAGCAGCTGAGGGAGCTGGGGCTGTTTCATCTGGAGAACAGAAGACTGAGGGGGCACCTTATTGCTCTCTACAACTACCTGAAAGAAGGTGGTAGTGAGGTGGGCGCTGGTCTCTTCTCCCAGGTAACTACTGAAAGGACGAGAGGCAATGGCCTCAAGTTGCACCAGGGGAGGTTTAGATTAGACATTAGGGAAAATTTCTTTGCTGAAAGAGTCGACAGACATTGGAATAGGCTGCCCAGGGTGTTGGCTGGGTCACCATTCCTGGAAGCGTTCAAGAAATGTGTAGATGTAGCACTTCAGGATATGGTTTAGTAAGTATGGTGGTGTTGGGTTGACAGTTGGACTTGATGATCTTAAAGGTCTTTTCCAACCTATGATTCTATGATCCTATGTTTCTATGATTCTATGTTTCTATGATTCTTTAAACGGGAGAGCTATACCTTATGCTGAATGAAATGAGACAACCATAGCCAATCATCAACGCTTTGTGAGACGAGCCTAAAAATTATTTGCTCTAAAGTGAGTGATGCAAGGAAGACCAATTTTATACCTGGAGTCCTAACGTCTTCCTGTGTCCGTAGATATGCACATACATGCACAGACACAGACACACACAAAATGTTTACCCCTTCAGCTCCTACAGAGAGCACTCTGGGAGGTGTTTGACCCTGGGGAAAGCAAAGGGATGCTCACACACTCCTTGCCACGCAGATGGCCCAGACTCTCGCTCTCAGTGCTGGCCAGTTTTCTGTGCTGGTGAGACAAGGAGCCTCCTTGCTTCCTGGCCTTCCAGTTCTCATCGCGATCATTTGCACACGCACAAGGCTGCACACACAGGTGTATTTCACCCTTGCAGTAGGACACATTTTCATTCTCCATTTTTATTTGCGTTCTTGCAGGCTTCCAACAGTGCCAAGCTGCTGGAAGACACCACAGTTCAGGTAGTACCCTGCACCTCCCTTGCACCAAAATAAAATAATATGTGGCAGTCCAGGTAAGTCTAGCAAAAGCACAGAACAGTGCTACATGCTCTGTCCCTTCCAGGGTCTCTCTTATTTGCTAGGGGCAAAGACAGGCTTATTCCTTAGTTGCTATATGTTTAAGGTTCCTAAATATAGTAAACTGAAGCAGTCCTCAAGAGATTTTTCATTTTCCATTGTATTTATCTAAAAACGAAAAAAATGCCACTGCAACACCAGCATTTTTCCAGAGAAGGAATGAACTGCTCAGATAGAGTTACTACTTGTGCTAATAGAAATTTTCAGAAACTAGAGCAGGTAAGCAGAATTTGGTCTTTAACTCAGTCAGACAATTTGTTGATGAAAGACACGCAGGGACTGTCTCCCACTTCACCAATATCCATTTAGTATGCACATTTGTGTATATATCTGGATTATTCATGGCTTTCTGAGTTTTATAAGTGTCTTCTTATTGGTCCAAAGGCAAATTTTCTTCTTTCTATACATAATATTCACCAGTAGAGCTGTTATGACCCAGATTACATCTTAAAATCTGTGGCCTGTGCAATAATGCAAATAGTTTACAATCCACTTACATGCGAAGATTCCTAGCAGAGCATTTCACTGCCGTTTGCTCCCTTCCTGTTATAAGGGACATCAGAGAACTTGAGAAACAAGGAAGAGGCACTCCTGATTCTCTGCTATCACAAGACCCTTTGAGGACCATTTGTTACTTGCTTTAAGGAGCACTGAGGCTGAGAATTAGGGAGCTAGGCTTGCTCTCTGATACAAGTAGTCAAGAATTTTCCAATAAAAGTGAGGTTTGGGAGGGTTTTTGAAACTAAAAAATTGAATTTGACATTTTTATTGCTTCCTAGTGCCTAGCAGAAGAGTTATTTAACACAGCAGATATTCAACAACCACATCAATCCGTATGTGCCTGTCCAAATAATTTATTTTTGCTACAATACACAGCTCCTGCAAAGCTGCTGTACTTAGAAGTAGGGTTTTACTGCTGCTTGTCAGCCCATGCATCCGCTTGCAGACACAGGGTGCCAAATGAGTCCTGGCAGGCAAACCAACCACCAAGCTACATGAACAATTCCAAAGGCTATTCTTCATATAAAGCAAGAATTTGATCCAAAATGTCCTCTTACCTTTAGCATCAAGCCAAGATCAAGCCTAAAATGCTCTTCAGCCTTGGTACAGAGAAGAAAGCTGATGAACAGTTCTACAATTTAAAGTACTTTCCTTCCTGTGCCAGTGCCCTTACTCAGGGCAGATGGCACTGCCACAATTCACAGTAGGCTGAGGACTGCCAAAAAAATTGAAAGACAAGAAAAACTCCTACCTGAATCATCTCAGGGAAATGGCAGTGCCTGAAGCTCTAGACCTTCCCAAGGTTACTGTGGGTTCAGGCATCACTAAATGCAGTAAATGACTGTGCCTTCACAACCACTAGATGCTGAGAAAACATGCAGAAATTCATAAAGCTCTTGTAAGACAATGGCTGGGAAAACATCTCTTGCAAAGGCATAATAAGCGCAAGTGTTTTGCCTTTCAACTTCCACACACCTAGTGAGTGAACTGCACAGGCAAAGGGGCCATCATCTTCAACTCCCAGCACCTCTGCTAACCTGCTCTGCCAGGTACAGCATAAGCCATAAGGCAGTGCTGCCACAAAAGCCCTCAAAAATGGGGAAGTGTTGCTCATTTAAGTCTTACAGCCCTGGGAGATCATAGAGTCTACCTTGAATACTTCACTGCGTCTTAAAGACATATCCTCAATGAATAGATGTGGGTTTAATACCTATTGTTAGTTAAAACAAAATTACAGACATGCCTCTCCGTTTGGTCTACTCCAGCAAAAAGTCTGCCTATGTAGAAAACACCACCATCACACATACCACTCAGTGCCCAACAGCTTCAAAAAATTACCGCAAGGCAAATATTTCAAGACTGTGTCCAGAGCACATACAGTACTGCAGAAGGCACCAGTGCAGTACAGTGCTTGTGAAGATATAGCTGAAACCATCTTCATGACAAAAAGACACTCACAGTACAATTTACGGTTGGGAAGTTAGTCACACTTTGCATATGGCATAACGGATACAATATTATGAGTTGTATCTACATGGAGCTTTCTATAGGATCAACATTCCAGTCCAAAATTTCTCAAACTTTCAACAATGCAGGGTGGACCCTATTTTATTACTTCCTTACACTTTGTTACAGTTTTTTCAGTAAAAACTGCTGTTATGATTTGGCTGCGGCCGGCAACAAAAGCGCCACAAGGCCGCCCCTCCCCCCGACGGGGTGCGGAGGAGCAATGGAAAGAAACAGGCAGAAACCAGTGGGTCGGGATAAGGGCATTTTAACAGAACAGCAAACAAAGGGAATGCAACAACAACAATACAGATAAGGAGAATATACAAAACAAGACAGCAGAACCCACAGAGCCGCTCTCCCGAACCGCCGCCACCGCGCACTCCCGAGGCGCGAGTGAGTTCCTGCCGCCCCGCTCCCCCCCACCGGAACCCAGCATGACGGCACATGGTATGGAATACCTGGCTCTGTTTGGCCAGGTTGGGTCAGCCCGCCTGGCTGTGTCCCCTCCTGGATTCCAGTGAAAATTAACCCTGTCCTGGCCGAACCCAGGACAACTACTCTGAAGATTCAGATTTCTAAACAAACCGTTACATTTTCTATAGCACACCCATTCAATGCTCTGGGATCTTGGTGTTCTCTAATGCAGATGTCTGTGATCACCCATTACATCTGAACTGACATAAAGCCTCAGACATCAGTAAGTACCTTAGATAAGCCTTTGGTACTAACTGAGCATGTGATTAATTTGAAATGACCTAGAAGCTTGACACTATGTTCTTATTCTTAAAATGTTAATGTTGGTGGTATCATGCACTGTTTTAATGAGATACATAAGATCCAACTCTTCCCTTTTAGGAACCTTATGCTGAAAACTTCTTTTGCTGCAGCCCCAGAAGGAGACATTTTGGCAAATTAAGTAAAATGATATATGAATTATATTACTTTGTCATATAAGATACCATGTAAGATGACTAGGGCAAACCTAGGCTCCAGCAAGGCAAGCAGTTTACCTTAGAGGAGCAAATTACTGAGGAGCACCAGATGGACCCACCACCTACTTTGCTGCCAAGGGGAGGAAGAGAGTGGCTAGTCCTGGGATGGGGAGAATGTTTCCATGTCCTGAGAAGAGCAGACTGATTTTGCAGAGCTGTTCCTCTGCTTGTCACTCCCAGGACTTCTACAGTCAGTGGCTGCAGAGGTGCAGTCCAGCCCCTGGTGGGTTCCCAGCTCCCTCTGCACCCAAGGAAGCCTCGAGCCAGCTCAGAGCAGGATGCACAGTCCAGCTGTACTGTCTGGGACATACACACTTCTACTAGAACATACACATAAAAAAATGAATAAAGCACATAATTTGCTTCACTGTCAAAATTCCTCAGTGGTAGCAAATGCTATTGCAGATTCAAGTGAAAAAGAGCTTGAAAGTTGTTAGACGACTCATTCTGCCCCTAGCAAGACTACTTGTCTCTTAACACTTGCTGCTCGGAGACTAGCACTGAGGATGCAGGTTTATTACAGCATCCTTTGCACACTGTGTTTGTGATCCTGTTCTCATTGATATCAGTGGGTATTTTTCCATTAAATTTAGCAGGCGCAAGAGAAGGTCACTGAAGAGGAAATTGCTTGAGATATGCAATGCTGGATTAGCAAAGTAGCAAATGACTCCTGTAGTGTGAAGGAGTTACTGCTTCTTTTAAGTGTATTTGGCTGTTGATTGGATTTCTGCTCAGGCATGTACTTTTTTTAACATGCACTTATTTTATCTCAGAGGATTTTACTGAAGAAACAAGTCAATAGTCAAATGAGAGACTTTGAAAAAAACATTTCATTCCAAACCTGACAGTTCTGCAGATTTCTAACAGCTCTTTCCTGATTACTGAAGTAGGAAGTGACAAATGACTAGCCCTGCCTGTGCTAGATACACTTTTGCCTTTGACCTTGCGAAGAACTTTCCCAGTGATAGCAGTAAAGTATTAACCACTTGCGCGCAGCACAGAGTAAGCAATGCACTGGACAGAGAAGGGGCTGACTTGCCTACTCAAGTAAGTTAATGTGGCTCATGTAGGATTGCAATTATTTTTCCATACCAACACCTGCTAAATGGATCTTGCAGTTTTAAAAACAGATTCCTCCAAGAAGTGGCTGTAAATATTAGCAGGCCCAAATAATAAAAGCTCTTAATGTCAGCTTCAAACACAAGCAAAGATGACTTGGATAGCCAAATTGCCTCCAAGTAAGACAACCCAGATCTCACTCCTTCTTGTGTGCCTACTCAGTGTAGCATTTTCCTTTCCCCTGCTTGAAAAGGCAAGGAAAAAAAGAGCAGAAGAAATTTTACTGCCTGTGTGGCCTCTCTACCCCAAAACAGAAAATGCATGGTAGAGAGGAGCTGGACTCCCCAACCTGGAAGCCAGGGTTACAAGGATATTTTGGGTTTTTCAACATCTTCTGAAACTTCAACATGGAATAGCTGATAGAAACTGACAGTTCACAAATGGATCAGGTATGGTCCTGTACAACAGGTCCATAAAGAGGTTCTACAGGAAACAGTCATGGATGTAACCTTTTCACATCCCTAATCCAACAGCAGTGGAGGCCAGGGCAAGACAAAGGGAATAAAGCATGTAAAGAGGTGAAGCTCCCACATATCAAAGAGCCACAGACAGTGCCCTGTCTTAGCCTGGGCTGATCCTTCTGTGCCCTCTTGTAGGGTAACACACCAAAGGTGCAAATGACAGCACCTGTTAGGGTGGCAGTGATGCTGTCTTAAAGGTGGTGAAAATAACTGTACATTAGAGAAATACACTCTGCTCCTGCCCCAGAAACACACTGCTCCATCCCTCTGCTGTCAGGCTGGGTCCTTGCTGAAGGGGATCATGTAGATATCCCACAAAGGTGTCTTCACAGGTGCAGAGACAGAATAGACAAAGGCTGAGGTATGAATTTCCTCTCACCAGGAAGAAGCCAGGACTTTTGGCTTCAGTGCTATTCCTTTAGCAAGTCTTTTCGGCAGCAGACGTGTCAGGACTTCATGAAGGAAATTCACTGCATGCATCTCCATCTGTTCATGTCACCACGTTATGTATGTTCTGGTTTTGGCTGGGATAGATTTTCCTCTCAGTAGCTCTTGTGTTTTGGACTTAGTATGAGAAAAATGTTGACCACACTGATATTTTCAGCTGTTGCTATGAAAAGAAGGACTTTTTTCCAGTTTCTCATATTCAGCTAATGAGCAGGTGTGCAGAAGCTGGGAGGGAGCACAGCCAGACAGATAGCCAGGATGGCCAATGGAAATATTGCATACCATAGAGATCATGCTCACTTTCATGAAAGGGGGTTTGCCAGGGGCAGGAGGCTATGGGTTCTTCTCTCTCCATGAGTTCTAATCGTCTCTTGTCTGGCAGTTCGAACCTCACCAGGAATTCATTTTTTCCAGGAGTTTTGCAAAATTCTCAAAAATTCACGAGTTTGGTGTTTTAGCATCGCTGCTTGGGAACTGGCTGCAGATTGGTCACAGAGTGGTGAGAAAAATTGTATTGGATACAGTTTGTTTTGCATATTCGTTATTATCATTATTATTATCAGTAGTAGTACTTACTTTGTCGCCTCATTAAACTCTTTATCTCAACCCACAAGTTTCCACTTCTGTCTATTTCTCTGCCCCATCCCACTGGGGGGGGAGAGAGAGGGGTGAGTGAGCAGCTGTCTAGTGCTTAGTTGTCAGCTGCCGAAATATACTATGACAATATGTGGTAAAAGGAGACCTAGGAAGGGTATTCTGCAGCTGCAAAACTAAATTTGTTGCGTAAGAGGAGAAGGCTAGCAACAGAAAGAGCAAAATCCATTTTGCCTAGTCTACTGGCAAACCTTGAACTGACTCTAGGCATCGCAGTCAGCAATGTCTTGGTAAAAGTATTTGGTGGAAGGGAGGAACCTAATGTACTTTTGTCCCTTACAGTTTTGGGAGGATTGTTCGAGAAGCTTTCAGGAAAGTTTCAAAGACATTTTGGGATTTTTCATCCCTTTTGACTTTCTTACAAAATAAATTGAGAGTACTCATAGCCTTCACCTTAGGTGCTATAGATGTATCACATTGGACATCTTAAACCCTGTAACTAGCAGTGGTCTGAAGAAGTTTACAGAGCAACGATCCATCTGCCCCTACTGAGGCGCAGATCCAATTTCCTGACACTCAACAAGCACTGATACAAAGCCCTGGTCATCACAGTTGCTGACTAGTTAATTAGATTGTCTTTCATCTGATGCTTTAGGGGATGACTTCAGTCAGCGTTAGATTCTATAAAAGCTGTTAAGACCTGCCTAAGAGTTTCTTTCTCTGTGGTGAACACTTGGTACTCGCACAGTGGCTATTGATGCAAAAGTGACAAGAGAAACAGTATTAAGAGAAGGTACAAATGTAAGAACTGGATCCACCTGCAAAGACATCTGGGTTTGGTGACATTAGGATCCATAAATTTGATTAATTGACCCACAGTGATAATGGCCTCATTCCAGTCTACCTGTCTTGTCATACTTTGTAATCAGTCACATTCAAGACTGTAATCAAATCAATCTTTTTTAATTCAATTAATTCTACTGAAAGATGGGAGTATAAAACTCTTAGGTCCCTTGCACTGATGTGCCTGTGCACCTGATAGGACAGGGATAGGACAGGGATGTTATCTAACAGATTAAAATAAAGATACTCAAATTCTAAAGCCATTTCTCTGGTTTCACAGCCACAACCTTCTTCCATTATATATGATCATGCATTTCACAGACAAGGAAGAGAGGTTTCCGACATTTCCAAGGCTGTACATTTAATCTGGATCCTAGAGACACCAGACTGCACAAAATGTTCGTGCAGTGAGACCATAGTCTGATTTCATTGCACAGGAAGTTTGGGGGCTTATTCATCTACCTGTGTCTTTGCTTCCAGGCCTATACACAGAGACTTGAGGCATGTCACGGTCACAGATGTCTCCTATGCCTTGTCACTGACAACTTCCAATGAAAAGTGCTCTTTTAAAAGGCAAACGCAAGATTTGATTTTGGCAAGATGCCAGGAAGTCCAGTTAGAGCCCCTATGCCTGTGGATTTTCTCTTTTTCTTTTGTTTCTATATTTTTCCCCCTTTAAAACTGATTATTTTATTATCTGTTATTATTATTACCTCTCTAAGTCTCCTGCAGTCCCCAAAACTACAAGCTGTAACTTACGAGTTTTATCTCAGTAAGGTACTTCTACATAAACAAAGGAATGCGAAGAAACTGAGATGACAGAGAGCGCTTCTCTTTGTGCTTTTAGATTAATAGAAATCTAGATAAGACTCCTTAGACCATGAAAACTTTTCCACGTTTCAGTCAGTGGATGGCCTCTTTTAGAAAGATATGTTATCTTCCCATCCAGTATCTATGGTGATATCTGTATGTCTTAGCAAAAGAAATCTTATGTTGCCATGGTGCTCAGAAGTGCTAGATCTTGTGCTATGCACCACACAGCATAGCGCAAAAATCATAGAAACATGTCTGTCCCAGTTTCTACTGTCTCCTAATACTTCCTTTCTTTCTCTGTAGATACTTCAGCTAAGTATTTCGTCTTATCCCGCATACTTCTAGTTCTCTTGGCTGTTCCCTTGGCCTCTCCAAAAACCTGTGGTCCTGTAAACTGCCCTGGCAATCACCGTCCATAATGCACCGCAGTGATTTCTGAACATTGATCTTAGTCTTCTCCATTTTGAAGGAAAGAGCAACTGTCTTTGGGCAACTGAACAAGCTCAACCCAAGGCAAGCAATTTCTGCTTCATCTCCCTCCTACTAAATTCTTGAGAAAAGTTACTATGAACTGCAACAAGGCCAGCATCAGTCAGTACTACCACAGTCACTACTTCACATCATACTTTCCTTCCCAAGTAAACACCCAGCAAGCTTCAATTTTCATCTAGCAATTTCAAGTTAATTTGTTCGCACTACTTCTCCTAATGTTTTGTCACTCAATGAATATCAAACAGTTAGAACAGTTGTAAAATATACTTAATTATGTCAGGATTTGTTTGATTGTTATGTAACAGATATAAATCCTGGTTGGGAAAAAAAACCACACGAATATGTTAGATATTATTATTTAAAGTGTGTATATCAGGCAATTCAATGGTAACTGCCATGGGGACTTGTTAGCATGTTAAATAACTCTTTATTATGCTACAAAATTCTTACCTCTTTTATGCATAAATGAAGTTCTCGTGGTCAATAATTTAAATTAAAATGAACCTTTTGTAAACCCGTAGATAATATAGGGTTAGCTTTCTTTTTGATGAGAATGACATTCCAACACAGAGGACAGATGAGCTGTGTAAAACATTTCTGTCTAGCAATATGGGTTTTTCCCCTTAATTTAAGTGTATTTTTAGTTCCTGCAAAAGACCACCTGTCCTGAAGAGAGGGCTCTCCACTTTTCCACACAGCAGCAATAATCTGTGAAGCAGCAATTTGAGCTCCTCATTTTACCAGCATGCTTCACCCATCAGCTGCCAGGTCCCTCTGGGCCTAGAAAAGTGGGTCAGGTACTGTATTACAGATTCCTCTGCAAAGTCTGCCAAAAACGAGACCCATTAATGTCTGGTCATTTTGTTTTCATTTCTGTAATATAAATTGCTGTCTGTCAGTGAATTGATTGAGACTGTCAAAAGATGGGCTACTACGTGAATCAGATAGAGACTATGGCCACTGATGAGTTGAAAAGAGTTAAAATAGACAATTAGGTTTTTACATATTCTTGTGATCATCCAGTCCCAAAACAAGCACCCAGACGGTACTCAATAAATTTTTTACCTAAACATCTTAAAAACAAGTCTCAGCCGGATCTTCACTGGTTCGATTTCACTTCGTACTTTGCAGACAATATGGATCTAAATTAATTCAGCTATTGTGATTGAACTAAATGCTAACAAGTGGTATTAACACACATAGAAAAATACATTGAAGCACCTATAAAACATCAAGTCATTATTTTATACTATTTCACAGAGCATCAGAGAAGTTCTCTCAGTAGCCCACATTATTTCTGGCACAAAACCTACTACAATCTAGGCTAGGAGCACTACTTCTGCAAAGATCTTAACCAGACAGAAATCTACGGATTACTCTACAAGTAAAATAGTGTAAAAATGCAGTAGCCTTGTCCTTTACTTCAAGTGTTTTCAGGTAAATAAGGACTACAGAAACGTCTAGTGTCCTTTGATTGCATGATAGCAATTAGATTGCACATCAACCACCAGATACTCCTATGGAGTGAAGCTGAAAGATGTATTGCTGTATTTTATGAAATGTGTCTCTTTCTATCCTTCCTGGATGGTGCATTCAGTTCTTTAATAAAGCAATGTGGATGGAACAGACACACACCTGCTTCTAAAACGTCAAATTGAGCTTCCTGTTTGAGCTTTCTGTAGCTTTTCTGGAGAATCCTTTCATCTGCAGTGAAGCTGTGTGTATTTTGCTGCACTGTGTCAAGAGAAAATTACTGACATCAAACAAGTTCGCATTAATGAACCATGGAAGGCAAAAACAACATCCTCAGTTCTTTCATTAAAAAGAATAATTTTGCTTTCTGTTGTCTGCAGGCAGAGAGATGTGAAGTCGTAATCCCTGGAATACATTAAACCTTTATTTGTAACATTAAAAAAAGTCTTCAAGTATTATATCTTAAAACAAGGAAGTACATAATATTACATATAATGACCCACATGTCCATATCTCAATACATAGGGTAATTCAGCCCTATGATGTCTGGGACTTTCTGACTTTCCAGTTCAGAAAAGAAAATGTTGCGATGTAATTTATTTTTTATCATACTTTTATATTTTTCCTTCTGTATCCATAGACACCTTCCTCCCTTCTTGCAGTTCTCCCTCATCAACCTCAAAGCTGGAAATAAAAATATAACAAAATTGTTGCCACTGACAAAAGACACATACGAAAGATGAGAAAAGAGGGCCCTAAATCAATGAGGAAAACGAGAGTACAGCAGAGGCTGGTTTTTGTCTTGATACAAAGACAGTTTCATCAGAAGTGTTCAGGGCGTTGTTGAAACCTCCAGCAGAAAAGCCAGAAACCGTGTTTCACACAACTTCTCTCATGGAAGATCTCTTACTTATTGCTTTTGGCATAACTACAGAATGGAAGTATTTAATGAACCATAGCAGATTATCAATTTATGTCAGTGGCATCTACTTTGGGATACGACTACTCAGTTGGAAGACAGAGGAGGAAGTGGTTTGCTGCAGCATAAGCTCTGTCAGCAAAAGTTAGCTGTCGCACAAGAAACGTCAGGGCAGCCACAGCAATATCCTCACCTGGTCAAGAGAAAACTACCAAAACAGACTGGACCCATTGACAGGGTTAAGTAATGGGCAGGAAAGGCTTTTAGAAAAAGATATGTCTTTTACATTTGAGCAGATGAGGTAAAGGAGACATTATCTGAATTAAAAAAAAATAATTCTCCTTCACAGGTATTTAACGATGTTAGAGTTGTGTCTGATGGTTAGTTACACATGGTAAATCTTCTGGAAATAATACATAGACTTGTGCATAAACTGTGGACATAGTTTTGCTATCTGAACTCTTTCTTCATCGTGTGTGCAGTCCCCATTTCAAATTTGAATATACTCTGTTTTTTTTCCAGCAGTATTTCCAACATCCAGCAGCAATGGTCTGAAAATATGAACAAGATATGGCTCACACAAAGAGTAGTTCCATCTTCTGTGAAACATAGAATTAGGGAATTTTTTTTAAGAATTTGATTTTTATTGACTTTCCATCCAAACTTTAAGGAGTACGGCAAAGCATCTGGCAACACAAGCTGAATTCACAAGAAATAGATGTATCAAGTTGGCAAATTGCTCTCTTTGAGAAGATGAAAGCTGTAGAAAATTAAATTATAATTACATCTGAATGCACGCAAAATTTATTGATTAAATTCAAGAATAGGAATTAACAATTAAAAGATATAAATCCAAAGTTTATCCTCAAATACAAAATAACAGCCCACACCATAATCTGTACACTGTACACAACAATTTAGCAATAATGGTTTTAAAGTCAGCAGTCAAATAACCTAATTTGTGTAGAAACATGTAAGCACAACGAAGCATCATTTAACTACACAGAGTCCCAGCCTATAGAGCACTGCCTTACCCCAAAGAAAAAAAAAATCAGTTTGGAGATGCAGAGGTTCAACAGCAACATCATATTGTCCAGCCCTCCAGACAAAGTTAATCATATTTTTTGAAGACTGTTGAACCAGTGAAGTACTAAAACAACTTTTAGCACTCAATCTGAAATTCTGGTTTGTGCAATTTACTTTGAGATACAAAAAATAAAACCAAAAATAATTCTTTTTGAGGTGCTAAATGTAGAAGGCTTATTCCAGATGGATTATCCAAAGGAACAGAGTAATAAGTTGCATAAGCCTTCAAGACATAAGGTAAGAACTAAAAACATTCACCCTGGCAGTTTGCTATTGGCTTTCAGTAAATTGATTTTGTACATTTTGACTGGGAAAAAAATGGGTCCACACACAGATTTACCCAAGTAGCTGTATTTGCCATAATTCACAGTTTTTCCCATTTCAGCCCATTTTTGGTGCTCAGACCATCTTTAGTTTCAGGCAGTCAATTAAGCTAAAATGAAACCAATCGGCCGCTCTTAAAATCAAATGAGAGCATCTCTACACAGATCCCAGGGCCTCGTGCATGGCACTGACCTGCCCCAAGACCACGCCAAGAAGGACTCAGCAAGGCAGCAAGCGGGTTGGCCCTCAAAGCACAGCAGCAGACCCAACTCGTAGGAACAAGTCTTCGAAAAAACCCATTTTAAAATAAAATCTTCAGTAGCTATTTTCTTGTGAAATACTTGCTTAATTTAAAAGAAAAGCTCTGGGAAATAAGTATAGACAGGTGGGAAAACTGAGAAAATCTGAGTAGAGCAAGAGGGAGCTCTTTAGAAACACCATTGTGCTTGCCAGCGGGCCAAACACAGAGAAGTGTTGGGCACAGTAGCTCCTACTGACTTCAGCATTTTATTCTGGAATGTGAAGGTTATATTAGGATTTAGATTGAGCATAAGAATTTAAACCCTCACTCACTACTGCTGGCATTTGCTAGCTTCTCTCCATCAGTATTTCATTTCTGTAGGATTCTGAATAATAGAGGGAAAAGTCTGCCATATATCATAGAAAAGAAGCAAAAGAAAGGAGGGCATGCTAACAGAACGCTGCAGGTGTAATGTATTTCTTTTTCCGATACTATATATAATTTTAAGCTACACAACAAATGCCACCAAATAATAAAAAAAAATTATGATAGACTGTTGTGTAGCAGAGGGACCAGAGCATAAAATAACTGGAGCAGCAAAGTAGGCTATGAAATTCCAAAACACATTTGCCTTCCCTCTTGAGTGGGTAGACATAAAATGTGCTCGTGATGTTTAACATTGTTATTATCAGAGAGGGTTCAAACATTTGAGTGTTCGCTTCTTATTGTTCCTCTGCAATAAAAGAATAAAGTTCTGGGAGAAATTAAAAGGAGAAGAAAAACCTACTGTTCAATCTGTTCTTGGGATTTGTCTTCCCTTTTGAATTATTCTCTTCACCTTTGCAGAACTTAGTTTCATTCTCACGCATCAGGAAATACTTACAGTCAGCACAAATTACTGCCAGTAAAGACCTGATCTTCCCTGCAGTCACACTTACCTTCACTGATGTCATGTCTCCCACTCAGTAAAGTACTGAACCACAGGCCTAACATCCCTGGAGTTATCTCTGTTTTGGCATACTGGCATACTTGGGATATGACATCCAGTTAATGTATTACCTGAACACAGCCTAGGAGCCTAGGAACACAAAACAAACTCCAAGAGCCTCTTAAAAACCAACATTCATTTAAAAAAAAAAATTAATTGCAATTTCCATATTAGTGCATCTCTTAAGCCAGGAATAAACAAAGGGCAGTGGAAAGAGATACTCCATCCAGCTGTTTCTGTGACTGCTGGCAGGAAAAATTGTTTGAGTATTTTACAGTGAAAGATTGGATATAAAATTCAATTTTAGCAGCGACACTTTGGGCAAAATAGCAAATGAAGCAGATCTCTCTCCATGCTAGCTGTGCAGTAAAATGAAGAATATACTGCCCTATCTCTCACAATACAACATTTTAAAGAGCTCATTTATCAGTGTTTTGGAAAAAGGTTTTAAAGTTCATTCTGTTCAGAATTCTGCTTACCCGTCGTATTTTTAGGATTACTTTTCTCTCCATCTTTACTGAGATCTTCACGAAAAAAAAAGGAAGCACTATTAACAGCTCATCAGATCCTCAAGACTATGTCAACAACCTGTGGGAGAGAACAATGACAAGAAGAAAATTTTTCCAAATCATCATTTCTATTTCATCACTCAAGTCTATTGTACCATCCCAACTCTGCTTCTTCCCCAGCTCCGCTTACAACAGCAGTTCTTATGCACATGACAAAAATACTTTCTAACTAGTAAAACCCCCTTTTTTATCTTTTTTTTTTCTGTATTCTCAGTTCTCTGCCTTTCTCTTTTCATTGAAACAACAGAAGGAAGGATGTGAGAGAGAAACAGACATGCACACTTCCATGGAGTTAAAGAAAACTCTCAGAAATTTGAGGATAGGTAGCTGACTGCACCTTACTTACATAGGTTCAATGCGAAAAACTTTGAAAATACAGACTCTGCTCCAGAATTAAGGGATAAGGAGGTACAGAAAGGTCAGTATTAACGATAATGTTTTAAAAAGGGGGCTTTGCCAGAGGGTGCAGTATAATTGGAAATGTGAGATTTTGCCAAAATACAATGAAACCTCTGCTGAACATGAGGCAGTGCATTTTGGGAGAGAATTCTTTAAAAAAAAAATAGGAACCCCAAGAACTTTGACTCCTCTCATGCCCTGTTTTCCTGCTGTCATACCCTGAACATTCTCCACTTTAAAAGTACAGTGAACAGTACATATATAAATATATACAAATATATAAACAAAAATAGAAGTTCAGGACAACTGGAGTAGTCCGTGATTTGGGGTCAAACTCAGCAAAATCTTTCAATGAGGAAAGAAAAAGAATGTGGAACCCTTCCAGTACCTGACCCTTAAAAAAAAAGACATCCATTTGCAAAATAGTATGTAATTTAGAAATTAAACTACATTTTGTTATTCTTACAGACTACAAGAAAATTAATCCATTACTTCAATTCAGTTGATGCATTACAAGATAAGTAAATTAATCCTCTTCACTTTTTTTTTTTTTTAAGATACTCATTTTGAGTATACCTAAAAGGTTTTCCTTTTTCCCGTGTTTCTACATGGTACCTGAATCCCTATCATGTATATTGCTGGCACAGCCCTATGTGACACCCATTTCAGCGGCGAGCACAAAGGTTCTGTCAAAGTCAAGGACACGTGCTGCCTTGCAGGATGCTCTGCCGTGCGACATGGTCTGTCTGGCACCAGCACAGCACCGCGGCATCTCCTTGTCGCATGACTCAAAACACACACACACACAGAGCACATACATATCAGTGAAGTGCCTGGGCATACCCATCGTGTAACTCCATATGTAAGTCACTCCTGTATTAAGAAAGATCTTGTAAAAAAGCTGGCAGTGGGTTTTATGGAAGCCTCAGAGTCAGTAGAGCGCTCTTTAACTCACACAAGCCCCTTGAAAATCCCACCACACGCCTGTCTCTGTTTTTAAACCTGGTCACAATTGCCCTCTCAATACTTTCGTTTTAAAACTTGAAATCAAGATTAATTTTATACTCATTTAGACTTGACAGAAAGAAAACATCCCCAGGATATTATTTTGGATGGGGTACCATACCGGGGGACATCAGTCACTATTTTATCTTGTCAAGCAAGGAAGGTGGCAACTCCTTAACTGGCTCCCATAGAAAAGTTTGAAGTCAAAAAGCAGACAAGATATCTTGCTCAAGAGGAACAAAACAGCTGGGAAAATATTCCAGAGGAACAATATTTTCTTCATGCAGATATTCCTTGACCTGACTAACTACAATTAAAATTGTAAGAAAAAAGTACACAAAGCCACAGAGTTAATTCCCCACACTGTGTTTTATCACTTTTTTAATGTTTTCAAAGATTCTTTACTATACTGATATAAATTGGACACAGTGGTGGATCACTATCGAGTTAAGGAGTAAGTGTAGTCTTGTGCTTAGAAGAGGTGACTTGAGCCTCTTTTCTCTCTGGCTCTGCCGGTGACTTCTCATGTGATATCAGGCAGATAAGCCATTTAGCCTCTCAGTGGCTCATGTTCTGTGTCAATGAATTGAAGAGACGTTTTTGATGAAAAGTACAGTATTACCATTCTCAACGTTCAGCTTTATCAGCTTTGAAAGCCACAGATGCTAGACAATAAGCATAAAGTGTGACTCTAACAGCAGAACCTCAATATGCTGTGCAAGAGGCTTAGATATTTGTCAGAAACTAAGACACTGATAGAGATGCACAGAACACTCCCTTGGTACAGCCAAATGCTGTTTCAGGCATTTTCCAAGTCAGGATAAAATTAATTGCAATACTTTTAAAATAAAACAACATGCAATGCTGAGCCTTACCTGAGTCTCTTAAGCCACATAACAGCAGAAAGGCACATTTTTTCTTCATTGAGACTTTGAAGGTATTAGTCATAGACTAATACTTAAGACTCATAAGTCTATTTTTCACAACTAATTTAAATATGATATATTCTCATATTCATAGAAAGCAGCTGCAGCAGTACTAATGGCAGATACTTACCATTTTTTAAACAAAACAAATTATCAGATGTCCATGAAACTAATGGCCCTGTGTTTCTAACTGCAGCAAAATACTCAATGAGAGAATACAAAGAAAACTTAAGGGCTCTGGATAAGGGTTTGCTTTCTTGGGAAAAAAACGATTGGGCCCACTCTGAGTACAATCTGGTGTGTGCTAGCTACAGCTGCAAGAAAGCAAAGAACAAAAGGATTGCAGTCAATGTCAATGAAATGAGAAGTCAGTCTTTTAAAGGCTAAACAATTGGTTAGACAAAGAGTGCAGCAGACTTGAAAGGAGAAGTGTCCCCTCTACCAGCATAATCCTCAGCTCTTGAAATTCCTCACGCATGCAGATAGCCTACTGATTATAATTGGAACTTTACATGTATAGGGATAAATGAGCATTTAGAGTCAGATTTGCTTTGTGAGGCTGTAAGATTTCTTCACTGAAGTATCTCAAACTTTGCTTTTCTATGCAGCTCAGAATAAAGCAAAGGTGGAAAAAAGAGATGGAAGGAAAGAGCAAAAATTGAAAGGCCTGAAAACATCAGAGGGCTGATCTCGCTCCCAGTGCAGCCATTGAAAAGATTCTCCTTGTCTCTCCTTAAAATTGGACCAAGCCCAAGGGCTGACCGAGTATAAAAGCACTTTCCTATTGGAGGTGTTTTCACAGTAGACAGCATCTGCTTCATCATCCAAATCATCTCTCAGCCATGGCTAGCACCTCTGATTTCCAGTGCCCAAAGACATCCACCACATCAAAGGAAAGATAACTTCATGTTTTCTCCCCATGATGGTGAGGTATGCAGTCAGCCATCACGTTTCCTACAAGAGCAAAGGAAGCACTTCACCCAAGTCTCACCTGCTGCCAGTCCCAGAGGTTCAGGGTGCCCTCTCATAGGGACTAAATCTGCCCTGACAAAATGGGAAGGCACTCAGGAGAATCATTTTCATCTAGGATAATGCAGACCCTGGAACAATCACACCTTACTGACACATTCTGGATATTGTTTACAACTATCTTCTTCTGTTATTAATGTAGGTCATAGTTCCTAAATACATCCTTAAATTTGAAGGTTAGCAGGCCCCGGGCACATGTTTACTACTAAGTGCTTGCTAACATACTTCAAGTGCCTGAACAGCAACTAACACATCTCAGCCTGAGATTTCCCTGTGCTCATTATTCCTACAGTTCCTTTGAGCAGATTCTTCACAGTTTCTAAACAGCAGCCCTATCACACCAGAGAGGCTGAAAATAACAGCTACACAACCCAAGCAGCATGAAAACACCACCCATGCCACCTCATCCTGTCAAAAGAGCAAAAAAGATTTCCAGGCCTATAAATGTGCAGAAGCTTTGACACAGCACAAATATTATGACTGCTAGCACCGTAAACAATAGAGTTAGCATTATCTGAGCAAGAGGGTATGCAACGGAACAAATAGAGAATCACAAGCAATAATTCCACTATCCTTCTTTTCTAATGTGGCATTACTACATCTTGTCCATGTGCATTCTCACTGATTCTCAATGTAACATTTTTTTCTGCCTTACCTCCATGCAGTGGCAATGTTGTCTATACTAAGTACAGGCGTGTTATTTTCTGTGAAGAAAAGAATGGATGATACAGCTTTTTCTTTAAAAAGATCTGACTAGTATGTTAATCAAACAATTTGAAGACCTGCAGATATTCTTATCTTTTCAGTGAAAACTCATTATGACATGACTAGTTAAACTTTTGGACTAACAGATTAGCATTGCAGATCTTAAAGCAATGTTTAAATAATTCTAAGAAAGCAATATGGTTGCAAGTAAAAATAGCTGAAGTGGTGCATTTTTCTCTGCATCCGTACTTGAATATTTCTAGTTCTAAAATGTAACCTCCTTAAAATGCAGATTATGTTTTAATTGGTTGAGTAAAATTCCACCTAATAAGTAATGTTTTATGTTTATGCTGCATTTCATCAGTTGAATTATCTTCTGACTTCAATGCTGAACGGTACCACAGGACCGCAAAACCCACCAGGCCACAAATCACTTTTTATCTTACTTTGTTATTTAGTGTATACTTAGGGTTATGTTTACTATTCCATTATACTCCGTATGTTTATATTTGGTTTTATGTTTCTTTTACTGTTTTCTGTCCCTGAAAGGTTAATGGTGGACAGTGAAAAGCTGTACCTCATTTGTATGCCACAGAGAAAACAGGAGATCCCACAATATGTGGCAGATTTGTTGTGGTGTCACACCTCATGGTGCTTCTCTGCTTCCTGCATATACATCTGGCACGTGGGTCCAGCTTTTAAATCAGTGCTACCACATCTGAAAGACCTTTCATTTCAGTTTGAAGGTAGCTTGTAGAAAGGCTGTATTTCTGCGATTATTTTCCCAGGTTGGAGGGACAACATCTGCCTTAGGAAGAAATGAACTGAGACTTTGATTCATGAGATCCCTGACTGGTGGTTGGCATAAATTCCAGTGGACTCTGCATCATGTCCTGTACTCCTACTGGGCAAGCAAGGTGCTGAACAACAGGATCAGGAACAGCATGGATGGACATGCAGCAACGCTAAAGAGAAGGAATTATGTATGTAATCTGTGTCATACAGATCCTGTAAGGGTCCTGGTCTTGAAACAAAAACTGAGGAGGTTAAGAACACCCATTTTCTCAGCTCACTTTATTTTACTCCTGCTGGAGCTGACGCTTCGGTTCTACAGCTTACTATGCCTGTCATTTCAAACTGCTCGTGACAACACCTTCGTGGATCTCCCGAGCTCGGTGAGGAGTTCCAGATGAGTTCCTCCTACCATCTTTCGGTGGCTTCCCGCTGCATGCACAGCTTGCCCTCAGTAAGATTAGGACCAAGGAATTTTTTTCATTTTCAAATGGCTGCCCAAAGCCAGATGCTATTTGAGGATGCCATTCTGAGACTTGCCTGCGTAAGAGCAAATATCCTGTTTCTGCATTGCTACTCTTCCAAAATGAGAGCTCTGTCCTGAACTTTTGGCAGGTATTTCCTAGAGCTCAGTCCTAGATGACTTACTCAGCGATATACAGTAAAGTAATACAGAGCACTGCAGGTCTCTTAACCCCTAGGTTAGGCCCATTCTCCCTCGACATCATTGTCCTAGGAAAGGATGTGCAGAAAAACAAGTCTAAGAGAAACTTGATTTTTTACTAATGTGAAGAATTTGGCATTTTAAACATGAATAAAACTTCTTCTCACTTTATTCTCAGATCTGCAACAGTCCACCAATGAATATTTATTACCTTGCTATTCTGCTACATGATGACTCTGCTGGCAACACACCTCATTTGAGGACTGCTGTACATCGCATTGAGGCAAGAAGTTCTGTACGACGGCCTTTCAAGGCTTCTTCTAAAAAGAATATAAACCCAATTCTGCTACTGAAATTTCACATAAATTAGGAGCCACAACTTAAATCCAGTAAATAAATAAATCATTCCAAGAAAGAGGAGAGATCAAAATTATCGTGGTTTTCAATCTACTGCCTTACCCATGCACAGCAGCCTACGGGGACCGTCACCGTTCAGAGCAGGGCGGCAATGAGCAGGGCAGCAGATGCTCGCTATGAACCCCCACCATCCCCACCACAGGAAGGGGAAAAGGAGGAAAAGGAAGAGAGAGAGAGAGACTTACAAATTGAGTATTAAAACAGCTTTACCGATAACACTAATAATGCTAATAATATTAATAAGAAGACAGAAAATGCAAAATACACAGAACCGACAGCTTGTTTCCAGGGACTGGGTGCTGGGGCGCTGGGGTCCTGCCAGCAGCTGCCGGGCAGGCTCCGGCAAGCCCCGGACTGGGCTCTTCAGTAGACAGGAACCAGACTCAGGAATGCACAGATTGCAGCCTGGATCAGAACCGCAGGCAGGGCAACGAGCAGGGTCCTCTTCAGAAGGCGGCCATGAATGAAGAAGAGCGAGAGCCTCGTGATTCCCACAGCTTTAACTGAGTATGGCATGCATGGCATGGAATACCGTGCTGGTCAGTATCGGGTCACCTGTCCTGTCTGCCCCTCTCTGCAAGTGCAACCCTCTACAACTCCTCAACTGTGGGACCTAAGAAGTCTATCTGTGACCTTGGCTGCTATAGTAATAATTATAAACAGAGGCCTTTTTCTGCATTCCTTTCCCACTGTTAGTTCAGTATAACTATAAGCATTAGCTGTTACCAGCTTTGGAGCAGACACTGTCTGTAAAACTTGCAGCCAGATTCAGAAATTAGCTGTAAGGAAGATTCACTAAAACAGAATCAGTTCTGCTTTCACCAAAACCAGGACACGGACCCGTTTTGTAAGACACACACTTACTTTCTCTCCATCTCTCGTTTTCTTCTGATGTGAATTTTTTCTCTGCCTGGGAAGTGTGCGGAACTCTGCAAAAGGCTCTGCAGCATCTGCTGAGGTGCTTTATAATTAAATTTTGAGACTGATTCTTTAGGTTTGGACCGAAAGCTAGAGGTCAGTTCTTGCCATTTTTAATTATTTCTTTTCAAGCAAGATAAAGGCAGACACATCCCTCTGATTTTATTATCACCGCAAATCATTCCCCAGACCTTTCTTTGTTATTATTTTACCCATTCTTCAATGATCCTGAATCTTTTCTGCTAGCAGGCATGCGCGAACATGCACACACCCCTTAGAGCTAAGACATCTCTTTTTGAATCTTAGTTTCAGATATTTTAAGCTACACTTCTCAGACTTTGCTTTTAAGATTTAATATGCCTGGAAATTATTTATCTACTAAACCAAGACCTTTTACTAGTTCAAGTCACACGTGTTTTAAATTTTTGCTATAAAAAAGTCTAGACAAAAGTCCTGGATGATAAATTGGGCAGAAGAAAGTCTCTCTTTTATTTTAAATTGACTTTGTACAGGTGTCTTGTGCTTTATCTAGTACTATTTTCTACTTATCATGAAATATTCTGCCAAAAGAATACATTTAGAATTATTTAGCCGTGATTGTATGACACACCTAAAGTATATTGTGTATAAAAAAACCCTGTATATGCTACTGGTTTTTGTGCACACCAGGCAGTGCTCAGCTGGGAAATATTCTTACACAAGACACCCACCAGAGACCCTTACTGAACAGCAAGGACTATTATTTAACAGCCTGGGGACATGGTTGGATGACCCAGCCATGCTGAAATTACCGAACTCACCTTTGTACCACCTGCCTGGGAGCTGCTGTGGGTTGAGATGTCCCAGGGAGGGCTTACAGGGGCTGAAGACAGCAGGAGAAGAATAGCTGGAGAGGGAAAAAGAACAGAGCAAATGCCTGGAATGGGAGGATTTGGGAATGTCACAACACGTGTGAGCGCTGACAGAAACCTGGAGGTATGGAGACAGGCCTAGGGAAGCAGGCAGGATGCTACACGCAGGCACTTGAACGTATGGTTAGAGAGAAATGACAGGCTCTGTTCACGTGCCTTTTGTGTAACCAGATAGTAAACAGGATGGGTTTCTGCTCAGGATTCAAGTCCTTGCTACTATTTATATCTTTGGTACAAATGTGCAAGTTGTATAGTTGTATATTTAATGTACATTTCTGTTTTCAAACACTATACCAGAGGGTGAAAACAGGCTTTTGTAGTGCCCGAACTACTGAAAGGCCAGAGCTCAAGCAATAGACTCCTGTTTTAAAACAGCAACATGCAAATGCAGGCCATTTTCAGGTGCTTTGATGAGTTTAAGAACAGATTAACCTGCACAGGCTACACATCTGACACTACAGAAGAACTCCTTAACGCTCAGGTGTGCCCTCAAATGTTACCATCACCAAGACACTTACTGTCCCACAAAGCAGAACCAGAGGCTGCAGACTGAGGTGACTCTGTGGGTGAACAAATGGTTTTGACATGGCTAACCACTGAAGGAACAGCAAATACACTATGGAAGCATGCTCTTTCTTACTTCCCACCAAATAAAACGCCTTTGGTGTGCAAACTGTATCATTCAAAAAGATGGACAGACAAAGGACATGGCCAAGGACATTGCTGGGCAGTTCAAGTTAAATTCTCCAGAGGCAAATCACAAAGTTGTCTGCCTATAATGTCTTCCTATAATATCCGACTGACATCCCTGAAGCATTTTTTCACTGCCATCGCTGCACTTGCTTTTTGGGTTGTTGAAAGGTGCTCTAGGGTGAGAGAAAGTGTCTGAGTTGCCCAAAAGCTTGTAACCAAGGGGATGAAATCTGTTAACCATAAACATAAACCATGTTACTAGTTATGTCCCTTGTACAGCCCCTGCCCATCTGGACGTTAGGTCCAGCAACAGAGAGTTTGGTTTCCAGGTAATTATCAATGTTAAACAATAACGGTAAAGGGGGATTTTTAATAGGAATAGCATTACTATGGTTGCAGGTGTTTGTGGTTTTTAT
>Ga0065711_1029520_pt1 | contig 35852 bp, 24 predicted proteins | sample Hoacrofraction12_FD_59098 | JGI IMG/M metagenome (GOLD analysis project Ga0065711, IMG submission 59098) | Hoatzin crop microbial communities from Cojedes, Venezuela - Epithelial fraction 12 v2 (version 2) | ecosystem: Host-associated > Birds > Digestive system > Esophagus > Crop | place...
TTGGGGGGGGGGGGCAGTCTGTGGCTTAAGAACAGTCACTTATAAACCAGCTGGGGAGCTGGGCTAGGTCGTGTCTACCAGCGGACATCTTACTGTCAGCCCTGTGTTAGGAAAAGGTGTTGACGTGGCTCCCCCTTCCTGGGGCGGCCGGATAATTCCTCTTTTCATCTTAGCTTACCAGGAAAATTCAAGCCCAGCAAACAGAGAAGGGTCAGGAGCTGTTGCAATGGGTCCTGTGACCCACAGCCAGCCGGGGGGCAGTGCTTCATATATACCGCATCCATGGGTCACGCATCACCTCAGACCCACTCCCCATCACGTGATGGGACATGCCAGAGAGCTGTCAGCCACATGATCTGACATGAGCCCCAGGGGAAAACACCCACCAGCTTGCATTCCCTGCACTGGTCAGTCCTCCTGCTGCTTCCCAATAGAGGACGGAGGGGAGTGGGGGCCGGATGCCAAAGCCTCCAAAAGAGGTGCAGCACGTCCTGCTGGAAACCTTGTCCTTGAGCTGGGACTGCCCTCCCTCCATGGGGAGTTGGCGACTGCTATTAGCAACTGCAACCTGACCCAGCCTGCTATAAAACACAGCTGGATGGGAGAGAGCAGCCTTTGAGCAGACTGAGAAACTGTAGTCACCAGGAGCCTGAACGTGTCTCCTGGGGTGGCAGGGATGAAAGGAAGGGATAAAGGAGAAAACAGAGATCAAGGACACTGTGACGTCGTGTGGCTGTTCGAGGGTGTCTCATGCTTTCGCAGCAGGGCTAGGCAGATTTATAGCTTTGTCTTGAGGGTCTGGAGCCAGCCTCCAGTTATTTCACATTTAGGAGGCAGTTTGCTTTGCTTTTCCTCTTGCTCTGGCTTGTAAAGCTGCATGCCCCAAGCTGGACCAGACCCACATCCTTGTTCTCTGTGTACAGCATCAGTGCCTGCAACAGATACTGCATCTCTGCCAGTGCAGGACAGAACCAATTAGGGTCTAAGGGATCATTGTTCTCCTGCTGTAGTTATGCAGTTCTGTGTCACTGCAGTCCTCAGAGACTGAATTTAACGGTCCTTCTCTATGGAAGACATGGACCAGGCAGCTGGCCCAGGGCTGCCAAAGCCATAATGTTCTTCCCACGTGGATTTTGCTTTCCTTATTCTACCCCAACAGTCAGGCTGACCACTCCACCCATGGCCACCTGTACATGCTAAGATGGAACAGGAGACCCTGTTCCTTCTGTGGGTTGTAGAGCCAGCAAGCCTTCTCTCGACCTTCTGCTCCAAAAGCCATTCCAGCCCATGTTACCTCCTACACACGGCTGGGATGGATAAGCAATGCAAGAGACATCTTTCTATCTGCCTCTCCAGACCAGCAAGGCTCAGACAGCACATCCAGGATCCTGGCTCATGATGTGACTCTGCACATTGGGCAGGAGATCAGAGCACTGTTTCCAAAATGTTTTCTGGAGAGTTTGCAAGAACCACCCAAGCTGACCCTCTTGTCTCCCAGATTGTTTGCCTGCCAGTATCTGCCTCTGCCAGGAGTGACATCAGTGAGTGGCTCATGATGGCTACCCCAGCACCACCCTGATCCTATAAGCAGTTCTGGGGGACCCATAGCTATCTTCCAGGCCTGCTGGCCATGATAAGGCACTTGAAATGTTCCCTCTCTCCCCCAAGATAGATGCAGATAAGAACAAATCCATGGGCAGAGAGAAAGAAAAGGCTCCAGAGATTAAAGTGAGTCTCCTAGCAAATGCAGTGGGTCCCTTCCATATCTGATCATCCCAACTGGTCTGTCGGATCAGAGGTGCCCAAGTGGTACCTGTTATAACATTTTGCTTTCCACTTGGCATCATGCTGATATCTTCCCTTATCAGGGAATGCTGTGGTTTAACACCAAGCCAGGAAGAGAAGTCTGAGTTCCCTGCATCCTCCTAGGGGTTTGATGCTGCTCACAGTCAGGAAATCCTAGTCTAGACAGATCTCCAGGAGCTACAGGGGAATTTATTTCCTATTTGTCTATCCTAGGTGGATAAATTTGGTCTGTGCAAGCCAGGGTGTAAGTGTTTGCTGCACACAGGAAGGCTTGACTCTTGCAAGGTGAGGAGAAGGAGAAGGTTGGGTCTAGGGCGAGGAGGGGGACGACAGTGTTTCCCTGTCACCTTTCTCTACTGGAAGCCTAGGAGGGATGAAGCACGAGATGGGTGCAGAGGGATGCCAGGCGGCCAGAGCACCCCTCCCTCCAAGGATCAACATGACAAAGTGGACAGCAGAACTATTTCCACCTGTCCTCCATTTTCCTTGTGGCATGAGGCCGTGATCCAGTGGCAGAGAGAACAAAGACCCTTGTTCACAGCTCCCCACTGAGGCTGCTGTGAAGCAATATAGAGCAGGAGTAGGACTGAATCCCAGCCTGTGCCAAGAGCAGCAGCAGAGGACAGTGCTTTCCTAGACCTCCTCACACGTACGATCTCCATGTGGTAATTACTCTTCAGCAGAGACATGCATGTTTACAGACAGATAGATAACCCCAGCAGCATGCAGGACGTTTCTTGTCTGTGCACAGGACATCTCCACCTTTTAGGCTCAAGGGGGAATCATATCAATGTACATAAATACCTGAAAGGAGAGTGAAAAGAGGATGGAGCCAGGATCTTTTCATTGGTGCCCAGTGACAGGACAAGAGGCAATGGACACAAACTGAAACACAGGGGGTTCCCTCTGAACATCAGGAAACACTTTTTTACTGTGAGGGTGACCAAGCACCGGCACAGGTTGCCCAGACATGTTGTGGAGTGACCATCCTTGGAAGTATTCAAAAGCCACCTGGACATGGACCTGGGCAACTGGCTCTGTGTGGCCCTGCTTGAGTAGGTGAGCTGGACCAAATGACCTCTAGAGTTCCCTGCCAACCTCAGCCAGTATGTGATGCTGTGATCTTCCTGGCAGCTTCATTTCCAGACCCTGGTTCTTCTTTCCAAGTCAAAGCCACAGCTTCTTCTAGCTCCCTCCTACTGACTTGCCCAGCTTGGTGGCCATCACAAATGCCAAACTGATCTCCATCAGTTCCCACTTGTGTGAGGCCAGGCAGACAGTATGCTCTTGCAGGCAAGGAAGTTGGTTGTCTGCTCAGCTGCGGCCCTGGGAAAGCAGCAGGCTCCCTGTGTGGGCCAGAGCCATCACACGCAGGAAATTTCACCTACTCCCTCCATGCCAGGAGGGACAAGAAGGCTGGGAGATCCCACACAGGCTACGAGCCTCAGCCCCTCCAGCACCAGTACTGAGCAGGGCCCAGCCAAGGACGTGTGAGAGACAGACTCTGTGCAGAAAGCAGGGCTGTCCCAGGGAATGCATCCCACGCTGAGCTGCTCCTGCTGCCCAGGTTTCCTCCCACCCAGACTTCCCTTCCTTGGATCCAGGTCACTGCCTCTTGCCCTCCCATCGTCAGAGATTGTGAATAATTCACCCCTTCATTTATGTCATTACCTTGAAGGTATTTATAGTGCGTGATCAGTGCCCCTAGAGAATTCCCTCTCCTGAACTCCATAAATTGCACTACCTCTGTCTCTCCTCCCCACCTGCCTGTGCTAATCGGTACATCGTGTTTGCTGACCTCTTGCATTTTGTTTGATTTCTTCCATCCTTAGACTTTGGGGGCAAATTGTCTCTCCATTTCTTCCCAGGCTCTCCACTGGGATCCCACATCTTTGTGGGCAACCCAAGCCACTGGTACAGGGACACAGAAGTTGTCATGAAACTGCAGGGTCAGCTCTCTCCTTGCTGGGCATTAAATAAGTTCTCACTCATGGGCACATCCCACATGGAGGAGACAGCCAGAACAGGACGACACGTTTCTTTGCAAAGCAAGGGCAGCTGGAGCATCTAGTCAGCTGATGATACATGTGCAAAGTCTGGATGGGTCATTGCTAACTCCAGCTGTGCCCCTACAGATTTTGGGGACAGGAAGGACCTAAGCTGATGTGTGGCTTAGCACGAGGACAGATTTCTCTCAGCAGTTTCTGGTTTGGGCCATGCTACTGTACAGGGGCAGGCTCTTTAGAACTGCCTGACCTTCCAGTAGGAACCATCCATCCCTTATGCCCATGGCAGAACTCTCTCAGAATCAGACCAAGAGTAACGCACAGTGCCGCAGACTCTCAGGGTCTGCTACCAGAGTTGTTCCAGAGGAACATATAGCTTTGAGCCATCCCCCATGGCTCAGGAAACACCAGGGCGGTGCAAAGCAACTCTTACAAGAAGACTGTGCTCAGTGATGCCTCACCACCCTGGAGATAAGCACCACAATCTAAGCTTGTGGTGTTTCCCTGGTCAATGCCAGACAGCCCATAGGGCACGTGTGACAAGAAACAAGAGACAAAGGTACCAGGCACATAGTAACATTATGTCTGTTTTTCTCAGTGATGCAGTTAGTTCTTGTCAGTTGTATTAAGTCTTTTTTTCTGCATCCTTGGCTCTCACCACCACTGGTCTCTCATGGCTAGGAGTCCCATGGATTAGACTTTCGGGAAACAGCATGCTCCTCCCCAGCTCCATGTTAATGTGGTTACTTTCAGAGTTGGTCAGGGTCACTTCCTCCATTCCGTCTGATCACAAGCTGAGCTGTGCAGGTTCCGGTAGGTCTGAACATTGCTGGTGGTGCAGGATCCAAAGTTGGCCTCAACTAGACTCTCAGTGGGACAGCTGCTGGTCCCCATGGGGCCTCCAGAGCAGTCGTGGGGCCCCAAGGGAGGGCTCCACTATCCCCAGGGCCTCTGAAACTGCAGAGGAGCTTTCCTACAGACTGGGTTTTGATGCAGCACTGCACAACAGATAAAGAGTAGATCAGGTGAAGATGGAAATGGACCACGTCAGGAAGGACACAACTGCTCAGACCCTCAGTGCAGGCTGAGCTTCAGCCTCCTCCTGCTCAGATAGTATCTTGCTCACACCAACTGGGTGTGCGTCACGGGGTGCTGCTCTCCTGGGGACAGTGCACATGAGTGATGCTGGTCCAGTTCTGGCATGCTCCCTTCGCAGAGGTGGCCCCATCAGGCACAAACCGTCCCTCTGCAGGGAGTGTTTTTTAGCTCCCCCCAGCCCCAGACCAGACAGCCAGCTCTGCTCTGCACTGCTTTGTAGGGACCAGGGACGGAGTGAGGCAGGCTGTGCTGATGTGTAGATGCTAAACCAGGCCAGCATATGGTGCTGTAGGTCCACGGTATAGCTTGCAAGATATCATACTGACCTGGGCTAAGGGAATTACTAGAAGTCAGCACAGTAGCACTGGGAAAGATTGTGAGGGCTGTCTCCAATTTTGCTTGGGTTTTGGAAGGGCGGATGTTTAAATCCCAAACAGTCCTGCCCTCAAACCCTACTAAGCAGAGGATGAAATGTGGTTAGTGTGTTTCTGCAGTAATGCTGCTGTGTTTGGGAGCCTGTCCTGCCTACCCACACTGGACTGTACATCTCCAGGCTGCATCTCCCATGGGGGGCTGGCAGTGAGGAGCCAGTGGACCCAGTCTGTGCCTGCCTGCCTGAACTGCAGGAGATGCTGTGGACACAGGCCTGTGGGAGAGGAGACGGGTGTGGTGAGAAATCTCACTTCCCATGAGATGCTGCACAGCGTTTCCTGGCTGTTTCCAGATTTAGAGGACTTTTTGCCAAGGAGAAAAGGAGAAGTTCCATTTTCCCAGGGACAGCATACACTGTTTGCCTCATCCCACAAATCTGCTGAAGAATTTTGCTGAGCAGTTTTCAGCCAGTCACACCCAGAGGACCACTGTACCATTGCTGTTGTGGGGAAACCCAGCTACCTAGCCTCATGTCAGCCACAGCGATGGGCAAACTCTTACACTACTGCTATTTATATTCTTACCCTACAGATGCAGATTTTGACAAAAAGCTCATCTGACCCTCTTCAACACCCCCTCTGCTTTTACGGGTGCCCATTGACACAAGCACCATTGCCTTTGGAGCATCAGAGAAGCCTGCATGCCCTGGGGACTGTGATGGCTCCGAGGTGGCTGAGCGAAGGGACCAGCTGCTGAAAACAGTAATGAGACCCGGCTCCACACCCCCGCAGCTCGATGGCCAGCGTGAAAGGAGATGCGGAGAAGAAGCGGAGTGCTTGCCCGTGCTGGGTCCTCGGAGTCTGGCCAGGCATCACACTCACATCAGCACCACCCGAGAGTTTCCCAGGTCAGGGGGCTGCTGGTGCCTGACAAAGCTGCCCCTCACAGCATGCTCACGCTGGGCGAGGGTCTCACCCCAGGGAGGGACCCCTCACCAGCCCCGGGCCAACGCAATGCACCAGCACAGCTGCAAGGCCATCCCAACCACTCCTCCCTCCCTTCCTTCCTCCCTTCTTCCTCCCTCCCACGGTCCACTGGCTTTCCAGCTCCCAGCCCTTCCTCCCAGCATCCGAGGGGCACTGATGTGAGATTAACCCCATACTCTCCACAACCACGTTGTTATTACAGCCCTCCAAGTGAGAACAGTGCAAGGGATTGGTGTTGCATGGGGTTAGGGCTAAGGTCTTCCAGTGGGTACTGCCGTGGGCAGTGTTGGGGTGACACCCCGGGCTGCTGGGACAGCTCTAGAGCCTCTTTGGTCTCTGCAGTCTCCTCTCCAGCAGCCCTTTCCTTGATGCTCTGGTCCCAGGACTGATCCCCGCGCTCGGGAGCGATTCAAGGATATGGCTGGACCCTTCAGTATTTCCCTGTCAACAGTGCAAATGCCACATTTACTGTTGTCCTTTGTGTTTCTCGGGCAGGAAGAGCCGTGTGTACAAATCATTGCAAGAATCAGAGTGATTAGGGCAGATGATTATTGTCAAATTATGATTTATCTCAGAGTGAAATTAGTACCCCCCTCCCCCAAAGGGCTCAGCCTAGCACGGTGAATGGGCACTGTTTTTCTGATTAATAGATGCCTTTAGAAGGTCACCTACATCCATTGCAGATTAACTCAGTGGGAAAAGTTCTTTCAGTAATTCAAGCTGTTGTTCTCACAAGCTGTCAGCTAGCTGCGAATCGGGAAGGTCCATCCGTTACAGGGCTGCTGGGTTGGAGGGGATCTTTCTTTCCTCCGGACACATAGGCGTGATATATGATGCACAGAGACATGGATGACCGAGAAAACGAGCTGTGGAAAGAAAACAAAAACAGCAGTAAAGGGAAGCAAGGAAGCTGAGCGGGCAGAGAGCTAGTCCAGGCAACATGGGGCCTGGGACTGGAGGGCCAGAGCTCAGCTTGAGGCTGACGCTGAAGCAGAGGTCCTAAAGCTGGTCTGCTCAGCATGGCGGAGGAAGGATTTAGATCCCCTCCTTTTGCAATCATCAAGAGCTCCTCCTGCTGTAGAGACAGTAACTCATCTTGTGTTTGCTTCATCTATGCCTGTATTTAGACATATTCACAGGGGCGCTGGGTAGGTTGGAGCCAGTGTCCCACAGGATCCAACAGTCTCCTGTGCGCTTCTGGCAAAGACCCCTCAACATCATGACTTGACTTTTCCACACTGTGGACACCTCCCAGTTGGGAGAAGGAACATCCACAGCAGGGGCTAACCACCACTTGGGTGTATTCTTGAGCAAGGCAGCAGCTGGTGGTGGCAAAGTGGAAACAGGACCAGCAGGGCTGGGATGAGGAGGGATTGGGACTTGCACCACTGCGAAGAGAAGAACAATACAACAGCATCAGTCCACAAACATATGAGCAGTGTTAGAAATTCTCATGCTGGTACAAGCTGCTCTTCATATTGACCTTCTGTAGATGTTCCATTATATTTCTTTTGAGCTTCATAACCACTGTGTTTAACAAAGGCTACAGAATGGGACCACTCCTCTCCTCATGTGTCCATCCCTGCATGTAGAAGCGCAGATGATCTCACCCAGGTGATGGCGGTGACATTGTGCCATTAGGTTCTGAACACAGATCAAAGCCCAGCATCTCTAGTTGTGTTGGGAATGATGTGATGATGGCATACCTCCTGCCGCAATGCTGAGGATCCTGTTACCCATTTTTAACTTGCGTGCATTCAAAGCAAAAGGAAAGACATGAGAGCCCAGGTGTGCTGCATGTTAAGGTGGACAACAAAGAGATGACGAAGACTCTATTCCCTGATAAATAACCGTGACGATTATATTTAGCTTTGTTTTCACAAATGAATGGTATTTCGGCACAGTCATCAAAAATTCCCACTAACAAACGTTTCTTTTACATCCATCTAGCCTTCATCATAAATCTATGTGCCAGGCATTAATAACAATTTCAGCAACAGATTGATTGACTAGAACATAGCTTGGTTGTCTCTAAACACTAAGGGGTTCTCAACTGATTTATCACTTACTGAAGTCTGCACATATTTATATATGTATGACATTCCTTGTTATATACGTACCTGTCCTTTACCCAAACTTTCTCCAGCAGTTCCATCAAGCTGGTATCAATGGATACTGTAGATTTGGACATCTTGTTGCCAAATCTATAAGAGAGGCTTTGCTGGCACAGTAAAGTTGGCATATTTTTTATAAGAGTTTTAAGGCCAGAAGAAACAGTTAGATCATTTTGAGTGGCAGAGTACAGAGGCTCTTATCCACTTGCCCCTGCAAAATGTCCAGTAACATGAAAAGGCCCAAGGTTTTCCTTCCAGAAAAGCCTTCTGTTCAAGGCATCAAGGGGTTGCTGAGCTGGCTGGTTTTAATGCAAGGTTTTGGATATTTGGGAGGCTGGGGGGTATGTAAGAATCTTGTTTTGATATATTTATAATTGAGTTAGTTCAAGACTTGCTGGGAAAAGCTTGAGCTTCAGAGGCCTTCAGGACAGAGAAGAAATAAAACCGTCTTCTGACTGGGTTTTCTAAAGATGTCTCCATCTAGATTTTGAGGAATTGGTCACAAAGTGCATCTTTTCTAGAACCAAGAGGCAACTCTGGAGCTGGTCCCTGTATCCATCACACTTTAAGGACAAGACATAACAAAATGGAAGAGGAAAGAGAAGCAGAACAGTGCCGTACCAAAGCAAAGGCCAATTTGCCCCACATAGCCAGAATCCCTGCGTTGGATCTCCACAACAGCATCAGTCATCATGGGACTTAAGAAAGCCAATGGCAAGGACAGAGACAGAGTACTCCTGCCTCCAGAACATCCTGCAGTCTGATTTTGGCTTTGTATGGAAAGGATGCTGGTGAGATGATGAGAGGCAAGGCTTTGGAGAGTGGCTGCCCAGAAAGCCGAGCACCAGCTGGAAGGGACACTTTCTGACATGGGCATGAAATCCTCAAGACCCTGAGTCAGAAAGAAGAGGCAGCTGGAGAAGAAATCAGATTGAGTATTTTATTTTTACCCCTTTTAATATCCTTTGATTCCTTGGTAGGTGCTGGGGGGACCTGCTGGTGTACTGCTGTGGCCAGCTCTGTTGGGGAAGCGTTCTCTGGTGTATGTACCATTATAGTGATCACTGATGTGATTGACTGGTTGTCTAATGGGTTGTTACAGCACTGCAGAGTCTGTCTTGCTCTACAGGTTAGCTGTGAGGAGCTGGGGAGATGAAGCAACACTTCTCTAAATTGGGCTGTGCATTGGGAGCAGCAAGAAAGATCTCAGAAAAACACCCTATGCTTTGCAATAATTTCTTTTATGGTTTTTCACAAGGGAGGCTACAAACAAATGGATGAGACGCCAGGAGTCAAAAGGGAGTTCTCAGGTGGGGTGTTTTTTTTCTTTCTTTAAATGGTCTGAGATGTTCAAGGCGCGTTTACTGCTCCTGGAGATCATGGAAGTGCAGATATGTCCAGCCTTTGCCTTGCTGTTATTTGCATGCTGCAAGGAAGCCAGCCACCTCAGGCCTTTGTACCCTTGCACGTGAAATTAGGGGCACAGCTCTGCAGAAGCTCTTGTGGGTTTACATCTTCTGCAGATTTGCTCCAGCTATTTGAAACCACAGGCATTCCTCACCAGGTACATAAATCTGCTACCCCGGATATTGGGTATGAATCACGAATGCTTGCTGTCTATTTCTAAAGTACACACATGTCCTGCACAAACTCATGGATGTCACCAACACCAGAGTTCCTGGGTTGGATGTCTGTACCCTTGGCTACAAAATCAGCACTCCTCTTGGCATATGTATTGTCACTTTGCCCCTGGCTCATGGCATCAGTTGCTGTGCTAACCCACAGTGTGACACCCCAACAGATTGAGGGGCAGGACGCCTGAGCAGTGTGGACCTTTTCTTCCCTGCCTAAGAATTCACAAGGCCCATCACAGAGCAGAGCCAACCTGGAAGCCACAAGCTGGTGCCTGAGAAAGGGCTGTGCAGCTGCAGCCCTTGCCCCAGGTGACCACAAATCACAGTGGGCAAGGGGTGGATGATCTCCCTGTCTCATGACTGGAAGGGCTTGGATGCTGGGGGACAGAGGAGTTTTCATGGCAGAGTCCCTTTGGAAAAGCAGCCCCCGGAACACCGTCCAGCAGCCCTCCCTGAAGGAAAGAAGGAGGAGTGATGGAGGACCCTGCACTGAGCTTGGAAGCAGCCTGCCTTCAGATGGCTCCTGGAGGGACAAGGAGGACCACGCAGTTCCTGCTGTGGATGCCATGTGTGGCAGGAGTACACTTGCTGTTTGTTCTGGCTTTCAAAACAGCAGGCTTTTGATTCCTTTGGTAGTGTTCATCTGTGATTCTTTCTGGCCTCCTCCTTTCTCTGTGCCAACCACGTGTCCCCCAGCCCGTGGGTTCTGCTGTCATTGTTGGCTGCTGGTTCCACTGGCCTCAGCTTATTGCATCTGTTTTGATTTGCTAGGTCTTGCATTCAGCCATCCGTTCAGCTTTTATTGTACGTTTCTAAGCATCAGCTCTGGGTGGTCATCGTCAGCTCCTTTCACTCAAGCCCGTGCACCAGCTGCATATTAATTGCTTTCCTTTCTCATCTTGCTTGCTCCCTCCCCGTCTTGCTGCATGACATTTGCGCTTTGCAAACTTTCTGCAAACACATTGCAAATGAAGCCCAGCCCTTCTGTGGGTGAAGGTGTGAGGAAGGTTTGGCACACCACCTCTTGCAGACTGGGAAGCTGAGGACTACACCAGAGGGAAATCTGCCCCCTGTCCTGCACATATGCACTGGGAAAGCCTTCCTCTTATCACTCTGTATGTCTGCTGGTCGGAAGCAAATTATTCACTATTGTCTACTGGCTGATGCTTTGTCCAGTCTAACTTCAGTGTCCTCAGCAACAAGGCTCTGACCCTTTCTCTGGTTGATCATTGCTATGACAAATCAATTCCAGCTTCTAGATGGTATCCCTGATGCTAAGTCTGAGGTTCCCTTTCCATGGTGCCCCTGTGGCACTGCCTAGTACCAAGAAGAATTTCCCTTCTTAACAAAAGCAGTTGTACTGAAAGTAAAAAAAAATAAATGTTCACACTCATACGCGTGAATGGGCTCCTTCTGACTGGCCTTGCACTGCTCCTTTGGGCTACAGCTCTTTGGAGGCTGGGCTGTCTTGAATCACGAGCCTGCCCTGGCTCTGAAGTATTGTGTTGCTTAATGACTGATGGCAATGTCTCTGTATGTAGGCTTGTAGGCTGGCTATCCATCTTTAAATTTCAAAATCTTTCCTCCTGAGCCATTACCTCCACCCCCGTAATCATTCCTGTTGCTCTTCTCTGAATTCCACCTCATTTGTCCTTGTTTGAAGGCAGAACACAATCACACCAGCCAGTGTGGGAGCCCGGGTGGGGGCTGAGGTCTCAGAGTGGGTCCACTTCCGATCCTTGGCCCTGAGCTGGCCTGAGGTCTAGAAAGCTTGTTGACCTGGGTGGGTCTGGGCTGCTGTCTGACAGCCCATCCAGCTGTGATAATGTCAGCTGAACTGGGAAGAAGGGTATTTCTCCAAAGCTTTATGAGGACAGAGGCTGCAGGGTAAGAAATGCTTCCAGCATTTAACCTGCCTTTGCCTTCCACCCAAAAAGCATTTCACGTAAATGGCTCCGTGTTTTTCCAAGGTCTGCCTGCTCACAGGAGCCCTTATCAGATGATGCTACACCTGAGCTCAGTGAAACAGATAATGGCACATTGTGACGTAGAATAAAACCTGCAAGAGAACTCGTCAATTGGGAGGTCTCTAGTCCAACCTTCTGCTTGGAACAGGACTCTTGCCAGTCAGATGTGTCTTGCCAGGTCTTGAAAAATCTCATGTCTCTGTGACCCAAGCCAGGGCTGCAACACCCAACTAAGGAAGACATTTTTTTCTGATGCCTAATCTGAAGATTCAACCCATAGCCATTGCCTCCTGTTATCTCATCCACCACTATTGTGAGTTAATCACACTGGCCTGTACTCTAGGGAAATAACTTCCTGTCTGAAGATGAAATAAAGCTAGACTGACTCCCCAGCATGCAAAGAAATGCTGCCTCTCACCCATATCTAACTCGCCATTACGTGTCTGAGCCAGCTGGGATCTCCTCCTGAGTCGAAGCCCACTGCTGCAACCATGACTGCTCTAGCCCGTGGCATTGCTCCTGTGGTAAGACAGGGCCTGGCAGCTCAGCTAAGCTACAAATTTTTCTTTGCCTGGAGTAAGGCTGTCACTTTTTCATCAAAGCAGGAGAACTGTGGTATCCGAACTAAACACAAGCTGTAGTGTTTAAAGTCTGAGCAACGAGCCTTCCTCAGCAGTGGCTGGGTTTTTATCATAGGGGTAGGGAATTCCTTGTCTGTCTTGGATTTCATTTGCAAGCAGTTTCTGTTCTGTGTCCTCACCTCTGTTCATTTGAAAGACACCAGTGGAATAAGTAGATCACAATTAAAGCCATAGTTACAGGAGCTGGTCAAAATATTTTTTAGGAACTTGTTTAAATGGAAAGATTGACACTTTTTAATAAATAAGTGGAAGTGGGCATTAATTCAATTTGGCATTTGCCACTTTCTGCAGAATTATGACTATTCCCTTTTTTCAGAAACCATATTTAAACAGAATGCCTTTGGCCAATGACAAATTTTGAACAGTTTTGAAGTGGGTTTCAGTAAAAAGATGTTAGTAAATGAAAATCAGGTCTTTTGCAAACTTCCTGGGGGACTTTCGCAACTTTAGTGTGTTCTTGGGCAACCATTCAAACTATTTTTCCACTCAGGGAAGTTGATTTGAAGAAGCTGCTGAACTCCTTGTGAACATCACTGAGAGATCCCCCAGTTCAACCCAGCATCTCTGGATAGAGTTGATCTTGTAATTGCCAATAGGTAAGAAAGCATGTGCATTTTCTCAGTCTCTCCAGCTCCAAATAATGACTGCTAGCACATGGCTTTAATTATTCAGCACAAAGAAGCTTCTTGCCAGCTTTTGCCATGGGCAAGGAGGCCCAGTGGGAGGGGGAATTTTGATGTGTGATGCTATAAGCAAACGGGACATGTCTGGACCCACTTCTTCTGTCTGCACTTGCATGCCCAGCCCCAGACAGCAAATTCCTCTCCTGCACCTCACTCTTCTCTCCTCCATGTTCTGAAAGAAGGATTTTGTGAAATGTTTGGGGCAGTGCCATTTGCAGAACCTCCCATCCTTGGTCCCAGCAGGATCAAAACTCTTCCAGCGGCAGGTAACTTGGAGATCTTGCTTAACAGTTGCCCTTGATTTTGACAGTTACTTCCAAGATATAGACAAACTGGACATGACTCAAATGACCCTGCCATACTGTCAGGTCCTGCCAGCAACAACTGCCTAACACTGCCCGTTGGATTCTCTCCTGTTCTGTGTTTGAACACATCTTCTTTCTGCAGTCACGGCATGACTCCTGACTGCCTGGTTGGCGAGGATGTCAGTGCAGGTTTTTTCTAATAGTTTCCCAATGCTCTTAGTAAGACCCCACTGAAGCCTGTACACACACTGACAGGAACATACACAGACTGATACCTTTGCCAACATCTTCCTTTCCATCACTATATGGTGAAGTACAGTGGAGGTGAGAAGCTAGTCAATCAGTGACTAGTAAAACACAGGACAATGGCCACAAGTTGTGCTTGAGATATTCTGGTTGGAAAATGTCTTCTGCACATGGGTGTTTCTTGCCCAGGACAGGTCACCAGAGAAGTGATGCTTTCAAGAAGCAGTCAGAACAAATCACAGTTGACCTTGAGTAGGATAGTCCAGTTCCGAGCAGATTGGACTAGAAATGTCCATAGGTCCTTTCCCATCAACATTGCTTTGTGTCTGTGATGCATGTGGGTGGAGAAGCCATTGCTTTCCCTTTTTTTCAGTAACAAAGCTTGGATCCATCCTTTTCATTTATTTGCTCCTTGCCTTGGTCCACTTTTGGATTTCAGCTGTTGTAGAAACCTCATGTGTGCAAAACACAAAATGTAGAACTTTTATAACACAAACCGCAGAATGATTCATTTACCCTGATTTAGGCATGTCCTCTGTCAGCTTGAAAGTGTGTGAGAATCTCTCAACACTGGCCCCAGAAAGTGGGTTGGTCCCTCACTCAGACCAGGCCTGACCTGGAAAGGGCGTTGGAGTATTTCTGGATGTCAAGGGAAGAAACCCTTCAAGAAGCCTAAGCTACTGGATTTGCTCAACAGATACTTCTCGCCACTGCCCTTTTGAGTGAAGTAAGCCCAAACAGTCATATCAGGTACAGAAACAGCAAAGGGGCTGCCCACAGAGGCAAAGGGGGAGCAGTCCGTCTCCCGCACCACAAAGCCATGAGTTATCCCAGGTAGCTTCTCACAACCAATAGCTCCTTACCTAAATCACAACTTGATGTCTCAGCTCCCCTTATAGCCTCAGAAACAGCTGCTAGTGTTTTCTTCTGCCTGGGACAAATTGGTCTCTGAGGTGAGAGGTCTCCCTTCCTTATCAAGGAGATCAGATGAGTCCGCTTCTTAGGCAAGAAAATTTTAGATTTCGAAAGTCAGGAGAGTGATCCTCATGGTTAGGGCAGGAGACCAACACTCCCTAAGTGCTGGCAAAGAGAAAGGTGTGATCCTTCTTTGACCATGACGCAATGGAGAATAACTAGATTTTGATGAGCCGCTGGTGGATACTTACTTCTCCCAGCTCCTCTGGGAACTCTGGTTGTGTCTTATCAAAGACCAGTGGTTGTGCACAGCTTTCCAAATTCACCTTCCATTCAACATTCACTTTGTGGTGTCCTGTCCCCTCTGCTGACAGTTAGAGGAGTCCTCCTGCTCCCTGCTGGCTTGTGTGTCTTTCTAGAGACTTCTGCAGTAAGACATGTCAATGTTGAGGTCCGGGTTTCTGTAGGGGATAGGAGGAGATGAAAGAATGCAGAGACTGTTTTATTTCTAGTGTACATCCCCCTTATCAATAAGTACCATGTCCTCACCCTCTCTGCTTAGAGTTTTATTTGTTGAGGTGCTGTAAAAAATACTGTGAATATTGTCCAGCTCATGCCTGGAAAGCACGCATGTAAAAATGGTACCTTCTTGCTCAACCCACCAACTCCCTGGTGCATCAGTCTGAACTGATGTGGTAATGACAGGAATAAAATCTTGCTGCTTTGCATGACTCACAACTCTACAGAACTGGGCTGGCTACAGGGGAGGGAGCTAAGAGGATGCGTTTTCTGGTGAATCATCAAAAAGAGCACCCTACCTTTAACAGATGTGCAGACCTTGGTAAAGGCCATGGAGCAGCCATGCTCTTATGAGTACAGAAAAGTGACTGTCACTTTTCCCTGTGACACTCATCCTTTCCCTGTTGCTTCTCTTTTGAATATGGAGGAGAGGTGGCAGGGTCAGGAAGTGAGGCAATGAGGATGTGGGCTGGGACACCCTATGAAGGACTGGCCCTGTCTGGCTAACTGATGCACACAGACCATGAAGGCAAGTTCTCCTCCACAGCAGGTCCAGCACTGTTGTAGAGAATGAGGAGGGTCTTTCTGCCCTGGAACTGCACAAAGCCTGGTCCTTCCCCTTGTACAGCCATGCAGATAGGAAACACTCTCTGCTGTGTTTCACATTTTCTTATATGGCCAGTAAGAAATAATCACCATGGACAGGTCTCTCTACAGAAGTCACGGCTCCCCTCTGTTAAAATAACAGTGATTCTTCATGAGTGTGACTGTTCTTTCCAGCCATCCAAGCTAAGGCATAAAAGAGGAACACTATCTCTTTAGCAAACTGTGAGGAAACATGGTCAGGTAGCATTCAGTTTCAGCTGGAAACACCTCCAAGAGACCTGGAGAAAGACTAGAGAGTCCTGTAATCAGACAAACATGTGATATCTAGGATTGTTGAGGTTACTAATTTTCAACTCTGCATCCTAAGACAGCATCTGCAGGAAAATGGCATGATTAGACCTTTGTAGAAGGACTACAGAGCAAAGGGTAGAGCAGGTGTTCAGCGAAGCTAGCTTTTATCCCAGAGAACCTTTAGTACTGGTGGTACAAGTGATGGAAAAAAACCTGAATCTCAGTTTCCTACTGAGCTGATGGGCTGGAAAAACATCTGTTAGCTTTAGGCTGCTTGCATTTGATGTGGGATCCTTGCAAACAGAAAGTTGGAGGCACCTTGGGTGAGAGCAGCTGTCAGAGTTCACAGCTCTGAAGTGGCAAGAGAGTGGCAGAAGAGTAGCAAGAGATAGACAATGGGCTTGAGAGATATCTCCCGTGGCCTTGGAGAGCCAGGAGGTGAGCTCCCAGGGGACTAAGAGGGACAGAGATGAGGGTTGCTGATGGTTCCTTACAGAAATGATCTTAAGGATACAGGCATAAAGAAAGGCAAGGAAACACAGCAAATAACCAAAGCAGCTGAATCCTGAACTGTTCACTCATCTGAAACTCAAAAAGGAAAAAAAAGCTCAATAACTACAGCTGAATAACGGATAAAAGAAGAGTATAAAACCATGGGTCAAACTCAGAAAGGCTGAGGCTCAAAAAGAGTTACTTCTAACCAGAGAGTACAGGACAGCAAAGTCCCTCCTGCCTGCCTGGGCGCATGCATGTCGTCCACACTGAGAAGCCCTTATGAGTGAGTTAATGATCCAAAGCTGTATTCCAGGCTGCTGGTCGGACACAGGGACAGGACTTGTTGCCCACTTCTGCCAACACAAGGTCAATAGCGCTGCTGGTTACTCACTCCAGAGCTCTTTCAGGACCTTGAAGCTGAGAATGACCCTGTGTGGTGCAGACCTGCATGCCAGTATGATCCAGCACAGGAGCTGTAGTGCAAAACAAAGTCTGCCTAGTGCTACCCAGTACACCACCTGGAAGTGGTTTGGTTAAAACCTGACTTGGTCCCCGTCTGGACACTTGGAAATGAGTTTCGGTGGGTGAGACTGGCTGATAGCTGAACACTTCTGCAGAGAGATGTGTAAATCAGTGCCGACCAGAAAACTGGCAGGAACATGCAGTGGTGCTCCCTTCTGGCTCTGCTTGTATATCTTTCTGTTTAGTTCAGGATTATGGCAATAAGTCCCATTCTATATGAAATAAGGAGATCTGAACTATATGTTGTTCAGGTTCACATCACATCTGCAGTGAAGCTTCCGAGACTCTTGAACCAAATCAGTCCATATCCTGGTGGACGTTACGTCTTACAGAAGACACAGCTCAAAGATAAGCAAGGGCAGAATAAAGATGAATCAATATCTATGCAACAGAGCCAACACCAAGTGATTTTACACAGCCCATCTCCCCCCCAGTGTCCCTGCATCACCAACAACCCCTGGGACGCAAGCACTGCTAGCTTCTTCTCCGGGCAGTGGGAAAATGAGGCACAGGGAAGGTAGATGACTCAACCATTCTTCTGCACATTACAGTGAAATGGAGGTCTCCTGGTCTCCTAAATTGAAGAGCAGCATACTCTAGCCACTAGCTCCTCCCTCCAGCAAGGCTGTCGGCGGTCTGTCCCTTTGGATCAAGAGAAGATTTGCAAGAGAAGATGGTCTTGATGAACCTATTTCTCTATGTGGCATCTTTAGAGTCCTGTGAAGCTTTTGTCCATGGCAGTCAGAAAGTGATGCCCCAGGCACAGTGCTGCTTTGTGAACTAAAGCTTTGTGGGTGTACTGGGTCTGTCTGGGATGAAGTTAATTTTCCTCACAGCAGCCCATATGGTGCCATGTTTTGGGTTTGTGACTAAAACAGTGCTGATAACACACTGAAACTGGCGATTTCTGAGCAGTGTTTGCATTGTGTTGAGGATTTCTGTTTCCCACTCTACCCCCAAGTATGTGGTGGGAAAGAGTTTGGGAGGGGACAGAGCCAGGACAGTTGACCCCAACTGACCAAAGGGATATTACATACCGTATAATGTCAGCAATAAAATCTCAGGACTAGGAAGATGAAACAGAAATAGTTGTGGTTATGGTGTTTGTCTCTCCATGTAACTGTCGCACCGAGGCCCTGATCTCCATGAAGGAGCTGGACATCTGCCTGCTGATGGGAAGGAGTGAATGAATTCCTTCTTTCCCTTCGATAGTGAGCAGTGTTGTTACACTTCTTAAACTGTCTTTACATCGAGTCATGAGTTTTCTCACTTTTGCTCTTCCTATTCTCTCCCCCAGCCCGCTGGGGGGAGGGCCCAACCAAGCAGCTGTCTGGGTGCTTATCTGCTGGCCAGGGTCAACTTACCACAGTGGGCCTTCAGGCTCGAAGAGCATCCTTACATGTTGAGACCACAGTGGTGCTGTCATCCCTCTTTTAGAGATGTGGAGCTATGGAGTAATGCTCAGAGGCAGAGCAAACAGCGTGAGATCCTCATGTCTCTGCTAGGCTCTTGAAACCCCAGCTATACACCACTTTCCAGTTGTTCATGAAGGTATCTTTTGCATCAATACCATGTGTTTATCTAACTGCTCTCAGTTCCTAAGAGCCTGATAGCTATTGAGCTATTGCAGCTCCCAAAAGCATCAGGGATGGGTGAGTGTGAGTGGCATTTATTTCACCAGCATGGGCCTGGGAGCTGCTTTGACCTGAGGACACTGATTGGCTTGTCCCCACTTCAAAAATCACCCTGGGCCTTCTTTACCCTCCTCCCCACGGAAGAACAATGCTAACGAAAAACAAAAGCAAATGGTATGTTACCTGAGAACATGACTCACTCAAAGTCATCAATGTATGGACTTCTGGGTTATGGATTTTCACACGCAAAGTCCCACTGATTTCCTATGGATCAACAGAAAGAAGCCAAGCAAAGACAAAATACTCCAGAGAATGATTTATCAGCCTTTGTCACTCGAACAATATCTCCCTATATGAACATCTTCTGAGTGGAGTATTTGCTCAGCTTTAATACAGTGACAGTGCCTGTCCACTTTTGCATTTACCTGGGGAGGGCAGGTCCCTCACAGGGGACAGGAATCTAAGGTTTCCAAGTACCTGAAGAGCTGCTCTGGGAATCAGAAAGGGGTTTGCTTTCCAGCTCTTGTGATGTGTTGCAGCTGCCCACCGACTTTTTTGTTTCCATCCTTGGCATGCAGAAGAATTTCATCACCACATTCTTTATCATGGAAACATGTCATTCAGTGGCATTCGTACATACTGTTCACATCAAATCAGAAGGTTGGCTCGAAACCCCTGCAGAGATGGGACCTTTCCAACTGAACCTGCCTCCATAGGTTTGGTGCAGGGCTGAATGCAAAGCCAGAAGGAGACCGATTTTTTTCAGACAGGTTTTCAGAGATGACAGAAGATGCATGGAAGCCTCCCAAGAACCGCCTACCCCATGAGATGTTCACCATTCAGGATGTTGGCAAACTTGTCAGATCAGAAGGTTTTGCAAGACGCCAGCCGCTCAGGGCCAGAAGTGTTCGTGAAGTTTTGGGGACTGTCAGATTTTTGCTGAAGAGCTACCTGAGGCAGCCGTATGGCCGAACACCAAGCGCTGAATTGAATCTAGGTCTTCCTCAGGATCTGACACCCGCTACTCTCTTTCCCTACTTGGGATTTGGAAAGCCAGATCTGGAACAGGATGTGATTTGCTCATGTTGGTCTGCGTGATGCCAGCTGAGGCTACTGGCAATTTCTGCTCACTGAAAAATTGTCTCATGTAGATGAGGGTCAGATGATTAACTTTGATGAATCTTGCCACAGCTGAAATTACTGCCAGTGCTAGGTATGAGAAGGAAACATTGGCAGAGCTGTCTCCCTGCCATGGGAAGGATCTTTTTTCCTCCTGGAAAGTAAAACAGGGGTGCTATAGCAGCTTTAGCTGGACTCCTCAGCAACAATGAGAGAGCAGGGTTTAGTTTCAGTGCTGCTTGCCTCTCCTTCTGAACTACTTACACAAATGAGTATTCTGCCTCGGGAAAGAGTCCCTAGGCAGGAGACTTTCATCTGGGGTAAACAGAACAGTGGATGTCATTTCACAGCAAACCCACTAGCTCCATGTATAAAGCAAGGGAGGCGGGGATTGCTGTATTTAATTGCAGTTCTTTTCATCTGGTCTGCCACCCAAAAACTGCCCTGGCACAGGAACTCCCTCTGCACCTGTCAACAGCTCTGTGGAGACATGGGGCATCGTTTTGGAGGGCAGAACAAGGATAGATATGTGTGATCTCTTGGTTAACCCTATGCAGTTGTCCCAGGTGAGGTTTGAGGAGGGTGAAGGAGGCTCCTTGGGTGCTATTAAGTCACATTTGAAAGGTGCAAACAGGTGAAGGGAAGAAAAAGATGTGCAAGACAAGAGATACAAGACCCAGTATGGTGCAATCACCACTGTGTTCCCACCAGCCTGTGCAGACCTGTGGAAGCCTATACTGTTTTCAGGATACTTGAACTGCAGCCACACAACGGCTGCTGGTTGTCCTGCAGCAACAAGCGTTGTCTCGTTGTGACTGTCAGAAGTGCTACCCCAAAGGGCTTCAGCTGACAACAAGTTTCTGGAGGGCAGCCATGTGCAGTGATACCAGCAGTAGGTGTCACATGGTCCTGTAGGAAGTCCTAATGCATTGGATGCTTGGAGAAGAGGCACAGATGGGCAGGCAGGCTTGTAGGACCCTGAGAAGAGCAGGGCCACTGGTCTCGGGGAGTACAGAAAGGCAACATGTACTAGCTGCAGCCAAACGCAGCTGGGTTCTCACAGCTTTTTGTTAAACATCAACCACTTTTTGTGATGACGCCAATCAGATTTCCAGCCGGTTGTCTCACTAGGGGGACCCAAAGCAAGAGCAGAGAGACAGATGAATCAGCTATAGATTTGCTTGCTGTAGCATGCCTGTTGCCAGTAGATTTCATGTTTCCAAGAGCAAGCTAAAAGAGTAGTTCATTTGCTGAATAGAGGCATGGTTTACCAGATTGTCTGTGGTTGGAAATAGACCCCATCCAAACTTCTAGGCTGGGCATCTTTCAAAAACCCATGCTTCAGCTCAGCTGCAGGTTTACTGAGTATCACATATGAAAGACAGGGTGAGATTTTGTGCCCTGTTAGGCAAGAAGTCTGATGAGACAATGACAACAATATCCCCAAGAGAGTGTATAGCCTCACTAATGGCAACTGTGGCTTTACAATTGCAGAATGAGTGAGGTTTTTTCAAAGCAAAATGAAAAGATAATCTACTAGTGTCTTAATTTCTAATGATTCCACACTTTGTGAAAGCAGTGTCCCACCCACAGCCTGTGCTATGGCTATTACAACCAAACCTTCCAGAAGAGGAGAGGAATTCGTGGAGCAGCCACCCTTCCCCAAGTTCACACGCCAGAAATTTACTGATATCGAAAAGGATAGGTACACCGCTGCACAAATATCCCCACTAGTAACCGATCTGTCAGGGAACAAAGAGCAACCTGCTGAAATCATGTCAGAGACAGGCAGAGACGATGCACTGCTGGTGTCACCAGCAGTGATAGGAGACAGTCGTCCAAAAATAACAGCCCTGCTTAGCTTGGGAGAGTGGCACACAAAGGACTTGGACGAAGCTGAAGAGAAAGGGGTGAATAGTCTACCACTTGTAATTTCAAAAATCATGTAGAGAGGGAGAGTGTGTTAAAGAAAGAACAGGGAAGCATAAATACTCTGAGGTTCCCAGTGCTGCTCAGTGAACTGATAGAGATATGTTTACATCAGCCAGAGATATGCCTGGATCAAAAGTGAAAGAGAATCCATCACTGTAGCTCTTGTCTTCCTCTAGCTTTCCTCCTGTTTCTGATCTTCACTCATTACAGCATGGCAACCATAAGTACTACTGGACTAGGAATTGCTTCTTTCTTTAGTTTTGGAAAGAATTTGTGCTTCTTAAGCATGCACAAAGTAAACACTAATGCATGGGATTGTGCATGCAGATTGCATGCTGTCCATGCTCCATCCAGAGCAATGAAGCACAGGAGCTCAGGAAAAGTGGAAAAGGCTGGATTGTGGAAGAGGGAGGGAAGGAGAGAGGGAGAAAGACTGTGCCAACCTCAGCAAGCTCTGGACTACCCTTACTTCTGGAGGATAACTGGAGTCAGTGTTGATCTGTCTGAATGCATCCTCTCTGAACATGCAAGGTGGATGACCTGAGAAGTCTGATACACAGCAGGTGAGAGATGTTCCTGATGATGGTTTGAGAAGGAACCAGATGTCAAGCACCAGAAAGCTGTCACTTTCCCAACATCCCACTCTGCTGAGGGAATGTAACAGGAGAAATGTTCAGGCAATGTCTTACATCATCTGGAAACCCACTATGGAGACAACACAGCTAATGACCAAGCACATCTTCTTAACTCAGCCATTCATCAGGGTGGAACTGTGCAATCATTTCCCTGCTAGGTTTCCACTCTCACACTGCCTTTAGTCCCTCCTCTGTTTACAACGACTATTCACAAAGGTAAGGGAGCTGAACCACTCAGCCCACACCACCTCCTGTGCTTTTGCTGTCAGTGCTGAAGTTCTCCTGGGGTTTCCCATGTCACATGTGTCAAATGCACTGGTGACAAGCCTGCTCTCTCACTACATACAGGTATTGTGAAGCCAGAGTGCTACTTAGATCTCAGCCGAGGCCTTTATGTGATACTAAAAATAATAATGGAACAAATCTTGGAACAGAAAATAATGCAGAACGTGAGAAAATGCTGTGGAGAGTGAAAGCTGGTGGAAACAATCCTGAAGGAACCTTCTTCTAGACGAAACTGTGAGCTGGTGCCACTGGGGAGGCAGTATCTCTTATAAGCTTTCTGGTGTAGTGGATACATCCATACCACTCTGCTACTGGCTTTATGGAAATGCACATTCATTAATAACAAGCAGTAACGAGGAATCTGGAGACCCTCCTCCTGCACAGCTGCATCTGCAGCACACACACACATCAGTAGTCACCTGAGACAGGAGAGAAAGCAGCATTTGACAGATCAGTGAGAGCAAGTCCGGACTGGAGTATCAGCAACTGTTTACTTGCTCCAGTGGTAAATTGGAAGTGGATGCTACGGAGCACAGCACAAACACAGACCTTCCACTCACCTCTGCCTATAAAGGTGAAGATGAGCCCCTGCCCAGGCAGCGGTCGAGTCCCCATGGAGTTGCAGTGAAATGGGAGGGAAGAGCGGTGAGGTGCCCACTATTCAGAGCAGCAAGGATAAGAGAGAGGATGAGGAAGCTACAGCTGTGATCACACAAAGACATAGCACAAAGTCCCAGGATCTGTGAGGGGAAATGCTGCTGGACCTTGTTCTTGAGCTACCCCATGGCTTTCCCACTGGGGCAGCAGCATGTTGAGCAAATATGGTCACACCAAAGGATGAAGACACACTGAGAAGAGAGGGTGTGGCCCATAGGAAAGGCAAAACCAGGGTCATTGGAATGAATTCATACTTCTTCAACACTTTGTCCAGTGGAAGGTAGTCCTGCTGCCATGGCAGGAAGAGAGCAGCAGCCATGTGAATATGCAGTGCTCTAGCATGGTCCCCAGTGACTCCTGGACTGCTGCAGTCCACACTCAGCCCATGAGGGTGCAGTGCCCTGCAGGGCAGATAGGATCACAAGCCCAGCTCTGTGCTGGTGGGAATATGGGAAAACAAGCTTGCATGGCCACGCTGGAGAGACTGCCAGACCTCACTGAGTCACCAGGCTGGGCTGGCCACAACCATGGCTGGGAGGTCGCCTACTACAGACTGCATCTTTGTCACTCTCCATTATTTAATTGATAATTTATCATGCCATTCTAGACAGTGAAGAGTTCCTGTTCACACCACTGTTTGTTCCCTGTCACATAGTCAATTCCCCAATCCAATACACCAATTGTATTCTTATTTTATGAACCATACCTTAGGGCCTAATTAATGCAATTAATCAAACTTTTACTTAGGCAGGCATATCTTCATTTCTCTGCTGACTGTCTGCTTGGACAGCTGGGTATGTTGTCTGCATAGTATCCATCATCTTAAACCATTACAATGCTCTGGAGTGCACTGAAGAGTATGGGGAGGGGAGGAGACTGTTGGTAATTGAGCACTTGTGATCAGGTTTCAAATACAGACACCAAGGACAGATTCTGTTCTACTGAAGCCAGTCACTGTCAGGAGAAAACCCAACAACTCAGCACCAGAGAGCTGGGGTAATGGAGAACTGAGCGGTCACAGACTTAGGCTTTCAAAAACAGGTCCTTGTACCACCTGGAGCGTGCCTGCAGTCCCCATCTAATGTGCTCCTAGCATCTCATCCATCAGCACAGCCTCCATCTGCCTGGGGGAGCCACTGACCAGAAGGGTGCCTGCAGCCAGATTTCATGCAGGACATGCCACAGAACTGGAGAGCCTACTGAGGCCACAGAAACAGGGTAGGAAGAAGATGTTTTGATCTCTTCTCCTGTTCATGGCTGCTGCTTGGAGTCAGGAGCTGGGACTAGGGGCATTGCTATTCTTTTGGAACACAAAAAACAAGGGTCTACGTATCTGTAGGGCATGCATAAGAGACATTTACGTGAAGTAGAGTGTAAAAACTGAGCTAGGGATCCTTTAAGCCCCCCTACTCCTCCACCTTCAGTGTTCCCTATAGCACACATCTACATCCATTGGCTGTAGAGAGAGGTGAAGGTAATGAGTTGGAGCAGAGATGGATACTCAGTCAGATCGCTCGCCTTTGGGTCTGTGTGCTTTCTGGCATGTCTTTCTGGAGCATAAGATCTACTTTTGACCACAGCTTTAAAAATGGTGTTTCAAAGGCACTTTTGACACTCACAGTAAACTTGAGCAAATCATTGCTTTTCAGGAAAAACTCCTTGGAAATTTTTCTTCATTGATATCATTGAGGAACATAGAGATCAGTGGATTTGCAGATCACTCACCACAGCAGACAAAAATCTAATGATAGTTGGAAGTGTTAGCCAGAAACAGAACAGTGATTTTGTGACTAAAAGACCCATGAAATGAAGTAAACTGTCAATTGGGATAATTTTATAAGAAGCCATTTCACATCTAATATTCAAAAATATTACTTGCAAAAGACCCAAGTAACCTTTCCTATAAAACAAAATGGTTTTATTCTCTTTAGCTATATGTCAGAATCTAGAAAGTAAGTTATAGGGCTGTTTTGCCGCCAAAATCACTGTTATCCTCCATCCCCTCCTAGAAATAATAAATAGATGAAGCTGTGAAGATAATCTTCTAAAGCTTCTTGGAAATGAATTGAACACTTAGCTGAGTTGTGACTCACTGATACAGTGGACCTGGATGGAGTCATGGTTATCAATAGACTATGTCCGGGTCTCAACCTGACTTCTCAAGATGATCAGACAATGTTATCTCCCACATCTGTAAACAATTAAAAATCTGTCAGGACTGAGTATTGTTTTGAGTGCTTATCAATCAGATACTCTTGAAAGCACCACCAGAAAATACTAACACCAAGGATCACAGAAAGGACTCAAGGACATTTGTAGTGTTTCCACCAAGTTGGCATCCATTTCACTGTCAAAACAAGACTAAAAAGAGCTCTTTCTATATCTGGCAAGTTTTATAAGGGACAACTATAAAGAGCCAAGCAAAACAGTCATAGCTAAAACCGCTCAAAAAGTGTTGCTTCACCACTTCACAACATCTCAAGGATTGTGCTCTGTAATGTGGCAAACCAGACAGTAGGACACTTTAGTACAGAAACAGCAGCTACAGGCCCAGGACATCTGCTGTGTTAGCGTCTGGACCGAGACTAACACTATAGTACTTCTTGACACTTCAGCAGTTATAAAATAAAAAATTTAGGACCCCCTATTTCACTTGGCATGGAAAAGGTCAAGCTGATGTTCATTGGTCATGAAAAAGTCACTGGTCTGTATATTAATTGGTTGTGACATAGTTTTATTTTTTGCAAAACAGTGTAGGCATGCAGAGTGTGTTTGACAACATCACAGCTGCCTCAATAAACCTGATGAGCCATTGATGGAGATCCTTCAAAGACTAAACATCTACCTCTACTATTTTTCCTGTAACATCACAGTGGTCACTGTGGCTGGATCAGCCCTGTTGCTCACGGGCAAGAACATCCACCTGCTCATGCAATAGAGTGTATGCTCACCGAGCAGCCCTATCTGATACCATTTGCTAGTGAACATTTCTGAAATGCAAGCATTAGACAACCAGAACTAGAAGGACAAGCAGAGATGGAAGAACTATGACAGTCCATTGACTGAGAAGAAGAGGTTCTTAAAATACAACTTGCCAGAGCTTTAAGAAGCTGTTTCAGTTTTAAAGGTAAATGTCAGTCCATTGGGGCAATATGTCACTATTTGCAACTATAGTGTCCTGCATAAGAACCTTCTGCAAACTTCCAAAGCCATGGTATGTGTGACAGCATGAATTTTTGAGATATACTGCAAATACACAGCTGTCCCTGAGAGGTGGCTGAAGGATCAGCTGCTGTGGAGCTGTGGGACACAGCTCAAAAAAAAGCCTGAGCTGACAGGTGAAGCCACACATACACAAATTTCTACAAAGTTCACATGAAGCTGAAACAATTATTGCTTGTATTCAGCATTAATAAACTTATTATGACAAGCATTTAGCTAAGCCTACTTTTAAAAGATATACTACTGTCTGGAAATTTAGTTTCTGCTCACACCGAAACCAACACGTGTGACAGCAGTATGATATAATAATTCTTTCATACTCAATCATTTTAAAGGAGTTTAAATCAGCCGACATATGGGCTTGGTCCACCGCTGTGCCAGACTCCACGTTATCAGCAACCAAACCCCCATAATGTTGTTAGAGCACTCTAACTGAAGCAGCAGGACAGAGAGAGATTTTGAGGTATTTCATCACTTTTCACTATGGAGGAAATAAGGTGCAGTTCCCACCATCAGTGGGGTAGATGTTAAGACTAGTTATGGACCAGGGAACTTTATCCGTTTCTTACAATACAGACATGGAGAACAACCATTACTAGATCTAGGCTTTGGTAAACTCACTGCATGGCTTTTTAATGAAAACAGGAGCTGGGAGAAAAACTTGATGTGGCCAAGTACAACTCAACTCAGATGTCTTACAGGAAGAGAGCAGAATACACACCAAGCTGCTCTCTTGTTGTATTTGAGGCTATGATATTTCTGCCTCTTCCTGTTCTTGCCCTTCACCTTCTACCTTCAGATGGACCTGAAACCTGATGAAAATCAGTTGGTTTTCCCTAGAGATGGTAACTGTCACAGTTAAGGTCAAATTCCAGTTCTGGAGTGCAGAGCTCATGGTTCTCCCCTTCAGACTATCCTTTTTCCAGGGGTATAAAATTGACCAACTTACCTAGGGCAGAAGCAGAAATGAAAGTGATGGATGAGAAAGGTAAGACGGAGACCACAAAGCCACTGGGGACATGGCCTAAAACTCAGTAGGAAAAGACTGTTTGGGTCTGGAGGGTATCTGTTAGCCTTTCTGGTGGAGCCACAGCCATCTACTCATCTAAGGGTGACATACCTTCTGTAGATGTCAGAATATGTTCTTTCTTGGCAGGGCTAAGAAGAAGAAAAGATCAGGCTGCTAGGAATGCTTTGGGAAAGGAATCTACCTCTTCCCTAGATCCTGGTACCATTGACACAGGATCTTCGCAGAGCACAGTCTTACCCCATAAACATCACATCTCCAGGTAAATATGCGCTTCAGTAGTTCACACTCTTCGCAGGCACTCAGTGCTGAATCTGTGTCCTACCAGGGTGACAAGGACCGTGTGCCATCTAGCATCTGCTGTCTTTCAAGTAAGGCCCTGAGAACTGAAGGTCCAAGATCCTGTTTGCCTCATTTGCATTATCCTAGGCCAGACACTGCTGTGGGTAGCTTTGCCTAGATTACTTGTGTGGAGTCAGAAATGTCACTGTACATCATCAAAGTACTGATGTCCTTCAAGGCACAGGCTGGAACCTCCCTGTAGTTTTTTCACTGGTGGGCAAAGTGAGGTGTTGTGGGTAGTTCCCAGTCTGGCATATATCTCCTTGCAGGCAGACAACCACTATGATACAAGCACCAGGACTCTCAGGCAGAAGATGCTCCATGCAGGACTGGGACAAGGATGTAACCGGGTACGCAGAAGTCTGTAGAATAATCAGCACCACACAGCTGAAGAGATGGAGGGGGAAAATCTCCAGGAGTGGAGCTATTCAGAAAGATAGTTTTTCTTTTTGCTTGTTACTGCCAGTAAATGAGCTGTCTTTTCAGCTGCTTATTAACAGGGACATGGAAAACATCTGCATAGCACGAGTAATTATATGATAGCAAAAGCCCAGCCCCACCTTGGGGAAGCCTTGTCATGACTGCTGGTTACAAAGGATGGGCAGAGATATTTGTAGCTCGTGACTTCAGATATTCTGGAAGAAATGAGCTGTCCTTACTGGATACCACCTTGTCACAGTCTTGCTGCTCCTCAGAGCTACATAACCTTCCCACTGCTCCTCAGCTTCCTCACCCCTTGGGCTAATAAATTACCATCTGGCAAGAGAGGAGATGCCAAGGACAATGCACATTGGACCCTGGGCTGGATCTCCACCCCACTGCCGCAGGAGCCGAGCTCCTCACCAAGGGTGCATAATCATAACTGCTGGAGGCTCAGGGATGCAGGAGAGGTAGAGCTGCTGTGGCAGCACCCCTGGTACTTCCCACAGAGCTGACCCCAGCCCCGTTTTCACCCTCACAGGGCAGATGGAGGACTTACTGTGCCCCACTTTGACGGATGCAGCCTCCCCCTTGCAACACTGGAGCTCAGGCTGGTCCCAAAGGCTTTGGTGGTCTTTCCATTGGTTCAGCCAGCTCTGCCTCGGCCCCAGAGGAACCAGGTTTCTGATGACTCACAGCACTGGCCAGGGTGAGATCACAAGAAAAGTGGCCGGTGTAGCCCTTTCCGTGAAAGAATGCACGCAGACAGGTGCCTGGTAGGACCTGGGTGCAGGCAAGGGCTGCAAAGGCAACTCCAGGCTGGACACTTGAAGTAAGCCAGGTGCCACTCACAGCCTTGTGGTTCTGCTGCCTTCAGCTCCCCTGCAGCGTGAAACAGCTCCCTTGGAACACGTATGAAAAGCTGCCCGAGCAGAGCTGCATGCAGGCAAACAGGCAGCGGAGTCAGGGGCTGGAGACAGCCCCTGATTTGCTATGGTTTCCCTGGTCCTGAAGGGGTCAGTCTCTTTTAGGGTGAAAGAGGGAAGTTCCTCCTGCTGCTTGCATGGCTGGGGGTGGCTGTGGGAAGCACGGTACATCCCTACCACAACATCGGAAGTGACAGCAGCATGTGCCAGAGATGCCTCAGCTAACCCTGGCTGTCCCCTTGCTCACCAGGCACTGACAGCAGTGTCACCATGTCAGGCTAGGAAGACGGACCCAAGATGCAGGACATGTTTTTAGCCTGTGTTTCCAGGAGTTTGATGCCTGACTGCCTCAGAGGGCTTTGGTCAAGTAGTCTCTGGATCCCTGAAGTGCAGAGCTGAGTGGCCAAGGACAAGTAGTGTTCAGGAGCACACATGATTTATGGACAAGCTGGACCAAACTCCTCTCTAGAGGACACCTCCCTGGTACTGCTACTCTCTTGAAAACTTTGTGGTTATTTTCTCTCGCTTCCCCTCTCATACAATTTTGCCCACTAACCTCCCAGATCAGAGAGGTGTTCACAGATGGCTAGAGGTGCCTCAAGTACAAACAAAGCAGGGTGCTCATGGGAGACAGCTGCAGCAATCATGATCTCACCCCTGCCTGGGGTCCAACATACCATTCTGAGAGCCCCAGATCCACCAGCATGGCCTCCTCACTGGCTCTGGCAAGGCTGTGATGGCAGAGGCATCGGTGCTGCACGGCCACAGGCATGAGAAGGGACTCAGACCTCACAGGGTCCCTCTGGCTGGGGGGGAATTGTTATTTTGGTGCTGCCCCATGGAGCTGTGTAGGTGCTGGGGCAGGAACGGTGCCGGCAGGGGATATGGGCAGGGCTACAGGACAGTGGTCACACTCTCCCTGCAGCACCAACAAAAGCCAGCGGGGTCAGGGGCCTGGCCCTGAGGAAATTGCCTGCCAAGGACTGCGGAGGGCAGCCGCCACTCGCTCTCCATTAGCATTCAGCGGCACAGCCACGACACGAAGGAGAAACCCACCCTCGTAAACATCAGGAGAGGAGATAAAAGCACTTAGCACAGGCTGGTGAGCGAGACAGAGGCGCTTCGGCTCAGGTGGCTGGCTCCTTGTCAGGCTTTTGTAGTCTCGCTGCAGCCTTCCCTGCGGCGCCGCGACAGGCTTGCACCCCATCGCTCGGCTACAGCAGAGCCACTGCTACGCCTGAGTGGCACTGGCAGAAGTTCCCCAAAGGTTAATTGATGCTGCAGTGCTGCAGGCACCCTCTAGACAGCTGCCTGCCAGCAGCTTCGCCCTGTCAGTTCTTGTGCTGGAGCTTCTCCTCCCTCCGCAGCATCCTTCCCTAAGGTGGATTGCCTCCCAGGCAGCCAGCTCAGCCCTCTCACCCACAGGAGACTGCTAGCACAGAGCTGAGAGGTGGGGCTGGGAGATGGGGCTCCTTGAGCTCCAGCACTGGGATGTCTCCTGAGACTAAGAGCACTGCCAGCAGCAGGAGTCATCATCCCCGTATCTCCTCCTGCTCCCATCCCTGCAGACAGCAGTCTGGCAGGGTCTGCACCCTGCATGCCTTGGGGAGGACAGACATGCAGCCTGAAAGCCTGCACTAGTGCTCATGTTGCCCCTTACCTCACTGCAATGGGCTCCACACCTCCACCACTACAGGCCTTGCCTCATACGCAATGGCACCTCCCCTCTATGAAAACAGCCTGATGCTAAAACCCACAGCATCGGTACTTTCAGGGGCTGCAGAGCAGACTAGCAACAGTATTTAACCCACAGAATGACAGGGGGTGGCATATAGCATGCCCTCCATGTCAGTTAGCCCCCCCTTACTGCAGACCCTTTGCGTCCTTTTGGTACCCAGTGATGAGGTGGTGCTGCGATCTTGGGCTGTGCATCAGGGCAGCCTCAGAGAAGAGAAACAGACTGTGCATTTCTACTTGAGCGTCTTGCTGGGGGGCACAGCACAAGCCTCTGGCAGGGAAGCCAGCAGTCCTGAGCGGACTTGAGCCCAGACTGGGTGACCCTTTCTTAGTTTGTACTGGAGTCACCATGTAGGAGGCCTCTCCTCAGCTGTATTTCTGAAAACTCACGTGAATTCAGCTTGTTTCCTTGTCTGCAGGCTTTAAAATAAAAAAGATCCATCCCTGAGATGTCATCCATGTTCAGCCAATTTTTTAATTGTCCTGGGCTCTGCCCCACTGTTTACTTCCTCAGAGCTGTAAAATAAATAGCACGGGACTTTCCCCCCTCAAATCAGAATGATCTTCCTTTGTTCTTCCCTTAGGGTTGCGCATCAGAGGCAGATCATTAAGCTACAAAGGCCGGCAGGCCCCTCCCCACAGAAAACGAGGTTAAAATTCAAAGCCCATCAGGGTCTGCGTGGTACAAGCACACTGCCCTGAACAAGGGCTGCAAGAAGGCACTGCACCTCACTGGAGATGATCTCCAGGAGTTCACAGTCTTGCCTGGAGAAGAAGGCTAGACAGAAGATGAGCCACAATCTATGAAAGCCCAAAGCAAAACACAATTCAAGAAAAGCACTCTGGAAATATGGTGGAAAAACATCTTTTGCACTGCTGTGACCAAAATCAGAATTGAGAATTAAAGACACTTGTACATCAGCAGCCTCACATGTGCATGCTAGCTGCAGGCTTGTGCTTCACAGCAGCAACCGTCGCTTCCCATGACCCAGCTGCGTTTCTCCTCTAGAGACCTGCTGGGTGTGCTGACAGGTGCAGCAGTCACTGTGAGCAGTGAGCAACGTGTAAAAACAAAAAGCCTCTGCAGAACCAAGATCATCTTCACCTCCCACGGACCATCAGATCACTCAAGGGACCAGGACCTATTTCAGGTGGCCTGAGAGTGTGAACCTCTCACAGATCTGTGAAAAGCTTGCACTGGCAAGATAACTAGTGACTAGGACAACCCCAGATTTGGGAGCCCCAATGTTCCTTGACAGGGTATCCAGCCCCTGAAAGCAGAGCTCCCTGGTACATGAGATCCCAGGTGACAGCCCACAGGTATTCCCCATCCTGTGGTAGAAAAATCACCCCCAGAGTCTGTGAGCCAGAGGGCCTCCTTCAGGTGGAGAAATTTCCCACTCCCTGACTAACACTGCTGAACTGTATGTCATGGGCCTCATACTGGAAAGTGCCTGGCCATGCCTAGCTGCCCTTGGCTCCATCATCTCCAAAGCACTGAAATTTTGTCCCAAGAGATTTCCCAGCTGCCCAGCCCTGGGCACTGCTACAGGTCTTGTTCCTACCTGGGCTTTTCAAAGAGGCTGATTTATACAGTAGCTGAGCAGCACAGGCACAACATGTTTGTGCAGCAGGTCACAAAAGTCTGATCAGTTTTAAAGATGGTATAGCAGAAGCACATAGGATTGTCTCTTGCTTATGAGCAGAGGCAGTTTCATTCAGAGAAGAAGTGGAGCAGTGCTAGGTGTTCTTGAAAAATGCCATCCCTCATAAATGCACATTTGTTCTAGAACAGACCCCAGATCTACTAGTTTCTCATCCTACATTTCAGCCACAAAACTCCCCTTCATTTGGACAATTGGGAAGTGATGCTCACTCCTCACAGTGCTTTGAAAGTCACTGTTTTCATAATGGGGGTCAAAGAATTGATATTCCCTATTGCATAGCGTCCCCTGGAAGGAGACATTTTTATACTAGAACATATTATTTGCTTCCATCAAGCAGTCTTCAATTTTCAGATGTTCACAGACTGGGCCCAGGGCAATGGAAGAAATGCCTTTGTGCAACAACAGGAGAACACATTGGAGCCCACCATTCAGTACTGGCAGCACTGTGAAGAATTTATCCAGGTAGCTCAACAGCAAACACAAGGATTATTACGTTCTGTCAGGTATACTTGCCAATGTAAGTAATCAAGAAAAAGCCTGCAAACAAGGCAGTCTCTTACAGCCATGGGAAAGAGCTAAAGGACAGAGTCTTGGGAAGAGGACTGAGCACGTGTGACAGGTTCTCAGAAGCAGCGAGCACTTAAACTGCATCGTAAACTGCATCCTGTTTTTTGAGTTTAACCGTACTTAAGAAATAGGATCTTGTATTCACCACAATAAAATGGATTGACGATTAATATCTTATTAATATATTCCCTTCCTGTAAAACAAGAATTCTTCAGGAACCTAAATATTATCTGACGTTTCAAGTCAAAAGAGAAAGGGCCAACAGTTCAGATACTATTGAAGGGTTGTGTTTAGAGCTGCTCCTTAGCCTGTATTAAGTAAAAAAAATTACGCTTGATTATTTGTTATATGAACTCTTCTGTACATGCTCTTCAGATGTTCTGCAACTGCAGAAGAGCCCCACTGCCTTGTAACAGTATGCACAGACCATATATAAATGCATTTGAAGTGGAAGGGCAGGTTGAAAGAACTGTGTCAAGGAACTTTACCAGTAATGCACACAGAGAAACCACATGCAAAATGGTGCTGCTGTGAGAGAGAAGGGTGGGGATGTCTTTAGTATAGCCCATGTGCTTGATCCCAGGGGAATGCGGAGGTGCCACGGGCCTCCACGGAGATCCCTGGAGAAGGGACCAGGCAGGCAAGCTAGAGGGTGAGCTCTCAGTAAGCCAGCCTCTCCATGGTACATGGGCATGCACCGGATAGTGAGTAGCTCACAGTGCTTTGATGGAGAAGAGGAATGTATGAATCACTTGACATTTAGCATTGGGCAGAAACATGCAGATGACCAATGTAACACCCATCTACATGAAGGGCCATAAGGAGGATCCTGGGAACTACAGGCCTGTCAGCCTGGCCTCGATGCTGGGCAAGATTATGGAGCGATTCATCCTGACTGCGCTCACTGGGCATGTGAAGGACAACCAGAGGTTCAGGCCCAGCCAGCATGGGTGGCCATTCATGCATTTCATGAAAGGCAGGTCCTGCTTGACCAGCCTGGTCTCCTTCTATGAACAGGTGACCTGCCTAGTGGACAAAAGGAAAGGCTGTGGATATCACCTACCTGGACTTTAGCAAGGCCTTTGACACTGTTTTCCACAGCATCCTCTTGGAGAAACCGGCTGCCCGTGCTTTGGATGGGTGTACTCTTCACTGGATAAAGAACTGGATGAATGACTGAGCCCAGAGAGTGGTAGTGAATGGAGTTAAATCCAGCTGGTGGGCAGTCACGAATGGTGTTCCCTAGGGCTCAGTTTTGGGATCAGTCTTGTTTAACATCTTTATCAATGAACTGGATGAGAGGATTGAATGCTCCCTCAGTAAGTCTGCAGATGACACCAAATTGGGTGGAAGTGTCGATCTGCTTGAGGTCAGGAAGGCTCTTCAGAGGGATCTGGACAGCCTGGATCGATGGGCCGAGGCCAACTGTATGAGGTTCAACAAGGCCAAATGCCGGGTCCTGCACTTTGGTCACAACAACCCCATGCAACACTACAGGCCTGGGGCGGAGTGGCTGGAAAGCTGCCTGGCAGAAAAGGACCTTCGGGTGTTGACTGACAGCCAGCTGAACATGAGCCAGCAGTGTGCCCAGGCGGCCAAGGCAACCAACAGCATCCTGGCTTGTCTCAGGAATAGGGTGGCCAGCAGGAGTAGTGAGGTGATCGTGCACCTGTACTCAGCACTGGTGAGGCTGCACCTCAAGTACTGTGTTCAGTTTTGGGCCCCTCACTACAAGAAAGACATTTGAGTTGCTGGAGCATGTCCAGAGAATGGCATCGAGGCTGGTGAGTGGTCTAGAGAACAAGGCTTACAAGCAGCAACTGAGAGAGCTGGGGCTGTTTAGTCTGGAGTAGAGGAGGCTGAGCGGGGGCCTTATTACTTTCTACAACTACCTGAAAGATGGATGTAGTGAAGTGGGTGTTGGTCTCTTCTTCCAAGTAACTAGTGATAGGACAAGAGGCAATAGCCTGAAGGTTGAGTCAGGGAACGTCTAGATTAGGTATTAGGAAAAATTTCCTTACTGAAAGAGTGGTCAGACATTGGAATATGCTGTCCAGGGAGGTGGTTGAGTCCCCATCCCTGGAGGTGTTCAGAAAACATGTAGATGTGGCACTTCGGGATATGGTTTAGTAGGCATGGTGTTGTTGGGCGGATGGTTGGACTTGATCTTAGAGGTCTTTTCCAACCTATGATTCTATGATTCTGTGATTCAATTACTACAGCACCTGGTGTGCAGTGATCATCATGTGTATCCATGTCTTGGGATATAAATTTGTCCAGAGACATGCAGGTTCCTGCAAGACAAGACAAAAATAGCACTTGCTATAGTTTGGCTGTGGCCAGAAATAAAAGGGCCACACGGCCAACCCTCCCCCCACTGGGGTGCGGAGGAGAATGGAAAGAAACAGGCAGAAACTGGTGGGTCGGGATAAGGGCAGTTTAACAGAACAGCAAACAAAGGGAACAGGAACAACAA
>Ga0065711_1002186_pt1 | contig 35851 bp, 18 predicted proteins | sample Hoacrofraction12_FD_59098 | JGI IMG/M metagenome (GOLD analysis project Ga0065711, IMG submission 59098) | Hoatzin crop microbial communities from Cojedes, Venezuela - Epithelial fraction 12 v2 (version 2) | ecosystem: Host-associated > Birds > Digestive system > Esophagus > Crop | place...
AGGAAAAAAAAAAAAGACTTCTTTCTGAAGCAAAAGAATTTTAAAGTAAACATATCTTTAAAAATTTACCTTTACTTTAAGATCATTTACTTCATACTATTTAGCTAGAAGAGAACTCCAGGTCACCCCCCTCCTCTTGGAAGGAAGAAAAATGAAGGACCAGAGTTTGAATCGTTCCCACAGAAATGGTTGCACTTAGAGCCAGATACACAACAAGAAGATGATGTGAAAGTCAGAAAACTATGTGATTAGGGGGCTTTCCCACATCTTTTCCCTTACCTGGGAAGGTATACAAGTTGGATCCCATCTTCAAGCCCTCATTTTCTCTGAATTTTCAAAGAGAAATTCTAGACTACAGAGGACTGTGAAACAAGCGTGCGCAATGCAAATCCTGAAGGATACCAGTCATTGCTATGCAACCGCTCTAGAAAATGACCATGTGTCCAACTCAGAACTGGTGATTTTGAACAGTATCCATCACATTGACAAGCTCCCAGGGTCTCAGCTTGGAGTCTCTGGTGGAAGTGGAATGGGAACAGAGACCCTCCCACAAAACAGCATGATTACAAGATATTTTAGCAATGGTATCATGCTTCATATGGTATAAACATTGCTCCAGGCAGCTAACCTGCAGACAGAAGTTCCTTAAAAAGGTGAACGCTCAGGTTTTACTAAAGTGAGCTCCAACTACTACGAAGATTATGGCAAAGCCACTGAAAAAACTTATTAGAGCCTATCATCATCCACTCTCAAAATCTCTGCACAGAGGTGACGATTTCTTTAGGGTTTCACTCTAATAGAGACAAATAATTTTAGATATTATCTGAACACCCAGAGAATATAAAAAGGTAAAGTTTTTCTCATGTTGCTGTTCATCACCTGAGCAGAATAGCGACAGATATTAGAAAAGAAGAGGTGCCTACATACATCACAACCAAACCTTCCAAAACATCCACGGAATTTACATGATGTACATCTACAAATCTGAACATCTCTATCTTAAGATTTATGCCACTCCTATTGTGACAGGCGAGTACTTGTTCCTAAGTCTATTATTACTTTTGGTTCTATTGAGTAAGAAAGATGCCTCGCCTTTGTCAACAATATTGAGACAATCCAAACATAAAATTTCTATCCTAGACATCTTAATGTGTCTTGTATGCTGTACCAATTCTACCAGCACATACTCTACGGCCATTGTAGGAAGAAAACATACCACTATTTGGATTTGATTTGGCAAGACTGAAAATAAATTTTAAAAGTATTATGGAGCTTAACCAGTCACATAGCACTGGCATCCAGAAACACTGATCCCAACAAAGAGAAAAGTTTCCATTTGGCAAAGAATAATTCCCTGCATCAAACCCTGTTGAGATGCACCTTACAGATACAGCCACAGTAAAAATGCACATGATATTCATTTGTAATTATAGCTCCACTTCAGAAGGACCTTGATTTTAATTGTGACTGACAGAAGCCCAAAACGGTGAGGTGTAAGAAATACTTGCCATAAAGTTGAAATCTTTCCTGCACCGACAGTCATGTCAGTTATGTCACCAGTTCAGACTTCGCTGACTGTTCAGGCACCAAACCAAAATAGGCTCTTCTTTTGCTGAGACATTAAGTAACCCATCTTGAAAGTATCAAAAGACAACATACACAATTTGAGGAGGGGTTTTCCAGTGTTCATGGACTTACCTAAAATAAGGCCCATTTACTCTGGTCACTAGAAAAAATAAACAAATGCAGGAAATGCTACATCATATTACAGGAACACCTTGAAAGAGTTCTTTAGAGAAAAAAATCCAAAACTCCTACCAAATACCTCCACATTAAAAGAAAACAGAGGTCAGATGTGAATCTAAAGAAGAGCAAGTTAATAAAGTATCCTCTTCCAAGATTCCAAGAGAAGAAAAACAGAAGGGGGTGTTAAATCTTTGAATAAATCTCCAGTAAAGACAGCCAGAAATGATGCTGCCTTCAGCCACATGAAAGAGAATAGAAGGATTTCTCTTCTTAAATTAGTCTTTATTGTCTGCTTCATAAATCGTGATCACATGTGGTATTTATTACAATGAAATTTTATTGTTGCTATAGCCCTCTAGCATGCATTTGGTGCTTTGTGTTTATTTTAAAAACAAAAATGTCAAGAATTCCTTCAGTTCTGTGACTGAAATTTTATGGCTGTGCACATGGCAGAGGGTTACGGTGACAGCCAAGCAGCCTGCATAAAATATCATATGCACATTTTTAAGTTCAGATTCAATGCAGTAGAAAATGGTCTAGACTTGTTATCCCATCTCTCCATTTCATCCTCACACAGATATCTTTTTATAGGCAGGATGGGAATTGAAGTCTAACATGATTCTTTGAGCCTGTGTAATTTCAGGACTTGCACTCCTTGTTCTGAAGCCCACCAGAACCATCCCATTAGGCACAATTACTTAAGCCTTTCTACAACTGACCAAACCCTTCACAAACTTGCTAAACAGGCAAAGCCAATTCATGGATTGACACAAATTCACCTCCCCACTGAGGCCATGAATCACCATGTATATAAAACTAAAGAGAGACACTGATATGACTGAGGATAAACACATTCCTTGCTTTTTTTTTTCCAGTTAGAAACTGACCCACATTTGGTTTGAATTAAAGATTCATCGCACTGAAACAAATAACTAAATGGAAAGATATGAGTCCCTTTGAAGAGCGTGCAAATCAAATTTGGGTGATAATTAGCAGCAGACAATTGAAACCTACTGTTTATTTGCACAAAACCCGATGTTACTGAAACGCCGCTTGAATTCAGGCACACTGAGAACCAAGTGAGAGCGTTTTCAGGAAATAATTTCACTGTTTAATACCTGAGGTAGAAGGAACCATGCTTTTAACAAAATGAGACAGATGTACCTGTGCTCAGACCCTTCATTCCAGCTACTATCCCCTACTGCACAGTTACTGCGCTTTCAAGACTTTGTATGCTGTAATTTTTTTTTTCCCCAGAATACTCCTCTCTTGGGAAAGTGATGCATAGGGATGCCATAATTGGAAAGGAGAATAAGCTACTCACAGTCGAATTATAATGAAGTATTACCTCCTAAGTCTGCCTAACTTGGTCCCTGTTTGTTTAACTGAGTTTGCCAGGGAGCATAAATACACATGTCATCAGCTGCACGTTTGGCAAAGCAAGCAGTTTCTTCTCGGGATGTGTTTGGCCTCAGCATAACAGGAAGCACAATTCTGCAGCACAAGTGAAGATGAGAAAAATTGCTCTCCAGCACAGAGCAGGCGAGAGTAGCAACTCCCACAAGATAGATTTGGCCAGAGCATTGAAGTGAAATTTTGGTGTATTTTTCACTTCACCACATAGATTTTTTTTTTTTCCAGTCAGCCTGAGTCACCAGCAAATAAAAGAAGGCCTCAAAAAAGATTTTAAAGAGATTAGAAATTACAGCATCCCTACAGTGACGAAGGGAACTAGCAATCAGGATAATGAACTACACAGGGAAAAAAACGCTGTTGCGAGCTTTAAGGCACAGACCTTCCTGTATCAGGAGACTGGTCCCAGTTTGAGCTACTAAGGCCATCACTCCAAAAGAAGGAGACAGCGTTCATTTCATGCTCACTTTTGCCTGCTGGAGTTCTGAACTGCACCAGTAAAATCTGATTCCTATAGTTCATTATTGCCTGGTTTTACATCAGTCGTCCATGGCAACAGGGATGGAGGGATGGACATTAGCACGGCAGAGAAGGCAACACCTCTCCCATCCAGGTCACCAGCAGCGGAGCGAGCGCAGCACCCCAGGTCACGCGTGCCGGAGGCCGCGGGGCGTTTGTAAGAAGCACCAATGGCACCTACTGAGCGGCACTGCTGCTGTTCCCAGCCCTGGGCACAGACCAGCAAAGAGCCGTACCCCACCGAGGAGAGCCAGGACCAGACCAACAGCCTGGTCCTCGCTCCAGCCCGACCCTGTAGGGAAGCCATCAGAGCTTTCTCTGCAGCTCCCCATTGGGTTTCGCTCTGAACTTGCGGTTGCTGGAGAATTTGAGGCAGCCCCTCCCCTTCTCACCCAGACAGAACACAGCATGAAGCTCTCAGGCAGCTGCTGTCCTATCTTGCTAAACGTGACCTACCTCCCATGCAGGTACTGACCAATTTGAGTCCTGGATCAATAATAAAATCGCAAATACATATTCTTTCAGGTCTCTGGAGGTAAGTTTTGCCTCTTCCAGGACAGACGACTTGCATAATTTAGCACAGCTCCAGAGATCAGGTATCTCTGCCCAAGGTTATGTTCTTCAGGATAAACACATTTTTCTTCAAGTAGTTTGGAGGATGCTCCCGTATACTTATCCCTCCACCCAGAGAAAGCATATTACTATTAAATTTCTGTATTACCGAAGCAGAATGATTTCTGTTAATATGAATGATTTCTAGTAATGATAACTACAGTCACCTGAATTTTAAGCCTCTAGAGAGTAATTGGGGCTTGGTCATCTGATTGATTTACCACGCTAACAGAGTGCCACTAACAGAGTCCTCAGTAACAAAATACATTTTTTACCTGTCACAGGAGCTAGCGAAGCTTGACTCCTGTAAACCTCTTTCAGTAAAGTTTATGTTAACATTTATTTAGTTTCTCACAAGCTAACATACGCAAAGGAAGAGAGACCAAACCTTATCTGAAATACAGATCACATATACAAGCTGTTGGAAATTTCAAAGTCCTGGCTATGAGCTAGATGAGTTACTGTCATAAGTACATCAATCAGAAGCAAGAAGAAATTATGACCCTAACTAGCAAAGCTACACTGGAAGAAGCCCTAGTGTATTTTGGCAAAAATAAATATTGTTGTTTATTTCCTTTAACGAACTGGCACAAGTAATACCAGTAGAGGGGGGGAGGAAAAAAAAAAAAAAAAATCAACGAAATCAACCGTCTGCCCTTGCCCCTAGAAAACACAAGCTTTGGGACATTGTAGGATACACTCCTTTGTACATTTAAGAACAGGTTCACTGACATTTTCCCTGATGGCACACCGTTTATCCAGTCTGCACTTTCCTCACCTCCCACTTCTTTCTAACCTCACGCTGCAGATTCTTCATTTATGGCAACACAATCTTTGTGTGAACGCAGAGACAAACAGCTTGCAGAAAATGTCTGGGATAAAGGGAAGCAAAACAACCTTTTGTGTAAGCTCATAACCGCAACCTTAGATAAACTTCTGCCAAGAATGGTATAGGCATAGAGGATCACAAATCGAGGATGAAATGGCTCCTCAAAACCCATTTCCAGCCTTCTTTCCAAGCAATTTACTGTTTCATTCTTCAGTTCTACTCTTGTGTTGACTTCTTGTAAATCACCTTAATAACATTCCATTCCAGTGGCTTTTTATCTTGACACAATCAAGGCAGCCCTGAAAAACTGGGAAACAACCTTAGCACCACTGCCAACACACTTTAACACCTTGAAAAATAACACACATGATCTGCCATAAGATGACCAGCTAAAACAGAAGCAGTGTTGTGTTGTGTGCCTATGAGTATTCACAGAGATTTTTATTTTTTTTTAACGGAAATTAACTGAATTGAATTTTAAAACTAACCAATATTTTCTGGGTTTGGCTGACCTGTTTCATCACAGGCAAAAATAGAAATCAGTCAGATGCTAGGGCTTAAGACAAGAAAAGGAAATTGCAGATTACACGGGGTTTGATTTTTAGGCGCTGCAAAGACTGAAGACACGGGACTCTGAGACACACAAGCTTGGGGCTAACTGTGCAAGGTAAGCCCTTCTAAATTCCACCACAGCCACCAGAAAACCTGAAGTGCTCTTCACAAAGTCAGAGCCCTCAGCAGAAACCCAGTATAAATTACAATATTTTCATGACGGACACTAGCTGTTATTTTTCCTACTTGTATTTTATCCACAAAGAACACCAATTTTATAGTGAAACTGACCTCTAGGAGCAAACACACTGCAGCGCACCGAATCTCAGAGAACCAGGTTTATCTGCCAGCCCGGCCATTACCTTGCTGTACGGCCACAGACAGGCATTGCACAGATGTGGGACTAAGCTTCTTCAATGGAAAAGCAGACGTGATCCCGTCAGCATCCTTCATGACACCTTTACAACCTCCTGATATATCATAATATTGAAATCCCCGTTAATGCTTTCAAATGGAGCAAAGCATCAAGCAGCCTTCAGAGCCTGTTCTCGCAGCCTGCCCCAGGCAGCCCAACAGGCTGGGCGGTGGGAGAGAAGGGGAGCGGAACCCCCGTACAGCCGCCCCGCAGACGCTTCCCCACGCCGGAGCCTGCACCCCGGCACACGCCGAAGCATAAGCTGCTTCCTCCACCTCGTGGAGAATCATAAAACTGATGTGCAAACTGCAGTCACCAAGAACTGATAAAATGCAGACATTTTAAACCCAGAGAAATACCCCTTCCCCAGCCCAGAATGCTCCAGAATTTTTGGAAATAGTTTCCTGTTCCACCTGATCTATCATAAGCAGTTAAAACCCCGTTTTTGTTTTATTAGTATAGAACATCATTAAATTTACAAAAGATTCAGAGAAGCAGCTTAGAGACCACTGCTGAGAAGCGGTCAGATATAAAAGTACTTTCAAAGCTGTAACTCTTGCAAATTGTTTTCTCACTAAAAAGTGCAGAGTCTCCTCAATCAGGGTAGGTTTTTTAATCTCCCTGTGCTTTAGGTTTCGAAACATTGTACTACTAAATTCCATTGCTGTCACACAAGGCAATGAGCACTGTTCTGTTAGTATTCTGGAACAGCTGTATTCTTACTAGAAATTTTTTGACCTCACCTGATGCTTATCTCCACTTTATTACATGGAGGTATCCAAGTCAACTCCTCTTGTGTCAGCCACTATTTTGTTAAGTTCCCTTTTACCTGATTTCGTACATTTTTTTAATTTCCTCTCTCAACTTCCTCTCTTTTTGCCATAGTTTTTTGGGGCATAACAGAAATTAACCCTTTATTCAAATTAGTTTTAATTGCAGTATTACCAGCTTTTCCTGGCTTATTCCTGCTTCCACAGCCTCAGATTTTGTTTGCTCTTTGACCACCCACTTACCTTAAAAAGATATTTTCATTAAAGCCTCCATATTGACACACATCGCAACCCAAAGTATGGTACCACACAGCTGAACTAACCGAATGTATTAACTGGGTGTTAATTGCATAGCAAGCAGCAGTGAAGTTAGGTTTTAAAATCAACACTCCATTAAGACAGCTGGGAGAAATTCACACTGTGCAGCACTATTGTGTCTGGCTGCTTACAGAATCTATACACAATTTCTTTCTGAAAAGTAGGCAAAACACACAAAAAAGTGGGTCTGGAGAGCAAATTTTAGCTCTTGTGCAGATTCTAGTGTTTACTTGCCCCCAATTCCTTCTTCCTTCTCTTGGGAAAATAAAGCTTAATAAAAAACACTCCCAAATACTCGTTACCCAGAGGTGCAAGTGATTTAAGCCTAAACCCGCTCACCTGGCTGAGGGCGAAGGAGGCCAGGTCCCTGCAGCAGGCCCAGCGCAGTCAGGCGTCCCAACTACTACGGCAGGCGCTGACATGGGCACCGGCCCGGCACCACACGCCCCTGCGCTGGGGACCCTCACCCTGGAAGGTCCGTGCGTTCCCACATGCACAAGAAGGAACAGGAGCGTACAGTCTTGAACACAATTTTTTGCAAGAATCTGTACCAAAACTACATGCAACTGCAAATAGCTGCTACCAATTACCCGGGCTAGCGAACGCCCTCCCTACCCCCCTTCCGGGCAGCGGCTCGCTGATCGGATTTACCCCTTTCCCTGCTGCGGCTGCTAAGTGCCTAGCCAGCTGGATGGCAGATCGCTCTGTGGCTCAATCCATTACCGCACAAAAGCACTAAATAGATAATAAATTTTAATCACAAAGACTGATCTCAAGGTGCAGAAAAAGCAGCGGCTCAAATGTCTGAACAAGGACCTTCTCGGCTTGCCATCTGTGCTCAGAGAGCAGTTGCCAGCGCCGCTTTCACCATGAGCTGAAGAAAGAGATCAAGAGTTATTCTCAAGGGGGAAGCTGGCAGCTACCGCAGTCGCAGATGATAACTGACAGAGACTGTGGATGAGGACGGACATTGGATATTTTTAATGGAGAGAACAGGCAAGGCTTGTTAAAACAAAGAGCATTCACTCCATCCAGTGAACACTTTATGACTGCCTGGAGTTACGAGCTATAGCATACAGCAGACTCCCCAGCAGAGGGTAAGTTGCTGTGGTGTTTGGGAAATGCTGAAGAGCCAGCTCTGCTAAAGCTGACACCCCATTTATTGTCAGCTGCTCTTCTGGCTTTACAAAGACTGGCACTGGGAGTACCCAGGGATCCAGAAGATTGGTGCTTCCTTCCCAGCAGAGTCCATCGTCAACTCTTAGCGGAGGCCAAGGAAGCGGGAATCGATGCTATGCATTTTGCTAGCGGACAGACTCTGACCTGGGACGTGGAGATGTTGTTCAGATGGGGCTTGGGCCTCATTAGGCTTGGTGTAACTTTAGATAGCACGCAGACAAGCCTTTAGACAGACCTGACTAGAGTACAAGGTCCCCGTGCTGCCCTGCGCACTCAGACAGGCATCCTTAGCAGTCATGTGATTAAAAATCTGCTTGACAGCCACGGACAATTGCGGGTCCGAAAGGTCAGAATGTGGGGAGTGTGTAAGCACGTGAACGCACTGTATGGCACGTGCACAGGGCAGTGCTAACATGTTCTCAGCACTTAATCCACAAGACCATAAAAATTAAAAATATACTCCCTTCAGCAGGATAAATAACCATACAGGCACCTGTAATTCTGCTTTTTCTAAAATACTCAGCATTTAACTGGTAATAACCTTTTAATGTGTTTCTGATGATATATTCTCTTTCTAGGTCATGAAGAACTGAAAGCAATGTATTTTTCAGTACAGCCCATCACTTGTGTGACCCCAAAAAGTTCAATTCAAAACTGCAGCCAGTGAAACCAAAGTTGCATTTAGTACTGCACACTTAAATAACCTTTCTTCACAATTTTTCCTAAAAATTATTGGCACAGTCACAGAATGGTTGAGGTTGAAAGGGACCATTGTAGGTTATCTTGTCCAAAGCCCCTGCTCAAGCAGGGTCATCTAGAGCTGGCTATCCAGGACGCTGTCCAGATGACACAGCACTGCAACATTTCTAAGTTACTGCTCAACATCTATTTAGTCAATCACTGCATCAGATGTTTCTTAGATTGCCTTATTTCCTCATTACAGGCCTATATTTCGTAGTTGATGCTTTTGCTGGAGGAAAAGCATGCAAGTATTATTTCAGTTCCCTCAGAGACTTCAGGCTGCATCACTACAAAGAGAGGAATAACTACCCTGCATATAAAAAGAAAATAATTGAAGTAGAAAAAATGCGCACGCAAAGGACTAACTGACCTGATGTTGCATAGGGGAAAATAATATCTGGGGACAAAATGTGCTCAAAATGAGATGTTGTTGCACCCATGTAACTTTAAAACTTCCCCTCATTACTCAAAGCCCACCAGAACCATCCCATTAGGCACAATTATTTAGGCCCTTCTACAACTGACCAAACCCTTCACAAACTTGCCTAGCAGGCAAAGCCAATTCATGGATTGACACAAATTCACCTCCCCACTGAGGCCATGAATCTCCATGTATATAAAACTATAGAGAGCCACTGATATGACTGAGGATAAACACATTCCTCGCTTTTTTTTTTTCCAGTTCTAAATTGACCCACATTTGGTTTGAATTAAAGATTCATCGCACTGAAACAAACAACTAAGTGGAAAGATATGAGTTCCTTTGAAGAGCGTGTAAATCAAATTTGGGTGATAATTAGCAGCAGACAATTGAAACCTACTGTTTATTTGCACAGAACCCAAAGTTACTTAACTACCCCTGGAATGGACACACACACACAGAGCTGAGTATTCTGCTTTCCACCCTCCCTTTTCTTTTTTTAAACCTGTTACAGAAGACTAAGTCAACTCACCGATGCCAAATCTCATGCAGTCTTGTTAAGTAAAGGAGTGGAAGCAAGGAGCAAGCAAAAATCCTCATTTTTTGCTGTTCTAAACAACAACAGACCTTTAACAATTTAAGTCTGCTCCTTCTCTTTCTCTCCATACATAAAACTGGATTTCAAGTCAAATATTGCTTTTGGATTGCAGCACAGACAAACAGAAATATATTTGCCTACAATGTTTTGAGTTTCCTTTAACTTGGTCTTACCATTCATGGCATGGTGAACTCCAACTTACACTTTCGCATTCTTTCCATGCCTGGACCCTGGTATCATAGTTGTAGCCATAAAACTGCTATTAGCACCTTCAGGTCTGACAGAGCACAGCAGACGAAAAAAATAAAATAAAATCAAATTTCCAGTCTTCACTGTCATCAGTAATCTTGCCCTGGTATCTAGATTAGTATTTATTTCTACTAAGCTAGCCAGGTAAGAAAGAAAATACCTCACCCTGCTCAGGGTAGATGCTAAACACATCTCCACACGAACAGCAAATTGGGTCTCCTAGCTGAAGAGTTTACACACTAAAGACATAAAACCGAATTCCCAAAAGAGTTATTATATCTCTTTTAAGGAAATGGGAGTACAGATAAACAGTTACGATTATTTGTAGGATCCTGCTTGATGACAATGGCTCCAAAGCATACGAGGCAGTCTCTGACAGAACGCTGCTGCAGAAACAGGTCAAAGCGACTTCAGGCTAGAAGTACCCGAGAATGCTTATTTACATAGGGGCTTCAAATTTGACTGCCAAAGGATAAAACAACAACAACAAAAAAACAGAGCAGGGTAGCAATTCTCTTTTGGCTTTGACAAATCAAATGTGTTGCAATTCAAGTTCATAAAAGGCACGTCTTCAGCTCCTGGGGAAATAAGTTTTAACTCTCAGACTGGCTGTCACAGAATTAAAACTGTCCTCCTTAATAAGCAGGAGTAACATAATGCATTCTCATGAATTGAATACTAATTATTACAGGTGTCAAAGTTGTATACATTTTGACTAAAAACTCAAAATCTACTATTTTCTATCAAGAGGGAAAATCTCACTTGAGAAAAAAAAGCATCATAGTAGCAAATAGACTCCACCCTTCCTTACCTCTTGGTAAGGAATATGTTGCCAACGATGCCCATTCAGTATCATTAAAACACTTCGCCAATTCCACAATATTTTGGAGTTTACTCACAATTTTTAGTAATGTTCTTGCCCAACTGAAAATCAGACCTTGCATACTAGCTGTTTCACAACCAGCTTTCAAACCATGTGTCGAGCCCATCCTTGCAACAGTAAGACATGCAAATCTACATCCAAGCAGAACATTCACTATGTTGTTAAATTCACTCTTCACCCAGTATCATTCAGATATTTTCAGAGGTGCAAGGGGAAAAAAAAAGACAGCACACTGAGTATTTCTTTAAAATGCAGATTATGTTATCTAATACAGATATGGATACAGCCCTGTGCAGCTTCCTGTGTAACACATCCCCTGTTTTTAAAATCAAGTTTAGTCATTCAAATCTCAATGTCCCCACAAAATCCACCCTCCCCACACACCTACCTGCCTTTCTGCTCTTCTCTTCCAAACCCTGGAGCCTCATCTCCTTCAGCTTCATCTGAATTTCTTTCTCTGTACACAAAGGTTTCAGAGTCCCCGTTCCTAAGTACTCGGCATCCAACCCTTCACAGGTACAGCAGACTGGTCTGTTACTGGCCCCTGATAATAGCGGCCTTCCAAACCCCCTATTCCCCAACTAATTTTACCTTGAAAGAAATGTGAAATTGAATTTTTAACCTGAGTAATATTAACCACATGCATTTTTATTCTGTTTGCCATTTATCAGCCTCAGGCACACCTAGCAAGAGCAGGCTGTGAAATGAACTGCAGCAGGTTTCCAACAGTGTCACTCTGCTGCTGCTGCTCACTTCAAGGATATGCACCACACACACATCAACCACAGTACGGCTGAAAAAAAAAGATCTTAAAACATCTGTTAGATAATTGAAATATAGTTTCAGCGTACTATTGCACTTTGGAATGAGACTTTGGAAGGAGATGCTCTAATCCGAGATTCTGAAATCAGCTTCAAACTGAAATTTAAGTTCTTCAAATTCAGTAATAGTGCAGTAATATTCTTGTTTACGTCACTTAAAGTACTCTATAGAGAACAAAACGGACATTTACATACATGTTTTGTCAGTGCTGGCCCAGTGGCTGAATGCTGCAGTGTAAGAAAAGCATCTGAATACCTTTATTTGTAATTTTAGCCCCTCAAGTTCCAACAACAATCACTGAAGCTAAATCAGGCCGGATTTACTTTAACCTAGTTTTTCTGTATGCAAACCAGCACATTCTGCATGCAGCTTCCTCAAAGCCTATTAGATGCCTGACTTGTCAGCCAATGGAATTCACTCAGAAAAATAATAGCAAAATTTGTGATCACAGCTTTAGAAGTTATATGAGAATTTTAATAAACAAACACCTTTTTCCAGTGTCTTTTATGTGCCATCTGATAATTTCAAAAAGCTGTCAGTTTTGAGTGTCTCTGAAGCAATTTCCAAAGCTTGAAGTCGATAAGAACCCAACTGCCGAGACACAGCTGAGGAATGACGTGTGCTACTTTAACGATTTCCACCTTGTACTTCTCCAATTAAACTTCACAATTTGTAATTTCTGAATTTAATTTCAGATGATGAACTTTAGTTTTGATCACAATAATCCAGACAGGATTTTAGCCTCATATAAATGTCAACTATTTATGCTCATTTTTATAATTCCACATTTATCTGATGCTAACTACTTGCAATGATCTCTCACCACAACTTGCGCGTGGTTTCACATCTCAGTACAAACTTTTGGAGACAAAGTTCACAGGAGAGAGTAAAGCTTTGTATTTTCAGAACTGCACAGAAATTAAGTGTATAATGTTTAGAGGAAAAAATTAGCAGCCTTCTTATATGAAAACATTTTATTCAATCACCACCCTAAGTAACGCCATTAATTATGTAATGCTACCTACCTAAATGCCGAGATGGCCATCGCTGTAGAATCTGAGAGTCCTTGCATCACCTTCCACCCAAGAATATTGTATCAATTAAATCTCATGCTTTTTTCATTTTTTTTAATAAAAATAATCCTTAATTGAAAATCATCTTTCCACTGATTCAACAGATTGCGGATCAGGCCCTACACGCCAGGTGTCTAAGAAGGAATGTCAGAGTTAGGTCTACACTGCTTCCACCTCAGTGGTGTGCAGACAGTGGAGCTCTATCAGGACAAGCCTGTTTTGGCAAATTAATTAGAATGAAACATCACTATCTTCACAAGTTGTAGTAAACCCATGGCAGTAAGGAACTTGTATAGCCAAGAGTTCAGGATAATTTTGAAAATTTGGCCTCTGGTACGCCTGCACTATGTAATGAAGCGCTATGTAGACACAAAAGCTAACCAAAACATTAACAGCTGTCTGGATGGACCGGCATTGACTAACCAACCTTGCTACCCCCTTCAAAGCACTGAATTCTAAAATTGCGGAAGTTTCATTAATATAGTTGCAACAATTTACCTCAAATGAGAACACCTCATTTGACTTGGTAGTGTTAGGTTAATGGCTGGACTCCATGATCTTAAGGGTATTTTCCAACCTACATAATTCTGATATCCTTTTCAAGAAAAAAAAGAAAAAACAATTGCACGAAATTTCTCAAAGAAATCCTGCAGTGCAAAAGCAGCCATGAAGACTGAGCGCTACAGTACAGAAGGCTAATCATCTGCAGAAGCTATGGCACCCACCTAAACAAAAGCTGCGTGTGTGAGGCCAAGCGAAGACTACACTACAGAAGAGCCTTAAATTCCGATTTAGCTTCTTCCTCCGTTTGTAAGAGATTTTTCTCCACAAAACTGTACGATACCAAGTCTAGAAAAAAACGAAGCAGGGTTTTATGCTCAGCACACAACAGGGTAACTTTATAGGTTTTTGCTTTTACACCAAAAATACTGGGTCAGCTGGACACCGTGTGTTTTTAGCTTTTTCTTCCCTAGTACAGCAAGCTTGCTCAAGTTTGCTTGGTGTTTACCTATTAAAACTAGTTATCAAGATACATTTTTTTCAATTGCCAGTACAATGACTACTTGCAAGACTCCTAGCACAGAAAGACAAATGCCGATCCATAAATTATACACAAGTAATTGAGTATACCCACCACTACTGCAATCTGCAATCTGTGTACAGTGTATTGTATCTGTGCACCAGAGCTGCTGCAGTTCACATCTTCACCGGAACTTATTTTCTGCAATGACTTTCTTTAACCAAAGTGACAGGTGACCCCCCAGTCATGAAGACAATTTCTTGCATATCTTGAAGCTGTCTGACAAACACAGCATTGTGAAAACTCCAAGAAAAACTGTGTACAATTCTAAAGGAAAAAAATCAAAGGCTTATAAAGAAAAGACTTCCTGAAGAAGAAAGGAACTTCTCTAAGGTTCAAAATGACTTACATACCTTTCCTTGTGCCAAGCTTATTCTGGCAATTTTTTTTTCTTTATATGGATCCTCAAAATGAAAGATGTTCTGACTTTCTTAAATAAGCTACGCATTAACATACATGCCCAAATCTTCAGAAATTCTGCCCTGAATGTTGGAATACATGTAACAAACCCCAACATAAAATGCTTTTGAAAGGCAATTTAAAAAAAAAAAAAAAACAAAAACAAACACACAACACACACATCATGTTCTTGTAACAAAAAGATATTCTAAATTCAAGACAGCTGCACGGTCAACTGAACATCAAATGTTTCCCAACCCAGAAAGTTTGCCTGGTAATTCTACAGAGAGAAAAAAAATCCAAGATGCTTAGCCATCCTAGCCCAAACAGACATTAAAATAATACATAACTGATTTTATTCATGCTGTTACTGTCTGAATCCATGTGGGAAGCATTCAAAATGCATGTTTATTTTGTCTCATTGACAAAATAATGAATACTAACCATAAAGATTTCTACCTTTCAACACTGCAGGCCCTACTCCAAGTTGAGAGGCAGTGCACTTCACCAATCCTTCGTTTTCATAGCCTCCAAAAATAGAGTGTTGAAGTTCCAAGCGTAAGAGCTCTACTAGATCAGAATCTCAGCATACTTTCTGAAAAATTCAATCACAGTAAGAAAAGGTTCATCACCTCTCTAAAAGTAGGAAGAAGCGCATTACATCACCAGCAATTGTAATACCTTCTCACAGCCAAAAGGAAGGAATGGGAAATACTGCAAACACAGGTACCTATACCCAAACACAACTGGCACAACTCAGAAACCTGTGGCATGTGTGAGGTGGCCAGCTGAGTAACAAATTCGCTCTCTTTTCTTCTACCTCCCCGGCGTATCAGGAAGATGATGCTTCTACCTTGTGAAAACATGCTGGAGGAGGAGAGCATGTCTCAGCAACCTCACCATGGCAAGATTTCTAATGACAACAGGGCAGGATCACTTTCAACCTTGTTATTCGGAGATCAACATTCCTATATGTAGTTATAATGCCACACGAACCAAGTCCTAACAGTGTATGTTCAGAAAGATGTATAATAGGCCTACTTTCCATACTCTTTAAGTATTTTATAACAGGGCTGCATTATAAAAAGCACAGGAGTTGAGAATATTTTGCAACCATATTACTTAAAACTGAGAACCATCCTCTCCTGGAAATGCAAATATTCAACTTGGTTAAATCAAGACAATCACAGATAGACATTTTTTCCCAAATCTTTGGCTGTATTGCAATGGTTGTTTCAATTTGTAATCTCCAACTAAACATTTCCTATCCACGGATTAACAATATATTTACTGACTTGTGTCTTTTAACAGTATTTATCCAACATAACAAAATAAACTGCAATTTGTTATACTTTTTTTTTTTTTACAAAACATTTTATAAATATTTTTACAAAATGTATACAAAGCAATTTCAAGTGAGACATACTTTACAAATGAAGGTATTTAAGCAAATAAAGTCCATACCACACTGACAATAAGTGACACATCCTCTTTAAGTGAAGTCAGTCTGTAAGGCCTCCCTAATCTAACAGATAAATTATACTAAAATCTTCAAAACAAACATAGTTTTCTTAATTGCCAGTTTAAAATTTGTTTCAATATTAGGCAGTATTAAATAACATTGAAATCACAACGCTGATCCAGCAAAATAATGAAAACATGTTTAAAGTCATGCACATTCACAATACTTTGCTGGACTTGAGCCCATATGATTAATAAATTCATACTTTTTTTTAAGCACAACGAAAATACAATTCTTTCATTCACTGCTTCACCACGTACCAGAATTCCTTTAGAACTGAATTCAAAGGAGTGAACAACAGAACTTTAACAATCTAAGATTAATCTTGCTAGGATTGTTCAATGGGTTCCTCTCATACGGAGTTCAGAGAAATGTGTCTGACCAAATCAACCATGCCAACTTTTTGTAATTTGACATTTTTTATATGCCATTGTCCCCCACCCCCAAATGACACCCAATAGAAGACACATAGTCTGATACTTCAATTACGTATTTGCTGTAGAGAGGCTGGAAACCCCATACCCATTTTGAGGTGGTACAAAAAGCAAGTGGATCAACAAATGTGCAACTTTTACTTTTTTATCCCTCTAAAAGAAAAATTTAACTACTTAAAATCCAGCTGTGTAACTTACTGGTTTCCTTCCTAGATAGTTTAGAACAGCTAAATTTCCAAAATGATAAAACAAAATACACATCAGGATACATAGCCATGAGCATATTATTAAATCTAAGAAGGCAATAGGTGAAGACTGTACTGTCAGTTTTGCCAATAAGAAAACAACTAACCGCCTGAGAATCTATTCTATGGACACCTACCTAAAAATTTAAAACTGGCAACACTTATAATTACTTTGAATATTTTATACAACACTTGGGAATGTTGGGTTTTTACAAACATGTACTTTAAAATTGGCACATTTTTTTTAAATGGCAATAAGTAACATACAAAACCAGTATTCCATTCACGTTGAAGGGGAAATGAATTTGAAGTTTAAAGTTCATCTTTCTCACATTGCTTTCTAGATTTGGTTTCCTTTAGTGGTCATATAGTGGACTGTAGCTCAACACAGAGTTGCACTGCAATCTTCTCCTGTTACAAGGATCTAATCCTGCTTTCTTCTGCGCTACTCAGATTGAATGCATTACATGACAGCAAAACCTTCTGTTTTCTTTCCTGGCAATCTGACTGACAACCACAGCTTGTCACAATGAGCCTCTCCATTACAAAAATTGTAATCAGCAAGTCTGGAAAATGGCTGGTAATTTTTCTACGAAATTATGGAGAAGGTCTGGGGCAAAACATGAGAATACCTTAGAAATCACAAAAGCTGTATCCTCCTGAGCAGACATTTGTCCTACACGCACGTGACGAACGTCAGCGTACTTACGTGCACAAAAGCACTCATGACCAAAGTAAACTAGGAAAAAGCAGCATGGGCAGCAAAAAAAAGATGTCATAGATTAAAATAAATAAATAAAATAAAAAGATTCTATCTTAACAACATGACAGCAAGCCAAATACAAACCATGCAACGGTTTCACTTGGCTTTACAATATGAATTAATAATTACATACTTTTTGATATGTTTAAACAATGGGATTGCTGATCAACTTTGGTCTGTACATATCTTGATAATTATGACCGCTATGGTGGATGATTTAACATTCTCTGACAGCAAAAGCAAAAAACTCAAAAATAAACACTGGCCTTTAAATTTAATCAGAGTAAGGCTAATGTCCTCTTAAAATATACGCTACAAATACCATAACAGTTTTCAAATAAAAGTGCTTTTGACACTTGGTCTAGAAAAAACAAACAACAAATAAAAAAAAAACACATTTATACCACTTCAGAAAGACTCAAGGCTGACTACATCCAATTATAAAATGCAAAATCTTTTCCTCAAGAGTTAACATATATATGTATTATATATATAAATTCATGGCTCTATCATGGCCTCATCCTGTACACTTTGCCTTTTACTGGCTTCCATTCTACCTTCCTTAGTCAAGCATTTATTACTTCATATCATGCCACTGTGACTAAGATCATATAATATCATCCCACAGACTAAAGTTACCCACTACAAATATATCATCAAGTACTAGTTTCTGCTCAGAAAGCAATAGAAAAGCACTTTAAGTTTAAATTATGAAGCCTTGTAAACACACTGATGATATCCTTCCAACTTAAGAATGCTAGAACACAGATTCAGTAACAAAGCAAATAATCACTTCTCAATAGAGGTACAGTGGGTTGTCCAGAAAAACTGAAAATCTGAAGGTTTGTGGATGAGAAGGGTAGGGGAGAATTGTTGCTTCCATCACTTCTTAAAAACATTTTCTTAATAAATATATCCTTTCAAATGACTGTGATTGTCAGTATATTAATGTATTACATAGGGCCTAACAACCTGCAACCTTGTCACGTTGCAGTACTGCACAGTTATCAAAAGCACTATATTAATAATACTTGAAATAGCAAGGCCCTCACAGACTGCATTCTAACAAGGATTAACTTTACTTGGATATCTCACTGTAACCACAATGAGTATTGCTCTCAAACACAGAACAGAATCTAGCTTAGAAAGGTTAACCTTAAATGCATGTCAGGCTGTACTTGTGGTGTCATTCACATTTGCTTCTGCTAAGAGAAACACAACTTGTCCATGGTACTGTAACTATTAACACTCTAAGATACTATTTACAGCTGCTTCTAAAATAGAGTCAGTTTCTACAACACCTTCACTGTGGTCTGGAATAAACTTTTCCAGGCAGTTTTCCTGTGAAGCAATAGGTGAAAAATTAGGAAATTCTAATTCAACTGAGCCGCTACTTGTCGCCTCATTTTGCGGCGGTCTCCCAGCTTTTTTAAGTTCCAAGATGTTTTTAAATGTAGTTTCTAAACTCTTACTGAGCAGTAAGTCTTGCTGGGGTTCACCAGAGCCTTTCCTGTTATCAGGATGTAAAACCTCATTCTTTGGAGAGCTCCTCAGAGTTTTGTCTTGGAGGGAATTATTACACGTTACCTTTGAGAAAGATTGAACTGTGTTCCTTGATATTTTATTGTGTGTTCCATGACCGCCTCTTGACATAGTTTTTGACAAGCCTTCAGAACTCGAAGAATTCTCAGCGGACTTCGCAAGATCTTTCCCAGCCATCTTTTCTTCAGAAAGGGCCACGTATTCGCTCTCAGAAGAACAATTAGCTTTTTCAAACTTTAAAGCTTTAGTGAGGCTCTCCCCTTTTTTAGTAGAAGCTATTCCTTCTCGTGGTGTCAGAATGTTGTTAGGCACTAGAGGAACTTTACTGTGATTTGCAGACTCTGCTGAGCTGGATTTTGATCGGTCTCTGGCTTGGGTTTTGGTAGTCTGACTTCGAGAAGATAATGTTTTGCTAGACTGATGGTCACTTTTGCTGGACTGTGCTTCTTCAGCTGTTTTATCAAATTGTTTGGCAGAACAACAAAAATCGGCCTGATAACCATCTGAAAATTAAGTAACAATATTTTACTTAAATTACCTATACATCAGAATAACAGACACTCCAACATCGTTCCTGAGTATTAAAATTCAACTAACATCCACAGCCTACAGATTCACGTCTTTAAGAGACATACATATGCTTAAGTTTTCTGCTGCATCCAGCATAGGAGATAATCACCAAATTAATCAGCATCCAATGTAGGAGATTATCACTGAATTAATCAGCATACTATGCATGTATGTGCACTGCAAAACCAGACTAAGGGCACTTCCTAGCATTCTAAATACGCAAATATAGTATCTAGAAGACTAATAGCTTCTTCAACACATCCTCTAAATATCTTTTAAAACATGCAGAATATGCAGAACATTTAAACAAACGGTAACTGCTACCTTACACAAATAATGTGTTTCCAGTTGCTTATATTCAACAACAGCCTGGTTAAAAACACTGACATTTAAGTGGCCACAATATTCCAAAAGCAAAACTTAATTAAGATGAGAAAGAGTATTCATGCTTCATATAGCAGTGTTCTTTCTGACTGCCAGCAACCTCATATATTCTTCCCTACTAGAACTGAGACCATGCAGGAGTCAGGACTATATTTCTCTGCCGAACAGGCCACATATATTTTTTCCCCAAATAAGTGCCTTCAACCTTACAGTGTCTCTACACTGTTGAATTTGGGGTTATTAAAATTTAACTGGCAACTCTTTATCCAGCATTTCAATTACTGAAATCCCTAGCAATCAGTGCCTCACTGTGGCCACAACTCTTTTTCAACACTCCATACTTAGGCTGTTTTTGTAAGATTTGGAAGTTAAGCATTACTTACCAGGATCCACTAGTGCAAGACGCTTATCCCGGGTCAGAGATGCTCTTTCTTCCTGGTTAAACATCCTATCAATCATAACCATTTCTGCAGAGGGATTTATCCGCTGCAGGAAAAAGAAAAAAAAACCCAATCATCTCTGCAGTCACTCATATGTTGGCAACCAATCAAAACATTCATAGCTTAGTTACTCCTTCGAAAAAAATAATGTCTTTCATTAGATATTTTCTGAGAACGTTTACAATTCCACAGCATCTTCAACAATCTTGACTGTGACTCAAACCACTACTGAAACTCAACCACAAAATATTCACATTTTATGGTACGTTATATTTGCTAAAGATTTCAAAACAAGGAATTACTTTTCCAGTTGTAAGCATTGTACTTTTTGAGGACTGAGCATGTTTACAGTTGTACACCACAATTTTTTACATCATACAGTATCTTTCTCTTTTAGAAACAAAAGCAGCAAAAATCTTGCAATGGGACCACCCTATCATCTTGTTTCTTCCCTGCACTTCTCTCCCATCCTCCTAACTGTTGGCACTGAGTTGCATTTTGCTGACGATGCCTTCAAGTAAGTGGATTCCTCCATCACAGAAGAAAGTCCACTGGCTACTAAATCACAACATAGGCAACTAGTGCCAAATCTGAACGCTATGTGAAATAACCTCTTCAAAATGACTGCATGGGATTTACCATACAACATATCAGATGCTAAAAGAACAGATTTTAACGTCCTTCCCCACTTCACACCTGCAATTACTTGCAAATATTTGATGGTAGCTTTTTTAATGGGACTGCTAGATTCCAGAACCATATTCATTCTAACACATATTCCTGTCTCTAAAGCAGAAAGATCTAAACGTCTATTATCTTCAAATTCAAAACTTTTCCAGGCTTGAAAACTAGCATGTCTGAAGCCACAATGACATTTCCTGATCCTTGTAAAATACATTCTTAAAGTAACTTCTTTTTACCTCACGCCTGGGATTGTGAAAGCACTTCAATGGGAAGCATTTCTGATGAATATGTGAGGCTCCACCTAGCTTCTAAATAGAAGTAATGATTTCCTAAATTGTAATATGATTTAGCTTCTATTATAATATGGCTGTAGGCATCTGAATGGAGCTTTTCAACATTCTTTCAGGCTCCATCACCCACAGAAACATACAGAAATCACTTGCCTGACTACCACAGCCTGTTGAGCGCAAAAGCAAAGTATAAGCTGAGAGAGGAAGTTCATGTGTCTTCAATGTCTGTGGAACTTACATATAACAGCACCCTTACTTAGGCAGTATATGAAATACAAAACTCAACCCATTTCACTGATTTTAAGATGTACGCACACACTTAAAAATGCAGGTTGGCCACTGAGATTGCTGGTGCAATAACAAGTGCACTGGCTATATATATGTATTTATCACCTTCATAAGGCAATAAATAGTATCAACAAAATGTAATCACCTTCATAAGGCAATAAATAGTATCAACAAAATGAATTGTAATGCTAGCTCTCACCTCCCTGCAGACTTTTTCTTTCTTAAACAAACAATCACATCCTATAAATATAAAATGTACCTGGGTTATATGCCTTACCATTGCATCTTCTATAAGCAAACTTCTGTATTTATTTAGCATAGCCTGTGTCCTCTTCAGAAGCTGTGTCGCTACAGATTCAAATTCACTGTCCACTAGAAAGACAAGAGCATACTTTCAAATACTGTTCCTCAGTAACCAGAAGGTTCAGTAACCTGCACAAATTTGAGAATGTTCCCTTTCTTATTGCTCTAACTTACATACAGAATTCTCTCAATATGTTGATTACAAATGTATTGCCAATTTTTAAAAAGAAAATTACCTTTTCTTAAGTCTTCCTCTGTCGGCAGTGATCCCTGGCACACATGGTATGAAAGGAGTCTCTGAACTGCATCGTTTAATGATCTGAATTGACTTTTATCTGGTGTCACAGCATGCACTTGATCCTTCTGTAACTGCTGTAGAATACTACAAGGAAAATTAATTATATATAATTAACACATACTCTAACAGAAGCGTATACAGTGACAAAAATTAGAAAGAAATGAAGCTTAGAGGAAACATCTGCAACAAAATTACAGAAGAATGACTTACAAAGCTCCTTTAGTTAACTGTTTAGCAGCAGGCCTTTTCTGTCCAACTAAATGACCATCCACCTAAGTTCAAAATAAAAGACAAATTACTATATATCCCCCTCCTTTGCAAAGCCTAAGTTTCAGCATTTATTTCTGCCAATTAAGTATATCACCAATACTAAGTGTAACCACCACATAAGTATAAACACTTTCAACTATCTCCTATTTTCACAGGGCACTGTATCAATGAAATAGGGAAGTCACTTCTCTTACATAAACCAAAGGTCTCAGACGTTATTTGTAGGCAAACTCCACAGTAGTGCAGACACATGCTTCACCCGGAAAAAGGCTGGTGATCATATTTAGCAGGTGAAAAGAAGTAAAGGTACAACTAAAAACTCTTCCAAAGAAATCTGCTCTCAAGAACTGTCTCTGCATTTCTCAGCTGATGTCATCTTGCCTGATTTTGATGGATTAGAGTATCTGTGGGGATAGGAGGCTAAGGTTGCGTACTTAAACTCTTAAAAGCCACAGTGGCTGGGTGGGGGGTGAAAGCGGTTCTGGGAATTCTGTTTTAGTGTCGATGCTATAGATACAGCCATCAGGTATATGATGACCTACATCATCTTCTCCTTTCCTTAGACATTTATGAAGCTAGTGTTTTTCAAGGGAACACTGTCCTAAGATGTGAGGCTCTCTGAGGTGGTAAAGGCTCACGTTCCTATTGTATGAGAGGCATTACTGCAATCCAAGTATTCTCCCAAAGAAGCCGTTCTGGATCAAAGTCTTTATTTAATATGAACTTGCTGGGTTTTTTTAGTTACCCAGTCTGAAATTCGTCACAGAGCAGAAGTCACTTATGATTTAAAAAAGATTGCATGAAAGCTCTTCTGAACTACAGCATGGTTAGAAGGAACAAAAAAAGTATGTGGTACAGAGCATCCTTCTCAGCAAAGCAGCAGCATGAAGCAGGCACACTGTAATGGTACCTGCTGGCCAAAAAGCCTCTAGCTTCAGAGCATAAAAAGTATTCACCACCACAGGCGAATGAACATCTGACCAACAATTACAAAACCAAGCTGAACTTGTAATTGAGTACTACTGTGAGTATCTTCTGCTCTACTTCTACATCAGCATGACAGGGAAAAACATTCACGACACACTACATTGACAAATACTTTTACAGCAAAAATTCTAAATCAGATCCTCCCTTGTTTTCCTCCATAATTGTGTAGTAAAGTTCCATCCACAATGAAGCCCACGCTTTCCAGTCTACTTCAAACCCTCACTTCGTGCCCTCAGCTGCTCTGCCCATGAATGTAACAATCATCTCCACATCTCCTTCAGAAGTTCTTGTACTCCCTTCTCCAAAAAAGCTGACCTCCCCGTCCAGCCCCAAACCCTGGACCTAGTGTTAATTTTTTGTACATCGTTGCCATATATAGGAGAACTTCTCCTGGTTAAACAAAAAAATCAAACAACAAAACAAATCACAACACCAACAAAGACACTGCAGACAATGCAGTAAAGAATAAAACAGACTTTAGACCGTTTGGAATTTTTCTTCTACTTCTCACAAACCATCCCCTCCCAAACAGCTAGGGAACAGCTGAGCTTGTAACAAATAATGGTAAGAGTAGGCCTAACTTATGTCCAACACCATGAAGAATTGCTGTGCCATATGACATCTTCAGGGAACAGTACAGTCAGACTTCACTCACTGAATTACATCTCAGAACAGCATTCAGAATATGAATTTCCAAAATATTCAGCATTTATTATGTCAAGGTAGAATTTGACAAGCTTGAGTGACTTCATATGCTCTAAAAAAAGCCTGCAAGGTCTCCTAGATTATCAATATGGAGTTGAAACATCCCTAACTTCAGTCAAATTTTAAGCAAAAAGGAAACATATCAGTACAAGTATTCTTTACCTGTATACTCTGTTGAACTGACGATGACGGTATTACTTTTTCTTGTGGCTGTGCGGTTCCTAGAGACTGCTGTATGATTTTTCCTCCAGAGTCCTGTCCTATAAAAAAATATGTTAAAAAAAGACTGTGTCATCCTAAGCAAGAACAGAATAATTTCATATACCTATCCTGATCATTTTACTTGAGTTTCTAGCTTTTAGAAGAATGATAAATGTCTCCTACACTTAAAAGCATTAGTGTAACTACCCTGTTGAGAAATTGGCTAATAAAAATGAAACAGAACTGATATTTCATGCTGCAAACTACAAAAATCCTCAGATATAAATCATCTCCTACCACAGTACTGCAACGTAGGAATAAATTCAAGTACTCTAAGTATAGTGTCCCAACAATTTATTGAAATCATACAGTACATTTTATCAAACTTTGCAATACTAACCCTCCCTCAAGCTCAATTTTTCTACTGCTCCTGAAAGTACTGAGACAGCAGGCATCGTAATTTTTTTTTTTTTCTGTATTTTCTAGATGGGCAGACTTCCTCCAATTGCCTTGCTCAGGAATTCAAACAGCATCTTACCAGTTATGCTACATTACAACCAACACAAACAAGAATTCCGCCCCCCCACACTGTGCTGATTGTTGAGAATTGCCTGAACAGCTTGCACATAGCAATATACAAGGGAAAAAAAGAAAAAAAACAAAAGGGCAGGTAGATTATTGGACTTTATTCAAAAGGGTTACTTATGTTCAACGAGAACATGAAGGTTACTGTATTTTTCTGTTTTTTAATACATTGGTTTCATTCTTTTTGTAGTATGGTACTGCCCGAAAAGCCCAGTATTTCGCCATGAACAATGCACTAACTATTCTAACTGAAAGTGACATATTCAAAAAAAAAAATCAAGTGATGACAGCCTGCACAGAACCTTGTAATCACTATTTTTCTTTCCTCTATATCTGAAGCAGCCATCACAAGAGAGGGTCTAGAAGCTTAACAGAATTTTTAGCAGATGTCCATATTTTGAAAATGACTTATTCCTACTTTCCTAAGCTGAAAAAAATAAGAAAAAAAATGAAAGAAGGTGCAAGTTTGGATTTTATAGCAGGGAGAAATAATTGTTTATTGTGGAGATTCAACTTTTCACTCTACCAAATGAAGTGCCACGGTTGGGAAAAATAAAAGCACACGCTTGATACTGAAAAATTTAGTCTGCGTTCTTCTAAAACCAAAATTCTGATAACCTTTAGGACCCCATCAGCATTAGCCATCAATGCCAGTCTGACATTGAAGAACCACCGATTTCTGTTGCTGGAGAAAATTAAGAAAAGTATTTTAAAAAGACCTTAGTTGACCTGATAGTGTGTTGCTCAGAAGACTTGTTAGCTGAGGCTGTCTCAAATTATCTTGTGTCTTCGATGCAGAAACTGGTGATGTCTGGTTCATAGCTTTTTTCTGTGCCACATACATTAAAAAAAATTAAAAAAAACAGTCAAATATTTACTGAAAGCTTTAACAGAGGAAAACAGCAAAAAGGCAACTAAAATTCAGCTTCATTAATCCTTTTTCAACCTCAGTCTCCTAAAAGGTGAAATTTCAGTCATCTCAATTCTTCCTAAGAATTTTATAAAGTAAGTCAGACAGGAATAGAAATTACACTAACGGTAGAAATACACACCAGTTACACTCTAGAAGACCCATGATCTACCACTGCAAGTGTCCCTCAGAAAGCTCAGCTTTTAAGAGTCTTCAAACTGCAAGATAATTAAATAAGTTGTCTCCACCACAAAAAAAAAAAAAACAAAACACAGTGGAACAAACTGTCCAGCGTTTAGCAACTAAATGATACATGGTTTACAGCACAGTACAATATTTATAATGCAAGTACAAACAAACTAAAAACATTCCAGCAAACAGTAGAATTTGTTCTCTGTAGTTCCCATTTTCAGCTCTCAAATTTTAGTACAAAAACAAACTGATCTTTTACAGCAATAAGAAATATTATGCTTTTACAAACTGCTGAAACTCACTGACCCAGTACATACCCTACAAACAGGACAGCACAGACACACACAGTCAGGCAGGCCTCAAATTACTCATGGGCAAACAAAATGCTACAACCTGTCCTAGCAGTTTTGGCAAAGACTGAAAATGTAGTTCCACAACATGTTCGCCCTTATTTTGTGAATACATATTATTTACTAAGACAGATTATTTCATTGCGTATTTTGGTCTTGGTTAAGAAAACCCATTAGACCTTTGGAAAATGAGAAAGATCGAAGATATTTAATGCAAATGCATTCTGGGACAGTTCTTATCAGTATTTTATAATAACCAAGGGAAAAAAATAAAGCAAAACAAGGACAGAAGTGGAATAATAGTTTCTTGCTAATCGTGTGACAAGTCTCTGAGTTAAATATTGGCAGAGTTTGGAATTTCACTTACAAAAACAGACAACAGCTGCTTCAACTGGACAAAAAAAGACCAGTTCTCATCTTAAAAGTAAAATCAGAATATTTTTTAAAAATTATTACTAAGTAGACCTCTCCTTAGAAAAAGTATTTTTTAAATGTTATGCTCTTGCAAACTTCTTTAAAAGGTATTTTCTCTTAAGGATTCTAACAAACACCTCTTGCCTTGTCTTTGCTTCAAATTTGAAAGCTTCTCACTGCTCCAGACACACAGTGGACCAGCTGCCAAAAAGGTTAAGTTTTAACAGGTTAATTTTCTATGGCAAATAACAAAGAGAAACCCAAGAAACCTTTTCACCTCTACTTTGAATAGGTCAAACCTTGAAGAAACATGTATAGTTTTCAGTGAGGTCAAGAGACTTGTAAGTGCTAAGAACATACCCGAGCCTTTACCTCTAGCTCTATAGTAAGATTTTGAGGAGAGCGGACAGCTGTGTAATCTCACAATGTCCACTCCTTTCAACGGGAGCAGAAATAGATCAGCGCCAAGCAGCTCTGAAAATATTACTAAATATCACTAACAAAATCTTCTGAATTAATGAAAGTGACAGACTCATTCAACTCAGTGACAGACTTTAGAAAATATTAAGTGAAATTATGTCTCTGGATTACAGTACTTCTTAGCAGTTCCACAGTATTTGTAACAACACAAACTAGCAAAATTAATGTTCTCTGTATTAACATCAACTTTAATACTTTGCTAACCAAAGTTTAGCATAGCATAGAAGGCATTTCTTTGGCTACATTCTCAAGCAGCTTTCATACCTGACCAAAGGCGAACTGTTGTTGTGCGACTCCAACTGACGTGTGACTGAAGGTGCTGACAGATTTGGAAGAGGATGCTGGAAGACGATGCGATGCACTGACGGGAACTTGAGTTCTGTTCTGCGTGAGCTGATCTCCAGAAAAGTTTCCTCCTGATGCGACAGACTGAACTGATGGTCCCAAGCTAGGATGTACTGAACCAGAAGAACTTGCAACAGCAAACCGATTAGAAGCTGACATATTTGAGACTGTAGACTGCCCAGGTGACATCGTAGTAAAACTCGATCTACCTTGAGAAACATTAGCTTGACTGGGTGATAAATGCAACACCGTTGGTGAAGCCTGCTGCAGTGGCACCTGCCCACCAACAATTTGTGAAGTTCCATGATTTACTATAACTTGGTTTCCAGGAGCTGTGAATGTCTGGCCGGACACAAGCTGAACAGCTGTGTTCTGATTATTCAGCATCTGTCCTGAATATGACTGGTTGGCTCTTAGAATGTTTGTAGAGTTCCTGTTGAGCATGACATGCTCAGCAGACACTTGACTAGGAACCAGCTGGGAAGGCGGAGTCTGAAGAAGTTGCCCATTTATGGCCTGGACATGATGAACCGAATTAGAATTAACAGACAAACTTGTAGGTATGAGAAACTGGTTTTGAGGTGCATGAGGCTGTCCCATAGGAGAATGGATAACAATACTACCTCCAGCATTGCTAACTGTCTGAGGTGTAACCGATTTTCTTGTATTTTGTTGATTAACAATATTAACAGACATATGAGGACCAACTACTGAACTCTGAGGTGAGTTTGCAGAAGCAAACGGAATCCCTTGCTGTACGTGATGTTGCTGTATTCCCAAGTTATTCACATTGTAGGCAGTCTGCTGACCCATCTGGACAGGCTTTGGTTGGATATTAATGGGAACTTTGTTAGAGTTTGGTGCCAAACCTCTCTGAATGATGATATTATGGACAGGCAATGACGTCTGAAAATTTGTGCTGTTAAATGGAACAGTTACAGGTTGTGCTACTGGACTTGAATTTGAGTTACCAAACAGCGAGTTACCATTCGGAGTTTGTCTATGAACCAACAGGCCGCTACTCATGTTTGCAGGTGTTTGTTGACCATTGCCTTTCAATATAATCTGAGATCCATCAAGGTTATTAATGGTCATCATGGAAGGTTGATTACTAAATGAACCAATTAGCTGTATCTGCCCAGAACCACTAATCTGGCTGCTATTAGACAAATGCTGGCTGGGAACACTAATTCCGACATGTTGCATAAAGCCATGTTGCACACCGACTGTATTGCTTGCAAATGATGCTCCAACAGGTTGCTGTACCACTTGAGTAACTCCTATAGGTTGCAACGTCTGACCTGAGTAATTAGAAACATTAGAAGCCTGAGTAAAGGATGCTGATGAAGAAGGATGAAGCTGAGCTTGTGCAAACTGTTGGCTAGAACCTACACTGGCATCCAAATATGCCTCTTCTGCCAAAGTCTGTTCAGTAATATTGGCCTCCTGCAAGGACTTCTGAAGAATATCAAAAGGCTGATCCTCAGTAAGATCAGGTAAAGGAGAAGATACAAGTTCATCTTCAAGAAACTGAAGGCTACTGGACAGCTGCAGTCCATCACTAGGCCCCTCTCCAAGCTGACCACTTACACCTTTTACAGACGACTTAGGATCAGTGTTCTGAAATGCAAAAGAAGAAATAAATCATTTTCAGAAAGTCCAAGCTCTACCTTGTTTCCCCATTAAGCTTTTCTTCATGCTAGCAAACTTTCTTTACAAAATTATAGTCTTTGCATGGTATCTACATAAGGTGACGTTCATCACGTACAGTGGACCAGCATAAACATGTGCATCACTTACATCCCACTCCTGCCCTCGTAACAGACTGCTAGAGACACTACCCTCCCTTCACTTCTCAAACCTCCCAATTCCACAGCACCCAGCTCTGCAGCTGCACTGTTTCCAGAGGATGTGACATGCTCTTTAAGTACCATTTTCCCTTCCTCAAGCCGAGCACTCTATGGACAAAAGGATAAAAGAAAGGAGCAGTGAAAAGACCTCCACTGTAACTCAGTTTGGGGAAGGGTTTCAGTAGCAACAGTAGCAGCAGGGACAACACAGGACAAAGCTTCTCTTTCAATGGCTTCCTCTATCAAGTGAGATCTATCTCCAAAATCCTACCAATGCTTCTACAGTCACACAGTACAAACTAGTCACCAGTTCATAAAGTCAAGGAATTACACTAATTCTTCGTTTAGAAAAATTTTAGAAACAAAGCAGTAAGAAAAGCAATGCTACAGACTTTGCGGTTTATGCTAGTAAGAAGATTATGGAGAACTATAATCATTGAAACCACAGCAAGTATTAAGTGGCACCTTGGATGAAAAGATCCTTCAATTCTACATCCATAAAAACTGTGGTAAGGAAAACCAGAACCTACTTTACTCTGGCCTACTGTCAATAAATTTTTTCTAAAACAAAACTATGTCCAGAAACTCTAGACCAGACAAGTATCAGGTTGCTACAGGTGGAATGTCAAACTGAAATGCATAATACTACTTGCAATAGTTTGAAGTTAGACAGCACACACCTTTCTAAACTGCAAAACCCTATCTCAACTATTCAAAGACAACATTCAGTTTCTTTTTAGGTCAGGATAAATGCAAAATGCGGGTGTGAAATTATCAGTCACCTTCATACCCTGAGCCTTCACTCCCTGAAGGTCATAGATGCTTGTTTTCACCTCATATACACAGTGTGAAGATGCTGCAAGCCATACACGTGCAATCACACACAACAATGTCCCCACCCTAACTTCAGCTCCCCAAGCATATTTATTCAGAATTTATCCCAATCTGCTTCTGAATCAGCCTGTGTAGTTTATGAAACTTCTGCCATGTTTTCAAATATTAAGAGATTGTTCTTAAAATTCAGTAAAATATTTTCAAAATACAATTATAGACTTGCAATAAACTTTTTTTACATATAATGTTAACTGAAGGAATTAAACTAGTACTTAAATGCCTTGATGTCTGCATCTCATGAACATCTAAAGTTGCAAATCAGGTTCTCAACTTTACCTAGCCACCATCAGGCAGAGTGAAAAGAGTCACTAACTAGGGCATTATTCGGACTTCTAACTGTCAGGCTCTCGTGGAGAATTCCTTATTGCATCTGTAACTTGTCTCCAGCGACAATGACCAATCTGAAATCTTTCACAACTGTGTAACTTAGAGGGCTCCAGTTAATGTTATTCCAGTTAGTACTAACAATACAACTACCATCACTAATAATAGAAATAGTAATAATAAGAATATTACATGCACTCAAGATTAATAGCTAGATACTCTCCCACTGGAATGAAGATCCCAAGTTTCCTTTCCTGCTCCCAGGACTGTTTAACATCCAAAAACAATTTTATGTGCACAAACTAGAACCAGGGACCTTCCAAGTTAACTTCTGAATCACTGCTGCCCAGGTTCAGAACAGTCACGCAGAACACCATGCTAATTTCAGTAAGAAACCAGTGGCTCTGCAACTTCATGAACCTGCTTACCAACAAGAGTCTTACTCTTGCTGGCTCCATGAACATTCTGCTTTCTTAAGGTGTTCTACTATAATAGAAAGGTGGAAGCAGTCACTGAGTACAACCCTGGCAACAGAGCAACAGCTAAGGAACCCTCTCACGAGGGTTGTAACAGACCCTGGCAACCGCCCAAGGAAACCAACATGGATTCAGCAGAGGTGGTACGCAATCATTACACTCGAGGTGGGGGGACGGGTGGACACCGTGTTCTCATCCTTCAATCAGCAGGAACTTCAATCTTGTTTGTGTCAGGTGCTGGCTGAGGCACTGAACCCTTGACACTGAAATTGTACACTTTGCCACTGAAAGGCATGAGACAGGCATCAAGACAGTCAAACCTGCTTCATGGTAGCAATTCTGAATACATACAAAGACAGAACTTTCAGTAGCTGCAAAAACTTTAATGAAAAAAAACTTGTAAGCCTTTAACTTTTCAGGTATCTTACATTATAAACAGGGACTGTGAATCCATCTGTTCATATTTATATTTTAGATACCCCTTGTTCCTTCACAATGCACTGAAAGAATCTATCTTTGCAATCAAGTCATTCTTCATGTAGGTCAGCACAGGGCTCTCACGCAGGGGAGGGAGGGAAGAGAAGATGGCATTGGCATTCATTATGAGAACAGAGCACGAGAAGAACAAGTGCTGGAGAATGAAAATACAATAAGCCATCCTAGAAACACTCACTAGAAATCCCTGCTCCTCTGATCACCTGCCTTCTACACTACCTACCCACCCAATCTCATATATCAGAACGCTCTTTTGACTTTTACCAAGTATTTTTGTTTCTCCCAACTGCTACTCCTTATGCAACAATCCCACCTTGCCCATAATCTCCCACTCCCTCTCAAAATTACTCCAAAAACTCACTTTCTGAAAATACACCAGAAATACACCCCTGTCTACTGTCCACCTACTCACATGTATCGGAAGAATCTCTACAAAGAACTAGGAAGCCTAGGCTATGACAAATGCACGTCATATATCACCCTTTTTCCTCCATAACCTCATTTTTCTTAGGATGAGTTCTCAAAACCCACCTCTGCCATGCTGCATACAGGAAGCTGCTGTCCAGTAACAGCTAGCCTGGTACCAAGCTGTAACCACTCTTCCCGATTAGCTGAAAATTGGGTGCACCCTATTAGTGTTGGCACTCCACTGCCCCATAATTATCTGAAACAGCTTACAGGTTATGTGGATAAAGAACTGTCACTCAGCACATGTTTCTTCTACAGTATTTAATGAAGATATTGAAAGGGGAAGGACAGGACAAACACTTGACATCACACTACTGTGGCCACAGAAAAGTCACCAGTTCTCTATTCACAAATAAACAGTTTTGGGGATTTATTTACGTCCATTATTAAAGGCCCCTACAAACCCACAAGCATACCTAAATTAGGAACATGAGACAGAGAGAGTCAAAACAGTACAAGAGAAAGAGGAATTACCGAGGAAACCCTACTCCATGTATTCAAATAACTGTATTGTAGGATGAAGAGTTCCATTTTTTTAAAAACCACACCAATGAAATCAAAGACATGTGGGTCAGAAGGGATCTCTGGAAGTCAGCTAATCAAACCTTCTACTCAAAGCAGGACTATTGCCAGCACTAAGCACATCAGCCTTGGCTTTGTCTTCAAGGATGGGGATTCCACAACCTCACTGGGTAAAACTTGGTCCAGGACTGTCAATGCACTCCCGGTGAAGAACGAACACTGAAGACTACTTGCAACACCTAATGATGCAAAGTGAGTTCCCTAACACTGAAGTTACAGGAAGGAAACCTCCCACTCTAGCTACTTAGTCTAAAGAACACACAAACCCCATTCATTAATTTAAAAAAACCTGCTAGCTCAGATTCTACTTAGAAAAAATAATCAAAACCAGCCTAACATACACAGGAAATGTATGAATGACTAACTTGTACGGTCTACATTTGTGCACTACTACATCTACAATCGCAAAAATTACAAGGCCAGATTACTAAAGAAAGTTACACCGTAGAATATTTTCACTGCTCAGCAAGCTGTTTTATGTATTTACAAAACACGGCCCAACAGTGCAGTATCTTTCGATTAATTCCCCATTGAAAACCCAATGAAATACTTAGAATATTAACAGCATGAAGTGGTTCTATGTTGGCATTCAGAATTTTAATATGAAAAAGGTCAAAACCCGTATCTACTTCAGTTTTAGAGAAGCCACGTAAAGCCACAACAGAAGCATGCAACCTCAATACAATTTATCTCCTGACCACTTACATTGGAGTTGGCGAAAATTGAATTTGAGTTGGCTACAGAATATTCTGCATTAGTCAAGTCTTCGTTGCTCTAGTAAAAGACAAAAATCATGTTTAGAACTAATACACCCAATGAAGCTTATGTATGTCTAATACACAGGAATGCTACTTACAGATTTACTACTAGGTCCATGTAGAAAATAATTCAGCGCCTGTGGGTCCCTTAAGGGGAGGGGAAAAAAAAAAAAAGTTACTTTTAGAAAGCTCTTTCTGCTAATAAGGCTCATTTAACTAAACCAGATACTGTATTCATATAAATCAGATTTATAGTAAAAATACCATTTCTTTCACTGACTCACATGCAAAGCTGAAAGTTTATAACATCTGAGGATCTGTGTTTCTGTATCAGCACAATTTTCAGATGTTGATTGTATTTGCTGTCATTGTACCAAGGCATTTAAAGCAATAAACTATATTCATCACAAAATTATACCTGCATTCTACTTTACTTCCCTTTCTGAGGGTATTACACACAGTATTTTATGACAGCACACTGCACAAAACCTAAGGAAAATATTACCACCAAGTAACATGAGAACTAGAACAGATACCACCTCTTCTACACAGATGAGCTATACTGCCTGTTTAGTGTCTAAATCAACACGGTATTTACAAATCTGAATTGCTGACATGTTTTCTGCCACCCTTAATGCAAGTTAACAAAACCTGATGCTTGCCAGAGTGACAGTCCCTTCACTTGGAGAGAAAAATAGCACCGAGTGAAATTGACCACAGACATAACTGATAAAATACTATGAAATACAGTTTCAGTACATTGCATTAACTCTGCACTATCACTAAATGAAACTCCAATTAAAAATGTGGTCTCATAGAATCAGTGTTGGAAATTCAAACAAATCAAAAATACACTAATGTAACTGCACATATAGACCAAGTAAAAAACATTACAAGGTTGTCTTACATGGGATTATTTTACTAGAACAACTGTACAGCATTTCCCAACACATCCATTAGCATGAAGACAAAAATGACATGGAGGTTTTTTATTTTAAAACACCTTTATTGCTTAACAAATAATAAAACACTTTTGAGAAGCTAGAGATTCTCATCTAAAAAAGTATTAATTCGAAACATCTCTTCTTCTCTCTCAGTCATCCTAGAAAATAAAAAGGGAACAAGTTAAAGATGTTTCAGGTTTACAACTAGTCTTCTAAAACCACAAATACACCTCTTTTCCTCTTTTTCATTTAAAAAAATAAACTGCATCCATGTGTTTACAAAAGACTTGTTAAACACAGTACTTGGCAGGGACTTTATGGTGCAACTATGCTTACAACACAGAAGAGGTTACATGTATTTTTTCAAACTCACGTGTCATTTTCATTGTAGATTACACTAAATTTCAAGAATTAAGGAGAACAGAACTCATGATCTCATATAGGGCTCTCTCACGCTTATGAGTTTCATTGATAAATAACCAGGCCACTTAACACTAATTACACTCACTGGCTTTAAATTATGAAAAAGGCAATTAAAAATGAAGAACACTTCATCACCTTAAATATTGTCTTTAGTAAGGAACGAATTTTAGAAGGCACTTACCGAAATCAAAGATCAGATAAAAAAAAATGCTGTTTCCATTCTTCTAGATGCTTAAGACAGTAGTAATTGCTGCCAGCAGCAGGAAGAACACTGCCATTTTTCACACACTCATCTGTATAGGGAGCACTTCATTTTCTGGACCACCTGTGAACTTGTACCAGGATCGTCGTGATTCATGCTCATGACAGAGCACTTAATTGTCCCATGCAGTCAATTCTCATCTTTATGTTCCAAGCAGCATGTGTTTTCATACGGCTACAGTCAGTAATCTTGCACAGTATACTTCGCAGAATATAGCTGTGAGCCCCTACTGGCCATGCTTTTGCTATAGTATCCACAGAATCACAGAATGTTCAGGGTTGGAAGGGACCTCTGTGGGTCATCTAGTCCAACCCTCCTGTCAAAGCAGGGTCACCTACAGCAGGCTGCACAGGACCTTGTCCAGGCGGGCCTTGAATATCTCCAGAGAAGGAGACTCCACAACCTCCCTGGGCAGCCTGTTGTAGTGCTCCGTCACCCTCAGAGGGAAGAAATTCTTCCTCATGTTCAGACGGAACTTCCTGTGCTTCAGTTTGTGCCCATTGCCCCTTGTCCTGTCACTGGGCACCACTGAAAAGAGTTTGGCCCCATCCTC
>Ga0065711_1029521_pt1 | contig 35851 bp, 22 predicted proteins | sample Hoacrofraction12_FD_59098 | JGI IMG/M metagenome (GOLD analysis project Ga0065711, IMG submission 59098) | Hoatzin crop microbial communities from Cojedes, Venezuela - Epithelial fraction 12 v2 (version 2) | ecosystem: Host-associated > Birds > Digestive system > Esophagus > Crop | place...
TGGGCACCACTGGAAAGAGCTTGGCCCCATCCTCCTGACACCCACCCTTCAGATATTTGTAAGCATTTATAAGGTCCCCTCGCAGCCTTCTCTTCTTCAGGCTGAACAAGCCCAGTTCCCTCAACCTCTCACCCACATAACAAGCCAAAATCTGAGTTTTGGCATAGCTGCAAAAAGCTATGATACTGTTTCGTGTGGCTGAAGTCAGAGTGATAACATACGACCCCTTTTTCCCATTCCAAAACCTCAGCAAAGCTGCTGAAGCTGCTCCTCTCATTTCCATCACACACTGCAATAGCAAGCGGGCACTTCTGGTTTCCACTTTCATCTACAATTTAAGACCAAAAGGGACAGCACTCAGTAAACAACCAAAATAATCCTTTCAAAGTCGAGAAGATTTCTTTCCTATCTTTCTGGGTGCAAACCGTGGCAGGAGTCATGTGTTACTAATCTCCTCAGCGCTGCAGCGGGTCCTCAGCGAGGACCTCTCCAAGATCCTCGCGGGGTTGTAGTGCTGTTCCTAAGCTAAAATATAATCTAAAGCAGTCTGCATTTGGAATGGAAAAGGTCCTCCTTACTTTGTTTCAGACTGACATCTGGCAGGAGCTGCACAGTGACGGTGTAAATCGTGAGGGTCGGTAGCGAACTTGCCCAGCTTTCGTCCGCAGCAGCGCGGACGGCATGCAGTTGGCGCGGCAGATCTCGGCGCAGGCAGCCTGGCCCTCCCAGGCTCTGCCTGGCCGCGGGATTTGTGGGGATATTGTCCCACCTACGGTATTTCGTACAGAAAGCCGTGCTGGATGCAGTGAGCTCTGCTGTAAAACACAGTGAAAAGGTTCCTAGGTTTTCAGGTGCCCACTCGGTTCTAGTTCAAGCCTGCTCTGAAAGGCTTCCCTCCCCCTCCACTTGCCTCAGTCTCTGTTCTCTCTACACTAACGATCATGTTTTCAAAGGGTTTTTTAGATGATTGCATCATCGTATGACAGTGGTGGCTGCACATCCCTGAAGGTGCTCTGTCTCTTCTACAGGTTTCCTGGCTATTCAGAATAAAAACGCCTTCTCTCAGAAGACACGACGCACCTGGAGTAAGCTGGACTTCCAGAGACACCGAACACGTAATTACCCCACACTTAATTCTCTCCTTTGTGTCAGTATGAAGCAAATGCACATTGGAGTTTGCTTGTATATATTAATTTTTCTGTGCTATTTTAGATGTGTTGTGGTAAGGAGAAAAAGATGACAGAACTTAAAGATTTTATGAGCTGCTTTTATATGTATATTCTTTATATATATATATATGTATATATAAGCTTAAACAGTATGTTCCTAGATATTGGGTAGAAGTTTTATTCACATGCCAAACCTCTTGACATCATGAGATTTCAAACAGTTTTTATACCAGCAGTTCTGAGTAGCTTTACGTCTATATATGTGGGGGGCCCTGCCCTCCAGCATTACGGCTGCCCTTTGTGCCGTGCGTAACGCGGTTCACGTGCTACAGTGTGGAGATGCATCGTTCCTCAACGCCACCTCCTTTTCCTAAAAGAGAAAAGTATCTGAAGAGGAGCTTCTTTGGGAGTCGTAAGCAAGCAAGAAAAACAGGAGAACTGTGAAATGGTCCCTGTAAGCTAGGAATTAAAAACCGTTGTCACAAGTGAGGGTGGTTTTAATTCTGCACTTGAGGAACAAAAGACAGCAACATTTCTGCAACAGCAGACAGAGAGCAGCCTCCTGGCTCACACTGCACCTAGTTCGTTGTGATGCTACTATGGTTATTTCAGGGAGAAGCAGATCACCCTCGTAACCTTGAAATGGAACGTTTTGCTCTGGCAGTGGAGTGGGCTCCTTTACTGACTCGAGCAACTTCTGTAACGGTGTATATCTGACTGTTTGCGCCTAATACCAGCTCTTAGTCCTGCGAGCTGTCACAACTAGTTTGTTTCTTTCTGAAATTTTACAAATGCTTTCTCCCTAGTGAAAGATCACCATCTGTTTAGTCAAGGCACTTCTTCACTTTGACTGTGGCCGTATGTCAGAGAGGAGTTATTTCCTCTTGTTCTTGGTTTGGGCAGTTGAAACCCAGCAGCTAATTGAAAGGAGATATTCTATAAGTAGATCTGGTGGGAAAACTATTTCGTTTTTCTTCCCTAAAATGCTTCTTACATTTTCCTTCCAGCTGAAAATTTTCCCCCAGGATACACTGCAAAGCAAACCAAAGCAAATATTTTATTTTGAAGTGCAATTTCTAATCAAAATGAAATGGAATTTTTGTTTTGAACTCAGTTGTTTTTCAGCATTACTGTGGGGTGCAAAGCGAAGCTGCCCCGTGCGCTGCAGATCAGCTGGCTGGGTGTGCGCAGGCGTAGCCGCGACGTGCGGCAGGTCTGGAGCAGGGACTGAGCCCTCCGGCCCACGTGCCACGTGGGGCCAAGGGGAAGCAGCCCTTCTGCAGGCTGAGGGATCTCCTAGGCTGTGTCAGGGAAGAGAAATACCTGGGGGCTTCACCCTCGCTTAAAGAGGAGTGAAGTGGTTCTGTGCAGTGGTGAGTGAGGGAGAGCAGGCATGGTGGCCGCTGGAGCTGCAGCGGGGCACGAGCTCCGGGGCAGCAAGTGGAGCGTTTGCGGCAGAGCGTGCCCGCGCATCGGCAGCACGAGGGTCCGTCTGTCAGCATTATGCTGGGGCGTTGCTTACACTGGGTGGGGGGCGTTTGCCCTACCCTGGCCCTCCTCGGCTTCTGAAAGGTCTGCGCCGGGCAGGGTCGGCCGTGGGGAAGGGGTGCCGTGCCCCGCAGCGTCAGCATGGTCGTGCGTCGGAAGGCAGGAACGCACAGCTGCCGAGGAGGCAGGCACGGTCCATGCTCAGAAACGCGTCCGTTCCGTTAGGTGCTGGCCGCAGCAGCTGTAAGGCTGCGTGAGAAAGAAGTGCAGGGCTGTCTGGCAAAGGGCCGTAGGTCCCCGTGTACACCGGGGAGCAGAGACACCGCTACAGTGGTCACTGTGTAAGGAACCGGGACGCCTGCGTGCACTTCCAGTTCTCCCTTATCTATATGCTACTGTGCACAAGAATTTCAGACGCTCCACATTTCAGAGCAGTCAGAGGGAACACGTGGATTTCAGAGCAACTGCTCAGCCTTTTAAACAGAAGGGGATTTTCAATATTGGGCTGTAATGAGAATCCTGAATAGGCATGAACACTCTTTAAAATCAGTTCTGTAAAGCTGGTAGAGTGGGAGAATATTACTACTTGGTTTGCTGTTATTCAATTATTTTTAAGCACCTTTTGTCAGATTTGTAATAAGAATAGATAAGGCAACTAGCTGCTAGGCATACTTGTGTGCGGGAAGCATCGGAGATCATTGAATGTCACTGGGAAAGCTCCTGTTGTTACATCGATACTGTAAAGGAATGGCTATGGCCTATTGACTCGATGCGCTGGACATCAGACTTGGTTTGTAACTCCATCCCTTCTCTGCTTCTGCGTTCAGTGAGGGGAAGGGGGACACAGCCTCAAAACTTCTGTTCTTCCCTCCTTCTTTTTGCTGTGACGTGCACAGGCGTAGTGATGCCTGCTCCGGGAGGCGGAACAATTAGCAAAGCAGTTGTGACACAGAGGAATCCTCCTGGGGAAGAGGAAGGGTATTCCAGCATTCCTCCCCCAGCACCAATGCTCTGGCTGCACTGGTGAGACGCTTACAGCGCGTTAGTGCTGCTGAGGTAGGCCCAGGTAACTGAACAGCAAAGGCAGATAATGTGACATGGGGTCATGCCCCGTTTTTGGGGTGTAGCAGACCCTGTCACAGTGGCTCGAACGCCGGGGCCGGCTCTCGGGTCCAGCGTTCCCATCCCGTCCCCGTGCCTGCGCCGTCTGCCCTGTGCGTTCTGGCTCTCGGGGCTGGGCGAGGGCTTACCGCAAACACAAGTATTTGCATTCGTCGCTGAAATTAAGGTGTTCACGTGCAAATAACCTGACTGAAGCTCAGAGAAATTGCTGCTGGTTTTCCACAGTCACTCACACTTCGTGGTGCTGTAAAAGGTACCAAAAGAGTTGGGTTTTGACTGCAGATCCTCTGTTGTGTGTCACACCCAGTAAAGGAAGGCTCCGACTTCACAGGTGCAAAGATGGCTTGCCTGAATAAGACAAATTTCAGACACATTCTGCACGCACAGAAGCATCGGTATTTTTTCCTGGCACCACGAACAAACACCACCGTTTATCTCGGTGTTTTGTTTGGTTGGTTTTATGGTTCACATCAATGTAATTATCTGTGCCTCACAATCTTCAGTGTTTCCCCTTGCAATGCTTGTCTGAAGGGAAGAAGTAACTGCATGGATTTTGTATTTTTTTTAACTTATAGATGCACTCTTGCACAGGGGGGAGTTACGCGATTTCCCTGAAGTTTTTTGGGATATTTGTTATGAAAGCACTAGCTTTCTCATGCCACAGATGAAGACTAATAATGAATTCATTAGTGACACATGAAATTAAACTACTATTATCATACACTTTTTTTCAAAGGTTTGATCGATTATTTCTCTTTTAACTACAAACCCCATATGGAGTAAAATGTGCATCTGAGGGGAGTATTTCCTACTAGCAGTATTACTAGGGTAGCGTCACTATTGATATACTCTTAATTTCACAAGGCTTGAAGAACCTTGGTTATAAAAAGCAAATACTATCGTAATACAGAAGGTGACCAGCGAAAAGTCGAGGCTAGAGTCAAGGACCGGGGGTGCTGCCATAGGCTGTAGGTCTTGTTCCGCACCTGCAACCCGCTGAGCACTGAAGCTCTCGTAGCAATTAAGGGACATCTAATTCTTCTCCGTTTGGCAAAGTGTTTGGCAGAGATACGGTTCAAGTTAGTCTGCTTAGCTTCGGATTTTGTTGGCTACATCACTGTAAGATCCCTTTTGGACTTTAATTTTCCGATGATAGCACATTGCTAAATGGTTTTCTCGCTCAGTCATACCGGTCTGTGCTCCATGACTTCACTGGGGTTGCCTAGAGAAACCAAACAAGGTGCAGTCCTGCAGCTCTGCTGCCCGAGCTCCGGGGGGGTGGATGAGTTTGCATCCTACATGCACAGTTTGGCAGGAAAAAATTAAATATCGGCACTTTCCGATCTAGAGTTTCTGTAAGCTTTCATTAAACTTGGGTGGCAGCAGCTAACGGTTACAAAGGGACCATGGAAAACAGTGCCAGAGGGGCTGAGCTGAGCTCTTCTGGTTTGCCCGCAGTGTAAGTTATCCCCAGGATAAACTACACCGACCGCGCTTAAACCAGCGCTGAACGGCGCTTGGCTAGCCCGCCCACAGAGCCTGCCTGGCACAGCGATTCCGCAGCCTCCGAGGACTGTACGAAGAAATGATCATTTGTGTAACACTTGCTGCTATTATTGCTCTTTAATTATTTCCACGATGAAGATGCCGGGTGTGCCGGAGCCTGGGCTCCTGAAGAGTACGCCGAGCCACGCGGGCCTCTGGCTTGCCATCAGCGTACCGATGGCAACGGTTTCAGTCAAACCCGGGCGACAGAGTTTTAAGTCCAGGTTTCATCAAATTCAGTTTTTATCTCAATGTCCACACGCCCAGAAAACCACCTTAGAACCCATCTGGTGCTTGACAGCTTCTTAAATCTTTCTCTTTCACAAAAATCTCCTGCGAAACCTCAGGTCTGTCCGTTTACAAACCGATTATGCTCCCTTAGCCCCAACTCTGGCGCTGGCAGAATCCTCTGAAGCTCAGTTCTGGTCATCTGAGTTTCCTGCGCTATCCCCCAGCGCTGCCCATTCTCACTTCACACCCTTTCAAGCAGCGACCCACAGACACTCCGGTGAAGCAGATGGGAACTTTTGCATTTCCAGCTCAGAGCCTCTCCTCTGCTCCAGCTCCTGAGAATTAACCTTGCCTAATCCCTCTCTGCGCTTTCCACCGCGAGCTGTCCCACCGCTGAAAGAAACTGCTAAGCCCACGGTGCGTAAATATTTGTATTAAGCTATCCAAATTTAAAATCAAGACCTTAAAAATAAAATAGTTACTGACCTTTTAGCTCATTTATAATTAAAACCCGTTCTAATGTTGCGCATATAAATAATAGATAGCTGTTTTTACAGATCAATGCCTTCTCTTGCATTATAAGAAACATTTTTAAGTAAAATTACTGTGCCTTTAAGTTTAATAGGAAAATTCGATGTGTTAGCAACTATGGGTTGATCTCTGCACATTTTTCAATTGTAAATTGCACTTTAAAAATGCAAGCAATTATTAATATTGATTTGGACTAAAACAATATTGAATTTCAATGTATTTCTGGCTCCTTTATGAATTACCCTGCACAGCCAGTGTGATTATGATGAAAGAGTATTTGCACGCTCAATTTCTTTTCAGCAAGAAACCTTGAAGAGTGCTAGTTGTGTTCAGGTTGATAATGATAAACCCATGCATTCAAGGAAAATAAGACTACCTTAAAAATCTCAACTGAAGCATAGTAAATTAATATTTCATCCTGTACGTGCGGTTCTTATATCATGCTAGCTGAACTTTTGTTATTAGCAAATATTGAGAGTTTAGTTAGCATTCAGCTCACTGCCCGAGCCCTCTGTTTCAGTTATGCATCACCTGCAATTATAAAATGGTGTCAATCCATCACCACAATTCCTGCGACTCAGCAAAGAGACACATGTATTCATGTCCTAGAATGCTGCAAGACACTGATTTATTTAAGCGCCATTAAAACCATGCTTCCGTGCTGCGGCTGGAACAAACATTTCATAGCCCTGTTGGTAGAGGGTTTTGAGCTTTTCTTCCGATCCAACTACAACCTCAAGGCCTGTTTCCCGTTGCTTATCCCGATGCCCCAGCATCTCCCTCAAGCCCCGTCTCGGGGTCAGCCCTTCCCTGGCGACGCGGCCGATGCCGAGTGCCCTCACCGCAGCACATGGGAGCGGCTGGCCCTGCAACGCCTGCACAGAATTGTCTGGAAAGCAGAAACCCTTTCCCCTGGGGGAAAGAGGCGTACTGAATCAGGGCTAAATGTCAAAGCGAGATTTCTGTAGAAATGGATTTTCAGAAAAATTCAGTTTATTGGGCCCTTAAGTGGCGTTCTCATTGTGCTTGGCTGCTAACCGCTTGGACAGCTCTGCAGAGAACCTGCGAACCGCCAAGGGTTGTCCAGGCATGCAGAGGGCTCTAACATTGCCCACTCCATGCTCTTCCTCCCCCTTCGCAGCCGTCCACGTGCCGGGAGGGGGGGCTGAGAGCTGGGGACTGCCAACCTCCAGCAGCCTGCCTGGGAAGCGGCTGTGAAATTCACTTTTTGCCAGAAGTGGAATTGAGGAGCACGTGGCAGGCAGCAGCCAGGTGAGCCTTCGTTTCAATTCTCCCAGGGAAAAACGTATTTTTCCAAACTTTCTTCTTCCACATAGAAAACTTTGGCTCTGTGAAAAGGGCATTTTCTTACTGAAAATCCTTCTGCTGGAGAATTCCCCAACCAGCTCTTTTTCTGGAACTTACTCCCACGTAAACTGAAAATAACCCAAACTTGGTGACTTTCCACTTATGTTACAAAAGCTAATGTTTTGCCAGAGTCCCTGGAGACGGACGAGCTGTGCTACTTATATTAAGAAAGGGGCAGTAGCCGCTAGCAAGCGTTTGCGGGGCTGCTGTGAGTGCTGCTGGCCCTTAATTCAATCATATGTAACAAATGATTAATATTAAGGCACTTAACCTTGTATAGTGTTGTAATTATTTTGATTATGAAATAAAATCCAGAAAGCGTTTACGATGTTTACGATTTTTAAACCTCATTATTTTGGAGAGCGTCATTCACACCTTTGGAACACTTGGAGTCGGTAAAACAGACAGGCGAGACGACGCGTGGTTTTTCTTTACCTGACACAGTGCTCTCTAGCGTGGCTTCTCCCTGCTGCGGTGGAGCAGTGGGCAGGCAGCAGCAAGTGCCCTGCCGCTCCTTCGTTTCACAGGTAATCTCGTTTCGCCGATTTATCCTCAGATGCCCATAAAGGTACAGTCACCTCTCTGTTATTTCCCATTGTAGGAGCATTGTGGGTTTGATTACAGCAAGTCATTTTTCTTCACTAAAATGGCTTTTTAACAAAACGGTACCTTTCAGAAAACCTGTTATTTGGCCATAATGTTGTGATGTAAGAGGTGCTTTTCTTGGCAAAGTTAAGTTCTGTGTCCTATATTGCCAAAACTAATACTGTGCGTATTACTATAATTTAATAATACATACATGTTGCATGATATATAGCAGTATATCGACACAAAATACTTCTAAGGACTCCAGCCTCCAGGAAAAAACCTGGAGCTGCATCAGTCTGAGGCAGTAAATGCAAGCCATGATATTTCTCAGCAGAAAGAAGTCTGGTTTTTAAGAAGGAAGGATATTCTTCCTGTTCCTTTTTCCTTAGGCTGATCGCATCCTGCCCAGCCACTGCATACTCTTTAGCTAGATTAATTCTGGATACACAACAGACTTTGTGCCTTCCAGTCCCAACGACTGTGGCCGACAGCTAATTCTGCGGTGCCTGAGGACGGGCACAGCGCAGGGGCTACCAAGGGTTCCCTCAGCTGACTCTTTGAGCAGGAGAGAGCACGGCCACTGTCGGGCAATCTCACCCCAGGAGGACGTGCTGCTAGTAACGATACATCCTCGCTTTGCCGTGCCATATTTCTCAAGGACATCCTTTCAGCGTCCTGGTTTTAGGGAATGAATTTTAGCACTCTCTGTCGGTGCTCTGCTGGTGTCTCCCAAGGGATGTTTCCTGACACCCTAAGCCAGTATCAAAATTCTCGCTCAAGTTCACTGAAAGCAACCTCTGGCTCCTTAGCACCTTTCTTTCCAGACCGATGCCTCTACTTACCCTAGCAAGAGAGAAACAACCAGAAATCTACCTTTTAGTAATTGCTGTATGTTCTGCTGCCTCACCAGATGACAGCTCATGGCTGCGTGACCCCAATAGAGAAAAAACAGTGTAGGATTTAAGGAAAATATATTTTTTTAAGTCAAATCAGGCTGCACATTACCTCTATCCCACTTGCACGTGGCAGTGTGTGGGCTGATCACTAGCGATAAGCTGTGGTTAGAACGGAAACGTAGCTGTGCCGCCCTGGGCGCCACGCGTTGCTCTGGAAGTTTAGCTGAACAAACCGGGGAGGCCGTCAGAGGAACTCCCGCGGGTCCAGATAGCCATGTTTCAGCTCGGCAGCCTCTTCAGGGCTAGCAATGACGAGTTTCTGTACGCTCACCACGGTGAAAATTACACCTTTGCCTGTATACTCGCTTGCTGTGCGTGCCTAAGCGTGGCTGGGCCACAGTGTTAGACCCCAGAACACCTGGGTATAACAGAGGGGTTAAGCACACCGGTTTAGACTTCATTCTGGACTTGCCCAGCTTACAGCCAGCCCACTCCGTTATTTCTATTTTCAATTGTTGATACTTTTTATCATTTGTTTTTACAGATTAATTTTGCGTACCTTTTCAGTAACATCATGACTTTGTCATTAAATGTTGCATCACAACATAGGGAGGACCTGAGACCTCTTCAAACCGTTAGCTCTGCTTTGAACACACTTCCAGCACACACTGTGTGAAGAAAACACTAAAGAGGTTCTTTCCCACAGAAGTGTTCGGTAATTGCAGTATCACAATTGTGTACAAAATATTATTAGAGATCAGTAAAACAGAATGAATTGAGAGCATCAAGGCTAACGTAAGTCAACTGTGCATCTGGTGGCTAATAGTTGTGATGTTTTTGTTTCAGAGACTTACTGAAACATTAAAAAAGCTATTTTGGCTTGAACCATTAGTGGGAGCTTCTTTGCCACCTCTATTTATCTTTCTCTCCTTCTTGCCTCACCCTTTTTCGCCTATTCTGGCTGCCTATAATGAGCAACTGCCTGTTAAAGGGTTTTAATGTCAAGGACATCAGAGTGATAACCCAGGGGACCTGGGAGACAAGGCAGACAAACAGGAACCGCAGGCAGAGAGCAGCGACTGTGTGCTGGAGGAGTGTTCAGGCTGAGTGTACGTGGGCTATTTCTAAACCGTTCTGTAAAGTCTCTGCGAACGGCACCCTCGTTGTCATAGACTTACCCATCTGCAGAGGAGTTCAGGCCCTCTTAAAAAAAAACAACGAGTCTGAGGTGGCGAAGGGGCTGAGCCGTGCCAGCAGCATCGCCGGGCCCTCCCTCCCGCAGCTCTTCCCAGTTCAGCTGTGGTAAAGGGCAAAGTCAGGCAGACAGATCCCTTGTGGTTAAATGGGGCTTGTGCTGGACACCTGACCGAGTGCTTGCCACTGACTGAAACAGCGAGTCCTAATGATCAACACCACCCCTTCCCTTCACATTGGAAACCAGTATAAAACTCGGTCTCACTGGAGAAGAAGTACACGAGGTTGCGAATGAGATGCTGAAGCATACAGCAGCACAGAGTGCAAGTAGAGCGTGATCCTCTCTGAACTGGCTTCTTGCTGCTTGGCTGAGATGCCTGAGAGTGACTGGAGACTGCATCTTGCAGAATGAGGGAGGAAAAGAATTAAGCAACTGTTTTCCTCCTGCCTTGTGCTCCTGACTGTGGATTTGCTGCCCTTCAAAATGTTATGACTAATGCATAAAGCGTTGCTCCTCTCCAGACACTCAACTTTTCACTAGCTTAAGACTTAAAAAAAAAAAGCCATGAATCTGTCTTCGGCTGTGGGTCTCCAGACGTGTAACCTTTACTGTATATGCCATGCTGGCGTTCGTTGTCTAGCCTGCGCCGTGTTGATCGGCCTCGCTTACTTGCTGTGTGCATTGCAGTCCCTTAGATCCCTCTGTATTTACTCTTTGCCACCCTCCCCCATAACCACAAAACTAAATGGGAACAGGGTCTCCTGGAGAAACAGCCCAAAAGGGCTTACATTTGGCAATATTTTGTGCTGAATTTCTCTCCTTGGACCTTTATATATCATTGGTGTATCTTTGAAGACACCTCTGGGGTTTTGAAACTAATTTTCCATCATCATTAGCGAGAAACTTATCCTCGTGCTTCCTTTCATTAATGTCTAATACAGGAATGAGAAGAAGTGCTGTATATGCACACTCTTTTTAACTTGATGATGCCATATGCGAATAATTAAGGCACAGAAGCAACGGTTAAAAATTCTGCAAAACTTCCTCATTAAACTAAGCAATTATCTGCAAGAAGAGAGACATCTGAACCCTCTCCCTCCACACCCCTGATAAAATCTCCACATCTTGCAGATGTTTCATTTTTGCCCAAGAGGAGAAAAAAATCACATTTACTTACCATCAAGGGTGAGGACAACATGGTGGGTGCATAGATGGTGACATTTCCTTTGTATCTGTCAGTGAGGTGGCTGTGACTTTGCATGTGATCTGTTCGGATACTGTATGCAAGGTCACAGCTCTATGCAAAATCAGTGGGAACATTAACTGAGTTCCAGCTATGTCATGTGCTACTGTGCAAAAAAATGATTCATGAAACTCCAGGGCCATGATTTGCTGTCTGGTGGCGGCACAGCTGAAGCAGCTCATACTTCAGCCATCTCGTCCTGCCTGCTGCATTACACTGGCGTAACGTCTTGAGCTGGGCAGTGAACTGAGGGAGTGGATTCAGCTGAGAAACAGTCCATCAAGAGAGAATGGCACCAAAGGAAAGTCATATTTGTGGAGATAAGTACATTTCCAAAACACTAAATCAGATTAAGCCCCTCCATCTGTGTTCTGTTCTTGCAGTACAGTTTATCTATTTAGTCACCGGCACCGTCCCCATCACTGTAATAGCTGAGATTTTCACAGCCTATAGTTGTGACAGCAACGTTGTTGCTCCCGTTTTACAAATGAGAAGCTGAGGCAGAGAAACCTGAAGAACTTGGCTAGAGAAGTGGGCAATCTGTGGACAAGAAGAGGCTGTTCGGCCTTTCCACAGCTCAGGTTAATATTCCAGCTACTGAATCCTCCTCCTTTTCCTTAGTTACTGGAGAATAATGAAAAAGGTAAAATGTTTATTCTTTATGTAAGAGGAAATTGAATATGCAAATCTGAAAACAGGAATAGATTATTTTAAACTTACAACCAGAAGGTGTGTGAATCTGCCAGGAACTTCAGTTAAGCAACTGTTTTGCACTAGCTAGGATGTAGGTTAGTGGTTTCAGCAAATACACCGATATTAACTGAACCTCCTTTTGTTCTCGCTGACAACATAAAAGCAATGAGAGAAAAGAAAAAAAATCGCTGGGGAGTAGTGCGGCGTCTTTGCAAGGCTTCCAGTGCCATGTACACAGGGTTACATTCACGAGCTTTTCTGGTGCTAATGAAGGGGTGTCAGACTGGCAACACCAAAACCCGATGGCTTTGCTGAAAGGGGGCAATCTGAGAGGGAGTAGCTCACGTTCCCTGTTCCAGACCCCAGCAAACGGCCACGGAGGGAAGGCCACGTGCATTCAGTCTGTCCTTCTCCTTCTCCTTCCGCGGCGGTACAGCCGGCTGCGCGGGCAGCTGGTGACCAGGACGGGAGCAAGCCAGCGGGTTCTTAGGTGCTGCCACAGCTGGGGCACAGCGACGCAGTCTGCTGGTAGGGAAGGCAAGCTGAGCTGGGTAAGTGCAATATACATGGCACTGCATTACTATTACATATTATGTGCAGTATATGGCACATCATAATTATATACTGTGTGCAGTATATAGCAAGGATATCACTGCCGTCCCTCTGGAGTGTCCCTGCAGGTCTAAGTGTGCAGAGAGAGGGTCTCTGGCCGGTGAGGACTGGGAGATGAAGGGAGCTACCAGCTTGCGAGCTCCTCTTTTCCTCACTCCCTCCAACAGTTGGTAACAGATTACTAAAGCATCATATTAATTTATTGCAACAGTCAATCTTGTGGTTAGTGAGATGTGAATTCATGAGGCATCTCCCAGAAAGTAAGAGGTGCCTTAACCCAGCTTGTCCCACACTCACCTCGCATCATATTACGTTATTAGTAAAGTTATTCTTATTTTTCCTTATTGTAATAGCAAAGCCAAAATTTCACTTCTCGTAACAAGAAGTTCTGTAACAGAACAAGCAGTGCCCAAGCTGCCCAGTCAGGTCTGTGAGGAGCTCGGCAGCGTTGCTAGCTGGGTTCCTGGTCGGTGTTTTCGGAGGAGCAAGGCGAGCTCTGCAAGGTGAGCACCACTCGGCAGGTTCTGGAGCGGGCCGGCGGGCAGATGGAACGCGGGTTTAACAGGCAGCAGCAGCAATCAGAAAATCACCGCTGGCAAAGGAACTTGCCAAGGTGGCTGTTGCTGCAGCCTTGTTTGGCAAATAAGTTTTCTGTAAACCCTGCCGTCATTAAAATTCTCCATGGTGATAACAGCACTTTTCCATGGAACATTTTGTTGAAGCTTGCAAATGAAATTATCTGCTATGACTGCTCTTTTGAGCAGTGTAAATCTTCAACAACAGTCCTAAATAAACCTGTGATATACAGTGCATGGAACACCTATTTTTATAAATACCTCTGCAGAGGAACGCTAGAGGTAGGAAGAATAAATTACAAGCAAGAAAATGGCATTTTAAAATGTGCTCTAACCCTGTTTGCTCCTACTCTGTCTCCGCACTGTTCTACATTAACTTAGCTCCAGCCTCTGGAAAGGCAGAGGTCACAGCTTTTATTTACATAACGCAAAGTTTCTAAACAACTAGCATTAAAGAAGGGAAGCTCTGCAGGAAGAAAAATTACAAACAAGAAATAATAGTTTAGCCTCTGTGGCCAGAAAGATATCAGCATTGGGAATAATACGCCATTTTAACAGAGACACATAAACACTATCACCTGAATACAGCACAGACACCAGCCTCCCTGGTGAGAGAAATGAGAAACCCGATCTCCTTTCAGTTGCGGGACACCAAATTACTCCCTGTCGCCTTCTGAGAGCTCGGTGCTCGGCACCGCACCACGCACGGGACGACCGCATTGCTGCCGTCGGCTGCGCCGGCTCCTCAGAGATCTGAACCGCCTCCCCCCAGTCTGGGTGTAATCCCAGGCACAGAGCGCTTCCTAATCTAATCCTAAACTGCTATTGTGTGTAGATGTCCAAAGCCGAGTGCAGTGCCCGGGAAGCGAAGGGAGTGTTCAGCAGCGGCTCTTTGAGCACCCACGTTACCGCCCTGCCTCGCGTTGACGCCTGGGCCGCTGAGCAAGGAGCAGAAAGCTTTGCCACATCCCGCTGCTGTACCTCGGGGGTGCCTGGCTCCTCTGGCAGCATGGACAGGAGCGGGGAGCTAGCGTTTCTTTCCCATTTCACCCCAGCCCTTCTCGTTTGAACGCTGCGCGTTTTGGTGAGTGTCAGGGTGAAAGAATCTGGTCAGGCAAAGGGACCTGTGAAGTTCGTGTGGGATAGTCATGGGCCAGGTGCCTTCTGATAGAGCAGGTAACAAACATGACAGCTCTGATCACAGAATCACAGAATTGTAGGGGTTGGAAGGGAACTCTGTGGGTCATCTAGTCCAACCCCCCTGCCAAAGCAGGGTCGCCTACAGCACAGGACCTTGTCCAGGCGGGTCTTGAATATCTCCAGAGAAGGAGACTCCACAACCTCCCTGGGCAGCCTGAAGAAGCAGTTACGTTGTACTGTCCAAAGGAGATTTGCCACTGTAACCGGTCGAGAGGTTATGATGCTGCTGTGCCGAGTTAGCCAGTCAAACTCGTTATGCGATGCTACCTTTAATTAATCCCGAGCAGGAATGACAGAGCCAGTCGTGTGCTGCGGAGCTTGTATCGGTTTCTGCCTGTCTGGAAGATGACTCCCGTCACCCTCGCAGTGTAACTGCTGCGCAGCTGCTACGGCTGCTCGATGTGCTGCTGCCCGGGGAAAACACACAGCTTTTTAGGCACTGGCCATGCTGAAAGATGGCTGGGAAGAAATACAGAATTCATTTTGAGGATCACCTTCTACTCACAGCAAATGAGAAGTACATACGGATGTTTTCATTTCTCACACTGTGCTCGTGTCCCATGTGGCCCAGGCTTTGTAACTAGTGCCAGCTCAACAGTTGGTTGGTGTTCATTACACCAGAACTAGAGTAAGGAACTTCTGAAGACCTTAAGGAAAGCGTAGGGGCCTTCTCATGCTTGGGAGAAACTCTGGAAAGATCTCAAGCGCAAAAAGAAAATGGGATAAGAATTTTTGACTTTCAATGAGCCATATCTGCACGTACACATTTCTTGTGCTGCCATATTTTAGAAGGACTTTTGAAACGGTGAGGCGTGACCAACCCCCACCGTTTCCCAGAGGTGTAGTGGAGCTCTGCTCCTCTTTTGTAATTCAGGGCTATGCTAACGATACTTGCATTATATGCTCAGTTAAATTACCCTTCCGAGAGGCAGTGCTCCAGCCTGCTCCTGTGAGTGCTGGGAAAATGCTGCCTGCGAGAGCTCAGGTGAGGCAGATTCAGGTCCACTCCCTCCTCTCAAGCCCCAGCTGGCAGGTATCACTCCTACCAAGAGCACTAAAGTCCTTCCGAGGAGCAAGGGTGGCCCTGCTAAGGGGAGCATGGGAAGCCTGAGGTGGGGGCTGCTGGCTGGAGGATGTCGGATGCAGGAGTGTTGTGGAGAAGAGCAGCTGAAGACCATGCTAACAGCAAATGGGTGCAAGTAGAAGCCTGCGATTGCAGAAGGGAAACTGAGCCCCAGGTGGGGGAATAACGCCTGGACAGTAAAGCTAGGGAGGGAAGAAACAGGGAGACAAGCGGGACTCCTGAAATAGAAGAGACTCCAGTGGTACAAAGACAGTGGAAGCTGTGGATTTGGTATCCTGACCGTGTCCCACTCAGGTAAATTGCATCCTACCTCTTCTTTTTTTTCCTCTGTATCGTGTGTAGTGAGTGCTAGGGCAGTCTCTGCTCCCTGCCTGCGCAGCTCCCAAGCGCTCGGCGTTGCCAGGCTGTTGCTGTACAGTGCCTCAGAGGTGGGGCTTTCCTGGGACGGGCGATGTGATCCCTGCTAGCAGGCACGCTGCCTGCCTTGGTTGGGAAAACATCTGGGAATCTTTTGGGTTGAAAGGTGCAACACTGATGTATTATTCTCTGCTACAAGGATACACCCAAGAATCAATAGCATAGCCTCAACACGTTGCCTCTCACATGAGAGGCTCTTGGATCCTACCCAGTGTTTGTAAAGCATGTGTAAATTAATGAATGTATTCATTATTAATAATGGCACAGACATATGAAAACCTTTTAAATAAATACTTGAAAGAGTACTAAGCCTACTACCAGAATGAAGTCTAAGGGTTATCAGCAGCAAAATGCAGAAGAAAATTGTGGCTGAAAGGAACAGATGTTTAAAATGAATGCTTTCAGTGCGCTGAACTAAAATATAATTCAAACACATACAGAAGACATATAGACTGGTTTTCAGTAGCACAACCCCCTGAAATATCTATACAAGTAACCTTGTTTTGGATCAGCAAGGCTTATTCTATTTATTAAATCAATAAGTGTAAAGCCCGTAGAGCATTTTAGTTACCAGGCTTTTCCAAATGAATATCCCAAGCATTCCTAATCACAAACGTCTGGTTTCCGTTATTTTGACCTCCCTCTTCTTTGGCTGGATCAATACTGTCTGATGTAATAATTTATCAACATATACTGGGAAAATTATTGATTCTACTCGTACACATTAGCCGGGAGAAAAATATGTCAGGCTCTCCCTTTAGTCTGAATGCCTTTCTAGGTTTAAATGAAGCTGCATTCAGTATTTGTATGAAGGATATCAGCACTGTATGTAAAACAAATCACTGCAGCTGAAATGGATGTTTTACTTGCCCCAGTTCCCCTGATACTTTTACGGCACCCATCACTGCAATATCTGGTTTTCATACTCTAATTGCTTTGTGAACTGGCCCGCTCCTCCCCTGCCCCCCAGCCCCGTGCCCTCGCGCTCTGCGCTGCCCGGCAGTGTGCCGCGGCGCGCCCGGCCGCCGGGGGAGGCTGAGCCGGAGGCCGGCGGGAGAGGCAGTTGAGCCGAGAGATGTACGATAGAGGTGGAGAGCTTTCACATAAATCCTGCGTGTTCACAGAAGGATCAAAAGCTTACGCGTGTAGATGGGTACGGGCTAGGATTAATATTTGGCCACAACAGATTTTTAGGCGTGGGGTTTGTTGGTGAAAGTAGTGTTCGAAAGCAGGCAATGAAGAAAAGCTGTATCTTACAATATGCTATGTTATCTGACAGTACTGTGCCTGGGAACTATCAATCGCAGTTCATCTACAAAAATCAAACACGTGGAAACCCGGCTAATTCTATTTCTTAACAGCTCCGTAACGATACACCTTGGGGGGAGGAAAAGCAAAACACTAAGACAAAGTGCTGAGTCATTAAGTGGAATGAACCACTGGAGCCATCTCCTCCTCCAGCAGCTCCAGTCTGTCAGCACATTACTTACCTATCGCATATGTTCTAATACCCAACTGTAGTTTCTTTTTCATATCCTTTTGTTTCAGATGAAGTGACTTTAAAATTGCAAATGTTTCTCCCTTTAGATGCAAGAGCATAAATCACAAGTAATACCGAGCTCTCTGCCTCATATTGATTCTTTTGTGAACTAAGCCAGATGGGTTCAGATATGAGCATGATCTAATATTCCCCTTAGCTTGATTTATAGATTTCTTTGTGCATTACCTGACCATAAATGAGTCTTGCATTATTTCTTGTGTGCCTGTCAAATTAAAGAAAAATATTCTCGTTGACCTTTAAACCCGGGAGAAAAAAAAATGAGTCAGAGACATTTTACTGCATGTATTACAGTGATCTTAGTGCTTACATGCCAATTAAGAGTGTGTGATTATGAAAGAGGTCTAGTAATTTGTGTTGTGTGTAATGATTTCATTTTCCTGTAAAGCACGCAGTAGATATACAGACAGTAACATAAGCTACATTGCAAATAACCCTGGAAGAGAGAAAAAGAGGAGAACAATTTGGCACAATTCATTCCTTAATTTACAAAAACGAGTACTGATTGCAAGAACTGAAATGTTTTTCTGGAAGAAAATGTTCTTTAAAATGCAGGTGCAGCAAGCAGAAGTGCAGAAGTGCCTGCCACATAAGGTGTTAATGCCATCAGCAGGAATGAGCATCATGAGGCGTTTGCTGACCCCAGAGACCTCTCCTGTGAGCAAAATGAGTTTAATACATATGAAAAGTAATGCACAATGTATCATGAACGTATAGTTAGGGCACAACCCTGGGCTCAGGCCTTGCAGCCAGCCTTTGGTGGGAGGCACTGGGTTTTGTCTGGGCAAAGAGCTGGTGCTGAAACCCAAGGGACTGACCTCCATGATCCAGCACCTCCGCCTGCAGTTCTCGAGAGCGTTCCTATAGCCTAATTGAGCCTGCTCTGTCCTCTGTATTTATTTGTAGTTCATGCTCAGAGCTATCAAATCTAAGCATCAAAAAAGAAAATATTTCTATCTTTTCCATTCTTCAGCTTTTTGACCAGGTGAAATATGGTAAACATGCTCTGAAACTGCTCAGCAGACCAAATCCCTCTCGTCTGTCTATTCAGGCTCTATCTCTAGTCTATATCTGTATTGGGAGATGACATTTTCAGTAAGAACAAGATTTTAGATTCTGTCTTCTAAGAAAGCACTCTTTTAAGGAGTCTTTCGATGCTATGTGGGCATGCCACAAAATGTGGCTGCTAGCCCTGGCCCAGGCGCCTCTAAGAACATGCAGATCTGTCTGTGTGCTCGGCTGTCTTTTCCAGACACCCTCCCATGTGTCTGTATCACCAGAAAAATTCCTTTTTAGATTTTTTTGCCAGCTCAGGTATGTTTAGACTGGCCAACCCGTTCCTACAATTGAAAACTGGGGTTCAGGAATATTAATGTTCCTTTCCAGTCTCTTGTTAAGGTCACTGAACTATTGAGCACCCTGCTTCCTAGCCCGCAGTCTTCGTTATTTTGTTCCTAAATGGCTCTGCTGTGGGAAGAAAGCTTTTCTGAACGCTTCCAATTGGCCAAAGGCTGAAGCGCAGCCAGTGTCTTGCATCTGCCCAGGGATGCAGCTAAACAGTGTCTCTGTTGGGGGGGGGCCAGTATATTCATGAGAGGGGGTCATAAGTATAGATTCTCTTTGGTTTGGATGCTTTATTTTAATTCCAGTGGCTGATCACATTTGTTTATTTTTATTACAGTAAGCTTCCAGTCCCTGAGAAAGGGATCTGCGGTGCTAAAGACACTTTTATTATATATGAGACATCAAGGGATAGTCTTTGCCCTGAGGAGCTCACAATAAAAATAAGCAGACAGAGAGATAAAAGTCATGATTCAGCATCAGATGTAATTTGCTGTATGAAGCTGATCCAATTGTATTTGAAGGATTTATTTTACAGATGAAGAAACTTAGGCACAATGAAATGAAATGACTTGCAGAAAATACCACAGAAGTCTATGGAAAAGCAGGAACTAAAACTCCGACTGCCCCGCAGCTCCCAGGACAGCCCTTCCCGTTGAAGCGTGCGTTATGTGAACACAGCTACACAGGCTGTACATCCCAATCTGTAGAAATTATACAGGCCTACACAGCAGGTCTTTCTTTATCCCTGTGCTGTGCATAAGCCTGGCACTATCTCCTTTCTTCTGTGAGCAGGTCTTACTCAGAGATAGCCTCTTGACTTTTAGCATAAATGGTGCTTTGAAGAGATATGTTTACTGCATAAAGATGTAGAAAATACACCTAAATTCCCTTTTCTGGTCAGTTTATTTATATGAAAAGTATTGTGGCAATAAATCAAAATGCAGTGATTGCCATTCTCCTTTCCATAGTGATTTATAATTGTGGATTTACATCTGGCTAAAAGACACTGTTCAGACCGTCTAGCTTGCATGGTAATAACAGCAAGCTCTCCTCTATTTCCTTTCACTGTGGGAATGGAGACTGAGAGCCCCTTCACTTTAAACTATTCGATAAACACATAAAATGAGAGTTAAAACCTTCTGCAAAATACAAAAATAATAAAGCACCATCAGTGAAACCCTAAATCATAATGACAGTGTTATCCAGTGTCAGCTAAAGACACTCGCTGACTACTGGGGAGTTTTAAGTGAAGCATTTCCCTATGTGGTAAACAAAAAAAAAGAAAATGAAAGAAAAAGAGGAAAGGGGCAGGGAAATAATATTCAAGAATTTCGTAATAGAATTGAGGGGCTAACAGCAGAAGAAAACCATTCACCCTCTGGTACTATAAAGTTTTGCTTCACAGAAAAAAAAAAAAAGATGCTGTAGGATCGAGATGTCTTGTTCCCTGTAACAGCATTTCTCAGTCTGGGCAGTATGAACATCCACGAGTCACCTTCACATTTATAAACTACAAACATAATTCTCTTCGGTTCCCTTTGTTAAACCCCCTCGGAATGGGGTTTTTCTTCAGTTGCCTAGAAAAGCCAATATACCAGGCTGAGGACTGGTGGCTGGCTGTTGGTAAGAGCTGGATGACGGTATTCTTGTTTGAAAAGTAAACCAACAGACTGACCTGTAAGACCTCTACCCCACAATGAACAGGATCTTTGTAACAGCCTGTTCGGTGGAGGAGTTTTCAGCTGGCATCAGAGTTCGCCTCTCCTCCTGGCCTGGGCCTGGCAGCAGGCAGCCTGCGAATGGGCTCCAGCGTCCATCCTCAGGCTGCAGGGAGGGGAAAAGCCCTGAGCAATCTGTGCCCTGCTTCAGCATTTCTAGAGCTGTGTGGACAGTACACGAGTCCAGAGAATTCATTCCTGACTGAAATATGTCTCAGAAAGACTGAAGATAAGGAAAGAAAGCTGGCATTTGCCTCTGAAGTTCATACAGATACTCAACACTTGAGCCATCCAAACCAAGCTTCTTTGCAATCATGATGGCCTTTAGGGGGGATATGCTCTGCTCTGCAGATCATCCCAGCGCGGAACAGAAGCACTGCTGGTCTGCTGGACACACACTGCCCCTTGTAAGGCACTGAGGAGATGAACTAAGCTGAGCTTTTTGGTAGTATCCATCACTACAGTACAAGCGCTAAATCCTTCTCCTCGTCCAGCAGTTTATTCCGTAATAGAAACATAGACAGTAGTGACAGAGAAAATCACTTGGGTCATCTGGTTTATCCTTTGCCGGGAGAAAGATTGTTTCTTGCATTTGTTGTCTTTGCAGACAATACCTCACCCAAAATTACCACCTGACCTAAAGTCTGACAGAGAAATGGAATATTACTAAGATAAACCATGCTCGGGTGCCTGGTTTATTGTTTGTGTGGTGGCAGAGAACGAGGGACTTACAGGATGAAAAGGCAGAAGGAACTATAAACTGTCCTCCTGGGCAGGGAGACCAGCTCAGGGGAGACGCCGAGGGAAGGGACGAGAGAAAGCAGAGGATGTGTCTGTGAACACTGCTGTCCTAACGGGGTGGTAATTGGTGAAGATTGTTGGGAATGGCTGGAAAAGGAATAAATGCAGTAGTGGTCTCTGGGAGGATCCTCAGGGACTGTCCTCCCCTAATCCAGGGGGTTCTCTGGGAAAGGACTGGGAGCCCATTTTTTCCCTGTCTCTTTTCATTGTAGGACTCGGTGAAGGAGCCACACTACGGTGCTGATCTCCTTCCTCCCTGAAGCTGTAAAGAGATTTACGCCCCACAAGGCTCTGTACGACAGCCAGAAGCTGCAGATGCTCCTTAGCACCAGACCCTCCAAGACATCATTTTGTAATGTCAGCAGTGGTTTTTCAGGGCTTCATGCATGCTCTTATACCCCAGGTTACGATTTAATCTCCAGCAGATGTTACAGAATCACAGAATGTTAGGGGTTGGAAGGGAACCTCTGTGGGTCATCTAGTCCAACCCCACTGCTGAAGCAGGGTCCTAACATTCAAGGAGAGTCTAGGACAAGACCTAGGGCAGTGAGAAGGAAAGGCAAAGCTTTGCCATGCTTTGACTGATCCAAGGTCCTGGCTGCGGAGGACTTGTAAAACGCCCTGTTCCTGCCACTGGGAATTGCTGCGGACTGTTCTCCCGTCCTCCTCGGTCTCCTTCCAAGGAGACCTTCATGGCCAGGCAGCCTCCTGTTCTCCACGTTGCGCATCCCCAGGGCACGGACGGCAGGTCTCCGTGCGGCTCTCTGGACCCTCCTCGCTCCTGCGTTCAGGTCTCAGCTCTTGCTCTCAAATTCACGCCCTCCCCTTGCACGCGTTTCCCCCCTTTGCCGCTGCACCAGAGCCTCCAGACAGCCCAACTCCCTCCTGCCCGGCCTTACTTGGTGCGTTTTGCCGTCGGTGTGATGTCAGGGAGGGGGTGTGGGACTGACTGCCCGGTGACCGGAGTCGGGTGAAGCAGACCCACGGGGCCGGTGTCGCGCGGGGGCCGGCGCGCTCCTGGGGATCCAGCGCTCAGCCGGCCCCGACACCCGCTGAAGGGTGGTGAACACCTTCGTGTCCTGCTGCGCCGGGCAGCCCTCTGACAGCAAACTGAGGAAACGGCGAGGTTTTGGCCCAAACAGGGTGGAGATGGAGGGAAGAGGTTCTTGTTCTTGGGGACAGACAGGAAACGCTGCTCTCCAAATCAGTTTCTTGTTCTCAGGTCTCCTCACAGGATTTAACGTTTCCTTTCTAAATGCTGTCAGCGCACAGGGACCAAAGATGTGGGGTTTGGGCACACTGTTGTGTTTAAAACAGCCACGGAAAATGAGGATCCAAATCATACCCGAGCTCTCGTGTGATTACACGGCAGGCTTGCCTCGCCGGAGATCCTCTGCGCCATGCTCAGCCCTTGACAGAATGCTCACAAGCAACGTGAGTGATGAGCTCCTACTTAGGAACTGACAAATTTGTGTGGATCAATGATTATTAAAAAGAAAGTGTCATTAAAGAGGACAGTTTGGTGCACTGTCGTCCAGGAGCTGTCAATGTCTCTGCTGGGAAAATTCAAGTCATCTTACAATGCATATTTCAAACATTTTGAATTTAATAATTAACTAAAAGGCAGAAGCAGCAGCCTGTTTCCAGAGTGCATTTTGGTGTCCGTTAAAAACACTGATTCTCTGAAAGGCAGGAGATTATAACTTCTTGTAATTCTTGCTAAAGCTTGCTGGGATCTTTCATTTAGGAAATGTTTGTAAACTGAACTGTATGGGTTTTTTTTAAATTGAGGGTAGCAGCTGACTAAGCATCTTACAAATTACTCTAAACTTAAAAAAACACCCAAATGTTTTATTTTGATATTTGTTAGCGCAAAAAAAAAAAATCTTTGTATTGGAAATTATTTTTAATTTTGAAGATTGCTGTTTCAGTGATAAAAATGAAACTTGTCTTTCGGACATACCCAAAGCAATTCTTCCCACCACTAATTTTGGTTCAGCCACTGAACAGAAAAATTAATTATTCAGAGTTCAATTCTTCTAGCAGGAATGAGCCCTGCGGATGTTAGTAATCCACTTCGTACCCTGTCATGGCTTTGCTGAAACAGAGCGGGGTGAAGTGCTCGTGAAATCAGCAGTACTGCTCAAAATAAATATTTGTACAGCATGAAGACAGGGGATTGCTTAGAAAGTTTGTCATGTCCTGTGTGACAGCAGTCCTCATACACATCGCTACTATTACTTGTTGGAGGGTTTTTTTCAACAAGCCAATGTAGAACTAAGAATTAGTTAAATACAGTATTATTATTGCAGGTATTTTTTTTTTGCATGATCTTTCAGAGCTGAGACCGTAATTGCAAATCCAGTACAAGCCCTGGACAAAGAGAGTCGGTAGTTTCAAACAATGAAGAACTACATAACACCAAAGGCTTGGTACAGAGTGATGGGGAAGGCGAAGGAAGGAGCTGGCGAGTCCTGGTTAGTTTGATAGATTATTGTGTCTTACAAGGGACATCGTTAGTGTTGGGTTCTGCACAGGCGTCGGAGCGAGCGGGAGCTGTGCAGAAATCACACCCTGGGCACATCCACAGAGCCACACGTGCTACCGCGCAGAAAGGCTTTTTCTATCTTCCAGAACTTTGACTTTGCTAGAAATCTTAATATGGCCTAATTTTACAAGTTTAGGTTCAACCTTCTCCCTTCATCTCTGCCTCCCTGTTGCTCTGCGGGAGCTGGAATTGTTTTCCCCTGTGAAGGTCTCGCTCCCAGGCGTGGTCTCCTGTTCCATGATACATTCAGGGGAGGTTTAGATTAGACATTAGGAAAAATTTCTTTATGGAAAGAGTGGTCAGGCATTGGAACAGGCTGCCCAGGGAGGTGATTGAGTCACCATCCCTGGAGGGGTTCAAAAAACGTGTAGATATGGCACTTGGGGACATAGTTTAGCAGGCGTGGTTGTGTTGGGTAGATGGTTGGACTTGATGATCTTAGACGTCTTTTCTAACCTATGATTTTATGATATGATACAACCTTTTCCTGAGGCTTTTTGCTTTTTACATTTGTCCTTTGTAGATTTGTTACAAACTCCAGAAGCAGCAGCAGCAAGCTGAAAAGAGGCAGGGGCTTGCTGGAACCGCCTGGGGCAGGCTGGGTTGGGACCTGCGGCTCCCGTGAGGCGTGGAGCTGAGAAGTGACTGGAGAATCACTGCAGCCCAATCCTAGTGCCCGGTTTAGACAAAAAACAGCTAGATGGAGCATTTCTGCTTTCCCAAAATGGAATCCCCTTCCCAAGAATTTTGTATTTCATCACGAGTTTTAAAACTAAGACTTTTAATCTTAAATGAAACCAAAATTAGAATTTTCCATAGGACAGAAATTCGTATTTCAGCAATAAGGCAGAGGACACCATGCTAAATAGAGAAACTGGATGGCTGGGGGCAGGTAGCTTACTTTACTTTCCAAAATGTCAGCCAAAGAGCCCCTTACGCGGGGCACGAGCAGGATCCCGAGCACAGTCCTTCCTCCCACGCGAGCAGCTGCCCTGTGCAGAAGGCTGCACCTCTCCCAGGCAAGGTTTTGCAGCAAACAAAGATTGACCTTAGGAGTCTTTACCATCAGTTGCTTTCTCTAGCCTTATTGTCTTCTGCTTATAGCTTGGCAGCAAAATGGAGACTTATTTGGTATATTTTCATTTGCAAAATTAGATTTGGAGAGGAGAGAGATATTTCATAAACCAAACCAATATAAACAAAAATAGCCCCGCTGGGTAAGAAAATACAGATAACAGGGAGAAGTGGATGTAAATCCATATAAATAATGGCCGTGTAAACCATGGTGCTGTGTATTTCTAGTAACCAACCTTCAAAAGAAGAAGATGAAAACAAAGGAGGGCAATGATACGTGGATTAGAGAACATAACATGTGAAGAGGCTGAGAAAGCTGAAGCCATGGAGTCCAGTGAAAGAGATGGCTCAGGGGGGAACATGATCACAGTCTATAAATACCTTCAAGGTAACAATAGAAATGAAGGGAGGGAATTATTCACAGTCTCAGAAAATTGTAGGCCAAGGAGCAATGGCCTGAAGCTAAGAAAGAAAAAGTTTAGGTGAGATATTAGGTGGGAAAAAGACGCCCTGACAAAGGAAAAGCGACAGGGCAGTTTAACAGCCGAACGGGGAGAGCACCCAGTGTAGCCTAACTGCCAGGTTTATGCAACCAGTGAGATGGCATATCACTGGCAAAAAGAGGGAGAGGCTTTAATCAGACACGCCAGAGCCAGGTCGGATTGCAGGAGCACTGCTGGTCTGGCGGGCTGTGCTCCCGGTGATGCCACGTAGTGCTGCACGGGACTGCAAGGCAGCACTGCTCCTTTGAACTCCCCCAGCTGCTGCCTCCGGGGCTCTCTCTTAGGTATCTCCTTCATCCCTCGTGCAACCCCCCCTTCCCATCCAAACGTGGATGTATTCTGTGTCATCCCCTCTCACCGAGCCTGGCTTTCCGTCCCGCTGGCAGCGGCGCCAGGAGACCCGCTGGCAGCAGGAGCGGTTGTTAGTAGGGCAAGTCCAGCCAAGGGGGCTGCTGGTATGGTGGATTACAGAAGGAAATCTCAAAGTCACTTAGGGATGAGGGGCTGGAGGTTTGCACGAATAATACCAATAACGATATAGAAAATGCTCTGCAACACTGAAAAATTGGAAGAAACTGCTGCCTCTGCCCAGAGCACCTCAAAAGCCAGCTCTGGTTGGTCTCCACTGAGAGAGTGAGATTTCCAGGACTGAGCAGGGCTTTCTGAAGAGAAGGCTTCTCCCGGAGGGCCCGTGTGAGTAGGACCCTGTGAGCTCTCCCAGTGGGTCCCCACGGCGCAAGCTCTCCCTGCTGCTTCTCTTTGCCCTGGCAAGCGAAGGGAATCACTGGGGTCGGCCAGGTCGGAGACAGGCTGATGCTAACTCCGTAACACGCAAGAGGAAGGTGTTTCTAACGCACGCCCAGTGCCCGTCAGAAGGTGTGCTGATAGCAGACAACAGCGAGTCCGCGGTCCCAAAGATGCGGCAGAGGTGGGGTTCGGCTGCTCGGAGGGGCACGGGAGGAAGCAGGAAGGCTGTGGCTACCCACGGGCACGGTGCTCCTGCGGCAGAGCGACGCGCGCCCTTCGCAGAGCTCACCGTTGGCTGGCATCTAGTCAGACTCCTGGGTACACAGCAACCAGTATCCAGGGTGGTTTACAGCACAATTACAGAGCTACTGCCAAAATAAATAATCGGTGTACAGCACAGCAACCTCTCATACAAAAACCTTCCATAAATACTGCCCGTTGCCCTTTCCCTTTGGGGAACCACGGTGAAGGTATCTGCACGCCCCGCACTGCTACGGTCTGAGCTTTGGCCTTTCCCCAAAGCTCACTCGTGGGCATTGTCCCCACCTTGCCGGAGCAGAGGTGTCTTTTTGCGTGACAGCCCTCTCGCGCAGGGACGGACCCACAAGCATCACCAGCCCGGCAGCTGCCACCAGCGCGTGTGGGACTGGGGCAGATCCAAGGACCACAGCCCGTTGCGCAAAACCCACGGGAGACACGAAATGTGAGCCTGCTGCGCACGTAGTGCTAGTCCAGAAGCAGCTCTGGGGTAGCGACATTGTATCTGAGACAACTTGTGCCCATTTAATAGTTTAATTTTAGTTGTGTTATTAGAGAAACGGAGAAGCCTCGTGAATCCATGCTGGCCTTCTCCAGTTGAGGGTCACCACTCTCTAGACTGACCCAGAGAGCTGATGAATGTTTTGCCAGTGGTATCTTAGTGACAAGCATCTCGCAGAGGGCGTTTCTTGGGTTTGTTGGTTTTGTGTTTACAAGGAACGACTTAACGCAGTGATTCTCTGTTGTCTTCACAACAGGTAACAGAAGCAGCATTTCAAAATAGATGACCTCTGCAGGTCCCTTCCAACCCAAAGCATTCTATCATTCATTCTATCAAAAGAGATCTATGTGAAGTCAGAGGTGCAACTGGCTTACAGGGAAGGCTCGTTTATGGTAAATGTCAATCACTAAATCTATCAGACACAATGCTCTGAAGACCAAAAACAATGACAAGTTTTGCTTTTCTTTGTTTTAAAGCTAAATCTGTATCATTTGCTGTGCTGAAAATCCCTGACAACTACTGATGAAACAACAAACCTAAAAGACTTTTAAAGTAATGATTTTGAAAGTCACCCTTTTTTGTTTTAAAAGTATTCCCTATCCTGAGGAATCCAGATCAGTACATACAAATAAGTATTTTCAAAAGATACGTCCTTGAGAAATCTGGAAAGAATAGAGGAACAAAAGAGCTGCATGGGTCTGCTGTATCTTCCCCAAAGTTGCTTCCATTCAATAACTTCATTAAAACAATCCGCAGTTACGTACACAAGCTCCAACGATCGTGTTTCTGAATAGCTATTTAACCAAGGGGAACTACAGTCATTCTAAAGACGTATCTCTGTTACAATCTATAATGAATGTAATCTTCAAGGGGCAATAACTTCTCTCAATTACACAATTTTTCTGTTAAAAATGGCACAAGTGACAATCTAGGCTGTCAGCTCCTCTGGCCATGGACACAGGCATTCCTCAGTGAAGCATCTGAGGCACCCCCAGTATACTATCAATAAGATCAGTAACGATGTTAAAACTTTTTCATTTTCATCGCATGTTAACATCATCTTTCAAGTTATTTCTCCAATATAAATACATAGGGCACAACAGCTGTTTGGAGATCTCCAATTAGAGTTGTTTTGTGGCCATCTCTACAGAAAATGCCTTTGGCTAGTATCATTTAAGCCTCTTCTGTAAATGCATTTCATGCTTTGAAGTTAGCTAATAATTTCTGCCGTTTAAGAACAATGTTCTGTGATTTGCTCCTATTAGTAGAAGCAAGGAAATGAGCTCCCCTGGGCCCCACACTCCCCGCCGGCCCGGACGCTGGGGTGCTGGCGACGTGCTGCCCGTGCCTGACCCCCCCGGGCGGGACGGCGGCGAGGACTCGGCACCGCGTTCTGCGCGGAGCGCAGGCAGCCGGGGAGCCTCGGCGTTCGGTCCCAAGGTCGCAACCAGAATCGGGAAGGAGAACGACGAATTACAAAGCACTGGAGTGCAGCCAAGCCCAGGGGAAGCTGCGTTCGGCACATCATTCTCCAAGCAGCAGGATGAAACCTTAACTCCCTTTTAGACGGAATTTGAATGGAATTTGTTATAAGAACGCTGATTGAAATATCACCAACCGCCTTTCCATGACAACTTAGAATGGGGTTGCGGTCGCAGGGGGATCCTCTTCCAACCGGCCCAAAATGGTGATGAGGACGATGATAGAGGCCTATCAAATATTTATGAAAGCCAGATGAGTTTCTGGTGACATGCTGATATTATAACAGAGACCTCAGATAAACTCCTGACATTAACCTAAGCTCAGATTTCCCCCAGCGTAAACCAAAGGTTGAACAACAAGCTGACTCCAGTATTTTGAAGTAAAAATGCTGCAACGGAGGTTAATAGCAATGTAGTTAAGTGGAGGTAAATGTGATGATTTATTACTTGTAGATACTCTTACAGGCTTGCCGTCGGTGCTGCAGACCTCCCGGGTGAGGTGCAGAATTAGAAGAACTTTACACGAGCTGCAGGCTCCTCGGGCAGCGGCTCCCCTGTGTTACGTGCATATGCAATATCCAACGCTGTGGGGATGTGCTGTGGGAGTCCTCCAGAAGCCGCAGCGTACACAAAACAATATGGGTAGTGCTATTCCAAACCATTAAAAAAATACAGTTTTTATAAGACAAGGAAGAATTAATTACTTTACGGATGCAGAAGTTACTGTAGATTTTAAATGCTGAAAAAAATTTTAAAAAAAAAATGATCCTTATCAATTTTCTGTATCATGCACATAGAACCTCTGCATCACGCTGTCGCACCATTAACTCCGAGACCTGCATTTAAAGGTGTGAGATAATATTATTGTCAGTCTCAGTGGGAAAAGGGGCAGTTTGAAAGCAAATCCCCTCCCCCTTGTCTGCAAAGGAAGAACACTGGCATTAAGTGCTGAGAGAGCTGCCAGCCTTCCAGCCTGGCACCAGGTTCGGTGATGGAAAGCAGTGAAGAGATGCTGGGGAGTTTGGGGAGGGCTGCGCGGAGGCAGGCGAGAGCTGGAATTTATTGGGCGGCAGCTTCCTCAGATGGATTGTACAGCCATAACTAATAAGCAGATGTGAACCATTTTGCTAGTAAGTTATACCCGATTCTTTAAAACCCTGTCGCAGGGCTTGGCGACCAGGGAAGGTACTATTAGCAAAGAACACTAACAATGCGGCGTGGCTGATCTGAATAGCTGTTGTGAAGAAAAGCCAGAAAAGTAATAAAGTAGCTTCTCTAGTTGAGGAGCTGTTTTTTCAGATGCGAGAGTATTAAAGTGTACTTTCAGGGAAAGCTGGAAAAAAGAATCTAAGTATTTGTAAAACATCATAGAGATGGCAGGGCATGAACCTTCCCTAGAACTGTCGGATGCGGAAATCTGTGTTGGATGGACCAAGTTCTGGAGCGAGAGATGCGAGGATGAAATAATACTTGGTCATGCTCTGTCTTACAGCCCAGTGCTGGGATCACCTCCAGACAAACAGGTTTCGGTCGCTGCAGATGGGGACAGGATTATCTCTGCTCTTACTTGAGAAAGCAGGCAAATACATTTCTGCCGCAAGAAAGGCAGGGCTGCGGGCTGCAAATACTCCTTTCTCTGAGCCGCTGGCGTCTGCGAAAATGAAGAAAATAACGGCTCTTCTGAACTGCAACACAAAGGAGGGATTCACGGCAGCCTCCCCTGTATGCGCCTGCAGATTCGGGTGTTTTATTGACCAGGATGGTACTTTCACAATTTCTTCCGTTATTTTATAGATCTTTTCACAGATGGATTTTGTGATCCCTAAGAAATGAGATGTCCAAAGGTTCACAGAACAACAGTCTTTGAGAGTTTTTGCCAAAAGGAAAAGCAACGTAGTTTTTATTCCTTCTTATGCACTAGTCTAACTTCTGATGCACCCTTTAGATTTCTGAATTTATTTTACTAATTCAGCTCATACTGATTTATATGCTTTAAGCAGATCAAGCAGCTCATGCAAAAAAACCCTGTTAAAGTATATGAAATAATTATTTATGTAACATCTTCCATTAAAGAACTGAAAAGCAACGGAAAATTTAATTGATCTTCTCTAAGTAGCATCCCTGTTTCAGGATATAAAAATGAAGGCACGTTAAATCAAGTATTTGAACAGATATGCCTATGTCACCTAAATATACATGTCACCAGCTAACTACTGCTTTGATTCTCCCAGCGCAGAAGGGGATCATTTCTGTGTTTGAGGGTCACGCTGAACAGAATGAGAAACCAACATTTCTCAAACTGTTTCCGCGCAGGTATTGAAAGGACCCAAATTTAAAACCCAGGATCTCCTGCGGCTGCGGCTCAGATTAGCAACTGTTACAAAATAAAGCAACTTTTATGTAGCTCCTAGCTATAAGTGGATGTCAGATTGCGGGCATTCAAGTTCAAAAACCACTCGGAAAGTCGGTGTAACTGATCCTGCCGCCTTTCCCAGCGGGAGCCCCCGCTGCTCCCCCAGCGAGCGCCATTTGCCCGCGTCGACTGACCCGCGTGAGGGCGGCGGCCGTGCCAGTCAGCGCTGGGAGATCGGCTTCGGCCGTGGCCGTGCGGCTCTCGGGCAGCGCAGAGGACAGACGCCGGCCCCCCGCCTGCCCCTGGCACAGCCCCCGGCCCCTGCCCCGTGGCGATGGAGGCTGCTCCTGGCGGAGCGCGGGGGGCCGTTTACAGGTGCTGTGCTGCACATTTCACATCAAGTATTTTAAGGGAGGTGCAGTAATTGTCAGGTCTGCATATTTAATGGACCTTGAGCTATAAACATGCTCCAAAAGCGGCCAGTTAATATCAGCGTGACAGTGAGTTGGCACAGGGCTAAGCTCCGGTGCGTCAAATTAGCATCGATCTGCAAAATGTTACTGAAACGTTCCTTAAATCTGCCAAGTTTTGAAATCAATTTGGGAGCAGAGGGCTTCTCCCCCCAGCCTGCCCTTTTTTAAAGTCCTTTCTAATTCCCTGCCATGAGTCCAAGGGCAGTCCTCCAGAAATGCTTTAGAAATGGTAATTCTTTTCAAACTTGGTTTTCCCATCCTTGTTCGAGACTGATCAATTCTCTCTCTCCAGCGCACAATTTAAAACCCTTGCCTGGGTCGGGCGGAGCGGCGCTGCGACCGGCGTTGGCCGTGCTCTCTGCAGACGATGTCCCTGCGGTACCGGAGACGCAGGTGCTCGCACGGCTCAGGGCTTCCAGGTGGCGTTCGAAGGAACTGGCACTGCCCCACAGCATTTCTCTGTGGCTTCGGTCCTGGCACCTTCAGCAGCTTCCCCCCTCCCCGGTGACGTTCCTGCAGCTGCGCCCAGCCGACCGGCCGGCGCTGGAGCACCCTCGACGAGCAGAGGAGAGCTGGCACGTGCTGGTCTCCCAAGGGTTCCTGACTCGGGCTGCCAGCGCCGGGTGCGTTAACCTTCCTGGCAGCCGGCAAAGCCACGCTGCTCACCGGGGCCGGCCGGGGCTGGCCGGCAGTCTGCCGCCGCGGTGAAGGCCTTCGAGGAGGAAGATGCTGCTGGAGGGCGAGTCCCGGGGCGGCCTCATCCTGGTCAGCGTGAGCTCACTTCGCTTGCGTTCTGCTCTGTGGATTTTCAAGAACTATGACAGAAGAGCGTACGTTGAAACAAAAGAATTAAGATGTAATGGTGATGATTCTCTCCAGACTTTTGCATCTTCATCTAAGCAGGGATACAAACAGTAGGCTGAGGTTCCAGCACCTAGTAGCAGAGCTTTCCTTGAAAATGCGCTGTAACAGCTATTGAAAAGTTTCGCCAGCAGAAGTCACGTAACGGCACCTGCGAGAGAGGCTTGTGATGTTGGGGTTTATCCCCTGGAGTAGTGGGAATCAGGTGGCCTTCGGAAGAAAGCCACTGAACGGGCGGCTTAGCGGTCGCTTCCTACGAGGGACGCATCCCGGTGCAGGCACGCTGGGACGGCCGGGCCCTGCGCTCTCGTGGCTCGCTCTTCCCATGGCGCGTCCTCCGCCACTGGAGACACGGCTCCAAGCTTCCAAGTGGCACCGGGAGCGGGGATGGCACCTGCGGAACGTCTGCCTGCGGAGCGGCTGCTCCGACCCACCACGGTCGTGCTTCCCAGAGACAGAAAACTCCTGGAGACGCCCACGGGACCTCGCTTGTGCGTGGTTGTCCCCACCAGCTCCGGCCAGCGGCAGACCCAGGAGCAGGCTGATGAAGGTGCTGCTCGTGGGGCTCTGCTGAAGCCAGAGAGATATGTCGTCTGCTGCTGCGTGATGACTAAGGCTCACATGCTTATTACTTCTATCAGTTAGAGCTCTTAATCACTTTCTGCTGTTTCATCCTATAACATGAATTCACTTCAAGCTGTGAAATTCACCATTTTTGCCATGACTAATTTGCGAAATCTGCCACCTTCCTCCGTGGCTCGCTTTGTGCCCTAGTTAGGCATCATCTGTCTGATTAGGGAAATCTGTGATTTGTTTCTTGCCGTTGAGCCAATACAGTTTCATTCCCCTCCTTTCTCCTCTTCGCACTCAACTGTGATTTCACCGTCCCTTTTGCCTTCTGGCGCGACAGGGACGGAGCGGCTTGGAAGCCATCTTTGCTGGGGTTTGCACACAGCGTAACCTGTGAGTAGGGCTCAGTCTTGCCTCGGTGGGGCTCGGCCTGAGGCTCTAGCCCTGGCTTTGCTTAAAGCCCCTTAGCTCTGTTATAGGATGTTTACCATCTTACCACATTTCTCCCAGCCTGGTTACGGCAATATTTTGGAAATCATTTCCCACCTGCCTTGCCAGTGCCTCGCTGTGCGATACGTTCGTCTGTTGCTCTTTAAATTGAACATCGCTGGCATTACTAAATGCTATAAATGTACCCAGCACACCATAAAAACACACAAGCAGCTGCCTGGTCTTGCTTACAAGAAATACTATTAATCTTTCATTTTTCACATGCTCTGGGCAAGATCCAGAGGGTGCTCGAGGAACATCTCATAACCGAATCGGGTCCTAAATTCCGATTTTTCTCACCGGTTGGTTAACATCTAAAAGTATTTCCCCACACTCTTAATGCCTTGATTGTTCTTTTAGGACGTCGTCAGCTTGTCCATCCTTTTACCCATAATTTACACCCTCCTAGAAACCCAGTGAAATACTATTTTAGAATTTCTGTCACTGAAATACAGTGATAAACGGTTGTATTTTAAGATCAGTGGGAACAGTATAACGGATGTGCAGGAGAGCTTATTGACTCGCTCCTGCCAAAATGGAGTCCTGCCATGAAGTTCAGAGGGATCACGAGCTGCCCTGGATAGTCCTCATGCTTGGAATAGTCCTTTTTAATGGTAAAGCTTATGGGTTTGTGCGACACAGAGTTTTATGAGATAAAGACAGGAGAGCAAAAGAAGCCTTCCCTCCTAGCTCGACTTGTTTTCACCACAACTTTCCTTTCCATCCCTCTCTTCCTGTATTCTGCCTTTTTTTTTTACCAGTTTCACTCAGTCCAGGTCAATCACCTCCCTGTCTGAAATGTGATTGCATAAATAGGATCATCAGCACCACTTCTATTAACAAATAAATGAACGGACAAACCTCTGAGAACCCCTGGCTATAATTAACGCTTGATCAGAAACCTGGAGGAGGAGGTCCAGGAACATCCCACGCGTGCGTTCCTGACTTCATCCAGCTATCGGAAAACCTGCGGGCCTGATCCTGCTCCTGCTCGGACAGTTGATCAGATTGCCCTGAACGAGAGCAGGATTACGGCAGGCGCTCAGCGCTCCCTGCCCTCTCGGTATCGGCTGCACTCAGCACGGGCGTCTCGCGGCCGCGCCAGCCCGAGCTATTCACTTACCACCACTGCGGACTAATCAGATGGCAATAAAAGCTTTTACTGTGCCATCCTGTTTGCCATCAGCAGAAACATAAAAAGCATGTTAGCAAATTGATTTTTGGCATTAATTGTGAGCAGAGAGCATTACACTGAGTACAGATAGGGTGGTTTTTCCCAGGCAGAAAAAATTCTATTTTAGTACTTTAAAAGTGATTCTGGAAGATGCTGAGCTAAGCCCAACGGACATACTTTTCAAATACCATAAGGCAAAGAATAGTTACTGAATCTCCTCAGTCTTATTAGCTTACATAAACATAAAAATTTGAATAATGTTTAAAAAGCTAAATTCTCCAGATAATTCATAATCAGTAAATGTTCATTACCGAGATGCGGCAAATATGCATGAGATTTCCCCCGCGGCATTTTGGTTACAGGATTAAAAAGGCGCAGCAAAACCCTCCTGCACGCGGGGCTGGGCAGCGACTTCCGCAGGCTCCGAAGGTCCCTCGGCCGCCGGTCGGACCCTCCCGGTCCCCTTCAGGGGCGAGCGGGGGAAAAGCAGCATCCGCTGTCTCGTTTCACAGCTCTGCTGACTTGTAAATAAATCATCCCCACGCGATGATTGATGTCTCCATATAAATAATTAAGCCTTGACCTTATGTTATGACACCTGCTGAATTTTCTGGCACTTGAAAGCAGCGCTCAGGAGAGATCCTTGACACCAGACACGTAAAGGTGGGACTAGATTCAAGGGGGAGCCAGGTTTTTGTTTACCCTCGTTTTGTTGTTTGATTCCATCAGCTAATTGATGATGATTATTAATCTCCGTTGCTGTCTACTCTATGGATTTAATTCCTGCCTGTGATTGCTGTTGGGAAGTTGCTCCATTAGAAGCAGGCTCTGATTAGATTTCCCGCAGCCACGGTTTCCCAGCGCTCCCCCAAATCGCTGTCTGACCTAGCCCGTGCACTTTACGCCTATTTTTGTTTGCGATTTACTTCGCGCGGAGGCAGAGCTGCAGCAGCCCGGGTGACGCGCTCGTCCCGCTCGGCCGGGCTAGGCAGCAGGTGCCAGCAAAACTTTAATTTGGAAGCTCAGGGATTCAGAAGAAGAGCTGAACGGTTATCCCCAGCGCGGAGGGCTGCCGCGGCCTGCTCCTGGGCAGGAGGAGATCCCGGGGATGGCCGCCACGCTAGGCACCGGCGGAATGACACCTTCCTGGGACAACCCGGGAGACGGCTTTCCCATCGAGCGGTCAGCGTCACGAACGGACAGAAATGGGTTTCGCGACGGCACGGCCGGTTTTCACTTCTGCGACCGCGCGGGTTCACCGCGCGCCCCGCTCACCGGTCCTGCGCGTGCCGCCCGCTCCCCGGGGGGCCGCAACTTTGAAATCGTGCGGTCAAATGCGGGCACTTCAGGGCACGCGCCGAACGCAAAAGCCGAGCGTCTGATCTGCGGGGCCGCGAGCCCCTGCGGGACAGCGAGCGGCGCGGTGACACGGTGCGGGGG
>Ga0065711_1029522_pt1 | contig 35848 bp, 21 predicted proteins | sample Hoacrofraction12_FD_59098 | JGI IMG/M metagenome (GOLD analysis project Ga0065711, IMG submission 59098) | Hoatzin crop microbial communities from Cojedes, Venezuela - Epithelial fraction 12 v2 (version 2) | ecosystem: Host-associated > Birds > Digestive system > Esophagus > Crop | place...
AGTCAAGGTAGACAACATCCACGGCTCTCCCTTCGTCTACCCAGCCAGTCATGTCATCGTAGAAAGCTATCAGATTGGTCAGGCATGATTTCCCCTTGGTGAATCCATGCTGACTAATCCATGCAAGACAGACTCTTGCAGACCCTCCATTGGCAGGAGTGCTCAATGGATCTCCAAAATATTTGGTGTCTGCCAGCTATATATCAATAATCCCACCTAGCCTGCAGAGCAACTGAATCCGGGATAAAAGTGCCTTATTTCATTCATTTCATACAACAAAACCCAAGCTGAACAGCCATGGCCATTCAATTCTTGGCTGATGAATGAGCCAGCAGTTTCCTTGAGATCAAGTGGAGGTTTATTTTCTTTGGGTTATCCTCATTTTTACTCCTTTCTGTTGTAGATCTTCTAAACACATAGCCCACAGCAGTAAGTTAAGAAAACAAGTCTACTTGGTGAGATGATGAGCAGAGCCTCTGGAAAACACAACGCATGGAGAAGGTAAGCTGATGTCTGTATTTTGCAGAGTAATCTGCACCTAGCGCTTCGGGAGTGCTCTTGGCACTGGCTGTTTGTGTTAATTGGGCATCACGGCTGGAGCCCTAAAATGCCTCGAAGATGCAATCCAGCCTCAGCTTTCTACCATTCCCTTCTTGTCTCCCTGACTTAAACAGCAGAAAACTGTAATGGTGATGTTTCACATGTGCTGTATTCCCGTGATGTATTACAAAGACTTTAGCAGTGCATGCCGAAGTCATTGGCACTGAATATAAGGGCCTGTCTTCAGGGTAATGAAGCAGGCATATTCCACCTCTCCACCCAGGCAAACACACTGCTGAAGTATGGGTAAGGAGTTCTGGGGCTTAGGGGGCTTCCTGAGGCTGCTGCTGCTACTTGGTACCACTTCTCCTGCTGTTACAGACTCTTACTTCACTTTGGCTCTTCCTTCCCTTTGGCTTATCTGTCCTTTCCCCTTATTTAAGTGACTATTAATCTGAGTCTTGTTAGTGCTTCTCTTCCTTCTGCTGAGACTCTTCAGTGGCACTTGGTAGGACAATCTGTCTAGTTGATGACCTCCAATCTTGATTCCTCCTTGTCCAGCTTTGACTTGGGGAAGTTATGCCAGGGCAAAGCTTCACACTAGCTGACAGGCTGCTGTTGCCCTTTGCTATATGCTGTGCTACTACCTCCTGAAGAGATCTGTGCAAAGGATGTTTCTTAAGAGTCGAGCGTCAGGATGCTTTCAAGTGCCTGTGTAAATCAGGGCACAGGTTGTGCCTGAGAACCATCCAGCTGTGAAATGCAATCCAACTAGTTATCGTGTGGGATGCACACACTGGAGACAGATTTAGCAAAAAGACCTGGACTTGGTCAGTTTGTGGCTGTGCAGTGAGCCCTGTCCCATCATGGGACAGGGAGGTGAACCTGGACCCATGCGTGCTCAGCAGCCATCCCTGGTGCATGTGGGGATTGGAGAGCCAGTAAGGGTACCCCTTTGCCCCACAAGGGAAGATGAACCCTGGACCTCTGCATATGTAACTTATTTTCCATCCTTTAAGATGGAAAATCCATCTTTTGTTCCATCTTTGGCACAGTGAAGTTTCTTGAGAAATGTCTTCGCTGAAGTTGGCATTAATCTGAAGAAAATAGTAGATCACTTCTCCCAACAGTGGCTTTTAATTTTAAGAGATACTGTGCTTCAACCTATCAGAAGTATTGTTTGGATACAACACAAAAAATAATTTGAGTGAAACTTATCAAATAAGCATTAATTATTTTAAGTTTGTTAAGTGGGATATAAGCTATTTTCAAGAAAGCCTTAATTGAAAAAGGAACTGGAGACTTTTAACTGCTTGTCTGCCAGTCTTGGACAATTTTTCACTGTAGCCAGAGTTAAAAAGTATTAGGTTAAATACCTTCCCACTGAGACAGGATGTACATGAGGAAAATGAAGAGCCTTGGTGTATTCTTGTGTTAGATTGCAAAGAAGCTTCTCATCTGATAAGACAGAGCTGGAGATACTCCTGGAGTACAATAGCCTCGTCCAAAGCCTTTGAAGTCAATAGGGCTGGGTTGTGAGAACATCCATTGAGTACTGCCATGGTCTGCCTCACTTGCCTGAAGCATTTGCTTGAGCACCAAAATCGGTACTTGATCAAGGAAAAATTCTGTTGTCTTATATAGGAGATCTGTCAACACTGACAAGACCTTGTATCACCCCGCAAGTCATGGTAAACTCGGGAGGCGTTTTTCTGCTCTTGGGCTGAACCTGGGGATTCCACTGGACTTGAGGACACTCAGTACTAACTTCTTCCAACTTCATCTCCGAGGCTTCTGGAAAGATTCCAACTTAATCTCCAAGACTTCTGGAAAGATTTCCAAGTGCACTTCTCAAATCCATGGAACCCTTTTTGAAAAACCTTTTCCCAGTTTAAAGACCTCTGAAGTGTTTTAAGGACAAACATCTTTTACTTTCAAATATTACAGGGGTTTAAATCCTACTCCCACTCATTCCTTGTGCTGTGCTACCTGCAAAGCAATTATCAGCCTTTGTTAATTTTTATCAGCATTATTAATTGCACATAGTCTTCAGCAGATCTTGCATTGGCCCGACTGGTGAATACTCTTAATACTTTAACCCTCTCACAGTTTTAAACTCTGGCCCTATTGTACGCTCAGAGCACGTCTGTGCTCCCTTGATTGCAGATTTTTGCACCAGGAATGACTTGCTGGTGCCTCTGTAACACGCTTAGCTGAGCTATTTTGTAGTGCCATGGAGACCCAGCCCTCATGCAGAAAAGTGACCTGCTCCTGTTGAAAAACGAGTATGGCTCCTGCTCTCCAAACTGATTCTGTCTCAAATGTTTTGCCAGGCTTCTCATCAGCACGATGTGCTGCATCAGAAACATGTAGTTCACCATATATTAGGAAGAATAAGCAATTATCCCTTGTCAGTTAAGCCTTCAATCAGTGCGTATAAACAGCTGGTGATGCAGAACAGTCTTCACTTAAAATTAGAGAACCTTTTTGGAGAGCTTGTTCATTTCCATATATTTACCAAATTTTCTTCCTGTAAAAATATCATGTCTTCTTTAAAAAAATATCTGTGACTTAATCCTCTTGGTCTCCAGGGCAAATGATGTATTTTTAGGAGTGACTAATTAGTGAACGTGTGGAAGGGAAGGATTTTAAAGCTGCTCTGAAAAGAGCAGTGTCACTTGAAATGTTCAGGCAATGGTTGCTGGTTATTATGCATGGCCAGCTGTTTCTAGCTCAGATGGACAAGGCTGGGCTCCTGAACCACAAGTGCAGAGCACTTGCCTGCTGGCTTTGCTGGGAGCCCGATGCATAGGAACCAGCTGCAGGCAGACCCTGGGAGGGAGCCGCAACGGTACTGTGTGGGGTGGTGCTGCTCAGTGAGCACCACTAATAAGCCATTACAAGGCGAAGTGTAGCGTGCATGGCAGTTAATTTTGACTTTAATTTTATTTAATCATTCATAACATTTCATCTCAATATTTAAGTAGCTTAAATAGAATGAACATCTTGTGCACTTTTTATGCTAATTTGCAATATTTTGCTGCTGACTGCTCCTATGCTCTTAGTCCTCCTAAATCTTTCCCTTGACCTTAATTGATGCTCTCCAGGCTTTTGGTGTGACACAACTGAAAAAGGTTATTTCTTTCTGCTGTTTGTTACTGCATTTGAGTAGAGAATACTGACCATATAGTGGGGAAATGATAGCTGAGTTACTGGTGATGCCTCCTCGGATGGCTGCGTGGTCTGGAGAGCTGTATGGTCAGCCAGGCACCAGATGCCTGCAATATCTTTGGGGAGCATTTTTGCCCTTTCCCTTGAATGGCAATGCACAATTTTACTTGCAGACAACAAGTATTCCCAAACATAAATGCTTTAAACCACCTGAGGCCAAGTACAGGCTGCAATTCCAAGCGGAGGGAGGAAAACTGCAGGTCTTTTCCATGAGTAATACGCTTCATCTACCAAAAGATGTTGAATTCATTTTGCCTTACTAAATTGCCACTGTTTTAGGCCAAAATGGACTTTACCAAGGAGTGGAACAAATGACACTGTTTGGAGGTTACGTGTAATGGATGGCTTGGGACATGATTGGCTTTTGGGAAGAGGCAAAAGCAAATGAACAGCTCTTGGAGTCTATTTTGTGGAGAAAATGCCCTCAACCCTTGCCCCCAGTGCAGCAGTAATTCTTCTCCACCAGCACAGCTGAGCAAGGATCATTTTTCTCCTCTTGAGGGATGACGGGTGGAACAGCAGCAAAAACCCTTTGCACTATCTTCTGTCTGATTAAATTTTAGTCAGAGAACTTCCTTCTGTCCACAGCCTCTCTTGCCTACCGTTCATAAAATGAATGGAGTGCAGTAATTCATCCAGCCTGTGTCCCCTTTAATAGACTACATCATATTAGAGGGTCTAATAGGTACTGGGAACTCTTCGGTATAACTCATCAGTATGCTTATGGAGTGCATTTTCCCCTCACCTTTCTCCAGGGTATCCATAAAAGTGCGGATACGCAGTCTGCTCGTCATTAAACTGGAGGTAGTAGGTATTATTGCTTCTCACAGGACTGCGGAAGTACAGGCTGTGTAAACTCATTTCTACCAGCCCGAGGTTAGAGGCCTGTATTGAAACTTTAACTTCTGACAGGAGTTAATATATGGTGATGGGTGCTGATAGCAGAATGATTGATTGACCGAGGTTAATTTGTGTGCTGACTGAGGGATATGGGTAGAGAAGGAAGATGTCCATCTCGCAAATCACATGAATGCGTGTTCTATATATATGTGTGTATTGGGATCAACTGCTGCTGCTGAGCTTATCAGCAGGAATAGAAATTTGAAGCATGTCAAACAAAACTAGAATTATTCGTGTCTCTGTCACTGCTGCTCCTTGCCTTGGCTGGGTCAGCCTGTATACAGTGTGGGACTTGCACAGGGTGGGATGCGGAGGGGGCTGTGCCTGGAGGGCTCCCTGGGGTGGGACATGTCTCCTCCAGCAAAATCCAGTGTGTGCAGAGCTGCTCTGTGCTGCTGTCGTACAGGGGATCACAGGGTCTTGCCTGTTCTGCCCTTGCCGTGCTCCTGCATCATCAGTTGCTATGCACTAGCACCACCCACCACCCTGGGATGACTCTCCAACAGCCCCAGTCCGGCTTTCCTCTCTTACTGGGGGAAGATCACACATGCAGAGGCATTGATTCCTCTTGCTGCAACATGAGTGCTCCTCGTCAGTCAAGTCCTGTGCAGCACACGGGCAAGTAATAGCCAAAAAGCTGCCTGGGGCTCCAATAACGTTACTACTGAACACCAAAGCACGCATTTTGCTTGGTTGTGCCCATCAGGGAAACTGGGTAAACCCTCGCAATCCTTACAGCACTGAGGGCATGCACCATGGCAGTAGGGAGGTGTTGGTGGCACCTCTTACTCCTGCTCTCTGCTCTTCCCTCCAAGAGTTTCCAGCTTATGAACAGAAATGCTTAAAGCCACGGACTGACTTGCAGAGTAAAATGATTCATTACTCCTCCCTGGCCATACAGAGGTGACCAAGGCTGTGATCCTCCATCCTGATGAGCTGCTGAAGAGTTTTGCAGGACTGGTCCTGAGTGCTTGGAGCATCTCTGCAGCTAAATTCACAGTGAGCTCAGCTCTCAGCGAGGGAACAGAAGGGCTGCTGGGTGGCAGAAGCACGGACCGTGCCAGCTGAAGCTGTTTGTTCTCCATGGGAAGCAGTGTTAACAGAAATTGAAATTTATAAAACCCTGCCAAGCAATTATTTAAGTGTACATTAGTCTCTCCCCTTTTCTGCCTCTCTTATGGGTTGATGCAGTCCCTGCTCTGCTCTGACTCTGGAGGAACCAGATGACCGCTACCATCTGTAATAACTCTAGGAGCAATAACAGGAGAAATGGCAGTTTAGCAATTGTTAACTATGTTCTTTATTGAATTTTGTTATAGCTGTGCAATTAAGCTCAGCATAGTATGTTACAGCTAATGTGTTTATTAAGAAATCTAGTGAACCAAACTAAACATATCCGTACCTGATCTGACAAACTTATTTTCCACCAAAGTTAATTAAAGAGGACGATTCCTCCTGACTTAAATATCTTCTTGCCTTGCACCTTAAAACCAGCTAATTTTAAGCTAATTGGATTGTTAACAATTCTCAGTGGAGAGCAATTCTGACTGCAGGAGTTTCCCAAACACACTGGGACGTAGTGGGCACCTTGCAGGTGAAGCAGGACTAAGCCTGGTGCAGGGCAGCAGGACAGGGTATATTTTGATGTATAGATCAGGTGTCGAGGGGAGGCTGGATCTCTGCAGCCAGGAGCCGAGATGTCTGAAGAAATCCCCAGGGGATCTTGGCTTGGGTGGACTCAGCACTAAACTGGATGCCATCAGTTGTCTGTGGACTAGTGCATTTTGTCTTTATCTTGGGGGAATTCTGCAGTCTCTGCGATACCATTCAATTTAGCAGGCATGCTGGTTTTTGACAGCAGTGTCTATTTCAGGTGCATGTTATTGCAGGGTGGTTGTATTGTGGGAACTGTTGTGTCGAGGTGGAGCCAGTTTCACAGCGTTCAGCAAATTCTGCAAACTCTAAATGTTCATGTGTCTCGAGAAGGAGGTTTGCAATATCTGTATTAAGGTAAAAGCAGCAGTGAAGAAGGCTTCTAGGACAGTATGTTCCTTTCTATTTTGCTTTTTCTTTTTCCTAACTAATCACTCTTCCAATAAAACACAGTGTTTCTTCCTAGAAGCTTTGTGTCTTGCTTATACTCATAGACCAGAGGATATTGATTTCCTAAAATCCTTGGAAAGGCAGATGTGCCCAAGAAGGTGATGAGTAGAGGCAGTGTTAATGCCAGCACCTGAGCTGCCCCAGCTTCCCCAGTGCTGCTCAGCTCAGCAGGAGGAGATGGGCACTAGGGAAGTGAGGGCTGTGTCTTAAGGGGGCTCAACCGAAAGCCAGAGGGGAAAACACACTTAGGCAGGCCTTTTCGGCGCTGCTCTTGTGAGGGTTGCTGTGGGTCTGGGGTGGCTCAGCCCCGGGAGGTGCTGTGGCTGTGTTGCCCTGCAGCTCGGCAGCATGAGCATCGTCTCCCTGCGCCAGCACTGCAGCCCATCCTCCCCCTGCGTGGTGGGCAAGAGGGCCTGCGGGCAGCAAATCGCTGGTCGCAGGCAAGGTACAAAGAAAACTGGAGTTTTAATTGTGGGTGTTTTGTTTGTGATCCCATAAGCTTTACTGAGGCTGATGGCTGTGTGCTCTCTTCAGGGCTGTTAGGCTCCAGCTGGGTCGGACACTGGAGAGGACATCTGGGAGACCAGGGAGCAGCTGAGCAAGCTGCCCTTGTGTCAGAAACAAAGTGCTCTTCATCTCTTCAAAAGAAGGCTTTTGGTGAAAGCTATCACATTTTTTCAATGGAAATATTTCAGGGTATTCCTTTATAGGGATGACCAGAAATTAAAAAACTCCTTGCCAAGATTATGTATTGCCTTTTCCAATAATTACCATTTCAGTTAAATATCAACTCTTAGGACAAGGTGCTCATATTCTTCCCAAAAGCTAATAGTAATAAGAATAATTAAGAGAAACAGAGACTGGTTTATAAACTGTATCAGTTTTCTTGTGTCTTCCTGAAATCTTAAATTTAACTTTCTTCAAATAAAACTTCATTGTCTTCTATAAATTTCTAACCATTTCCATGTAAAGCTGATGTTTCTCAGAGAGCTGCTGAGACAGTGATTTAGACATTTGCAAGTAAATTTCATTTTCTAAAGACCACTAAAGAGATACTATCAGCTCTGTCATTTTGTCCAGCTTAATACTACAATCTCTTTAAAAGCTGTCATTGTGTCTGCCACCTGTTAAATGAGTGATATTTTTTAATAGTGAGAAAACTGTTTACTTATGTTTGAATGTCATCCAAGATTAAAAACTTTATTCAATTACCTTCTGAATGGTACCTCAGTATGATCTGATGATAGACGTGAAGTAATGGGAACTGATTTGATTTTCTCTGATGGAGATATTCATCACAGGGGGTGAAAAACCAAAATATTCTTCAGCAGTAAATGAATATTCTTCCCTGTCTCATAAAAGATCAAATGCTTGTGGTATTCATATATTTTAAGCTTGTTAAGATTCAAATTGTGGATGGTCTTGTAAAGTTTTCTATTGCCCTTTGTGAGCAGTAGCTGTTTATTCATTATTTCTGTAATGAAAAGTGAGCTCTGGCTCATCGACATTGATTTCCATTTCACAATGTCTGAACCTCTGGTTTCAGGGGGGGCAGAGCTGCGAGTTGGTGCATAGCTGCGCCTATTTAAAACAGTTTAACCATAAATTACATCAGGACTAGACCTTCTTCCGTCTCCTGTTGGAAAGCCAACTTCTAATTTTAAGTGCTGTTGCTCTTTGCAGCTGCTTTCTAGGCTGGTTGAGCACCTTCCCCTTCCTACCCTGCTCCCAGCCTCTTCCCTGCTTTCTTCGCCATACCTGGAGGGCTGCAAGACATGCCATGGAAAGAGCAATTAAACCAAATTATCTTTAGCATCCTTGAGTGAGTGATGCCCTGGAAAGCCTGGTTTGGCCATACCGCTCGCATCTTCCTTGTATTGTTCCTGTCTGGTCTGTGCGGCAGTGGGTGGAGATATTAAAGCACAAAGACACATGCATTTCAGGAGGGTAGGACACCCAGCTAAGGCTGCTCGGTGCAGGACTCATCTCTTCTGTAATCTCTCTGCTGCTGACTGTTCCTGCAAATAGCTGCTGAACCCGAGATTGGGATGCTTTTGATTGGAGCATGCTGGGATGGAGACAGAATGTGCCTGCATGATGTTTCCGAAATAGGAAACCTCTCTAGCACTGCCACATTATGGCCTTGAGATGGGAAAATTATGCATTGGCTTTCTGGGAAATTTTTGTATTGTTTTTCCTCTACAGCCCTCGAGTTTCTTCCGTTTAATAACCTCACTTGGGGTGAGGTCGTGGGGAAGTTTGTGCAATATAATGCAGCCCAATTTGAATTTTATGGCAGTTTAGTACCACTTGGTATATGCAGCCTTTCTTGATTTTATTTCTTTAGTAGCCATAAAGACACTTTCATGCTGCCAAAGTATCTGCCGCTTTGTTAATATGGGGAAAAACGTGCCTTCTAGGCACTGGCTTGCGATGATGGAGCGGAAGAGCCACTGTGCCTGGGGAAAACTCTGGGTGGGAGCGTGCTCCTGCAAGGAAAGGAGAGGATGCCTTTGTGAAAAGGTCTCCCAAGCAGCAATGCTGTCAGCTGTGGTCCAGATCGATGTAATTCCTGTCTGGTGTTGGACTTGCCTGACATGGCCTAGGGAAATTGTGTGTTGGGCTTTTCCACAGTAGATTGGTGTGGGGTTTGACTGATGCCAGCATGATATTGATTCATAGCCATAAATAAACACTGATTTTTCCCATCTGATGGCAGGAGAATGGTCCAGGTTCTTTCCTTTGCCAATGGATGTCTTTTTCTAAACTACGGTCATAGCAGATTTCAAGGGGTTCCATCTCAGTTATGGAGAACAGCCTTAAACACTGCAAAACATCACAGAGAACGCAGCTGTGGTGGGGGCTGATGCTGCTGGTCCTCGTGGGGCAGATGGTTTGCCACATGCTTGCTGTCCATCTTTGGTGCCTTAGCAGTATCCACTGCTCAAAGCTGGGGATAGAGTATCTGGATTTCCCTTTTGTCAGTACGAAGCGAAGTTCACTTCTTGTGATTTGCAGTGATGTGACTGAGCTTGCAGAGAAGAGATGGAGGATAGACTGAAGCCAAGTGAAGAAACAAGGCTGTTCTACAGCTGTGGAGAGAGCTGCAGGCTTGGGGATCATCAGAAACTGGATGTTTCACGACACAAAATTTCCACAGAACTTTTCTAAAACTAAGGGCGCTTACACCACTGTCCTCGTCTACTTCAAAGGACAATAAATTGTTACATGCAGAATGAGGTTTATTAAGTACCCGAGAGGTGAGAATTGAATTTTATCAACCAGAGAAACCCAGCAATGGCTCTAGTTCTTTCTGATTAGTCTAAAATCAAAGGTGGGTTGGCAAGAACATAACATGGTAAAGATGTTTTACTGGCAGTCGGTCTGTGCCAAGTGGGATGCAGCCATCAGCTAGTGAATGCTGGGCTGGGACTTGTATGTGTCACCTGGAAGAATCTGTTGGTTGTTTTCAGCCAAACACAAGCTAAGGGGATTTTTGGGTGGTGGTTTTGGGTTTTTTAGAACAGTATTGCTGACATCAAGATGGTGATTTTACAGCCATGGCTGGAAAAGGACATCATGCATGTCTGAGTAATGGGTAGCATTCATACTTTCCAGAACGAGAGCCATGAAAAGGTGCATATATCCTTACTGGGCACCTTGCTGCTCTCTTTTGTAACATTATGCAAATGTTTTGGGTAACTTCTAGCAGAAATTTCTGGTGTGTTTTAGGACTGAGTTTCTCTTTTTCATGGCTACCTCTCATTTGGTGTCTTGTGTCTACTCTGAGATGGACTAATGTCCTCCCTTTCCAACCGATGATCTCTCATGTCAGATCTCAGATGCTCATTAATGCCTAAATGCAAAACAGTGAATTTAGAATTTTTTTTTAATGCTGCTTTATTAAACCAGTCCTGGAGGTCACCTTGTGGCCCCTGCGCAGTAAAGCCCAGCCTTGTTGGAGCTGGTCTCTCCCACCCAGGTTGCCATCAGAGTTGGCAGTTGCCCTGCCTGAGCCAGCGCTGGCACCAAAAGTGCCAGACAAGGTCATCCTCAAGCTCAGTCCAAGCCTCCTCCAGGACTGATATCCTCTCTGCACGTACCCTGGTCACCTCCTTGGCGAGTTCCTCACCTGCTACTAATTCTTGTAGCACCCTCTCTTTTCTAGTTCCAACTAGCAATTTCCCGTGAAGTTTTACTACCAAGTTCCTTACAGATGTCCAGATAGATTAGACCTACCACATACTCCTCGTTGAAAACCAGTTATCTTTTTAAAGAAAACTATTGGATTCAGTCTGGCATGAGGTTCCCTTTGTAAACTTATGCTACATTTTCACAGAATCACAGAATGGTAGGGGTTGGAAGGGACCTCTGTGGGTCATCTAGTCCAATCCTCCCACCGAAGCAGGGTCACCTACAGCAGGCCGCAGAGGACCTTGTCCAGGCGGGACATTTTACACTGCTTTCCATTAACCACCATATCTTTTAATTATTGTTCCCTTCATAACTTGTTCAGGAAATCTTGCACACTATTGCAGTGAGATTAATGGGCTTCTCTTAAACACAGTTTTACATTTGCTGTTCCCTAGCACACACTGCTATTTATGCCTTGATAGATTTATTTTTTTTAATTATCATTATCCTCTGGAATTACCCAGTCCCCCTATCTGGAGTGCGTTAAGCTCTGGGTTTTACTTCCACTTCAGATGGGGGTGATTTCCATTTCTATTAACTCATCTGTATTAGTCGTTCTATTTGTGTCCCAGAGCTCAAAATCCACCTTTTTGAGTGCAAATTGAAGCTAAGTGTTCATTTAGTATTGGGACCATACCAAGTTATGCGTATATATATTTTTATACTATTCCTACTGTGCAGGAGCCCCCCATGGTGGATGCAGCATTGGAAAGACCTCAGTCTGAGACGGTGGCCCATGGAGGTTGTGCAGGGAAGAGGGTGACTATTCCCTGGTGTAATCGTCCAATCTTTAGTGTTTTGCTTAGAACCTACCTGCCTGCTGCCAGAGCGCCCTTTTCCTTTTTTACTGTCTGCTTTATATGCCCAACAGCATCTCGATACTTGCTTTAGTTTGTCTGAGCAGGAATGTTTCTATTACCCTAGGACTGGCTTTGGATCCTGCCAAAGCCATCTTGATCCTGAAGGCTCTTGCTCAGCATCTTTGTATTATCAAGCACGTTGGTTGTTTCTCACTGGCCACGTTCAATTCCCTTGATGAGCTGGACTTTCATTAACTCAACCACGGCCTTGAACACGCTGCTTGCAACATCTGTGTGGTTTTTCTTCACTTCCTCCCCCCATGCTCAGTGACCTTACCCTTGCTTTGAGTGGGGAAAAGCAATGCTCTGGGAATCCACCTGCCCCTTGAAAAGTGATGTTTGAGATGCAGCAAATTCCCAGGTCTGCTGTGACATTAGTATCTCTTTACATCTTGCATTTATTTTCTCCCTTGTATTTTGATGTCTTTTCTTGTTGGCCCATGCAGGGCACTTCATGTCTCTGCAAGCAGCGCTCTCTACCCATTTCCACTGATTAGACCTAACAGATAAGTGACACGGTGTAGTAAAATACATTCCTCCTTCTGATGAATAGTTCTCAACAGCTTCCTTAGGCCTCCATACCATACAGTGTGCTTTCATACTCCTTCCTACAAACCATTACCTGAATGATGAAGCAGGAGATGCCAGATGGGAGTGATAAGTTTGAAAGAGTAAGAGGATGGAAGCGTCCCTGAGGAAGACTGGTAAATGGGATATGCTCAGGGTAGGGGAGGAGAGAGGGACATCTGTAACTGGGGAAAGGGACGGGAAAAGAGACTCCTTCTGCCAGGACTTTCTGTAGGTTGCTGTCATGGGAGGTAAAGAAGTTGTTCAGAAAAACCCAGTGCTCACTGGAGTATTGAGAACAGGACATTTTCTGATTAACCAGAGTTTCCCAGTCCACTTTTTTGGCCAGAAAACAAGTTTCTGTTAAAAGAGGCACTGGCACTGTGCCTTAGAGCTGAGCGATAAATGCCTTCGGGGTTTCATCAGGCAGAAGAAGAGAAAGAAAAACGCCATCCTTCCTGATCTGATATTCAGTGCAGCTTGTTCTTGTCTCTTAACGGTACCTTAACACACTCTGGGAGATGCCGTTCCATCGACGCTGCCGTTATTTGCTTCATAGTTATCATTTATTTCTATTTATGCTATCTAAACTGCTCCTGCCCTGGGCACAAGTACAAGACACATTTTAGGAAGGGAGGACGAGAACGTAAACTGGCTGGGCATTTCTGAGCGGGGAACAGACTTGAGGTGACAGCGGAGGTTTGCCGGGTAAGGCCAGCCACAGGGAGCAGCAGGATGGATCCGGAAGCAGGAGCTGAGCTCTGGGGCTACAACCCAGCTCCCGTGCTCGCCCTGTGCTGAGGAGCAGGGGGAAACCTGGCCCTGATGGAAACACAAAGGCCTTCACGACGGCTCCTGGCAGTGACTCCCTTCTTCTGGCGTCTGCTCCTGTGTAGATCGACTCGCAGCTGCTCTTCCTCACCAGGCACGAGGCTGTGCGGGCTGCCTTGTCCATCCCAGGGCGAGGGTTGGCTGGAAGGGGCAGGGAGGCACCGGGGCCCAGCTATGGACACATAACGACGCGACCTCTACTGATGCAATTATTGACCAAGGTTCTGGGCTTTGCAATAAGTCTTCGGAGGCCTGATTCTAGCTGAGAAAGAGGCCAAAATCTCCTGTCAGATGCATCTGAACTACCTAGGAAAGGGCTGGGGCTGAGCCTTGGGAGACAGTTTAGCTCTTTTTTTTTTTTTCCCCTTTCTTAAAGAAGCTCCTTGAAACTCTACAGTGAAGGCTTGTTCTGGACTTCCTCCAGGTAAGACCCTTTCTTCTGTGAAGGAAAACTTTGCTGTGGCTACATCTCTCTCTTTGGGTGGTTTTAGTGGATGCTTCTCAGGCTCAGTCTAGACACAGGATTGCGTTTACTAGAAAAACACATTTTTCTTAACAGCAGTTTAAAAAATGGTGTTGGCTAATGCAGTTTCTTGCTCACTGTGGCAAAAAGGGTAGTGTTATTTAAAGAAGACAAAATTTTCAATTTTCTGTAAGGCTGAAACTTGCCCTGGCAGAAATGTGTTTGCAATTTTGTTTTTTTTTCCTTTTTTTCTTCATATGGGAAAAATGTGCAAATGCAGCTTGAAAGAGGCCAAAGTCTGATTGTGCTTACAGGCTTTTTCTTCAATCAAAACCAAGTCCTTTCAGCTCTTTATCTGCTTTATATCTAAGCCCAATTTGCATTGATGTGGCTGTGTAGTGCCCCAAAATATGTTTTTATTGGTATTTGCAATAATTAATTATGGGGCTTGTTGATGTTATTGCATATGTTAAAATCTTTCAGGTTAAGAGAGAGCATCGAGTTTCATAGTAATGTTAATTAGGAGAAGAGGAAAGAAAATTGTAATGAGTGGAATATCTTGCTAGCAACTTTCTGGAAGTGGATCTGTTCTTGGTGACAGCAGCACGTGTGGGGCACTGAGAGGGCTGAACAGCCAAAATAACCAGGACTGTAGATCTTTCTGTGCTGAACAGAGAAATGGTAAGATATACGATTGCAAAACACTAGCTTGAAACTGCTTGTAGTCATTTGCTAATGACAGTTTGCCTGCATATGGAGGGTTTTCCTGTTACAGCTGGGGTGGGGGTATGATGAAAGGACGGTTTTCTGTTTAAAAAAAAAAAAGCGACTGTAGTCTAGCTCGGAATTTTTTTTGTACAGTGAAAAAGGAAATCTCTGCTTGCTGGATCTGCTGAATTGAGGGTGCTGGGAAGTTGTACATGAGGAGGGTGGGTATACAAATTGTCTTGATGAGATTGCTTGGACCGAATAACGTTGAAACAAGTCCCTGAGGAAAATATTACTTAAACCCACGTAAACAAAAACTGCAGAGGGTTGAAAACTGAATGCAACCCTGTGAAGTTAGCACTAGGCTGGGATAACTCTGTGGGTTGTAATGCTTCCTGAGCACTCCCCTCTGGACCTACCTGCCTGGAAACACCGCTATCTTTTTACTGCTGGAAGTGCACGGGTAATTCATCAGTGTGTTTTCCTTTCTTTCTTTCTTTTTTTTTCTTAAACGTTGCTAACCTTGCAAATTAAAAAGGGACCCATGAGTAATTAGGCTTTTCTTTTTCCTTTGTTAAGTGAATAAGTGATGGTGACAGCTGAAAAATGCATGTGTGTTTTCTGTCTGAGTCTACAGATCTTGAAGGTCCCTGAGTGCAGGAGAAAATGTTTCGAGATACAGGTTTTCTTGGATTCCCCACGGAATATTTTTCTCTGGCTTTTCAATTGTGTCTGTCTACACAGGTTATAAATCTAGTTCAGTAGAAGCAAGACAATTTTTAATGGAATTTTTTGTTAAAACTAATTAAACATCTGCCTCCCTCATCACTACAAACGGACAGAAGATTAACTACAAAATAATGGCTAACTTGGAATTTGAACAAGGAGTTTTGGAAGACTTAATAACTTGCGTTCACATTCTGCTTTATCGGTTGCTGTGTTTTCTGGCTGTTACAGGAAATGACTGGCAACTTAGGTTTCCCTGGTCACTTGTAAATGGCCTGTAGAACAGACCTTACACTGGCAAACATTCAAGGAATGTAAAGTAATTGATTAAGACCACCATCTCCGAGAGTGATTTTATTCCTTTAATCATGTCTTCATCATCTGCAGTTTGCAGATGAGTCTTGACTTCCCGCATCACGGTTCTGTCAAAAATCGCACTGTCTCTTATGGAAATGCTGGGAGGCGCTTGACAAATTTGACACCTTCATTTCACTCTGACGTTTTGTTGTAGGCAAGGCCTAATTAGGCTTTGAAAGTGATCACTGGTCCTGTGGATGATGTCTTCATGCAAGAGATGTTCATGAACTACTCTGTCCTGTTGGGCTCTTGGTGCAGACAACGAGAAGCTCTTGTGTTTCACTCCTCCTTGGCTATTCCCGTTGTTTGTTCTCTAACACATGTCGGTTACTTGTCTTTGGTGCTCTTGAGTTGAAACTTGGTGTTGAATTGTCTTTAAAGCAGGCTGAGCTGGCAAATGGGTGGGCTTCTCTGGGAGATGTCCGGACCTAATGCTGGCTCCGTTCACAGCTCTCTGCTTTCACACGTCTCATCCCCATTTGCTCCTTGGGAAGGGGTTGCTGACTGTCCCCTGAGCCCTGAATCTGAACTGATTGACATTTGTTTGTTTTAATTCCCAGCTAGCACCATGCTTGTCCCTTCTCCTGCTTTTAGACATCTGCAGAAGATGACATTTCTCTAGAGCCTGGCACCTGGGCATTGTGGTTTGTGTCTGGATGTGAAATGCTGACAGCGTAGCGTCCTCTGGTTTTGTTAATGGTGAAATTTTATACCAACGTGCAATGGAAAATCAGGCTCCTCCTTGTTCAGCGGCGCCAGGACACCTGGCTGATGGGAGACCTCTTCTTCCAGGCCGATACAGTGGTGTAGGCAGCCTTGTTTTCCAAAAGATGGCAAAGAGGGTCAGTCTGCATTGCCTTCCACAGTGAGAAAGATAAATAACTAAAAACATCCCTCTTGGCAGTGAGGAGAGCTGATGGCTGGGGCACAGGTATTCCCCAAAGCATCTCCCAGAAGGACAGCACTTCACACTCGGCTCGGTGGTTGGAAAGGCTGTGAATTAACTGTTGCTTGGTGGCTTGTGGGAGAGGGTGTTTCACTCTACCAGACCCAGATCTTGACTAAAACCACCTCCTTCTGCCTCAGCTGGTGTGGGCCAAGAGGAGCTGCTCTGCCAGGAGACAAGAAGAAACACTGGTACCAGGTTTTGTCTGTGATCTGCTAAAATCCCTGCTTGGCCTTGATACGAGCAAGCACCAGCAATGCTATTTACATCTGCTGAACTGCAGATGAGCTCTGTGGGCTTGGGGCATTGCCTTCCCTCCAAGTTATGGCATGTTTTGGGTTGACATTCATTGGCTGACCTCTCTCATAAAGAAGCAACACATGTCCCCATCTGGTGTCATGGCAGCAAGGGCTGGATGAGAGGTCAAAGGTTTCCCTGTTGGGGATCCACTGGCCAGATGTAGAGCCCATGGAGACCATCTTCCCTCCAAAGCTGGGAATAGGCGGCTTTTTCCCTTCCCATAGTGTCCTATGGTCTTGGGAATAGGGGAAAAATTATTTGAGTTCACTCCTGCATCCTGCCCTGTTTGCTCAACTTGTCGTGGTGCTGGGGACAGAGTGAGAGGATTAGGCCGTGCCAGTCAGTGCCTGTCACCCAAACAGGACCCCTGTCCTCCTGCTGCCTGGCAAAGGAAGGGTAACTCCAGCCCCTGAGAAGCGCTTGGGCTCTCATGGATAGCGAGGATGCCTTGGGATCACAGCTAAGTTTCTTCAGTCAGCATTTCTGTTCACCATTTAGATTGGTTTTAATTGTTCAGAACATTCATTTTGTATTTTTGGTCCTTTTATTCTGTCTTGGTTTCTGTTGTGAAAGTCTTTCAAGTGATTTTGGAAAGAAACTTGTGAGTGTATTGGCTCGATATTCTCCCATGTTTCTTTGATGTTCTTTTTTCTTTTTCTTTTTTGGCACCTCAACCTTCATTTTTTAAAGAAAGAAACCTTCAAAACCAAAGAATATTTCTTGTCTGTAATGGTATGAATAAAAGAACGTGAGCTCTGTGATTAATGTGCCTTTATACAGTGTATCCTCATAGAAGGGGGGGAAATGCTTTGTACTTGTTTTCTAGAGTGCGTGTAGGGAGCTGGAGACAGCGTCCAGTATTTTGGGAGAAGGTAACAAGTAAAAGGATGAGAATGCTCTGAATGCAGAAGCAGCTTATTACAAAAAAAAAAAATATTGCTAGGCTTTAAATTTAATGAGCCTGAAGCTTGTGCAGGGCAGAGGCTTTTCACTCTCTTGTTTGACAGAGCTGTTGTCTCTCAAACTGAACTTGTGGTTACAAGCCATGAGGGTTGGGGTGTAAGTCCTGCTGCTTCACCACCAGCATGGTTTGATCCCACTGTGCTGGTGGATGGGTACCCAACGGCAGTGATGTGCATAGTGACTTCAGTACAGAAGCGAGGCAGTGAATCCGTGTGGAAATTATTTTCCTATCCCGTTGGTATCTCTGTGTCCCCTGGAAGCACCGGGAGGATGCTCTGGGGACACAAAGAGTGTCTACTCCCCCAGCAATTTAGCAGCCCCAAGTACTTAAGTTGGCACTTGTCCTCCAAAGGGCTGAGCTCTGTGAGCAAGCAAAAACAAAACAGAAAGAGGCACTTTGACTCTAATAGAAACCAATAATGTGGTGCCAAAACAGAGTAGATCCAAACCCTATGAAAACAAAGGCTGGAGCCAAGATCAATGTCTCTGACATTTAGCTGGTTTTAGCACAGAAGTCACATAAGATATTCACTTAGTAGCAGAAAACGAGATTAAAATGGTTAGGTGAGACAATAATTAGGCAATCTCCATTTTATGGAGGAAAAAAAAAAAACAAATTCAATTTTCTGGCTGTGCAGGCTCTTTTCCATTGCTTGTGCCTGAGCGAGGGCATGGGATCAGACGTCTCCCTCAGGAAGGATCCTCTGCAGCGGATGGGACACTGAGCTGCTGCTCGGGGGGTCCCTGGGCAGGGCTGCCCTTGGTGCTGGAGACCTCCTGGGCAGAAGGATGAGGCTCCTTTGGAGCTGTAGACCAGGCTGGACCTGCTACAGGGCTGCTTTCTCTTGAAGTTCAGCTGTTATTTTTCTGTAGAGGATTGTTCAAGCGGCTGGGGCAGCTGGGGACTGGACCTACTCTTGCACCAATCTCTCTCTTTGTGGGGGGGAGATGGAACTGTAATTTCTTAGCTAGTTGTTTTTCTGCTGTATAAATGCCTCCCACTTTAGAGGTGTCTGCGCTGCAGAGGTGAGCTAGGTATGAATTATATATGTGAGGACCAAAACCCAGTGCAATTCACTGAGCTCTGGCTGTAGACCATGGTCTTGAAACTGGATGGATTTCTCTCTCCTGCCCACCTCCCCCTATTCAATCTAAGGTATTATGACATTTCAAGAGACTTTTAAATAAAGCATGGCATGAATATATTTTATATCATGCCATTCACTTGTTACCCTGAGGGATGGTGTAGCTTTTGTACTCATTTCCTTGGCATTGTCTGTGATGGATATAACTGCCTTCGTCTTGGTGAGGTCTTTGAATCTAGCAGTGCTTGACATCTAATGCTATTTGAATAATCAACAGAAGCAGATAATGAAATGCACTGTTGAGAGGAAAATTCCCACAGCTGAATGTCCCAGTGCAGAGCACGGTGAGAACATACCGAGTTTTGTAACCTGCTAAATTAATAATGGAGCCAACGAACCATACACATAAAGTATCTCCAATGTGCCTAGAAATTAACCTTTAAAAGCCAGTGGATTTTGTCTCTTGAGGTCTGTGACTTGAGGCTGATGGGTTAAATGTTTTGCGTTCATTAGATGACATAGAGCTGGATGAAGCTTTGGGCTGGTTTGCATAGGAAGACTCAAGGTTTCTGAGTGTGGTTTATTAGGTTTTGTTGCCTTTTTTGTGTTTTCAAGTGTTATTGTGCCCAACGTCGAGTAGTGTAGTCCAGGCTGGATTCCTGATAAACTTCCTGTAGCCTTAGCATCCGCATCTGTGAGCATTCAGGAAGGCATATAGTAATATATGGCAAGAGGTACATCTCTGCTTTAATAAAATGCCTTTGTTTTGCCTAACAACACTTCAGATAACTTCAAGTTGAAGTTTACCTAGTTATCCAGATCCTCAGCTTTCTTTCTTTTTTTTTTTTCTGAAAAAACAAACTTCCAAAAGAACTATAAAATAGTTCAAGTCCATTTGGTGCAGACAGCATTAAAAACCAGCAGTTGGATAATTATTTTAGCATTTTCTGGGGAGAAAATAAACATGGAGAAAAGAGTAGCAAGCAAGAACAGCCTTTCAGAGCTCAGAGAAAGCATGGGGATCTGGTGGAAAGCCAGGCCAAGTTTTCTGCCGGTTGCCTTACCAAAGGTCCCAGCAGTTCCCTTGCTGGTTGCAGTAATGAGCCAAATCCAACTTGATCTGAGCAGTTTTCTGTTTTTTCCAGGTGTTTGAAATCCTGATGAAAACTCGCGTGTCACTTGTAAAAGTGGCTGCAGATGCAGGATGGGAGGAGAGAAAACTAGTTCTCTAAATTGGCTGGGGGCAGGTGAATGAATGGGTTTCATCATGCTTCTGTGGGTTTCCTTTGTCCATTTGAGTTTTTAATATGTTTAAATTAATGCATGGCAGCATTAATCAGACTAACATTGATTGCTGACCTGTGTGATAACCACTAATACAGTCTGCAGTTGTTTTTCAGTGTTTTCTTTTGCTGTGCTCTTCTATCGGCAACTAATCTCTTTTATGCTCCATATAAAAACATCCTTCTCGAAAATAACATGTTTCTCTTTGGAGGCATTTCAGACACATTTAAGAACAAACTTACTCCAGTGACTTATTGCAAGCCCAGAGGAGTTCTCTAACGCCGCTTCCATGCAGCATCTTTTCTCTCTCTTTAGCAGCTGTTTTCTCATTTTTTCTACCCGTGAAAGACAGCCTTTGCAAGACAGGCCCTCATGGGAGCTGTCGTTTGTGCTTTGATTAACCCTTCCACCACCGTGGGCAGCTCGTGCCTGCCTTGATGGGGTGAAGCACGTCTTTTAAGCTCTACCACAGCCTACACGGCCTTTTGCAGCTCTGCACCAGCTCCCCTCACTCATCTTTTCCTACCTACTCCCAGACACCTAGGTCACCTCCTCACCTGGTTTAGGTCTGGAGTTCATCTATCAGATCCAGTGGATCTGGGTTGATTTGGGCAGCTGAAGACTTGGTTCCAGGCCACCCAAAAGACGTAAAATGCTGTCCGTGCATAAGGGGCTTTTAACATTCGCTGTCTCCTGGGCTGTGATGTAGTACATGCTACTAAAAGATGAGGATGTTTTGCAAAAGCCTGTGTAACAGTGCTATGTGCTCTGAATATCCCTTCCAGAAGAGCCTGGGAGATTAAAGAACCTTAAGTCCAGTAACAACTGTCCATGCCTGTGTTGTTTTTGGAAATGGGGTGTAAGGCTTATAACAGTTATTAAACGTCATCCTGTGATTACCTGTTCAGGAGTCCAGGCTTTGCTGGAGAAATAATTAAGCGTTTTGGCTTTGTTAACAAGTGCTGTCAGTGCCATTCCCATATGCAGCAGGGTCCCCCTGGGGAAAACGGTGATTTTTGGATGAGGGATGCCCATGTGCCCAATGGTGTGTCCTACTGGCATGACGAGAGCGGTCAAATGAGGAGAGCATGAAAGGCCACCCAATGGGACCGGGGACGCTGCTGACTGCAGTAACATGGGTCTTGGGAAGACGGAGAAAGACCTATGTGCTTCTGCTGCTCAGGTTAGCTGAAAATGGGTGAGACTGCAATAAAGACAAGCTTAATCACATTGAGAAAAGCAATAATAACCTAGTTTTGGGCAGGCTCTGGGCTCCTTTTCAGTCTTTTCTGGAGTCACTGCCTTATGAGACAAAGGATGGGAGAGAGAAAAACAGATGTCCCAGATACAGCTGGCGTTTCTGATAACTTGACTCCTAAAATAATCTTGCTTTATAAAAATTGATTTTGTTCTTTTTCTTTTACAAAGAACAGCACCAACTGAGTTCTTCCTTCCACAAATCCTCTCTGAAGGAACAGTACTATATAAATCAAACTCTGGTTCAGGGGGTTTATTATTTTTTTAAATCTTTAATATTTAATTTAAGCCATCACTTTGGACTGACATGTATTCATTTTGAAAGGGCATGCTTTTTTTTTTCTTTAAGAAGGTGATATTTTCCCCTGTTAATAGAGCCTTTAAATCACGCTAGGGGAAGAGGAAGAAACTACAATATTCCTCCAAACAGTATCACACTCATGAACCCTGGTTTTGTCTGCTATGGATTCAGATTAAAATAAGGTCTGTTATGTTTTTCTTTTCCTAAAACACTTGCACATTAGGAAGATTTATGGTCCACCAGAATAAAAGCAAGGGCTTGGATGTGTGAGGCTGCCTTTGCTGCCATTTTGCCCAGGACCTGATGGCCATTGCACCAGTTGGAGCCAACACTGAGCCATGCCCCAGCTGGGGTTTCTTGGTTGGTGCTTGGAAATGGGCATGGGGGGGGTATGTGGGCCGTGAGGTCCTGGGAGCCCGTGTACCCCATCTTACGTAGCATCCTTCAACGGCTGCATCTGCAACCTGCCAACAACTGTAAGAGTTGCCCAGGTGCATTAAGTAGATCATGTTTCAGAGAGAAAGTTTCCAGAGCCAGAAGAGCTTTTGAGGAAATACTCCATTGCTTTTTTTTTTTTCCCTAAAGGTTTTCTTTATTTAGAAGAAAACGTGTTTTAAGATCCAGCAGTAGGTATAAAAATGAATGTGTTTCTCTTCCAGGAGTTTGTTCAATGTGTAAATAAAATCAGCCCTCATGCACAAAAAATCTGGAAGGTTTCAATTTAAAATTCATTGGGTTTTCTAGAGAAGTGTATGGGGGTTTTCTTATGTGTGTAGAAATGTATTGAGAAAGATCCTCATCTGCATAAACCATCAGACACTAAATACCAATTACAGATTCACAGAGTAGCGAAAAATATATGTTACTCTTGATTTATCCTTGTGATAAGATTTATAAAGAACAGTGATCATCTCTGCTAAAAAGAATGACCCCAGCTGGTATAAATAAAAACAATAAACCTAATGGCAAAACTGATAATATCAGCCTGCAATATGATCTGAACAGTAAGAAGCAACACACAAATTGGTAGTTGATGTCCGGAGGAGAGGACTGCATTTCCTGTTTGCACTAGAGGGATATATGAGCTCATTTGGGTCTGCAGGAGAGTTCTCATGCGTGACTCAAAACAAGAGTAATGAGAATTATGGTGTTATTGGCCCCCTCATTGAAATGCAGCTGAATTTGACTCGTTCATTGCTAGATCGGTCGGCACTTTCTGGTGTGATATGCAAGGACTTTAAATGAACGTCTCAGGAGCCCCCCATCTAATCTCATTGCAGACTGCAACAGAAAGTAAAAGCAAAATCCCACATTGTATGTCATCAGATCAGCTCTGCTGTGATAATGTAAAAATAGTCGAGAAAATTAGGTATTTTTCCCAAGAAAAAACTGCTCGGAGAAGATGCTAAAATATATTGCCTGACAGAGAAAGAGCATCCAAACAGCGAGTGTGAATGTGCTGCGCGGAAAGCTTCGGCGTGACAAAATGAATTCCAGGGCTGCTGTGCCTCTCCGCAGGCAGGGAGGTCACAGCTGTGACTCGGGCAAGGCACTGCAGAGCTGGGAAAAACCATTCCTGGCGCTGGTGCTGGTCTCCTCTCTGACCTTGCCAGGAAGGATTTTTAATCCTCTTGCAAGGCTAGAGCAGCGTAATTCAACTGAGGAGGGATGATCGAAGTACGATTGTGACATTGACTTTCTGTGCCTCAGTTTCCCACATACTGTTAGTATCATGATACGTGAACTCTGATTACACCTGGTATTTTGTAAGTCTTTTAATAATGCTACTGTATAAGCACGGATAATCTGCATGATTTAAAAGCCTGCTCTACCTCTAGCACAAGGACTGAGTCCAGCATTGCAGTCTCCGATCCCCATTAATGCTAAACATCCCATCATTCTGAGCTCTCCTTCATGCAAACCCTTCTTGCTAAGCCTTGCTGCCTTTGGGTACCCACCTCTGTCAGCAGAGGCATGGGGCAGCAATCAGCAGGTTGGTCCTGCGCTGGTGGAGGGGACCCAGGTGACTGTGTGGATGTCAGCGGGTCTCTTGGTGACCTCGTTAGAGCAGGATGTAGGCAGAGGAGGAGGTGCCTCCATTGGTCCTCTCTGGGCAACCCAGCAAGGGCTACATGTCCTCTCTGTGGTCCCATGGCAAGGCTGTGGGCAGCATAACTGAGCTGGCTTGTCCACTCTCTGACCTAGAGCAGGATCTGCCAAGCCCCACTGAGCTCTGAAGGCTATGCCTGGTGAGAGGATCGGGGCCTTTACGTGGTGGTGTCAACCTTGTTACTATGATTCTTGTCCTCCTCACCTCTTCTGGGCACTCCTTTCATGCAGTATCTAGACTTCCAGCCTGCCTGAAAGCTGAAACAAGGGAGAAATGTGTTGCCTGCTTACCAAGACTGAAATGTGATTGCTTTAAAGCAGCCCCACTGCAGGCTCTGCCAGGGAGGTGCTGCATTTTCCCTGCCATCAACCTCGCTTTTCCACCAGCCTGGAAAACAAACAGGCACATGGTGACTGGTCTGGCTGGAAATCAGCTGTACCTCCTTGTCTGCAGCACGTGCAGTTTTGGTTGCATCCGTGCCACTTCTCTGCACGCCACACTGACACCAGCGTATAGGGCAGGATGCTCCACGGCCCTCCTGGCCACTGGTCCATGGTCAAGAAACCATAGCCTTGGTGAACACCTCACCATTTGAAAACCAGACAGTATGAAACTCATGGAAACTTTGCAGGTGGTATGGGTTGAATGGAGGTTTGGAGACACCAATTAGCAGGTCTTGTGTCTGCTTTGCGTGAGAACCTAGACCTGGGAGGATGGCTTCAGAGCAGCGTGCGGTCATCTCACCCAAACATGCCACACAAATCTGCTCAGTAACTGAGCAAGGTTGGGGGGAGAGAGGGAGAGTTTATTCTCTCTATGTGGCTATTCAAAAAATTCAGTTCTCTGAAGAATTTTTTTTAGTCTAAATTTATTCTTCATCAATTTACATCTATTTGTTCTTGTGCCAATATTCTTCCTCAGCTTAAATAGCTCTTCTCTCTCCCTTGTGTTTACCCCCTTGATGTATTTATAGAAAATAATCACAGCCCCTCTCAGGCTTCATTTTGCAGGGCTAAATGAAGCAGCTTGTACAGTCTCCTCTTACAACAGCGGCTCATCCCATTTACTTCTTGCTCTGCATTGGACATTGCTGAGCACAGGAGACCACACGGCGCAGGGTATTCCCAGCAAGGCTGTGCTCATCCTTCCCAGTGATGCTCATCTTGGTCTGTGCCAACAGACCTCTGCAGTACCTGTGTGCAGAGCTACTCATCACATTACCTTTGCTTTTCTACGGCCACAGCGTGTCAAACACTCATAAACATCTCGGACTAGACTAATGCTTCTCTTTCCCTCCTGCTCCCAACTGCTAAGCTTCCAGGTGCTCACAGATATTCTTGCTGGTCCTTAAGTACAGAAACATGAATATCATTATGTTTGTGTTAGACCCATCCCTCTGCTTCTCTTTCTGTGCAACATTCAGGTTTTCTCTAGGAATGCTTCCCAACTTTCCACCTAATGCCACTGAGGACATTAGTGCCTTTCTGCTCTGTCCAGGGGTAATTAAGCAAAATAGTAACTGAAACGGGCCCCAGTCCTGGAGGAATTCCCCTAGTAACCTCCAGCCAGCCTGCTCACCCTCCTTTCCAAACAGTATGTCAGCATCTCTCCTACAGGTGGGTGGGGAACTATCTGGCAGTCGTGAATTAATCCAAGTAATTTCCAGTGAACTTTGCTTTCCATATCAGCTGTTTTGCTGAAGTCCAGATAGATTATATATGCTGATTTAAAAAAATGAGGATTTTTATCAGAGAAAGATAATGGCGTAGCTGAGTGTGATTTATCTTTGTGCATTTTCTCCTGCCACCATTTGCTTCCAGGGCCCTTTCCTTCAATTGCTTGTGAAATCAGACTAAAGAGCCTGTAGTTGTCCAGATTGCTTGTCTACACTCCTAAAAAAAATTGGAATGTCATATTTTCTTATTCTATCCGACTGCGCAGATTTATTAAATAAATCCTTGCCTTGTAGCTATCTTACATCCAGATTTCCGAACCGGTGCAGGGAGGGGGATGGTTCTTTCTTTGATGAAATCTAGTGAAAAAAGACCAACAAATGAATCTCAGTCACCATGCCTTTAATAACAAATACAGGAAAATAAAACATCTTTGTGGACTCTCATTTTTCAGGCTCTGTATAGGTAGCATGGCTCCAGACTGCAGCACAGTCTCTCAGTGCATTTAACCACTGTGCCACCTGTGAAAACTAGGAGTTCAGATATTGTACAAAGCATTTGGTAAAGAATGGCTGCAGAGAGTTCTGCAATGAGCTCTGTTATCACAAAGAGGTTTGTCATTATAGTGGAATATCCTATATGGACAGTCCAACTTTTATCATTCTCAAAAAACTGCAAGCTAACGTGGTATTAACTGAACTAGTATGATAGATGGCTGTGTTATAATTGAATTAGTTGGGAAGCATTGACCTTTTTGATGTATAATGTCTCTGAATGTGAACAACAAATACAAACTAATGCTTTCGTGAGTTTGCTGGGTGAGTTTAGCCATCAATTGACTTGTGATAAATAAGATGTTATACGCTCCAGTCAATGGAAAACATGTTTGCAGCTCCTGTGCTTGTATTTCTGTACTCCGTGAAATCAGCTCTGCAGGCACACATTACTCAGGTGTGGCTTTTATATTATGAGCTGGACCCAAATGTGAATTCACGTCCTCAGAGGACCTCATACTTGTTGGATAATGATGAGCCCAGCAGCTAGTGCTTGGTGTTAATTGTTTGCTCCCTTACTGCGTGGCCAGATTAGCTGACAACGACCTGATGAGATTTCTGCTGTTTCTGCAGCACCTCTCCTCGTCAAAATGGTTGTAGATCGATAGCTGTTACCTCCACGAGCCATACCAAAAGTGAAGTTAGATGGGAAATGCAATTAGAAGAGAGGAAGCTATTTGCAAAGAACTGATGTTGTTTGTTCCTGTTGTGTTTCTATGCCTTGGTCTTTCCAGCTCCAGAGCAGAAATGAAATTTTGCTGTTTATCTTTTATTCAGTTTGTGTTTGACAGAAAAATCACTATCACTCTAACCTGGGATGTTTTATTAGTGTTTATCTGACCGTGATAAATTCACATATAGCTACTTGCCACTGGAGCCAAAATAAATGATCTCCAGGTGGACAGGGGGCTCAGGGAACTGATGGGTGTTTGATCTGCCTCTTCAAATTCAGCCTGGGTCAGGAAAGCTAAGCTTGTCCTGAAAAACATCTGTTTAGTGTCTCATGTGAAATGAGCTGATGGGTCTCAGCCTATGTATCGACACCTCCAAAACGGCATGTCCTCACTGCAGGAAGATTGCCCACTAGCCTTTATGCCTATTTGAAAATGTAGCTAATTCCTGGTGGCTTTGGTTTCCTCCACCTTGCTCCCCCTTTCAAGCACAGTTTGCAGGTAGTTTCTTGCACAAAAGTTCACCAAACCCCTCTCCAGATCTGAGACTCGCCCACGGTCTAACTAAGAGCCTGCAGCTACAGCAGCTTCTTGTAGTGACTATTGATTTAGGTAAAAGCATAAACGTTGCATTCTTCCAGTTTGTGTGTGTCTGTGTCTCGCCTCAGGCTCTTTCTTTTCCTCTGTGGGATCAATTACCTTCTAATCCTTCAATGCAGAGTCTGGCATGCCCTGCTGGAACACAGAAGCAGGGACACTGCTATAATGGATCGGATCAAAAGGATCCCTCCAATACAAGACCTTGCCACCAGGAGGGCCAGCAGAAGACATTTTAAGGAGCACTGCAGAAATGCATTGTCATGGCTTGGTTTTCACCTAAGGAAAAAAAAAACATCATAGTGCCTCCAAAATGAAGTCAGAGTAAGCCATGAAAGGCAAAACCAAACCAACCAGTTAATGGCAGAAATTAAGCATGTCTCATCACTACTTTTGTATATCTTTGCCCCTGTCTCTGTCTTTGGACACCTCCCAAAACTCATCTATGCTTCTGATGCTTATTATTCCAAGTCTAGATAGTATCATTGTCTATAATAGACTTTAAAAATCCTTTTTAGCTCTTGACCTTTGGTAATACTTGGTGGCAATGAAATTTACAGTAGTGATGCTGAAAGAATAAAGTCTCCCATACCATCTTTTCCGACTCTCTGCATAAGTATTAAATGCAACGAAGATATTTTAAAATTTTGTCATGCAAATTCAGGGGCAAGTTCTGGCTGGGCTGTATGCAAATGTTCAATGGTGGCAATGGGAGAAACCATCTCAAAAACCATCTCAAGAGCAGCTTAGATAGGGGTGAGAGGGCAGAGCAGCGTGAGTCCTGTTCCCTCCCTACGCAGAGGTGGGAGGCAGCAGCCACATCTCTGTCCTTCCCAGCCTCAGCTGGGAGCTGAAAACAGGATGCACGGCAGGATTGCCTGTGAGGTGTAGCCTTGTGCTCCACAGAGCATGTACAGCCCTGACCTTGAAACTTCTTGCCCAGAAGTTGGTGTCAGGAGTCGTGCTTGACTGGTTCTTGATATCTTCTTGCCCTGAGCCTTCCTGCTCAGCTCCAGCCTGGCTGAGCATAGACGCAGCTTCTCAGCATGAGGCATGCGCTGCGGTGCTGTGCCTTTCCTGGGATGCTGTTCCTTGGACTTCTCTCTGTACCTCCTGGCAAGACTTTCCTGATCCTCCTGGATTTGATGCACACAAGCAGGTCAGATACAACACACCTCGTGGGTCTTCCCTGGTACAGAGCAGAAGAGCAAACTCTTTAAGTGTTAGAACTTTCCCATGTGCGAAACAAGTCGTGTTAAAACTTCCATGTGAAATGTGGTTCTACATGGTCCCCACTGATACAGCAATTATGGACGAGCGAGGCTGCAACGTACGTGTAATCCCCCAGGCATCACAGGGAAAGTGTAAGGACTTAGAATAACTCACCCAGGGAGCAAGCCTTGCAAACCTAGTTACATTCAATACAGGTATAGAAGGAAGAGAGATTCTTTTTCTCTATGACCTGCCCATAGTAAATGGGGGAACAGATTAAATGCTAGAAAGGTTTCAGTCTATTTGTTGTGGTTAAGGAGCCTCGTACGGGATGTGTCACAAGCAGTTCACTGTCTTCATAATGTAATTTAAGTTATTGTGATCCATATGGGTCATCTGTCTTTCATCTGCTATTTTTCCCAGCATGGGGAAGCATGACTTTCTGGCTAATAAAGACATCTTGTTATGATGCATCTTATTATATCATGCAATACTTCATATGAATGATCCAGTGACCCATAACAGAGCTGTGACACAGGGGGAAGGAATACAGGAGAATGGGAATACATGAAGACACTGCTCCCTTACTCTCTAACGGCAGTAAGGCTGCCCGCTCCAGCCTTACCAGCTACTGGAGAAATCCCAGAGCTGCTGAGATCGATAGGTTTTTGCTGACAATTCCAAATGAAGTGAGTGATTTAACCCCAGCCAAGCCTGAAGACAAAACTTGATGTGTGCTGCTGCCTGAATCTTCAGACTGCAGCTAGCAAATTTTGCACCAGATCGAGGTACAAGGTGGCTTGAAGAAGCCAGCAAGAAATGACTTATCTGTAGAGATGTTCTGACCTACTCTCCACTCTTGGAGCACAAAAACATACGTCACTTCAAAGGATTTTAAGGCAGAGAAATGTAGTTCAAAGGAAAGGATGCTAGGAGCAGTTAACAATTTAGAGATTTGGGACAAAACATGTGAAAGAGCTCCCCTAGTGCTTCCATAAATCACCACGCGCAGGCCTGGTATGTGGGAGGTCAGGAGAAGGTCCCCCCCCAGGGAAGCTGACCTTGGCCCCTGCGCAGCAGTTGCCTTCCCTTTTGACTCTCCGCTTTGCAGAGGCTCAGCCAGAACATATTGCTTAATCCTTGAAAAAGCATTGAAAGCTTTGCAGCATCTGGTTGATACGTGATCCTTATTCCCATGGTGAAGGTCCAGGAAATGGATATAAATAAAAGCAGCGCCAATGAAGCCCAAAGTTAAGTGGAGGGGCATTCCTGTCCACCATCAGACATGAACAAGTTGGACGTAGGACTGCTCCCGCAGTGAGATACTGTTTCCTGGAGCAAAACTGACAGAGGAAATGGGAAACTAGAGTTTGGAACAAGAAAGAAAGCAATGTTGAGAGAAAAAAAGGCAAAAAGGTGCAACTTTTGATTTGCTGGAAGAAGAGTCAGAATTAAACTTCTCCATCACAGCGGTGGTTGCTTTGCTTGGGCACACCTGGCAGAAGTGAGAACTTGTCCTTTCACGCAGCAATGATTTGCAAAGGCCCTTTCTTCATCTTCCAGACTGAGAGGCTGCAATGAGGGTGAACAGCTCCATCCCATAGCACAGTGCCAGGCATCTCTAGGCAAGGCACACTGTGTTGGTGCTGTGGGGGATGCAAACCTGAGAGGATGCTCAGCATGGATGGGGCCTTCGGATGTTGGTGCTCCCCAGCTGAGTCTCCAGAGGTGTTCAAAGGTGTGGGAATATTTTGCAGTAAATATGTTTCACTTTTAAACCCAAGAGGGGATCAAGCACTAGACAAACCACTGAAGGTTATGATAGTTTCTTCATTCCTCGATGTCTTCAGTGGAGACTGCAGGCTTTTCTGGAAGATACTTTTTAATCAACTGCTAACTGCTGAGCTGAACAAAGCAGTTATTGAGTGAAATGCTATGGGCTATGTTATTGTGCAGAGTGATGAGCTAATAGTCTCTGCTGGCTTTAAAATCTGGATGGACATTTTAAGGGGATTCTATAAAAAGGCCATCCCCATAAATAATTACTCAGGGTGGTAAAATCTAGGGCATTTGTGAATCCTTTGGTGACCACAAGAAACTGAAGACTGTTTAGCGTATTACCTAAGTGCCAGTGAGCGCAATCTGACATCCATCGATACGACTGGAAAGTCTCCTCTGGCTTCAGTGGGCATTTGGTCAGATCATGGTCGTGGAAATGGTGCGAGGGCTAAGGACAGCAGGGAGGCTGGGCTGTGCCACCCTCCATCTCAGAGCATTGCTGGAGGTGAAATATCTTCCTTCAGGTTTTAACTCTCATGGAAACGTTATTTTGACCTTCCTTTAGAAAACCTTGATGGGCAAGACTTGAGGATGAGCCAGTAACCAACAGAGAGACAGATTGCATAGAAAATTCACCTGAACGTGCAAGAAATCAGGACGTACTTTGCACAGCTTGGAAATGCCTTCTTCTCTCTGGAACTCGGTATGGAAGGTAACACCTTCCCAGGAGCTCACATGGAACAAATACATCTCCAACCCTGAGCCGAGATCCTACACAGCCTGTCGTTGAGCTGTGGTCAAGGAAATCTTGCAAAGTGGACAGGTGGTTACCTGTCACGCTTGCTGCTGCCTTCACCCATCAGATCAAGAGGAACCAGTGCCTAAACAGCCAGAGCAATGCCTGAGCATGGATGAACGTGAGCCATGCTGTCTGCACAGCCTTCCAGCACTCTGTGAGATGCTTGTTCCCTCCTAGGGGCTGCAGCCGAAAAGCAGCCCCTGATTATATTTCCCCCCCACTTTTGACCTAAAATCAGTTGCCCCTATGCTTTTGCGTGTGTTCGCTCCAGGAAGGGAGCTTGTCTGTGCTGCTACCCAAGAAGTGTCTGAATCTCGCCCCTTTTGCTTGTGGTTAACAATGCACTCAAAAAGACCCAAAAGGAAAAGCCCAAGTGAAGGCTCATTTATAAAAAGATTGGTCGTGAATATAAATAATGATTTTTTCTGGATCTGCTTCAGTTGGTTAAACAAGCTTAAATATAAAGTTTCTTCTCTCAGATGGATTAGCCTGTGATCATTTCATTCACTGGTGGCTTTTTACGTGGTCTTAAAAGCATATTTTACAAATGCTCTAACATGCAATATGGAGGGTTGATTTCTCATAGGCATCTGTGCCAGAAAAAGCCAGTTATTCCCAAGCCCAGTAGAAAGAAATTCAATATAGCAGAGGGAAACTTAGTAAAAAATTCAGACCAATATTCACAAAAACATTTTATCTTGTCCATCCCACTCCAGAGTTAGTCTTCTCTTTGTTTGTAAATATATTGAGGAGGAAAAAAATCACTCCTGCCGAGGACTGGCATCAAGCATGCTGCTTGGAAGCATTTGGCATACTCTCCAGTCAGCACATCTGGTACGGGTGGATGCTGTTCAACAGACTGATTTTTTTGGTTGTTGTATTTCAAATGATCCTGTGCTAAAACCCGTTTAGCTGAAGAAGAAGTTTGCCCATTATCAATCACTTACTGATAACCACTGCCAACTCAAAGATGCATCTTTCCAGGCATAGCCTGCGTGCACGCTGGCTGCAGAAGCCAACTTCAGCAATGCTGGTACCCTACCGAGATTTCAGAGGAAGTGCAAATACAGAGTGCTCGATAAAAATAGCAGTCTGCAGGCTACATATTGCTAAGTGCTATTTAATGATGGAGAAAGTTTTGGTATTCGTCTTTAACCTAGGAGAGAATCCAATGTCTCACCCAGACTGTGACAGAGAGGGGAAGAAAGCAGTGCCCTGGGTTGTCCGGCCGCCCCCTCCGAGGATGCCTTGTTCTCCCAGATCCCAGTTAGATGCTTCTGGGAGCACAACAGGCTCAGGGAGTCTTGTCTAACTGGAGTGTAACTACTTGTACTTCCAGCATTGGGCTATGCTTTGGGCTTTAGATTTTTTATTTTTCTTAAAAGCACACCCAGAAAGGACGTGTGACTTGCTATTGGCACAGCAGCAAATGCAAACCAGTCTGTGTACTATAAGTTATTTTGGTGAAGGACTGTTTTTTCTATATTTTAATATCATTTGACTGGTGCTAGCTGTTTAAAAAATGTCTGTGCTGAGGAAGATGCTAGCTATGGACATGTCCCAGCTAAAACAAAATTTATTTTCTTTTACCTTTCAGTAAAAGAGATTCATCAGGAAATGATTTGGTGGATCCTGAGAGCAGCTAAAACACCAAGCTTGTTGAAGGGTTTTGAGTATGTTGAGCTCTTGTTTTTCTAATAGCACAACTTTGCCCAGAGGTTGCAAGAAAGAAGGTGAAGAAAAGGTTTGCTCCATAAAGACTTCTTAGCTCTTTAAAATGAGCCCTTGGGCCAGTCCCTTTGCTGTCAGTGGGACAAGCAGTTTGGTTTACCACTCTTATAAGCCTTTGCAAGGTAGAGCACGTAACAGCTGTGTGGTGCTACAGCCACATCGCATGCGGTAAGGCAGAGCGAGAGCCCTGAGCCCAGGCTTGCTGCAGTTTGTACCAGTTTGTTGGACGTACATTGCTCTAGAGCCGTTGCAACTGAAGGAAAATTTTGCAAGAGTGTGGACAAGACATGAGTGGGAAAAACCTGCCTCCCCATGGGGAGTTATCAACATGGAGAGAGAGCCAGAAATTTTCAGAGAAATAGCTAGCAAGAGTTGCAGTGATGAAAGTCAGACTTTCTTTCCTAGACCTTTACCTCAGCATGAGCTGCTTCTTCAGCACCCATCAGTTTCAGCGTTTCCAGCCCGGTGGAATTATTCCAGTGCACAAACAAAAGGCACCATTGCTGCTGTGAGGGAGGACAAGACAGTGGCAACGTGTTCAATTTCGGGTAGCTGGGACTAGCATTGTGCATGAATGGGGAACATACTCTGGCCCAGGCAAGCAAATTGGGCTGAAATATCTTCATATTAGGGTTATGCTACATAGGGAAGAGACTGTGGCTCCTGAGAGGAGCTGGGCACCATTTCTGCAGCACTGTGATGCCAGACAAGCTGGGAAAGGTGGGTGTGCACAGGCCTGGACACCCCTGGCTCGAGGAGACTTCCCCTACATCCAGTGAGTCACTCGCTTTGTTTGGAAGGAGCTGCTGAAGGGGAGGGCAGGGAAGATGGGAGGCCTGGGGGGAAGGTGGAGGCTATGGGGGAGCCAGACGAGGTAAATGTGCCAGTGACTGAAGGGAAGAGGAGATGAAAGGGAAAAGGAGAGTGGAGAACAAAGCAGAGACGTCAAGGAAAGGTGGGGAGGGGAAACAGGAGATGATGGTGCTAAAATTAGATGGGGAACGGGGACAGGGAGAGCTGATCTGGTGCTCTCCCCTCAGATGAAATTCCCCTTGAAGCTGCTATCAAACCTGGCCTGGAGAGGGGAGGAGAGTTGGAGTCCAAATGGGAAGAGGGGGGTTCACTGCAGACCTGCAGCACCCCAACTGCTCAGAGAGGATTCCCTGGCCCCAAGCGGGGCCAGCCCTGCTGCCCACAGCACTATTTCACACCCCTCCCCCGGCCCTGAGCATGCCTTCAGCCTGGGACACGCCACTCAGTGTCTTTTTGTAAAACCAGTGTCTTGTGTTGACGAATCTGCACTGTGTTTAACTGTTTCAAACCAATTTTTGCAGGTGATTCCTAATTATATGCTACTAGTTACAGCCCACAAAAAGCTAATGAAACCCTTGCCATCAATTAAATGTAATTTCTGTGTGCCGAGGGGGAAGCGAGGAGAGCAAGAGGCAAAGCGACCAAACTTTCCTCTGGCTGCAGCCTGGCTCTGGGGCATGGCTTCTCCCAGTTGCCCTCGATTTGAGAGGTCTGGGGCTGTGGGAACAACGCTTTGTGCAAATTACGCTGCATGCAACGGGGGAGAAAAGGACGTGCGTTGAAGAGCATCCCTTCCACTGAAGCCTTGAGCTTTTAAGGTGCTGCAAATTCTCACCAGGCTTTTACAGGAGGCAGTTTCATAATCACAGCTACAGCTCAGGCAGGTGAGGACACCACCAGGTGCCAAAGGAGCGCTGGCCACTATGCGGCCATTTCGGCTGCAGAGTCCCTTTTCCTCCCAGGAGTTCAGGATTATGCAGTTGGGGACTTCCTGTCAGTCAGGGGATTGTTGATCAGACATCCGCTTTCATAATCAGGAAATGCAATGCATTATCAATCTCATTGTTATTTTTATTATGCTTCTTAATTCCCAGCTGCACCAGCTTTTGCTATGGGAGCCAGCACTGGAACCCAGTCAGAACCTGGACGAAACCAAGTAAGGTCAGCTAGACCTGGAGTAGCAGTAAGAAATGTTCCTTCCTTGTTCTCTGGTGTTTGCAGTTCTGAAGGGTACGGAGAGCTTTTCTGCCCATGCTGGTGACCTGAAGGCATGCTCTATAGGAAGTGGTGTAGGGCTGAAATCATCCAGCCATGCAATTTGCAAGTAAACGGCTGCTTATAGGGCAAAACAATCTGACAAACGTGTGGAAAATGGGGCCCAAGGACACTGCTCCTTTCAATGCTGTTAAGTAGTGGTAAGAATAAATGTAGTATAAACACTTTTTTCTTCCATTTGCAAAGATGTATGTTTATCTTCTCCTCTTGTGTTAGCTGCTATGTGTGTTAAGTGTCTTTACAGATATTATATATACAGACACATATATAATGTATATATAATCGCATACAGTATTCTTCAAAGTCAGTGGAAGGACTGACAGACATCAGTGGGTTTCACACAAAGACCCTCTCCTGGCCCCTTGTTTCTCCCAGGAAAGCAGAGAGGTCTGCTGCCAAGGTTGTCAGCATAAGTCAATCGCGTAGGTTTACGCCAGCTTGTCCATAGTGCTCTGATGCCCACGACGCGTTCGTGCATACAACCCTTCGAATTGGTTTGTCTAGGAAAGACAAGCTGACAGTCCCCTTCCTGGACAGCACTAACGAGATAAAAAGTCAAGCCTTTGGCATCTTACTGCTTTATTCACCCAGCAACACCTCTATTAAAAACTCTCTGTGATGTTCCCTGGGCGGCGTGGCGAGCCGACCATCGGCAAGGAAAGCAGCAACGCTCTGACCGAAGGTAAACTCTTGCCTGGCAGCGAGCTACCGGCGCGTCGCAGCACGCCCAGGCTGGGGGGTCCCACGCTGGGCAGCCCAGGCAGCACCTTGCGCGGGGGTCCCGCACCACCAGACCCCATCCCCAGGAGCTGGGGTACCGCCGTGCAGCACAAGGCCTGCGCATCAGTCGGCCTTGGCACCCTGCGGGCGGTGGGCACGGGGGTGGGCACAGGGGTGGCTGCGATGTCCCCGAGCGGGTCGAGGCTCCTTTTCATGCTGAGCATCCCCCTCCCCTGGCCGCCTTCGCGCCAGGCTGCGGGCACGCTGTCACCCTCTGCCCAGGTTTGGGGTGCGGGTT
>Ga0065711_1029523_pt1 | contig 35844 bp, 22 predicted proteins | sample Hoacrofraction12_FD_59098 | JGI IMG/M metagenome (GOLD analysis project Ga0065711, IMG submission 59098) | Hoatzin crop microbial communities from Cojedes, Venezuela - Epithelial fraction 12 v2 (version 2) | ecosystem: Host-associated > Birds > Digestive system > Esophagus > Crop | place...
GGTGACCCTGCTTCGGCGGGGGGGTTGGACTAGATGACCCACAGAGGTCCCTTCCAACCCCTACTATTCTGTGATTCTGTGATTCTGTGACAGATATCCATCACCTGCCCAGAGCCTGGGCTGGAGCCCATGGGCCTCTTCATGAGCCCACAGGACCACATGCATATTGTAGCCCGAGTTACAACGCTGGGACGTTGGTTTTGCCCTGTACTGTAAAATACTGCATGCTGTTCCTGTCCTGACAATATAGCACAAAGTCTCTTAATCACTCATAAGCATCTGGGACCTATTATTAGAGCTTTTATAAAAAGAAAACTGCCTATTTTCTTTAAGACTCTTTGTTCAAACATGCAGGTTACCATGCAAAAAGACAAAGCACCAGCACACCTGTAGAGGACATCATCTGATGTAATTCTTAACCCTTTTGAAGACCTCATGTGAACAATGAGCAAACAAGCTGGCACAGCTAGGGCCACGGCATGGCTTTGCCTCAAGCCCTCAGTGCCGCAGTGTTCGAGGACAGACCTGCCACTTGCTTTTGCTCTTCGCTCAGAGAGGAAGAATCATGGTACCAGAACTATGCCTGACAGTGCAAAAGCCACCTCTCCCGGTGTGCTCCAACTCCCTTACAATGGTCAGTGTGACACAGGGACAGAAAACAGAATCAGAGAGTCACAGAATGTTAGGGGCTGGCAGGGACCTCTGTGGGTCATCTAGTCCAACCCTCCTGCCGAAGCAGGGTCACCTAGAGCAGGCTGCACAGGACCTTGTCCAGGTGGGTCTTGAATATCTCCAGAGAAAGAGACTCTGTCCTCCCCAGCCCTCTTCTGCCTTCAGGTGTAGGAAACTTGGCCACTTTCTGGGCAGCCCCATGCCAGGAGTAGTCCATGCAGGCAGAGATGGTACTTCATGCATATGCTCCCTGCCTGCTGGCTTGTGCACACCATCACCTGTCCCTGAACTACCATTACACCTAAAAACAAACAAGGCCCTAGAAATTTCTCACAAACCCCGTTTTTAACAGGAATTCTTCACTGGAATCAACAAAACCGAATCCTAAGTCTTAAATTTACTTTCCACTTTAAGCCTCCTTTATGCCACTGGAGAAGGGTTGTATGAAGCTCAATACGTAAAGCCTCACCCTCCAGATGTCAGCCATAGACACATAGCATTTTCTAACAGCTAACCAGGCCAGTTCAGGCAGAGACCTACCTGGGGGAAGAGGCCTGAATCTGTGGTGTCCTTGCCAGCTAGAGTACTGAATGGTGCCTTAGCACACCAAGAAGTCATTTTTATGAGCGTTACTTTGCAGTACAGCTGCATCTGGTCTCCACATTTCCACTAATTCCTGCCATTTCTGAGTAATTTAAAATAACTCCTGTTACCTCACTTTCTCCCCTCCTGCCCATCACATTTTTTTAATCACTGATGTCACCTCAGCTCGTTTCTTCAGTCATGGCAGAACCAGTTTCTCACTCCTACTTTCGCTTCTCAGTTTCCAAGTCTTGTCACCTCATTCTTTCCCTGTTCCTGAAAACCTTCACTACCTTGGGCTAAGCAAGTTTCTTCTGCTGCCACTTCTTAACGCCTTCATTTTTTAAAAACAGACTCTTTACACTGTCCAACTCTCCTTGTCCTTCCTGGTTTGCCTCTAAGGAGGTGCTCTTTTCTTTATCAAGGCCAGGTCATTTATTCTTTAGGTTTATACACAAGCAAATTATGATTCATTCTACAGGAGTTACCTATTTTAGACTGCAAGAAAGTCATCGTGCTATTGGATGCAAAATCAACTCCTGAAGTGTTGGCAATATTAATTAGGTAAGCAGAGCTAATAGCCACTCCTTACCCCATGCAAATGCTGCTGTTACTCTTAATTTGAAAGAAAACAGGTGTAAAGTTAAAGATGTGTTAGAGACGTGTCCACTCAGGCCTAGTTTGTCACACAGCTCCAACCTCTGGTTTTGGCAATTCAATGTGTGTTCTTTGTCTCTTTGTACACCAGAGCACTGTGTAGCCGCTAAACAAAAAGCTGGTGCTGGGGACCACTTTCCTTCCAGCTAGCTAAGGCTTGGGGGTGGGAATCACACCAACTAGCTGCTCACCTGCCCATGCCCAGTGAGAAGTCAGAGCCAAAGGTCCACGGTCCAGCTCCAGGCTGAGAGACTGGAGGCCACACTTTGCTATAGAGCTAGTAGTAAGAGATTTGCTCCTTTGGGGCCTCATCAAAACAACTTGAAAGTGGATGCAAGAGCCATCAGGTTGGAATTAGGCCATTGTGCAAGCAGGACTTTCCCAGGGACAGCACATATAATTGCCAAGCGCAACACAAGATCTGCCTTCATGATCTCATTGCTGAATAATTCAGTGATTCCTTTCAGTCAACATCAAAAGGGATGAGCAATCTTCATGGGGGGCACTGCCTTGCCACAACCTTCTAATAGAGTTATCACAGGTGTCAGAGCTAGGGGAGCATGTGGAGGACTAAGATAACAATACGCTTTTATGTGGGAACATTAGAAATGAATGCGCAGGTCTGAGGTCACCTAGCCCACTCTTTGGAAACCTTCCTCAGAATTGCTTTCCACAATACAGCACTACAGACAGTTAAGCTGGCATGTGTAGTCACTCTGATAAATCACAGAAGTAGTCAAAAAACAAATGCTGGCGTCTTTCTAAATTATTTTTGTCCATTTTGTTTAAATCTTAGAATTTATTTGATTGTTTCTTTTACTTTCTTTTTTGGCAGCCCTAGACAGTCACACAAACAGCTCCAGAGAAATTGCAAAAGAAACCCATCCCCTTCTCTTTTATTTTCTGGTAAGTTATGTTGGGAAAATAAATATGAATGGCACAGATGTTCCATTTTTCTCTCTGCATAAAACAGTTTATGACATCTTGCAAGTGCTGGAAAAGTATTTCTTTTAAGAAAGAGATTTCTTTTTCTCAAGCATACTACATTTTGGAGATGTTTTAAGGACAGTTGTTGAGCATATCCTGTTTTTTGGATGCTTATTTCTCGTTTACTAATAACATCAGAGAAAAAAACTGAACATTTTAAAATTAAATTTACTGGTTACTATTGGGATTTGAAATGCTGTTAAAGTTTTCAGAGCTGCTGATCAGCTGCTACAACTTTATACATCTTTGTAGGTCCCCAACTAACAGAGTTAAGGAACAGAGTTTCAAAATCAATGATATATCAGCTACAGCAGAAGATGTTTAGCATAGAAAGTAAAACATTACCAAAAATTGTAAAAAAATAAAGAAGGCAACTTTTCCTCTTTAATTATGTAAACCAAAGACAAATAGAGTGGCTGAATAAAGCACTAAAATAAAATGTATCATCACACTACACTGAAAAGCGTGCAAGCGGAGAAAAGAGTAAGGGAACCAGATAAGGTTCCATTCATCATGCGTTTCCTCTGCTGTCAACTCACTCCATCGCTCCCATCATAAGTAATTGGACCTTTCCCTCAATCACAGCCACGTGGGCTGGAAAGGACCTTGAGAGGTCAGCTAGTCCACCCCCCCGCCCCAGGGCAGAATCAGCTACGCTTACTGTCAGTCCTGACAGACGCTTGTCTAACAGCTCAGAAATCCTCCAGACACAATTCCACAACACCCCCGGGCGACTTATTCCCCTGTCACGGTCTCCTGGCCTTTGAAGACTTTTGTCTGGTGTCTAGTCTGAGTCATGCCTGTTGCAACTAAAACCCTCGGCTGCAAGGGCACGGAGGAGAGATGGTTCCTGCTCTCTCTTCATCTCCAACTGGGTGTATGCACAGAAGTGCTCCTCTGCACAAACTGTGCCCCCAGCCCACAGGTCTTCTTGCAAAAATCTCTTTCCCTGGAGTATTTCCCATCTCTGGGTTCAGAATAAGAGTTTTGGCACAGTGAGGGTAAATGTCCTCTGTTCTCTTCATAAGGTTATAAATTCAACAACACAAATGAGAAAGTAAATGGACGGTCACTTTTTTCAGGGCATTCCCTGCTTAACAATAACTTCAGAGTGGCCCCTCTCCTTTTTCACCCTCCTTTGCCCCACAGCTCTGGCTCAGCCAGTCAATCTGCCTATTTTGCTTTTCAGACATCCAGCAAATGAGAATTTATCCTTGTCATTTCCCCAAAAGACCTGTAAGGACAAAATAGCACCTTGTTTGAATGGTGCTGGGAATTACCATTCCCATAGACTCGCTCCACACTATGGTTATGTTGCAATCAGGCTTCCAGGTTTCCCTGAGAAAAACATTTCTTGGAGGAAAAACTCTCTTCAGCTAAGTTATTGAGAAATGTTCTACACTGCCCATTTGTTTTCTCTTTATGAGTTCATAGGTTTTATGAAGTATACAGACAGCCTCCTTTTCTATCAAAGAAAACAACAGTATTTTGATAGCGGGAGCATGAAGTAGCCTGCAGCATTCATAGCACACAGAAAGCATCCACAGTGTGAGTTCATGCCCATGCATTTCCAACTTGGCCACAAGCATTGCTTCGTATTTTAGATCCAAATGGAATCAACTCTGATACTATTGTGGTACTCACAGGTTATAAGAAACCTATCGAGGATAATTCTTTTCTCACTCAGTGACTACAAATCAGAGTTACTTTCATCAGTATAATAGTGCTGAATCTACAACACTGGAAGTTAAAATATAGTTCAGTTCGCTGCTACTACAGTACCAGCTGAGAAAAAAAAGGACAAATCCTTCAAGACGATTGTTAACTGAATAATAATGATTTTGAGAGGAATGGGTAATTCAGTGTTAAATGTTACCTGGACAGAGCACAACATAACCATAATTCTGGTTTCCTTATGAAAGACAGAGAAAGAAAGCAAAAGCTAGAAGAAGAATCATGACAAAAAAGGAAATAAACAAACAAACAAACAAACAAATCTAAAAAAAGCTTATTAATTTAGATACGTGCAGAATATAAAAGGAGTATATCAGATCCCTGATACTCTACCCTACACAGAGGTTCCTTACTTTTCAGTTAAATCTCCGGAAAAAGATATTATAAGGTTGAAGAAAAAGGCTCCCTAGATGAAGACTTTAATGAGATTTAAATGTTACCATCTGCAGTATAAATAGGGGTCACCCACCATCACGATTCACCAGCAAGCAAGGAAAGAAGAAAAGGAAAATGTAATCAAGCAACCATAGCAGAGATCATGAACAGGACTTTTTGTTATCTGGCTCTGCCAAAGGCTTCCTGTGGGATCACTTCACTTCTCTACTCCCAGCTTCTTCCATCTGAAAACGGGGGCAATACCTCATGCTGTGAGATTGGCATGCAAATGTCTATTTACTAATTATCAGTCCTATTATAAAATAGAAATTATTCAACTATTGCTAACATTTGTTCCATCTCCAAAGAGATCTCACTCAACCATGAGCTATATGTCCAGAATAATTCTTGCTGTTTGAAAAATAAGTTCCTTCTTGACCCGTGGTATGTTGTACTGCAATTCGTAAGGAACCAAAGGCCTTTGATGGAGACCCACAAATGAACACGACAGGAGCAACTGATCGATTTGCACCCCAGTTCTTAGTTATACACAAGATGTTTCTGTTTCTAAGCCTGACAGTACTACAACTTACAAACTGACTTCTGATTTTTGCAGAACCTCTGCTGTTCAAAATATTTGCATCAGAAGACAAGACCAGATGATATTAAACAAGTGAGTTTTGTTTTGTTCAAGCCCAGTGCTCAAACTGAAACCTAGATCAAAACAGATTAAAACAAAAGATAAGGTTTTAATCAATCCTGAGAAAAGAAACCACCAAAGCCATCAGAGCATGAAATAATTACAAACCCGTGTGAAAAAAAACAACTTTTGGATACACTGAGGACAATTTTTAATCCACTTGTTTACTTTGGCATCAAAATTCTATTGCAACTCAATTGGGATTTAGACCTAGCATCGAAGGAGAACTTAGGCATGTAAACTGCATCCCTAAAACCACAGATCAGTCACTGTCTACCAGGGAGGTGCCTAAGCTTCAACAGCCCCACAGTTTCTGACCTCAGATTTTCCCAGGAGTCCATACATGCACCTGGGTGTCTGCTGTGGTTTAACCCAGCAGCCAGCAACTCAGCACCAGACAGCCATGCGCTCACCCCTCCTCTTCCCCCCTAGCGGGATTAGGAGGAGAACTGGGCAAAAGGGGAAACTTGTGCGTTGACGTAAAGACAGTTTAATAAGGAAACAAAGGAAATACTACTACTACTACTGATTATAATGATAATGACTATAATGAATATGCAAAATGAACCATATACAATACAATTTTTCTCACCACCCGATGACCGATTCACAGTCAGTCCTCAAGCAGTGATCACAGAACATCAAACTCGCAAATTTTGCCAATTTATCAAAACTCCTGAAAAAGACCAAATGCCCAGAGAAGTTCAAACTCCCAGATGAGAGAGGATTCGAACTCACGGAAAAGAGAAGAGCTGATAGCTTCCTGCCCCACCCCAGCCAAACCCCATGCATACACTGAGCACGACACCTATGGCATGGAATATTTCCATTGGCCAGACTGGCTATCTGCCTGGCTGTGCTCCCTCCCAGCTCCTGCACACCTGCTCATAAGCTGAGTATGAGAAATGGGAAAAAGTCTTTGATTTCATAGCAACAGATGGAAACATCAGTGTTATCAACATTCTTCTTGTACTAAATCCAAAACAGAGCAGCTACTGAGAAGACAATTAACTCCATCCCGGCCGAAACCAGGACAGTGTCACAACACTGACAGGACTGAGCTTCACTCCCTCTACTGCATACCTAAAATTCAGTTAGGTTCTTTCATTTATTGCAGGGATAAAGTTGAGCAGTTTTGAAACACCCACAATGTAACCAAGAGGTCTGAACTTCTCACAAAATGCAATGTTATTTTTTTAACAACCACGACAGTTTTCCTTTCCACCTTATACTAAAATTCAGTAAAAGCTGCAATGTTCCCAAATACAGCATTAGTGCATCAATATGACCTGTGAATATTATGATGACATATATTCCTGCCATCCTTCTTTCCCAAATTACCTACACTATTCACCAAACTGTGAAACTGTGGGCATCCAGTTAACGAACAGGAGAGAAGGACAAAAGTAAGGAGAAAGGATAAAGCTGCAAATCACTCATTTCCATAAACAAAAGAAAGGAAAAGTATATTCAATAAATTCCAGACCCTAATATAAATTTTCAACAGGGCTGTGGTTCTGCTCTTGAAGCTGAAAGCATGGTCTGTGTGGAAATAACTCAGCTTCATATCAAACTTTTTTATTGAAAATTCCACTTATGTTTTCACTGTTCTAAGTGATATTACACAGGAAATGCCAGTAGCTGCATGGACCTTTGAAAGAGAGGGTAGATGTAATAGGTGAGGGTGTACATTTCAACAGACAAGATTTAAAATAATATGTATTATAGCTTTTATGGAAAGTACAAAGCCTTCTTATTTTGCACCAATATTTTTTTCATTCAGGGGGCATGCAGCTTTGTGCTTTTCTTCCCTTTTTCCAGTCCCTCACTTGAGGCCACCAGGCTGGGTCTTACACTGCCCATTAAAAAGAGTGAGCAGAATCTCCTCTGACTCTGGGGTGAATTGAACAACATCTACTGAATGATTTCTTATTTGTATGAGGTTTAGTTTAAAATGCTTTGAGTCCCATATCCCCACAGTCTTTGAGTAATTTGAAATTAAAAACTTGAAGTTATTTTTCATGAGCTCAAACAATAGCTTTTATATCTGTTGGCACATATAACTGACAGGGTACTGGCAACAGGCAATTTGTGGCATGACTTGCCAATGCCTGTATGCATATTTCTAAGAATAACTCAGTGTCCAAGAATTTGGCCTGTTATATCACAAGCCAGGACTAGCTGACAGCTGTTTTAAATTACAGTGGACTGAATGATATTAGCTTTATTGTAGTTGGACTGATGCTCTGCTTTCTCTTAATCGTCTTAATGTTCTGATTTGTCCTTTAGCCAGCAGTTGCACAGCATTTATTTATAACACTCAAGGTTTAAGTCACAAATGACAGATTGTTTGGATTGTCTTGTACACATGGAACATGATCAAAGTAAAGGACTACACATTTAGGGAAATTTAAGCTTCTTTGCAAGGGATAGCCTATAGATCCAAGGCTAAGATTTTCTTCGTATAGCAGAAAAGACAGGCTCTCAAACAGATCTATTCTAATTTTCCTAGAAGGAAGGCATTTCTTCCAAGACTTGCACACTGTTGTGAGCTACATAATCACATCCCACTTCAATTTCTTCTTGGGGAATAAGACAAAAGGTTATCCGTGAACCTGCAAACTGCCATGTACCTCAATTAATTACAGACGTCAGAACTCATTTATTGTATCAAGCACTAATGTCTACTCAGGGCCAAGTCTTGATCACTTTATAGACAATAGTTATTTATCCAAAGACTTTTCTGGGACCAGAGTATGGCTATTAAACTTACTTGCATGTGAACTTTTAACAGTTCATTAGAAATTCCATATTCCTTCAGGAGGAAAAAAACTGATGCAGATTCGTTTTGTTCAGTTGTCAAAATAATGAAAGAAATCATTTACAAGGAACAGCAAAAAACCTAACCACAAGATTCTGATTCAAGGTGCAGGAAGGAATCCTTCTACTCTGCTTAGCACTGGAAAGCCCCAGGTAAGGTCCCCTGTCCAGCTTTAGGCAACACCCTTAGTGGAGGATGCAGACAAATTTCAGAGTCCACAGGAAAGCAACGAAAGTAATCAGTCTAAACAGGCAGGAACGATAAGCCCATTCTCAATTTCCAAGGATACTAAACCAAGAAGGAGCAGGCTTAAACTACAGCAGAAAAAATCAGATCAGACTCTTGGGAAAGGTTCTCTTGTAGAAGGCTAGTGAAGTAATGGAACTGGCTGCCAGAAAAAATTGGGGAGTATCTGTCCCGGCAGGTTTTTGAGAAGGCCTTAGCCATATCACAGGTGCAAAGAGGAGTAAAGCAAATTTGCAAGGGCTCTCTGAATTCTATCAGCTAAGATCCTGTGATCTGTAGGGTTTTCTAATACTCTTTTAGTTTATTTGAACGTAATACACTGGATAATGGTCTTTACTATTTGTCATTACTATCGCTACTTCAACATATTTGGAGTCAATAACCACTGTAATACTGTATGCTATTGAAAACATACCGTCCAAACATTTTCTTGGTTCTGCTGAAGCAATGCCATAGCAGTGGTAGGACTTCACTGACACACAGAAAAAACATACAACAATACGTAAAACAAACAAATTATCACACTTAGAGTCTGATCTCAAAGGACTCCAATCATTGGAAGTTGTGCTGGACCATTGTATGTCAATGGTTTGAAGGCTAAGTCCTTTACTTTGTTTTACTATATATTCAGCCTACAAAAGAAAAATTAAAGGAAGTACAAGACAGAAGCCAACATATGAGAATGAGACTGTCTTCCTTATTTTGAGTGTATTGCATTGGTCAAGCATGATAGTACAGTCAAGGCAGAGCTGAGTCCTGCATTTAGTACCATGGTCTACCTGCCTTGTATAGAGAACCCCATATGACATTAAGCCGTATAAAGGATCTGCTTTATTATAGTCTCTCAATTGTACTTTAGCAGAGTCCACTCTCAGCTAGTTGTTGACTCCTAAGCAGCAAAGTTGTGAAAGAAAAAGAGAACGATCTTTTTTAAAGGAAGCTCGGTCCATCTGTTATGGACTCTCTGGATCGTTCCCAGTCTCCCTGATAAATGAACACGAGAGAAGGAAAGTTTCCATGTTTATACAATAAAATTTCCCGCACGTTGGTGGCACATGAAATGTTTTGTAAAGGGCCAAGAAATAATAAGCTGAGCCTGCTAATTTTGAAAAAACGACAATGAAGAATAAAAATAAGCAAAGTACTCATAGACTACAGTGATAAATGGTAGTGATAGCATTGGTGCTGCGGCTGGGGCCTGCTTCAACACCACTCCCTCTGCAGGTAAACCAGCTCTGACGTTCTTTCCACCGGTATTCCTCTTTCACACACACACATATACACACACACTCTCTCTTTCTTTTTTTTTTAACCTTTTAAAAAAAAATTGTCTCAGTATTTGCTTTATTCTTTTGGTCTACCTCCCATGCCCACACACTTAAGTCATTAGCGTATTTATTCCTTTGTTCCATGGTCTCATGGGGATTCCCTCTAATTCAGCGTGTGAAGATTGCAAGGGATTAACAGAAAAGAGAGTAAAACATTCAAATCTCTCATGATTCCCGAAGTGGATAATTTCTCTTTATCTTTCCAGCTATCCCTCACTGAGTTGTCCATTAAAGTAACCACACTAAACCATTATTCCTTCTAAAGGCGGGGTGCTTTTGGAAAGGGATTTATTTTTAATCAGTGCTAACAATCTATTATGGTCTACAGAGCATGCTCAGTATGAAAGGGATAAATCTTCAAAGCGAAATATAAAAATCTGCTAACCATTACATGGATTTTGTGGGTGTACCTCCAGCTCGCCACTTTGAAAACTTGCCCCCTTGCCTGTCTTGAACTGGCTGAGGAATTTCCAGATCTGATGTATCATTAGAAATAAAGTACTGGATTGTACACTAATGGTACTGTTTGAAATTTAAACACACCGGGTTTTCTATACATGAAAAAGGAAGTATATCCGAGGAATGCTTGGAATGTATTCAGCAAGGAAATAATATTTAATTATGTTGAAACAGAATCCTAACTTTATTATAGATGACTACCCTTGCTGATAGCAAAGGACAAAGAAGGATTTTAGGAAAGAATTGCAAAAACATGGTCTAACAGCATAAGGGCTAAACAACGTTGAGGAACAGAGGTGCTAAACTTACCATGCTTAAGCCACATTAATCTTTTCATTAGTACATAAAAAAATCACAACTTTCCACCTCAAGTCATTACACTGATGGGGCATCTTTGATCTGAAAAAACAGCAATGATCCCAATGGGAAGCCAGAAGTGTTTTTGATTATTATCTGTAAAGTCTGAAATTCCTTAGGTGAAATTCAGTATGAAATGCATCCATGCAATGATGAAGGTGAGTGAATATGTCAACATCTGTGCTTTATTAAAGCTGGACTATTTTTACTAGGCACTGAACCAGAGAGACCAAATACCCTGATAAAACCAGAAACTCCAGGAAAGGTTCTTTGAAGGTATTTCTTGCTGTCATGTTACTGAAAAATACAACTTAATGTTATTTTCCTACATGTTTAATATAACAAGTTTGCTCCACTGCACATCACGATCCAAAACTGTCGCCTTCGAAAAATGTACAGGGAATGAGATAGATTTCTCTTGCTCACCGTGGGTATCAAACGGATCATGAAAATGTGTTTTGCAATGCTCTGAATAATGATGTTTCTAATAAAATACAGCTTAAGTGTTGTTAGGTCCAGAAAGATAAAATAATTAATCATAATTATATATCTCATTAGGATTGAATACTAGGATCTTAGACTTCCAGAGGTGGAATTTTGTTTTTTAAAAAAACAGTATCTGTGAATTTTCTGGTGAATGAATCTTGTGAAGCAAATATTTGTAAGTGCAAAATTCAAAGAAACTATGCTGATTCTGTCATCTGAGCTCCTGTTTAGCACAGACTACAATGTTCCTTCTGTGCTAAGCCTAGTAACTGATGCTGGAGTGTAGCAGATCCAGCAGAAAGGCAATCAACACTGTTTTGGAGACACGAGATATGGCAATTTCACAAAGTGAAAATCCAGCAAAAGAGTAATAGAGAACAGGAAAGTAGAGAGTGTAGAGACTTCAAACTTCGTGTTAGTGAATGGAATCATTCCTCAGTCTCTGTGAGATTCAAATCAGGTCAGATTCCCAATGTAGATACTCGGTTTCAAGAGCGACTATAAATCTCTGTCAACAGACTGTACCAGAGCCTTTCTTCATGGCTGGGGAAATCTTAATAAATATTAATTTGTGCATTTTTTCCTGTGTCAATTTCCATCCATTCAGATATATAAAAAAATCATTTGTCATTAAATTTGCAAGAGGCTAAAAAATTATGTTCCATGGAAAATACAAAAACCACTAAAGCCTGCTGCAGACACCCTCACTATGCCATACAATGAAGACCCATTGTAAAAAAACCCCATATAATCTAATTAATGTTAATTTAATTGGTTATTCACAGTACATTTCTCCTGTTTATTTCCACAGAAATTCTCATGACTCTTTGGAGGTTGCTTATTAGCCATGCCTAGAGAACTAACTGTGGCAGACATGCAAATTCTGTGAGCCAGAAGATAATTTAAAACAAAGGAGTTACAAAACCAAAATTAAATCACAAACAAATTACAAAAGCATTTGAAGACTTCACAATCGATGTTACAGTCAATCAAGAGGTAAATAGAAGGATGATTAATTCAGACTTTCACGGTCCAAGGAACTTTTCTCCTATTTCTAGCAACTTACTGTGATGATAATAGGAAAATATGGAACCAAAAATACAAATTGGAACCAATGTCACTATAATACTGCCTCTGGAAGCTCAAGGGAACTTCTACAGAACAATCAAAATATTTTCACTAAACTTCTTTTCTATTAAAATGATACTATTTTTTGCTGGGACGATTCTGTTGGCCAGGTAAAGGAAATAAAAGGCATCTTGCTGATTGGTACCAGGCTCCAGCACTTCCCTGGGAAGTGATGCCAGTGCCTGTCCCGCGAGCTGTTGAGCTCTGGTCTGCTTTAGACCCCACAGTGCTGGGAGGTAGCACATCCTACATTCTATGCTAGTCCCAGTAGCTGTAAAATATTGACAGAAGATAGCCTTTTTTTGTTTTGCAAAAATACTGTAGAGATGTTCTCACTTCAAAAGAAAAGTAAATACTTTCCAAAACCTAGACGTTGACATGAAAAACAGTATCTTCCCTCTGGCTGACATATTCTGGATTTCTCTTCAACGTGGGAAGGCTTTAAATATTACTTAAGTATTGAGGTTAAAAGGGCACTCGTTTATTGCCCTTCCTCTTTCTCCCCAGAGAATCCCACACTTGTCAACAAATCATATATAAATTAGCCCTCCTAATTGCATGCAAGTAAGTGAATCTGAGCAGAAGTTGGATGGTGCAAAGATCTCCCATTCTTCATCACTCTTTTGCAGCATGTTTTGATTGAATATTGCAGTGTTTACAGCACAGTGTTGTGGTACTGATCAGATAGGCTTCTGCATGAAGGATCTCTGCATATGTATCTTCACCCTGTTTGTTCTACTGATGATGATAGGTCTTGATGGAGGTTGGTTTGATTCCATGGCACAAATCAAGCATCCTTGAGGCCACTGGATCTGGTTGCAAAAGTCAAAGTTGCCTTTGCTCAGGACAGAAAAACTGTGACCATCTATGGGTCCCTGATCTTTTCCCCCTTGGACTCTCCATTTCAAACACACAGGAATGTAGAAAGCAAAACAGGAAAAAGATCTATCACAGTGTTTAATGCCAAAACTTGACCTCACAGGATACTCTCAATGCACTTAGGCTAAATGCTTCTTGGATATAGATTGATCACACAAAGGCACCATGCACATTCCAATCCTCCACATCAGTTCAATGAAGATATGCTCTACTCCCTGCTTTCAGCACTAAATGCACATGTTTTCACTGCAACCACTGGGTCCCAGCAATAGGAAATTCACCTGGGCTGTACTGCTCAAAGCTACACATGCACAATACCAAAGTTCAGGAAGGCACATACAAATGAGCAATAACAGTTGCCATGCTAGAAAAGGCTCATCTCCTGTTTGTATCAGTACAATCACTAACAACAGAACTTTAATTTTTATTCCCCCCATGATCTGAACTTCTAATAATGTCATGTGTCCTAATATGCCCTTTGCTTTCTCCTTGAGCTCTGATGATTTGCCTCCTTACCTAAGAAGCTGATGCAAAGCTCACTGAGGGCAACAGAAGTCTTGAAGACAGGTTCAAGAAGCAAAAGTAGTTACAGTGCACGTAGGCATTGTACTATCGCTTTTCAGTGTGTTTTCCAAAGTGAGATAATGTCTGCTTTTCTTATTGTGAATATTTTACTATCTTCTGTCTCTTAACATACCTACTAAGACCTTGTACATTCCAGCAATATTTTAAGCCAGAAGGTCTGAAAGTACAGGTCATGACACGTGGCCCCAGGGTCATAAACCTATTCCCTTTCACTGCCTCTGGTCTCCCACTGAAGCAGACTTGCTTAGTCACTTGCCAGTATTCCTCCTCCAGCCCCAGCAGCACTCTATAAATCACTGGACTCATTCCTGTAGGTTTACTTTGAAGCACAGTGGGAATCAGCCCAAAGGATTGTGGGACACATCTAAGAAGATCATATAGAAAATAAGCAGCTGTGGAGTCGCAGCAGGGAGTGAGGTTGAGGACACCTCAACATAGCAACTAGCAAGAGAGAGGATACCAAAGAGCTCAAGATCCAGTTAAGTTTTTAAGTGTCCAAGGATTGCTGCAGGACACAGATGGAGGGAGACGTACCAAAAGTCCCTGGGAACAAGATTCACTAAAGCATTTTCTGTGTGGATCTGCCCCTTAGTGGCATCAGCGCACAAACCTCATTGCAAGCCTGTAGGATCCCTGGGATCCCTGGTTATTGTTCTGGTTATGGAGAAAGGAGGACAAAACCATGTAACTGGAAAGCTCTGTCTTCCCCTTTGATCCTCAGATTGTCAAGTGACCAAATGATGAAGTCCCTTGAATTTGCCTTAGCGGTGCAGGTAATAAGAAATTCCCACATTGCTGTATGTGCCCAGTTCCCCTGGTGTGTTTGGCTGACGATTCCCTGTATTCAGGTAACTCCCTGAGATATGATCTTGGCCTCTTATAAAAAGCTCTTGCTTCATATCACACAGGTATGTGGCATGTAGATGCCAAGCAGCTGTAACTCGTGTGTCATGGGAGGGGGAAAGAAACAAACTGATTTCCACTAAACTGAAATAACATGGACGGAGGAAACAAAGAATGACATCCTTGAAATTAAGTCACAGCTGTGTGTCTGACATTCAAAATATCTGCAGAGCTGCTTCCATTGGGGGTCTTTTCCTCGGGGTTTTAGGCACTTTGGTGCAACTTTCTTAACCTTTTGGTACAGACTGATAGCAGGAAAAAAGCTGGCCACAGATGACCCTTTGTCAGGTGGTGTGGAAGATGATAGGGTTTGGGTCAGAAGGGAAATTAGTGCAGTCTTCTGTTTGTGTCACTCGATAGCTCTATAGACTTGGGTTTGAGGACAGATCATGCTGGAGATATCTGTATGGGAACAACTCAAAAGTGAAAGCCTTTCAACAGAGAAGGTTCACAGAGAGAAGTGATAGTTTTTCTTATATCAACTAATAGCAACTGAATACGGAGCTTGTGTTGAAAACTCTGATGCAAAATACCCGCAGAAGAGGGGCTGGACACCATATGCTTGCAGCCACCAATACTCACCCCAGCCCAGCAGCTTTAGCGTAGCTGCACATTTACACACTTTATAGCAATGCACCTGAGCACTACTGTGACAAAACACAAAGTTTCTGCTGAAGCTTAAAAAAAAAAAGAGAATTTTTTTCTCATCTTGACTTGCATCAGTGAAATCCAAAGGCACTTAGTAATCTGATTGACTGTAGTCCCAACCTCACATCAGGGAGAGGTAGGTTCTTCTGAGTTTCAGACTAGTGCAGCGGTATACTTGAGAGAAGCATCCAACCCATAGCTGCTTTTCAATAGTTTACAAAAGACTGTATCATTTGCAGTGAGAAGGTTAAGGGCCTGGCACATGCAGTCACTGCTTTATCACTAACATACCTCCTTTTTATAGCACAGTCCAGCCCAGAGCCCTGGGGGAGCATATAACAACTTGTGGCACTAGTTTAAAAATAAAGTCTTTGTAAATGCCAACCACAATAACCTTAAGGCCTGCAGCGAGTATGCTGGGGAAAGAACCCACCACCTTATTATTTCAGAGACATCTTGCAATATTCCTGCCAGAAAAGACTGACCTGAGCAGGAACACTGCTGTCCTGTTATGAATTTTCCTCAAAATGCCTCTACTGACAATAGCCCAGCTCCCTCAGCCTCTCCTCGTAGGAGAGATGCTCCAGTCCCCTCACCATTCTCGTAGCCCTCCGCTGGACTCTCTCCAGTAGCTCCGCATCTTTCGTGAACTGGGGAGCCCAGAACTGGACAGAGTACTCCAGATGGGGCCTCACTAGGGCAGTGCAGAGGGAAAGGAGAACCTCCGTCGACCTGCTGGCCACACTCGTCTTGATACACCCCAGTGTCTCACCATTTCCTTTACATATAACCACATCTTTATCATTACTTGTTTTCCTAACTGGAGAAGTGTTTGGAGTCTACAATTAACACCTTTCTTAACGGTAGTGGTTCTAAACACTGAACTTAGCACTTTTCCATTCTATTCCCATGATAAACAAAGGCAAGCAGGACAGAATGTATTAAAAATGCTTAGAAATGTTCAAAAAAGACGCTGGCTTGTTCAGGTTAGCAAGAAAGGTGTCTATCATTGGACTGTTCTCTGTAGAATTTAGAAAGACAGAATAAAGAAGAATGTATCTATTTCTGAAAACTACATTCCTAATTGTACAAAATTTACAGAATAATGAAGTTCAGAATAATCAAGTTCAGCAGTAGGAAGGCATTTTTCCCTCTCAGCTATTTCTTCTCAAAATAAGTCTAATCCTCCCAACACCCCTATGAGATGACTAACAAACCAGTCAGAGTGTGCACAGAGCTGTTCAGAAGGGGAAATCATAACACAAAGAAACTGAGGGACTTGCTCAAACAGAAATGCGCTCGGTGTCAGATGAGGGCCGAGAGCCCAGGAAGTCTTGGCTGCCCACTTCAGTGTTGAGACTGCTAGACAAAACTCTTGATTATTCATCGTCTTGCACAACAAAATTGAAAAACCCACAAAAGGCCAATAAAATGAGCTGATGAGTAACGGAGCACAGATATCTCCTCTTCTAGGTGGCTGGCGTTAGCTGATGGTGGCAGCCAGCAGGCATCCCTTTCTGACAGCTGTCTAACTGCTGCTCAACACAAAGCTCAGCAGTAGATCTCAGAGTCCTTGCAGCTGACATCACTAAAATAATGCCAGTAATGCGCTTCTCCAGGACTATCCAGCAACCCCACATGTTCACTTGACACAGGAGCTGGACTTCTCGGAATACTTCTATCCGAACTTGTCCAGAGTGGCTCTCCCATACCAGGAGAATCAGCACGACTACCTTGACTTCCAGAAGTCTGAACTGCAGAACTAGGAGCAGTACTTCAAACTTAATTTCACAGAAGTTCTTCACAGGAGAAACCACATCTGTAAGTAGATTTAATGGATCTTGCTTCAAAGTCAGTTTAAAGATACACCAGATGTAAACAGAGGAGTTAAGTGTGAGAATCAAATGTTCCTTAAAAACTTGATCACAACTTCTTGTATCTTTTCAAATATTCCAAACAGCACTAATTTGAATAATAGTTATAGGAATGCACCCACGAACATAAGCAGCAACCAAATGGCCAACATGAAGAGCATTGCCAGCAGAGATTAATGAAGGTAAAGAAGAGTTTAAAATCCCCTGAGACTCTTCCAAGTGGATGACAATTTTTCAAAGGTCTTTTCACTGACAAGCAGCTTAATCTGGCTTCTTAAAGAGGTAACAGTTAATTATCCATTCAAAGACTTGCTAATGATTTTTGAGTAAAAATTAATTCCCAAACCCCAGAAGAACTTGGCTTTTGAAAGTTTTACCTGTCAAAAAAACTGTTTCAATAAGCCTGTATCTTCTGGCACAAGTATACAAGGTAGAAAACTCCCAGCAGCTTGTTTCATACAGCACAGTGAGAGGCACATGTAGAGAGTGGCTACAGCCTGGCTGACCCAGTGAGCGATCTCCATTCTCCCTCAGTGCCTTGGGCAGTCTGATGGACGCTCATGGCAGTAGATCCAAACAGCAATCAGCCTGCACTGAATTCAGAAGGCAACGCCACACACGTTTGAGCAGCGCATGACTCCCTGTCAACTTGCAAAGGCAGAGCTGTACAAGCAACTGCATTCCTTGAGATAGAGAGCCATTTTCCTGCACTACGCCAAAGGAAAAAAAAAAAATCTACAAGACGCCTGTGGAACCCACCTAAGCAATGTTATTGCCTTTTTCCAGCAAGCCTCACTGCCTTCTCAGCCCACAGCCTATTTTGGAGGCAGAGCACTGCACGTAGTGCTGGAGGAACCTCTTCTCTGTTCTCGTGACCACAAGCCCAAAGACCAGCCAGGCTGTAGACATGGCCTGCAAGATTCAATTGATCCCAAAGGCATGCCAGGCCTGTGACACCTGTGAGCTGACTGTCTGCATACTCTTCCACAGCACTCATGGTGACCGTACTCTTAACCCTGCGAAACTCACAACTGCTGAAGAGATCTCTCAGGATTTTCTGAGGTTCTTTGTTATTTCGCTTATTTTTATTGGAGACGAATGGAAAAGCCAGGTTAATTATATCATGTAGTGAAAGCAGAGAATGAAAGCAGCCATCAAAGAGCAGAAACCCCATAAATCTTTGCAACAGACTGAACGGACACAAATCTCAAACTGGCAGCATTTCACGGGTGGTAATGGAGGTGTGTAGCCTGGTGGAAACTTTTGTCTCAGCAGCGGGACAGTTTTCAAAGGCTCATTAACTTACTGCAGTCAGCTGTTTCAGGTATGCAGCAGTAGATGAGAGAAGAGTTGGAGAGGAAGGCACTTTTTGTAGAGAGAAAAGCTGTCCGTTGGTTTCTTATCTTCCATGATCCCATCAACCTGCTCATGGCATCATCTTTTCAAAACATCTGGATGTTAAGGTAAAACAGTTATTTTCTTCTAGACAGAAGAGATAGCTTTCCAAACCCTGGAAGTGTTCAAGGCCATGTTGGATGGGGCTTTGAGCAACCTGCTCTGGGGAAAGTTGTCCCTGCCCATGGCAGGAGGGTTGTAACTAGATGATCTTTAAGGTGCCTTCCAACACAAACTGTTCTATGATTCTATGAAACCCCACAGAGATTATCTCATGCAGCTCTAGTGTTTACTGGGTAAACCAGCACAATGTTTACACCAGGCATGCTGCCTGTAACCCCCCCACTATTACTTTTCACCTCTCAGAAGGGATGCTTGACCCCATGCCCCTCTCTACATCTGGTAGACCCTGACGAGGAAACTGTAACAAACGGCAGCCCCAAATCTTCCATGTGAAGCATGGGACCTGCTCTATGCGTGCACCATATTTCCAGCTCATCTTTCCTAAATTCTCTAGTGGGAATGGACTAGCACGTACATTTACCACATGGACAGCCTGCTTGCCAGGAGGCTGTGAGGAGGCTGCTGGGGGATCAGAGGAGCTTCCCCTCAGCTCCAGCAGCCCCAGGCTATTGTGGGCAGTGCTCACGTGCACTGCAGCAGCTTCTCGTGGCCCTGGAGATGAAGATGCTTGTCCTAAACTCTTCAACCATATCCTCCTGACTTAATCCTCTCTCATGCAAGATACAGAGTTACACAAAACTGGTGAAGAGAAGAAATCCTTGGAGAAGGAGTGAGGTGGAAAAGAAAACACCCCAGTATGCTAATGCCCTGCTTTATTCTCAACAGTCAGATTTTGCCTTCAACTCTACACTATGAAACGAGTCCCAGGCTGTTGTTCTCCCCTCACAGCCACCTGAGTGCTGGCAAGAGGATGGATTGACAGACCTGATAAGACAACAAGGGGCAATCCCTGTTTCTGGGAAAGGAATGTAGGATATCCCTTGAATTCAAACGCATGTGAGTTTTTCCACACACTAGTGCATGCCCATGGCATCAACTTTACCCATTTCTGCTGTATGCTTATGTTGTTTGAACTGCTCTGGATTTCCCATGCCAGAGGGGCAACAACAGGGAGACACTTCCCTAGAGACCCACTATATCAACTTTTCTAAGTTCCTCTTCATTGCGGTTATAAAAAGTCTTGAAAAATAGAAACTCATCTCTTCTCAGCAACTCACAGCCACTCAGATTTTGACAGAAATGGGAAATCAGTTAGAAAAACTAAATCCTGCCTTTGCTTCCTGACCTTTAAACTACAGATTAATTTGACAGATGTCTGAGCCTCATTAATATCGCTATTGTCTGCCTCTGAATAATAACCCCGATGATCACTATGCTCTTTTGAGACATGCATATTTTAATAGTATGCTCATTACTACAAAAAAATGTAAACCACATTAACTAGACAGAGTTTTTTTCACACAGTCGTGAAAAATGCATTTGAAAGAGAGATTTGTAATATTTCCAATTTCATGAAAAACTGTAGAAGGAACTGGAAAATACTTGACATGTGTTGCTAAGTAATTGGAATGGCTGAGAATGCTTTCACCTCCTTTCACAGGCTCTCTGCATGGCAAAGCTGGTTCAGCTTCCCAGGGACCCGCTGGCACTGGGACTACACCAGGGTGGCTGGACCTGGAGGAATTCCTGGAGGCATGGGACTGCAGCCAATGCACTTCCATGTTCTGGTGGTATCTGGCTCCTACAGTGGCTTTGCAAAACCACAAGCTTTTAGGCACAATCTCCAGAATCCCTAAGTCTTCTCCTCAATGCTTTGAGAAGCTCGCTGGCCCGTGGCACTTTTTCATGGGAGAAACATCATTTTGCCCCTCAAGTTCAAGTGCAGCTTATTCACACCCAGAGGTCCAGCCTTCACAGAGCTGGTTTCCAGAGCCAGTTGGGCAAATCATCTCATGCACCCCAGATGGCAGCATTGCAGCTTGAGCAGTCGATGCTTCTTTGTGTCTTGAATCCAATGGATCCGTAGCTTGAGGAGGCAAAACAGGGGGCCACTTGAAGGTCTTCAAGCAGGCCTTATAGGGTGAAAAATGATCTGTAGCATTTCCTCCAGAGTCACTGCCGCAGTCTAAGCCCCAAGCATATTCCAGCAGCTCTCCATACAGCATACTCGCACCCCAGACTGGGATGGCTTTCCCCTTTTCCCATCTAGCCTTTTGTCAGAACGACAGCTATCCCCTTGCTTTGGGAACACAGACCCACATCATCTATCCTCCACATATTCTCCTGCAGACAGTCCTCCTCTTTCCACCCTTCCCAGTAAGACACAACCTGAAGTGTGTCTGGATCTAGTAGCTCTCTGGTCGCCTGCCTTCTCCTGCAACCAGACAGTTTCTACTTTCAAATCTCACAACACGGGGAACTCAAAAAACAATTACCAAATGGAGATCTATCTTTAAGCACTGCTTAGGACTTTACTGAGGTAAAGGAGACATGGCTGGAAGAGAAACAGGGGAATTAATGCATGTGAATTTATCCGCAATCTTTTCTGAGACTCCATTTTGGTTTGGGAAGAGGGCCAGTTCAATTAGCCTACTCGAAGTCCCCCAGAAGCTCTCTGGAGGACCAATAAAAGATGACTGATGTAAGGCTTTCAGGGTTTTCTGTATGTAAAGATCCCAAGGTACAGCCCCTGTTTGCATGGCTCTCCCTTCTCCTCTGCTTTTATTTATAATGACAAGAATCATCTGAGGAACTGGATGAGCAAGTCAGGAGAAAATCAATAATCTCTCAGGCTCGGTTAAATGTGTTTGTCTACTTTTTCATTCCAATCCAAACTCATGGGAATTTGCTAGGCTACAATTGCTACTCCTACCACCCAAGCTAACTGTGAGCATTACTGACTGATGGTCTTTTTCCCAGGTTTGCCAAAATTCTCCGTCTGATGAAGTTTTCCCCCTTTTTGTCCTGAAAAGGATTCTGTTAATACCTCCCCTCCTTTTCTTGGCAGTCTTTTCTGAAACGCTAAATCCTTATTTCCTCAGCAGGGGTATAATATCGTCTCTTCTTAAAAATAGTGAAACACAAGCTTGCCCAGAGGTGTGTTTTATTTGACGTGAAGACATTCAGTAAGAAGGCTTCCCTGGACAGCTAGTGTTTCAGCCATTCTGCAAGGAACTGGCAAATGTTTCAAATCTTCTGCTGAACTCTCTGTGGGAGATTTTATTAACCCCTTTCAAAAATGGCAATTTCCACTATTTCCAAGGGCAGATGGATGGAAATTTCCAAGTCATTTGTCTGGAGCTATGGCACAGGCAAAGAAAAAGACCGATTCTCTTTTGACTAATCTCTGCGGAATGGAGTGAATAAGGATGACAAAAGCCCGTGCTTCTAAAACTGGCTACAGCAGCATTTTACAAACAAGTGGTGAATTTGGCCTCCAAAGACAGTGACCACCAAAGTGTTCCCATCATCAGCCTGTCATGCTGTAGAGTCTCGCTGGGAAGGGGCAGGAGAGAGCTGGCACACTGTCTGTAAAAGGTCACGAGAATAAGAAAGCAGCAGTCAAGGGACAAATGTGTGGTGGAGTGACAGCAGAGCCCTAACACTCGCTTGCTCAGCAAGTACCAGGTCATGTGCATGGAGGGAGAGAGGAAGAGGCAGAACTCCCACACCGTGTGTGCCACAAAAGAGATCCCTACACCATGGTGTGGCTATCTCAAAGGAGAGATGTTTGTGACATGCCAGAGAAGTCACTCCCAAAGCCACGGCTGTCTGCTGAGAGCCCTTGGCCATGCTGAAATACTTTGGCCTCTTGCCATCTCTCAGTGAAGCTGATGGGAGCCCTTCTATTGACTTGAATGGACATTGGGATGAATCTCTAGCCCTAATCTCTTTCTCTTACTTTTTCTTTACATCCTTTTAGAGCTCTGTGACAGAGGTTTCTCAGATGTATTTCACTAGGCATTTAACCTTCTACTGAGCAATTTCTCCAGTCATGACTTTTTTAACTCTTTCTTTGCAAACCCCAATGAACAAAACCCTTCTCAGTTTCCGTCTCTGGTTGATCTTTCATTCATCCATCTCCCCCTGTCAGAGTCCTGGCTGACAGACTGTCTTTGCATTGTTTAATCAAACTGATATCTGATAAAAGGGTTCCTGATCATCAGATAGACCCTTCCAACTCAACCTGAAAGCCCCCCATGTTCTAGCCCCCAGGTGTTATTCCAGATTCTCATCTGGAGTAAATCAGTTCTTGGTCATATCAGCAAAGCTTTGCTGGCTTACAGCACTTGAGAATCTAATCTTCTAGCAACACAAGAGTTCTGGTCAAAGTAGAAAGTGTCTGGCTAGGATTACCTACATTTTGTAAAAAAAAAAAACTGTTTTGGCAAGGAGAAAACCCATCAGATTGTGTGTTTAAAGTCTTGCCCAAAGGCATAAAACCTCACGACCACTGACCTAGATCCTTGACCCTGACCCTTTTCTTGAACTCTGATTTTGACATTTGATCCCAACACACAACTTTTGACCTAACACTTGACACTCAAGTCCCAGCCCTGACAATTGATCCCAACCTATGGCCGCAGGCCCTGAACACAGACTCTGGACCCCTGAATCCCTATCCTGCCCTTGACACCGGACCCAAACCCATGACAGCTGACCCTTGACCCTGACCTGTGACATTTACCCAAAACATTACCATTGACCCAACCTGTGATCTTTAACCCTCATCTGTGACCTTTGACCTCTTGACCCCAATCAACAATCTTTGACTCTCTGATCCCGACCTGATGCATGACCCCTGACTTGCCCGTGCCTTTTACCTGACATGTGACTTTTGACCTTTGGCCTCATGTTGCAACCTTTGACTTTCAACCCCAAACCCTGACCTTTGGACCTAATCGTTTGCATTTGACCTTTGACCCAGATCTGAACATTTGACCCACCCACGACACTGACTTTTGACCTAATACATGCTCCTAGACAATGAATTTTTAACCCTGATTCATGACCTTTGACCTACTGAGCCCAACTGTGATCATTTACCCCCAACCCTCTGATCTTTGTCCCTAATCTGAGACCTTAGACCCCCAGCCCTAGTACATGACTACTGACCCATGACTTTCAGCCCCCCAAACAGCAACCTTTGTCCCTGACCCATGACACCATCAGTTACCTTTGAGCCACCACCTTTGATCTTTGACCTAGTTTTGATCATGCCATCTGACCTCCTGATCCATTACCTTTGACCCTTAACCCTTGTCATTTGACCCTATCCATGACCTTTGATATTTGACCTGTGACATTTGACACAACCCCTTACCCTGATCCCTGACCCTAACCATAAATTCTGTGTAATCAAAAACTTCACCTACTAATTATCTGCAATTTAAACACAGAGGGAGAAGCAAAGGAGCTCTCTGAAGTCAAAGAAGAAATTGGCTGAAACCAATTTCCTCTCTCAAATCCGTACTCTGACCAATGGACCACAAAAATCAGCGCTTGGGCTTTTCAGTGCTAGAACACATTAGTTTTCTATTTAACACCCCTGGCAAACGAGAAAATTCCTTTAAAACATACGCCAGCAAATGGCCTTCAAAAGAGACCTTCTGCAAGTAGGAGCCGGTTCTGAGCTGGGTTATCAGCACTTGAGCAGGGTTACATGCATGTTATGTGAAAGCGTATTCAGAACAGAGTGCTTCCACATGTACGTGTCTAAGGAAACAAGCTGTGGTTGGCTATAGCTGACAAAAATAGATTAATAAATGAACAAAGGCTTTCCTTTTAGCAGTAATTCAGCCTCCCCGCTGTGAAGATAGAAGGTGCTCCAAGCCTCCGTTCCATCACTCACACTCTTGCCAGGCATAACATACCGCAGAGAAGGCAGCAGTTGTGTTATACTGAAGAAAGCAAAAACTCCCGCTAGACTAAAAGAACAAGAGCAAAAATCCCACTGCAGCTCGTGCTTGTTTAGCCATAACAGAAATGGTAAACTTCTGGCTTGCGATTCAGAAGAACATAGGACCAAGCACATAGGTGCCTGTCACTGGGAAAGTTTTTAAGGCTTTTTTGTTTGCTAGTAAAAGACCTGCCACAGCAAAGCCTAACCCAAGCCCTGTCATATCTGTCTGTGGATGGGCAGCGTGGCACTGCATGGGGAAGGCATGGACAGATGAAGAAGATGGCCCAAGGCTGTGCCTCGCTGCAGCACCTGGTTGACGAGGTGTGGGCAGTGCCCCATGCCCAGCTGCTCACTGCAGCCCACAAGAGCCAGCTGTGTAAGAGCACACCATCCCAGAGCCCACCAAGCAGTCGATCTCCCACTAGGACAATACGCTTGCTGAGCTGCCGACAGAGAGTTACGGCCATCTAAGCACTTCCTTTTTCACAGGGTAGATACTCCTTTCTGGATAGACTCTACAGACTGACCACCAAACCTGGCCCCAAAGAAGTCAACAAAAGCTTTGCCAGGAGCCTAGAAGATAACAGGGTTCAGTCCTATGAGGACTCCTCCCAAATCAGTTTGGAAAGTTTCCAGATTGGTCCTCGAAAAAGAAGAAGAGAAAGAAGGAGAGGGGGCTTAAGGCCAACGCACCACATTTATTTCCAGGCACTGACTGCGATAACATTCGCTAATACTTCTCTGCCCACTCCACCATTTTAAAGTTGGTTCTGCATGGTGCTAAATGAGTAGGCCGCAGGCAAACAGGACACTCAAACATGTGCTCGGCTTTCAGGATACACGTAAATCCTCTTGAATGCTGAATGTTATGCTTTCCTGAACTAGAGCCAAAGTGCTCCATCCCTTGCCAGCTCTTAAGGTTAGCATCAAACAAGTCTCTCCTGGTAACGCTAAATAAAGCCCTTCATAGGAGGCTGCAAATAGTTCCACCAACTCTCTAAATATTATCTCATTCTTCTACGTAGACATGAACGGGTCAGTTCGGGATTTTCTGTTTCCAGCTCCTTGTATTTTATGCCTGCACTTTATGACTTTGACCCAAGCACTTTGTGGTATGGAGAAGACAGGCATTCAAAATGAACAGCACTGAGGATTCATTACCTCTAGTCATAATACTAACCCTGTATCTCTAGTATATTGGCTTTAGCATTATACCCATTGTCTTCTCTGGCTGGCATTTTCTCTGATCTGTTTTGGATTTCATCCCTCCATCAGTTCTCTCATCCAGCTGGAATAGCTTCTCTCATCCAACTGGAAGAGATGCCAAAAGGTCTTAGAAAACACTGTTCAGGTTGCATATAATAAAGCAATTCACAGGAATGGTCTATTAGCATTAAAAGTACAGAATCATTGAAACACATTAAAGATAAACATGCCCTCAATGTGAGTCAAACAAGCATACCACTGCAACATCACTTTTTAATAGCCCAAGTTTTCAGATTACACAGAAACCTTTGATTATGCACACCATACAACATACCATGCTGTATTATTTATTCAGTGCAGTTCCCTTTCCTCACTTCTATTTTATCCCTAAGGATGCATGGCACATTCCAAGAAGACAAAGCAATTCAAACCTCTATCCCCAGGCTAGAATAGAACCAATAACGCTCCATCTACTTCAATCTACCAAAACAGGAGAGCATTGCATTCATCCTCCACTTTGGCACCACTGTGTTTTCACCAATTAACCAGCCATTTCTTTTATTTTATAGGATTTCAGTCTCTAACTAAAGCAACTTTTCTAAACACATTTAATTCTCTGAGATCAAAGCCAAAATTCCATCTTTTTATAGGTTTCAAAGGGTGTCCAAAAGCAATTGACACCGATCCAGTTGCTGATATTCCCCAGTGCTTTTTAAAAATTACATTGCCAGGTTCCTCTACTCTTGACTGCCATTCAAGCATCACAGCCAATACCACTAAAACTCAGAAGTATGAGTGCCCAACAGCTGATGAGCACACTCACCACCTCCGTGTCTGCAAACTGTTGATGTGCCTATGTGTCTAAAACAGGCTTGAGGGATCTATCTCAAGAGCATTTCTGGTCATAGGATCAAGATCTTTCTGCCCTAATAAACACTGTTTGTCTGTACCTCAGATGTCTGACCATGTTATCAGGGGAGCTGGGCAAAGAAACTGTGAATGGGTCAATGCACTAGCATGGAGGTTGACAGGAAGAGTCTCACATGAGGCCCCAGATGCCATGAGACAGGTGATGTTACAGTTTTATAAAGCCATGCTTTTCAGGCAATTCCAGAGTAATTAGCTGGGAAGCAGCTTGTACAGATCATACGGATACAGACTGAGATCTACTGACATCAGTAGCAACCTTTCCATCTATTGCAGTGTAGTTTTGAGTCACACCCATGATGAAAGGGGAAGACCTGCATGAAGAAAACGGATGTTCTGGAGAACGTTTCTTTGGCTATCAGTCAGCAGAGGTATTCCCAGCTTTTGGTGTATTTCCTTCCATTCCTCGGACCAGGCCATTTATATGCTGCTGGCAGTCTGAGAAGAATTTTCCCACATTACATCAGATTTAGCATGACTTAACAGCCTATATGACCGTTCCACATGAGAAGCAACTGCAGTTTCAGCAGGGAAGTTGCCGAGGCTTACCTAAACTTGTCTCTGTCCCCTCTTATCAACTCCGGCTCGCATGCTAGGATACTGTTCAGTCTGTATTTCCTCTGCTAAGGCCGCTCTGCCAAGCCTGTTTAGAGCTCTGCCGTAAAAAGAAGGACCTCCTTCAAGATCCTGCTTGTTCTTGCTCTGTCTGGCCCCCTCAAAGAAATTATCTCCTCAACACAAATCTCTTTATATCGGTGATCCTGTATATACTGTACGGCTGTGCCAAGCAGGACATACAAGACAGAATGGGATTTCCTTTCTCCTTTCCACAGTAGATAGCTTTTCAAATAAAATGAGGACCAAACCCAAAGAAGTCAAAATGCATCTTACTCTTCTTTTAAAGTGTATTATTAATTCCATTTGAATAATAATAATAATGATTCAATTTTAATAACTCATTTTATTTTTATGTAGAAGTAGTCAGAACAGCTAGCTAGATGATGAAGTCCTCATCCTGCACACAGCATTAGTCTAAGTTTCACCAGTTCCACAGGATTTGCTCTGCACTTTATTTGTCATCTGAGGAGACTGGTGGCAGTCCGACAGCCCAGAATTTCTCCTTCCTCTGTTGGAAAATGTTTACGGACACACAGCAGTGACAGACAACTAGCCAGCAAACATCATACAGGCTATGGGTAGAAAGATGTTTTTTTCAACACAGAGATGTTTCAAGACTCATCGGGGTGAGCGATTGCTGTCATGCATAACCCTGCAACTCCAGCACACACAGCTTTCCACACAGCTTTTCAGTGAAACCAAATACCGCCCGCTATTTTCAGCAGCACCATAAGCACACAGAGTTCTTTGCCATCTGATCTACTTTCCAGAAAGCCTTCCACAGAAGCATTAGAGCTAGAAGGAAACCTCTCTGCAGTTTTTTATTCCACACCCTTGCAGAGCAGCCTGTTTACCCATAGTAAATCCAGACCAGACCTTACAGATGAGTATCTCCAATGGTGGTGACATCATCACCTTACTCAGCAGATTGTCCCCCGGTCCAGTGTTGGGCTTGGGTTTTTTGCAGTTATGCAATCACAGAAACATGCATGCACAAAGACACGTGTACAAGCCACCTTTCTCCTGCTCCAGCCAGGGCACTGCTTTCACCACATCTTACTGAAACACATAATGAAAATAAATGCAGACAATTTATTTAGCTCCTGGAGGGCAGCATTTTCAAAAATCTGTAAGTTAGTTGGCTTTGGTTTTAATGCTGGAGATGTATATCAAAAGCACTTGAACAACAAACCCTTCCTCTGTTAATGACGCCTTTGAAAGGGCAACGGGCAGTTCAGACAGGTCCAGCTGACTTCCAGATTGCTCAGGCCTAGAAGATGAATCCAATGGAGTAAGAAAAGGCTGCTTTAGATCACAATGTCTACACCAGGCAAAACAGAAGAAAGCCCGGTGTGTAGAGGCATCGGTAGCAATCAAGCCACACTTCTTAGGACACGCATGATCCCAAAAGCAAATCTAGCCTACCCTTTTGAAGCTGAACTCCGAAAGACTTCAGAGCCCCCATGGAGAGCACCCTTCAACGCTGGCCGGCCAAGCTGCTCCATCTCTATGGTTTCCCAAACCCAGTGAAGCTCTGAGCTCAGGCACTGAAGCATGCAGGACCTGACTGTGTACCACCGGAAAAGAGAGGAAAGCAGTGCGTGCATCATCTAACTTTCAAAGTGCATCACATAACTTTCAACACTCAGCTCCGTGCTTAGCAAACTGGTTGCCATCTGCCCCTTCAGGATGACAGGTTGCTCTGGGAGACTCACCCAGCATAGGAATTGTTCAGGAGCACCCTGACTTTTTAAGAGCCCAGTAGGATTAGTTTGTTGACTTCATGCTTAAAGGCAGGCAGTATATGTTTTTCTCTTAACAACCCCAACATACACAGTCATTGAAGGGTTGTAAAATTAGCATTATATTGAAACCATCCTTATATTTTTTATATATATGTCTTTACAGACAGGTATGTCTTGCTTCTGGCTTCTTAGCAACAGGGGAAACCTCCCAGCCCTCTTTACCTTAAATCTACTGGGTTTAGTCAGGAAAGCTTTTATTATTTTTACTGCTCTCCTCTGCGTTCTCTCACACTTTGTCAGCTTTGCTTTCATAACATTCGTGGCTGCAGATGACCAGCATCACAGTAAGTCCTGCTTGCAGTTTCTTTCCAAAAAGACTGGTCCAGAGATCTGAACAAGTTGAATGTACTGACATGTACCTGCTTGCCCAATGCCCAGCTTCACGAAAGCCAAAGTCGTCACGGACACATCGCCACAGCTGTGGGGACCAACTGTTAAAAGATCAGTTCTGTGCATGTCACAGCCTTTTGGGCAGACTTCCAGTCTGACAGCTTGAGAGGATCCATGTCAAAACAAACAACAAAGGGAAGATGTAGATGGGAATCAAAGGCTTTGAAATAAAACCCGTGCAGCAATGAATGGGTCACAGGATTTGTGAGCTATTTTGTGTTGCAATTTCTGGAAAAGCGTCCTGAGCTCCTTCTAGGCTAGTTATGAGTCAGAGTGTCATGCAAAGACCTGATCTGAGATGGCAGCACTGTTCAGCTACATCTCAATTCGGGCTAACGGCAACAGTGAATGTAAGTGCTTCCTAGTGAGGCCTGCATCTGAACAGAGTTTAATGCAGAGTTGCACTCTGACTTGAGGACATATCTACCACCTGAAGAGACCCACAAGGTGGAGGCAGAAGCCTTTGCTTGCATGGACCAGGTAAATCCATATCATGTAACGCAGTGGTGTCCAGGCATGCCAACCTGGGCCTACAATGATGTAATCATGGAATGGAAATCTCTGTGCCAGGCTGCTCGGCACAGCTGACCTGGGATTAACTTGTGCAGACCGAGCCCAGAGGACTCGGCATTGCACTCCCTAGCCCTGTTGCTAGTTCACACAAGACCACTTAAAACAACTTTGCTTCTGGGATGAAGCATACAGAGTCTCAGGATGTCTCTGTCACTGTGCAGGCAGTTCAGAACAAAGAAGGTATTTTCAGAGGTATGATGGGACTGTTCCTCCTGCACTGTACAGGTCCCAAACAGTAAAATATTACGGGTGACATTTCAGAGCACCAATAACTTGTCACAATAGACAAGTAAAGGTAGCAAGATTCGCAAGCCTTCAGTATTGCTGAGGTATATGCATACGCCTAAGCCATACACGTGGTTACACAAATTGGAACCCAAATTCAAACCCCTCTGGGGACTCATTAACATTTAACTTGTGTCAGAGCACAAAGAGCTGTGATGTTCCCTTTGTGTCATCAAATTAGGCCCATTAATTAGTCCCTACTAATACACAATCCCTGGGTACCTTTAGCACTTTTCTATTGGCACTTTATTCACAGCAAAGGTTCACTCATTCTAATTGCTCAAGTTATCTTTTTCGGAAATCTAACAGTTGCTTTTGGATAGAAATGGTAGTACAAAGCCACAAGGAAATGTTTAAAAATATACTGGCTTTAGCAGTGGCCTTGGAGTGTGATTCAAAGGTAACGCAAGTCAGCGAAGCCACTACAACTGTCTTCCACGGGCTTTGCATCAGGCTCCTGAAGAACAAAATTTTTTTTACAGTTTCAGCCTTTTGGAGAATTTCCTCAGCTATTTCATGTCCACTCTAACATACATAGAGAGCCGTTCTCCAGCCCTTTGTTGCATGGAGCAGCCTGGTCCCATTAACTGGAACAGTTCTCACCAGCAAGTGCTCTTTCATAAACGGGCTACATACCAAAGCCAGCGGTGCCAAACAACAGTCCAGGAGGAGGGAAGAAGTACTTTCTAATAAGGACACTTCCCCCTAAAGCTACAGCCAGTTAGACCCCATTGGTGCCAGTATTTCATTCTTCACTATCATCTACATCTCTCGGTTTCTTCAGCTCTTTTGAAACTGCTTCCCTGTGTTCCGTTTCTTGCAAGTGCCTGCAAGAAGCAGGGGAGGAACCGTGACCCTGATTTTTCCTTCTTCCATTTCAGAATGTTTTACCCTTCAAAGGTTAAATACTGAGAGCTCTGTCTACTAAGAGATCACAAAGTGGCAATGCTTTCTTAGGTATGAAGGGAAGGAAGGTTTCTCACATGTTCCTCTGGCTCAGTAGCACAGCAGCCTCAAAAACAATTGGCTCTACAGCCAGAGCAGCAGTGTCAGACTCAGCACAACTTTTCTGTCTTCTGCAAAGTACCAGTTCATTTCATGAGGGTTCAATTTGGTCTGCAGATTGTGAAGTGCTGCAGTAGCTTAATTTACAAGAGTCGTGGTGAAGACCAGTCCAACTTGGAAAACCGGCAGCAAATGCAATCAGCATGATTGCGCTTCCACAAACACAGAAGAATTATTCTCTCCTGCACCCCCCCAAAAAAAAACAAACAAGAGCACAATGATTCAGAAAAAGGCTAGGCCTATTAACCAAGGCTTAATGTAGTATCAGCAAAATCATGTCACTCACTGGCACACTAATGAATTAATTTCCCAAAGTTTTATGCTAAATGCTCTTTCACAACCCTGAATCTCTCCCATTCAGCATACCGGAGATTTTGAGAGACCTCCTCATAAAAGGGAGAGAAGGGATGCCATCCAGAGGGATCTTGACAGGCTTGAGAGTCGAGCCCTTGCAAAGCTCATGAAGTAAAACAAGGCCACAGCAAGGGGCAAAGGATAAGCTGGATGGCAACTCTGAGGAACTGGAAGGAGTGAGGGCAAGATCCGCTGCTGTGAAGGACCACCCGTCTCCCGGCCACATAGCGCTGCTCTACAGTCCCTTCCATCTCTGCCTTAGCATCAGGCTTGGCGCTCCACAAGTCTGGAATGAGCAAAAGGGGCCACAGGGCAACTTGTGCTCTTGGCAACTACCTACCTATGCATGCAGCTGAGCTGGGCTTTGCTGCAAGCTGAAAAGCCTCTCTCTGAGCTGAAATTTGGCACTCATTCATGAATTTCAGTGTAAAAACAACATAAATATGTAAAATTAGACATCTATTTCACCAAAGTCAAACCGAACCTGAGGTAGCTTGGATCATTTTGGATAAGGCTTTTTGAAATAATGATTGTTCCTTTTTTTACTCACTTGCCATGTCACACCTTATCTTGTCCTTCAGGCAGTTATGATTAGCCTGTAGAATATTAGCCTGGCTTGTTTACCCAAGGTTTCTTCCAAGTTTCACACTGAGCAAGAGCAATGTTGCCTAGGGCTTGAGCCAAACCTAGTGAAATCCATAAAAAAGCTACCTCAGTTTTAATGGGCTTTGTAACAGGTCTCCACTATTTCAGGAGTAAAAGTGCTCCATTCCTACAGTCATGGCATTGGCAGAAGGAGGACAGCACATTGGCCAAAAGGCAGGAAGATGGAGGGATGTAGCCTGGGGTAGGACCAGTGGATCTCAGCAGGAATTCCTAATTCCAGTAGTTAAAACCAAGCTACTGCTCTAGTGTACAGCCTGTCAGCAAAGGAATTATCACTGTCATGACACCAGACTTATCTCAATGAGATTTTTAAAGAGTGGAGTAGCTCCCATGGTACAGGCTCAGAGTCACGAGGCATGGAGCCTTTGCTATTTCCCTCAAGACTGGTGTAGAAGATATGCATTTTATTTCCACATTTCCTTATTTGGGGGTGAAGCGCCTTTTAAGTCTAAGAACCAAGCCTTTGGTGAGCATATCATAGGTTAGCAGAGGGGAAAGACCTTGTTAATCCTTCTTCCCCCTTGTCCCTCTGAGGCTGTAGTAGAAGCCCTGCCTTCCTTAGACAGGAGACATTTGCATGGGACACAGCCATTACTATTGTCCCAGGCACAAGAAAAGCCCCAAACAGGATTTCCATCTTATTAGCAGGAAGAAAAAACAGGGAAGCATGAACTCAGAGGAGACTGGGCATCTGCAGCCCTACTCTGCTTTCCAGAGAAACCGACCACTCGTGCGCGCGGCTGTTATAGTTTTGAACAGGGCGGCTCAGTAGGCGTGGGCCAGACCCCAGCATGCTGCAGTGATTTGGGTCTCCCTGGAATTCCCAGGGTGGCAGCACACTTTTTCCAAATATTTTACTAGTTTGTCAGGATTGTGCACTTGTTCATGGGCGAGTTTCAAAAACACTGGGGGTGCCCACTATCCTAGATACTTCCCCATGCTATCCCACACACCCAGCCACTCATAGCTATCCAGCCCCGGAGCAGATCTCTGGGTGATGTTATTAACAAATTGTTTAACCCTAAACACAACCTGAAACCCATTCACGAGACAGAAAAATAGAAGCGTGCTGGCTTGAGCATCCCACGGATACTCAAAATTCTCAAAAGCTGTTACAACCACCCTGAAGGGGAGAGGAAGGGTGAAAGAGTGCACGAAAGCATCCCCTTCGGTTTTCCCCATAGACTGAGTCTGCTTATTAAAAAATCTGAGAAATAGCACCCGAGCTATGGAAATGACCGCAGTGTTCCACACAATTACAAGTCTAACTTCATGCCCAGTGATGTTATCGTATCATAAGTCGACATTACACAGTACAGCAAAATCATAATCTTGATCCATTTCCCAGAGGTGATAAACATCACCACAGGGAACACATACAGCAGGTAAGGGTTTACATACCATAGCCATGTGACCAAAAACAGCAACATTTTGACCAACGACTATTAAACTCATAAAATAAATGCATAAAAAATTATAAAAATTATAACAAATTATAACAAATTTGTTTTAACACACCCTGCTCAGCCCTGCTGTTACCCCTGCCCACGTTGGGCGCCGATTAATTGTTACAGTTTTGGCCCGTGGCCAGCAAAGGGCCACGCGGTCACTCTGTCGCCCCTCCCCTGCTGGGGTGGGGAAGAGAATAGAAAGAAAACAGGCAAAAACTCGTGGGATAAGGGCAGTTTAACAGAACAGCAAACAAAGCAAACAGTAACAACAATGATACTGGTATAGAGAATATACAAAACAAACAGCGAAATTCACAGAGCAACTCTCACTGCCCGGTGCCCCAAGCCAAGACTGCCTTCCCCCTGGCCGGCTCACCCCAACCAGGACCCAGCATGACGGCACATGGTACCTAATACCCTGTTCTGTTTGGCCCGTTTGGGTCAGCCCACCGGCTGTGTCCTCTCCTGGCTTCTGGTGGAAATTAACCCTGTCCTGGCCAAATCCAGGACAACAGCAAATGCAGGCACAGCTCCCCTCTCACTGTACTGCAATCAAAGGTATCCAGACATCCTCCAGCGCATCACTGGGCAGCACAGCTAACATCTGTTATTCTCTCTTTGTCTCAGCCCAGCAGGAGAATCGATTCCGTGGCGTTTTCCTCCAGCAGGGCTGTTTGTGTTGCACCTCTGCATTTCCTGACGCGTTGAAACACATTTTAAGTCAAGCCCTGCATAGCACAGCAACTGATGGAGTGATGCGTGCGTAATTGCAATTCTTCAGAGTGCTCTGGGATGCATGGCACTCAGTACGCATAAAGCACTCCTAAGAGCAAATGGAATAAAGCCTCTGACTGGCAGTAAAGGAATCTGAAATGTACCTGAAGTGCCCGGCAAGGCTTTGCAGTGACACAGCTCTCCCGGTGTTGAAGCTCTGTAGTCCTGGTCATCCTTTCCGCTCAAAAGCCTTAAAATAGACCAAGACAAAATACATACTTTGCACTTAAGTCTGTGCTGATGGAGAAAGAATAATTCTCTGGAGTTCTTTCTTTATTACTATGAAAGCATTACCTCAAATATTTATGTTGGTTCTTTTTCTGTTTTGAAGTATAGAACTCTCCTGCTGGCATGTTTATTTTTCCTAATACCACTAGAAAGATATGGAAAACTGACTGAAATCACCAGATGTCAGAGGTGATGGGAAGTGTCCAAAGGAGGAACGCTCCTTGGGCTACCGCGGAGACCTGAGTGCGTGTCAGAGAGCCATGGCTGTCGGGCAGGGCTGGAGGCAGGCCCACCAAGCCAGCGCAGAAACAGGCTAGGGCTGTGGCCTGGCCTCAAATAGGCTCCCAAGCCCACGGTGTGGGTGTGGGGCCCAGGTGAAGCCCATCAAGGTCATCAAGCCTCACCAGTGCCCTCAGGTCCCCCTCGGGTCTTTTTGGTCGCTGCTGCTGGCCGCGGTGGGTGACTGGTCTCCAGCGCACGTCTCCCCCAGGGGCAGAGAAGTGGCTGTGCGGCCCTGCAGGCTGACCGACCCCCCTCAGACTGTAGCAGGGCTGCGTCGCAGGCACCCGTCCTGAGACAGCTCTTGCTTTGACCGCGCTGCCCGGCGCCGCGGCACGCACCGCCCCCGCCTCACGCACCGCTCCCCGCGGGCCTCCCGCTCCCCGGCTCCGCCGCGGCCGCTGGAGCAAGGCTGCCCCCTGCTGGGCGCGCGGCGGCGGGCCTGCGCGTCCTCCTCTTCGCGCTTTGGGGGCGGGGGGGG
>Ga0065711_1029524_pt1 | contig 35833 bp, 22 predicted proteins | sample Hoacrofraction12_FD_59098 | JGI IMG/M metagenome (GOLD analysis project Ga0065711, IMG submission 59098) | Hoatzin crop microbial communities from Cojedes, Venezuela - Epithelial fraction 12 v2 (version 2) | ecosystem: Host-associated > Birds > Digestive system > Esophagus > Crop | place...
CTCTGGGCTGCCAGCGCACATTGCCGGCTCATGTCCAGCCTTTTGTCTATCAGTACCCCCAAGTCCCTCTCAGCAGGGCTGCTCTCGATCCTTTCATCCCCCAGCCTGTATTGGTACTGGGGATTGCCCCGACCCAGGTGTAGGAATATTAGCAGTGAATGCTTTCACTTAGTGAAAGAAAAGTTTGTAGAGGCCTTTTAGATGTTTCAAGTTTGAGAATGTGGTGGTAGGAGGGACAGAATACAGGAAGAAATACCTTTTCTCATGTGTTTAATCACTTGAGGAAGACTTGTGGTTTCATAGAGCCTTCCTATGTCTTTTTTCTCCGTGTCACTATTCTCTGAACAGTCCAGTTACAATTTGACCCATGATCTTCACCAGTATGGAAGGCCCAGACTCTCATATCAGATGTATTTTTCTGAGCATTTTTCTAGTATTTTTTCTAATCATTTAGAAAAGAAGAAAATATTTCTTTATGTATGTTGTGCCTTTGTGCACTCCTATCCACAATCTGTTTGGGTGTTCAGAGCTGCCAGTAAAGGCCCAGCACTCAGTCTGAAGCTCTCTTCTTGTATTACCACTCTTAAAAATCAGAATGGAAATGCTTTTCAGACTGGCTGTATTATAGCTTCAGAAAGTGTGAAGAGAAGATGAAATGTGAAGGGCAACCACATGCTGCATTTCTGTAATTATTTTATTATCATTTACAGAATCACAGAATCACAGAATCACAGAATCACAGAATCACAGAATAGTAGGGGTTGGAAGGGAACTCTGTGGGTCATCTAGTCCAACCCTCCTGCCGAACCAGGGTCACCTACAGCAGGCTGCACAGGACTGCGTCCAGGCGGGTCTTGAATATCTCCAGAGAAGGAGACTCCACAGACTCCCTGGGCAGCCTGTTCCAGTGCTCCATCACCCTCAGAGTGAAGAAGTTCTTCCTCATGTTCAGACGGAACTTCCTGTGCCTCAGTTTTTGCCCATTCTCCTTTGTCCTGAAAGGGACATACGACTTATAGCAGATGTCTGCAAGGTAATTATTAGAAATAACATTATGTATGTATGTATGTTTATGAGTGCGAGAAAGAAGGAAAGAGATTATTTATTAGTAATACAGTGATGTCTTCTGCTTTTAACTACTAAACATATTAAAGTGATTGTCGTGCCTGGTGACACCTTTCTTAATCTGTGTTTTCTTAAAAGAAGATATCGAATATATTACAAAGAGGGTGTTACGAGCATCATAAACCAAAATCAAATCAATCTCTAGAATACATAGGATACAGTTAGAGCAAGGCATAGAGGAAAATGATTTATCAGAAAAACATCACCAGGCATACAGGACCATTGGTTAAAGTTCATGATGTATCGGAATATCATCTCTTTATAGACCTGAGAGGGCTCAAGGGGTGGATAAGGCATAAACTACAGCTAGGAAAAAAGGTAAACTTTTAGTTCAAAAGGGAAAAAAAATACCTTTTTGCTGTTTTCGTGAGAAAAGATGAAGAGAGGAACCTCCACAGTAAGCTAGAGATCACGGAATTACTTTTTTTTTCTTTAGTCACTTTGATTCATGGAAGGGAGATACAGTGTGTCTAAAGGTGCCTCCTAACACAAACTGTTCTGTGATTCTATGATTTACGGTATAAAGCATCAAGGTGATTTTATGACAAAAAGATTGCAATAGAGCAGAGCCCTGCTTCTGTTTCCCACAGCTGTTTCCCAGTCCAAGATTCACCTCTCTCTTAAAGTCCGTTTTCTGTGTAATCACTCCCTTGTCCAGTGCTTTCCTGCCACTCCGTATTACTCCCACTCACCCTCCAAAGCTCAGTTTCTACCAAGCCACAATTAGGTTGGTTTCTGGCTCCGGTTTGAGGCTCCATCAATGCACTGTAATTTGGTCTCCTTGTTTCTATTTACTATTCCTCCTTTCCATCATTGTCACCTCTGTGAATATATTCCTTGCCTTGTTTTTTGTTATATCCTGTACAGATATTAGATGTTTTTCACAGTGTTAGCCTTGGGTGTAGCTTAGTCCTGGACTTCAGTCTGCTGCATCACGTCTTATGGAGGTAGGATGCTCCAAGAACATAACTAGGAACTCAAGAAGATCATTGGGGCTAGAGTTTATGACTTATTTACTGTTAAAAAGAATACATCACCTATGATTTTCCAAGGCTTGGACTTTGGCTGGATTAAGTGGCTTTTCACAGGGACAACAGAAGGCACCTTCTTCAAGTATGGATCACTCTAATACAAAGAAGTAAAGACTTGTTTCAAAGGCCTAAGGTGCTAAAGGAGCTAGAATTTCTCAGGGAAAAATAAAAGAGTCATGTATGACTAAAATTTTAGTCATACATAACATTTTTGCCTTACTCTGCCTTTTAAATTGTTAGAAACATTCCAGCTGATATTTAGAAAGTAGTGCTTAGCAAGAGACAGATTGCCTGGATGAGAAAATTGTGGTCCAGACCATAAATATTCAGTTGAGTTCTAAACTCGGACAAAGGTCTATCACTGGAAAGTGCCAATGTTAGCAGCTCAGTTTACAATCTAAGTATATTTTATGGGTCCTTTTAAGCTTAAAGCAGATGTTGAATCATATTTGGTTTAATTGGTAAGGATTTCATAGCCAGGAGAAGGGTTGTGGGGCTGTAGGGTTGGCTTCTGTGAGAAGAGATCAGGAGCTACCCCCATGTCAGACAAAGTTGGTTTCAGCCAGCTCCAAAACTGACCCTCCACTGCCCAAAACTGAGCCCACTGGCGACACTGATGATGCCTCTGTGATAACATACTTAAGAAAGGGTAAAAAATGTTGTACAGCAGCTGTGAGAGGAGTGAGAAAATGAGACATAAACAACTCTGCAGACACCAAGGTCAGTGACGAAGGAGGGGGAGGAGGTGCTCCAGGTTCCAGAGCAGAGATTCCCCTTTAGTCAGTGGAAAAGACTATGGTGATGCAGGCTGTCCTTCTGCAGCCCATGGAGGGCCATGCTGGAGCAGTCACCCACCCTGCAGCCCATGGAGCACCCCACACAGCAGCAGGTAGAGACTCCATGAAGGAATCTGTAGCCTGTGGAGAGCTCACAGTGGAGCAGGTTCCTGGCAGGAGCTGTAGCCTGAGGAGAGGTGCCCATGCAGGAGTAAGTTTTCTGGCAGGAACTGTGGCTTACAGAGGACCCCACTTGAGCACACCATTCCTGAAGGACTGTACCCCATGGAAAGGATCCATGTTGGAGCAGGTCTTGAAGAACTGCAGCCCAGAGGAAGGACCAATGTTGAGGAAGTTTGTGAAGGACTGTCTCCCAATGTTGGGACCCCACACTGGAGCAGAGGAAGACAGTGAGGAGGAAAGTCTGGCAAAGACAACATGTGATGAACTGACCACAACCCCCATTCCCCATCCTCCTGAGTCACTCCTTGGGGGAAGTAAAAAAGTCAGCAGTGAAGTTCAGCCTGAGAAGAAGTCGAGGTAGAGAGAAGATGGTTTTGGGTTTGTTTTCATTTCTCACTATGCAACTCTGTTATTAACTGGCAATACATTAAATTAGTTTCCCCATGTCAAGTCTGTTTCACCTGTGACAGTAAACAGTGAGTGATCTCCTTGTCCTTGTCTTAACCCATGAGCTTTTCCAGCATATTTTCTCCCCATGTAAGTGAGAGAGTGGCTTGGTAGGCACTTGGCAGTCAGGCAATGTCAATCCAACACAATCTTTTATGAAGTCAATGTTGCTGGTATTGATACATTCATGACACTGGTTTCCTAAATCATGTTTCTCTTACTTGGACTGGATGAGCAGTAAACGAGAATACCACTGTCTGTATAACTGTCTGGCCCCAACTTGGACCTGAGTTACATGCATGTAATTTAGGAATATTGAGAAAGATGTTTTATTTTTTCAAATCAAAACATTTGTGAAATAAATAGAAAAGCATTCTTTTTCAGCAGTTTTTTCTCACAGTCTTCAAGAATGAGCAAAAATAAACAGCTGTAACCTAGCAGTGGTAAAAATCTCTTGCTCTTCTATGATTGCTTTCTCTTGATTTTTTTTTAATGCTTGTATATATTTAATATGTGTGTTCATCAGAATTACTTTTTTAATTTGAACTCTAAACATTTCGAATGGCACAAAACAAGTGCAAACTTACATATGTAAACTCTATGGCATATACCTGTACGTGTGCAATATTTGATGCTGATAATTTTCATTAACAGCACTGGAGGAGTATATAGATTTGCGGAATGATGATAATAATGTGAAGCAGCTCAGTAAATTGTACTAACAATATTTGTGTATTGGTATAATAGCATATTATCTGAAGCTTGATTTTTAAATCACTGCTCAGCATTTTAAGGACACAATTTTTCTACTGAGGGTGTAATTAAGCTCCTATTGATGTCAGTAGAAGAAGGACTTGGTCTAAAATAAGCATGTAACTCACATTATCATCATGATACAGTAATTACATGCATCATCAAAAGCAGAATGTGCCCCTAGGTGCGTTCTAATGTAAACTCTAGTGTGTACTGTACACACATTCTGTAGCTCATTTTAAAACCTGGAGATAATATTTTTTACGGGAAAATTGCAGATTTGGGAGTGTATTGTGTACCAGGAATGATTATTACCTGCTATAAGTGTGAATTTCACTGTACTGTAAAAACCTGTGAATGTCCCTCTGTACCTTTATACCAGAATGTAAAGCTGCTGACAAAAGGCTGAAGTGAGCTCAGTTATTCCAGCTGAATGCCAGCTGTGTGGAATCTGTGGATCCTACCTCAGCTTGAAGGTTTAGGTGGTACCCTGGATGTGTCTAGCATTCAGGTTGACTTTTGTCTCCATGAATCTGCCCTTCCTAGCTTCTGCTTATCCAGATGTATTATACTGGGGCAATTAAGTTTTCCTTAACAATACACTTTAAATCTCCATTCAGTGTTTAGTTAGTGCTTGGATATGATGTTAGTTTTTTATGTATATCACTGATTTTTTTTTCACAGTAATGAACAAAGTGATGCTTTCTGATGTCTCCAACGTTCTTTTCATGTATTACACAAACCCTTTGCTTCTCTCTACCAGTTTCAGAGATTGCATTCCCTGAGTATTTGAGACAACTGGTTTACATGATAAACATGTTGTTGCTTTTCCTTCTGTAGCAGCTTCCAAGCAGTTCAAAATTTTTGAATCTGAATCTCTGACTTACATGCCTTCCCAGAGAAATAAATGCATGAAACAAAAAAATACATATTTATTATATGAATTTGCATACATCAAGTATGTTTAGACCTGCTCAAGTCTCCCTTCAAGCTATCAAAACCCAGTTTATTTGACTGACACCCAGCCCACAGGTGATGTGTAGCAAGACTAAAGAGTGACTGTATGTTATATATGGTCCTATATCACAGTATTCAAAATTATAAGATGTCCTACTTGTTGTCAGCCCTTTTGCTGATATTTCTAAGTGCCATTCTATGTCAGCTTTTTCTCCACTGATGAAAAAGGATTAAGCAAAGGAACTTAGAAAAGTAACAGGAAAAAGATATAGGAAAGGTGTTTCTGAGCAAAGGACAGTTCTGACTGAAGAAGCACTTCTTCAGAGGTATTAATATGGATCTCAGCATCAGTAACAGTTAGGCACTATGGTTGTCCTTTAAATAACTTCTCAGTAGCCAGTCAACCCAATAACTGCTCGTCTCACACCACAGATCCTGAGACATCCAGTTCCTTATCCGGACAGAAGGCTTCTCAAACCTCTGCTCCTCTCTTCATCCCATGAGCATGGTTGGAGCTTGTGAAATGCAGCCTATCTGTATGCAGCGTATGCAAAAAGCAGATGGGAAACAAGCAGAAGAGCTACTGCTGAGTAATACACACTCAGGTGACGTAAAGTGCCCAGCCAAAACTCCCATCTGGGTTGATTTGGGGGTTGATTTTAACCTGTACTGTTGAATTCTCTGCTAGCCCTCTGTAAAACATTTCTGTGGCAGCCGTTTTACTAAACATATATAAATAAATGTATAGCAGACCTTTGATCTGAACCTCAGATTTCCACTTAAGTGGGGCCTAACTTAACAATGGTATATGTTGAATACTTACAGCCAAATTAAAGTTGCGCATTATGTGTTGGAAGTAATGACTGTTACATGCCTTCGTACAATAAATCTCCTCTAAAACCTGAGTGGATTCATAAAGAAAAGCAGACAAGCCAGAGAGGATTAAAAGTTTCATTTGTACTTGAAATCATTCTATGATATAATCCAGAACAAAGCAATTGTTCAAAGTAATGGACTAGATTAAACTCTGATGTAGATAGTTCAAAGTTGCTGCAGCTAAAACCGTTATAAATTAAGCTGAATGTGCCCTGGTAAATGATGAGAATCAGCTCTGGAACACAATTTTGAAGTAAGTGTTTGATGTGAATAGAAATTTTTCCCTCCCTGAAGTGAATGCAAGCTCAACTTTCAATATATCATGTATCTGTTCAATGCCACATTGTGTGACTACTGCTAGTGTAATTAGTCCTAGTGTTATATTTTGCCTATTTTGTAGGGAATTGCTTAGAGACTCATAAAATTCATTTCGAAAGAATTCAGAGAGCAGAAAGACAGTGAGTTACCCCGTCCGTTTCTTAAACTCTGAAGCACAAAATAGGGCACACAGGCTGTTAAATTATTTTCTTTAGTTACAGTGCATAATATTTCAGCTAATGAAACTCTCAGTCTATTTTGTAAAATAAAACAGCCTGTAGTAAACCATTGAAAATAACCTTAATAATATATATATATTTAATGTACAAGTAAAAAGCCAAGAGAACACAAGAGAACATATATATTTAATGTACAAGTAAAAAGCAAAGCCAAGAGAACACATAGGCTTACTTTTGTTATTTCATTTTAATTCCTGTAAATGTTCTCAGAGATGTATAGGATTTAATCTATGGTTCTGTGAATCCCACACAGGAAACTATGTTTTTAAGGAACCATTTATAACGTAAGAACTACCTCAAAATGTATCTAAACTCAACAAAATTCTTTCAGAAGACATATGGGTGTGTTCTCCTTACTTGAATTTTGCACCTGCAAAATTCCCTTCATTAGTTTTACTGCTCTGTTACTTTTGGAAGGTGACAGAGAAAAAGTACTATATTTTGAGTTACTAATTGCGTAATCACATGTCTTCAAAAATTCAAAATGAGTAGAGCATATTGAAGAACTAACTAAATGAAATATCATGAATTTAATTTAATTTAAATAAGCAAAGATCACATTTTAATAAACTAATCTATGAGTGGAATTTTTCTCATTTAACTTGTACCCATCTAAAATTAGGTATCTAGTCTAAATCAGTTATCTAAGCTCCTTTTATATTCAAGAAGGACTTAGACATCTCCAGAGACAGTGAGGATAAATCTGCCTTTAGAAACAGCTATCTTCCTTCACTTACTATGTAGAAGAAGCATAAATTTAGAGTATACTTCGAACTTTTAGATTATTAAGACTAGATTAATTGAGTCCAGTTAAATATTTTCAAAGGGGGCTACTCACACACTGAGCTAAGAGTCACTGTAGGAAGGTAATTACAACCCATCTTCCAGTTAAACACTTTACCTTTCACATTTTATGGACAATTAGATGGATGAATCTCTTGTATTTTAGGACCAGAACTGTTGATCAGAAATAAAGTAATTCATGGAGACCATAGTTCTTTCATAAATGAATTCTGTAAGAACTTTACATAACAATTCATTAAAAGTGGTAAAATGATCAGGCCTAAGAGCTCATTATGTAAAACCCTGTGTGTATGAAAAGGAAATGAGTGAAAAGGCCATTTATTGTGAAATTCATCAAAACATCTTGCAGAAAAATAAACAAAGGAAAGTCACAAAGTCTATTATAAAACTACCAAAGTATGTAAAATAGGAAACAGAACTTTGTTTCTTATTGTCTTATACTAAAAAAAGTTTGGGAGATACAATGAAAGAATCTGACACTTAAGCAAGAATGTGAGTAGAAAAATGACGTAAAGGAATTGCGGAGGTGGAGAGTAGGAATGCAGCAGAGGTAGAACAATATAATAAGTAGGCAAAATATTAGTTGACAAGGAAGAAAGGCAGCAAAACAATTCTTTAAAAAGACATGCCAAATTCAAGTGTACTGAGCATTGTATGAACAATTATAAGTTAAATTTTCATGGAAGTTGTATTAGCAAATTATATGCCTACAGAGACAAGCAGCGCAGCTGAGTCTCTGAGGTATTCCATGTTTTGTAGACTTCTTGAAATTGGACTTCTCATTAATTTAATGAAGGTAGAGTACAAGAAAGACTTCTTGAATATGCTCATGGATTAGACTTCTTTTCTAGCAAAACTGAACAATGCATATCATGTGGCAAAAAGGAAAACCTTGAAAAAGTAAAAATTTGGTTTGTATTTTTGTATCCTGCAGAAGTATCCAGTTTGAATCCTGTAGAAGGTTAGAAAATGATTACTGAAAGATTTTCTTTAGCCAGCTTGCAAAACAAATGCATTTCCGCTCTGCACTATTACATTTTTGTACGAAGTGTTATTTTGAAAGACCAAGTATTAAAGCATACAGTGTCATTAGGGCTAAGCAGAATTTGATTTGCCTACAGTTTTGAAATGGCATATATTCCATTATACAATAAAATATCACTTTAATTGAACCTCTCTTCTGGGCTGCCCTTCTCTTTTATGTCAAGAACTTGTTTTCACTGTCAAGGATATGTATGACTGATCAGATTGTGCGTTTTAGATATTTTTAATTGCTGAAATGACAACTTTCACATTTGACTAATCAACTATGTCAGATTTCATCTCTCAGTTAGTGAACTCTGAAAGAGCTTTCATGCTTCTTTCCATGCAGCCTCATGTGCGGATGTGCTCCCCATGAACACCTGCAGACTAGTATATTATGGAGATCCAAATACTTCTTGTTTCTTTTATGGCTAAAAAAGAGTCTTTAGAGCAATTGAGCTGTTGTAGCACTGAAATCACTGTGTATTGAGCTTTCCGCTCTTGCCTTTATTTTTGTACAAGCCTCCATTCTTTGGGTGTAACTGTCTGTTTTCCCCTTTATAAACTCTTTGGGAAGAGGGTTGACTTTATTTCTCTTTCAAGAGAATCTAAGAGAGTGTATGTTAGTAGGTGCTATCCATACAATTGATCCTAAGCAGCATGGTAATAGCAATGCATGAGGAAATAATTATTCAGATGTTTTGCAGTATGGAATTAGTTTCTTAACACTAGTATTACCGTGGTAATATTACAGTATTTCACATTAGAAGAGACACAAAAGGTGCAGTTGTAATAGGGTAAAACAAAGTTTCACCTAGCCCAACAGTCTTCAGCAATTTGTAGAAGGAGTTGCTTAAGGGAAGGGCAGAATAAATGTTTTATAAACTACAGGTATTCCGAGTACTCTCCCAGATACTCATTATTTGAGGTTCAGGCAGTCCTTGAATGAGCTGCTGTTTCTATGGATCTAAGAATCCTCCAAAGATTTCTATTCAATGAACTTGACTTGTGTCCTCTTGAAAGCATGTAAACTTTTAGTGTCACAAAACCTTTGACAAGGCATTCCACAGCTCATCTAGGTGAAATTATTACAGTTAGTGTGATATTAGTCCTAGCTGATGTAAATAATTTGTAGAATTAAAATTACACCTTTGTCATCATAATACACAGTTGTCCAAGTGTTGGATGATGTGCTTATTCACATACCTGTAGCTCGGCACATACTTTTGTTCCCTTTGATATGCCGTCCTTTACACATCTTCTCACATTAAGATTCCCTTTCTGTCCTTGGAACTTGCATTGCTGCTTTCAATGCAAAATATAAAATACAACTGACAGCATTCCACAGCTGTAATGGCTTAGCTGTAAACTGCTTTCTGGTACCTAGAATAAGAAAGAAGCAATAGAACAAGTTTGTTCCATTCCCAGAACAGTTCCTAACAGGATCTCCCAAGATTCAGCACTTTTATGGAGATTCTAATTATAATATATTTTAATGGCAGCTGAATGTAGTCTCTAAGGACCTCCAGTTACATTTTTCCACATTTGTGTCATATCTGAATGACATCATAACAATGATACTAATAGATTTACTCTCTTCCTGATATGGCTGTTTTGGCATCCTTAAACACAATGGAAGTTTTGAATGCATAGAAATGGATGATATAGACAGCACGTTACAGAAAATCCACAAAAATACACAATTAGCCACTAAACATGATGTCAGCAATTCATGTTCAAATTGTTTTCAATGTTCCAAGTATTTCTTTTTAAGGAAAATTTCATGTGAATAGGGAATGGGATGTTCCCATGTTCAGTTTCCCCCTTGTTTTCCTGAAAGGTACCATTTGCCCCTTTCTTTTAAAACTGACCAAGGATTCAGGCCACTGACATCGAACAAAACCTTTTACAGAGGCTCACAATAGATGTTCAGCTTTGACAGAGTTCTTGACATAAGAACTAAGAATTGCTTTGCAGTCAAGATGGTCCTTATTCATATAGCCTTCATTTAGCATGGATCATCTTCGAGGAGAATATAATTTTCTTCTGCCAAATTGCTATGAAACTAGTGGGTCATCACAGTATATCCCAAATGACACCACTCCAAGTGGCTGCCTTTAGCAAAGCGGTTCTTCTTTCAGTATGGCCTTTGGATGGAGAAAGTGGGTGCTCTGAACTTTAGGAAATGTGGGAGTGGTGGCAGCTGAGGTGGATGACTCCTTCTTTCTCTATGTAGATGTGGATGTGGGTGGATGTGAAAAGCATGAGTAGGCCCTCGATCTGTAGGTGCCCAGATTATTATCTTCTCTTTGGTATTGCTAAGTCTGCTTAAATTGGCTGAAAAATGGATGTCAGTGGGAGTTTTTCCTTCACTCCTCTCACTCATGAAGCAAGAAGCATTCCTGATGTAACCAAGTGCTCTCCCACGCGTACTGACAGCCACCCGCTCACGGCAGATATTTAACTGAAAAGAAGAAGTGAACTAGCACAACAGAAAATAGAAAGCAGTCCTCCACAAAGAAGAGAAATACTGCATCCCTGAAAAGAGGGAGCACAAGTACTGTGACTGAAATATCTTCTGATATTCAGTATGTGTTTTTTCAGTTAGGGCTGAAGCTTGTCTATGTGCCGGAATAATCCTTTAAATAAAGGTTATTAAATTCTGGTCATAAAACCATATCCAGCCTGTCTACACCCTTCCTATCCCCATCCTACCCTTCTGTTTGTCAATTTACACTTCTTTCGCACTTATTGCCACTGTGAGCAACTATTGACAAAGCTGCAGTTCTTCGTTGCTGAAAGAGAAACCGCTGGTCTTTCTAGGATTTTGAGGACAAAAGGCAAGTAATCCTTGATTAGAAAAGAGGCTGTACTGCAGCCATTCACTGTTCTCTGTATAGGACTGTAACATTTTCTGGTAGGCATGGATATCGAACGCTTTTGGACTAAAGGTATTAAAATATGAAATGAAGACCAAATGAATGGAAGGGCCAACAAATACACAGAAACTTGTCTTTCACTTATTAAAATAACTCTTAAGAATACCTAAACAAGACTTCTTTTTTTTTTATCTCATTTATTTACATCTCAGGGTATGATTTAGAGTATGCAAATTTGATTTCTTCCACAAATCAAACCTGGCTACTTATTATCACCTCCTGCTGTATGTGATTTGATATTCACAGAAAATCGTTGTCACTGGCGAAAGTGTGAGTGTGTGAGAAGTGCCTATCATTCTGTTGCACAAATTAACCAATAAAAAGTGTGCATGAGGGTGCTATAAATAGAAGGGGGTATAGGTAAATTTTCCCTAAGGAAGACAGATAATTCCTTTTCCATTTCTTGCTTCTTGGACTCTTTCTTGAGTGTGTATCTTAAGCCTTCATTTCCTTAGTTTTCTTGTCCCTCCCATTTTTTAAACAGTATATTTACATGTAAAAATATGTTAAATGCAGAGTATCTTAGGATATATTAATTGTTTTCCATCTGAGTTTCTAAAACTATGCTGTTAAAATTAAGTAAAAGATCTACGAAGAGACTTTTATAATTTTTTTTTTATGGTAAGGTTTCCATTTGAAGATATTGGAATAAATAAATCTTGCTTCTTGAAAGTTGTCATTATTTTCTGATGTTATGGGATCATTGTATCTCCTTCAAAGAGTCAGCCTAAATGGGCAGTGCTTTCTCTTACCACATCGAACTATGTGTTATGTAAGTGTTGGGAAGGCTCTTGTTTCTGGAACAGGACAATTAAGCGTGAACTACCTTTCAGATTTCCTCAGTGATCCCAAGGTACAATGAATTAAACAACTTTTTTTTTTTACTTATAATGTATTTGAGGGATCCACTTTTCGCATGATTTTTTAATTCTCCATATTTTGTACAGGATTTCTTGTGGTTTCTAACATGCTGCAGGTGATCTGTGGGTAAGTACGACATACATCCGTATGCTGACGTACACTTTGGATAACATGCATCAGAACATCTTTTGCAACTCTTTAAAGACCATATAGAAGGTAGACACTGATCTGGGGGTGGGAGAAGCTGGGAAAGAAAGCATGGGAGACCCTTCATGACAGTAATACTTTTAAGGAAGAAAGCAAGTCATTTACAACAAGCTGTGTGGAGAACTATGTCCTCTTCCTTGCCAGAACCTACCTTGTTCTTTCTAACTAACACTAATCTTAAACCTGTGCACATAATTTTTAATTGTAAAGCTAAAGAGTGGTATTTGCTGAGGGCATTCACTCACTTGTTCCAAAGTCATTATATAAGTAGAAGAGTAAGTGATCAGCTTACATTCATAGAGATTCCTTTTCCAATATAGGAGATGTTTTATTTATTCAAAGGTTTCCTTCTGTGCTGACAAAGTAAGCAGAGAGCTTACTTTTATAAACTAGGTAATGGATACTATTATGAAGGCCTGCCCTAGTAGCCAGTAGCTAGTATTTTTTAGCCTATTCCTTCTGTCAACATCAACAGCCTTCAGCATTTGTATCTGAAATAAGGCTAGACTATAAGCTGTTCCCCTATAACCTCCGTCCTATTTCCTTCAAAAAGAAATGGATAGTTCCCTTTTCATGATTAATTTAGAAAAGGAATAGTACAGAAATCAAAATACCTTTAAAAATTTGGCTAGCAACCTGTTCCAATCTGCTGTTGTACTATGTTTAGTCTTTAGTCTGAATACAAAAAATATCTCAACTTCCCTTCCTCTGATGATGGTATTCAGGTTTGACAGTCATGTGTTTCTAACAAGGTTAAGGAAGTGCTCTGCAAAAACTTGAAAATTCTTGATTTTGAGCTTTTCTGAGTTAGTCAGCCTTTTATTAAATGGCCGTAAACATCTGTTATGCATTTAGAAAAAAATTACCTTTTGGTCTTTTTTATGCTTAACTAACTAGGTCGTTATATCACCAATTATTTTTTTCTTAACCTTTCTAGCTAGGAGCTTGCTGGCTGTATTAAGTAAACAAAAACATTATGAAAAGGGTACTTGAATATTAGTTCTGTATGATATGATTTCTGAAACACACAACTTTGAACTTCAAAACTCTTCTCATAATTCTGTTTTTTTCTTAATGTTTTCATGCCAGCACTGGAAGGACTTTGCACTATTCCATCTCAGGCCTTCTGATTTTTGTGGGTTTTTTTTGTTGGAGATTGTTGGGTATTTACAATAATGCTTACCCTCATCTTTGCAAGATACTGATAAATGTTTCTCACCTACATGGTCTTCACATTTTATCTGTAATTTCCCTGAAATGATATTTCTTTAATACTCTGAGGATCGTAAGTTAAAGCTCTCCTACATTTATTTATATTTTATTTATTTTATTTATTTTATTTTTATTTATATTACCTGAAGTTTTTTATTATGGGTATCTTATTAATGTGTACATTACTAACCAATCATCAGAGCTAGTCAGCACTCTCCTGGATACTGAAGAAATCTGGTTTATTAAGGCGATGGAATTATGGAAAACATATCAACCTTAGAATACAAAAAAAGCATTACTGACCATGGCAAAAGTGGGAAAAGCATTTCAGGGCATTTTGTGTGTGTATTGGATCTAGCTGAGACGGATTTAATTTTCCCCATGACAGACCTCACAGTGCTGTGCTTTGTATTGGCAGCCAGAAAGGTATTGATAACACACCAGCGTTTTGGCCACTGCTGAGCAGTGCTCACACAGCATCAAGGCCATCTCTCAAACACTCCCCTCTCACCAGTAGGCTGGAGTGGGCAAGATCTTAGGAGGGGACTGAGCCAGGATAGCTGACCCAAACTGACTAATAGGATATTCCACACCACATGTCATCTGCTCAGCAATAAAAGCTAAGAGAAAGGAGGAGGAGGGGAGGCATACATTAGTACGATGTTTGTCTTCTGGAGCAACTACGTGTACTGAAGTCCTCCTTCCCCAGAACAGCCTGGACTTCACCTGCTAAAGGGAAGCAGAGAATAAATCTTTTGTTTTCCTTCGCTTCTTTGCATGGCCTTTGCTTTACTTTGTTAAACTGCTCTTATCATTACCCATGAGTTTTTCCATCTTATTTTGTCCCCTCCTCCTCTCCCGTCCTGCTGAAGAGCGGCTTGGTGGGCACCTGGCGTCCAGCCAAGGTCAACCCACAGCAATGTGTTGCAAATTCCAATCCTTTTGTTCTGAAATATTCATCAGTGGCTTAGATATCTTGTCTACATAACTCTCAAGTATTCTGGTAAGTGCAAGAGCAAGTTTCCCTCATGATAAATCTTTGCTTCCTGAATTTAATGGTCTCCTTACAAACATAGAAAGAATCCTAGAAAACTGCTTGACTTTGGTTGGGATAATTTCAGGTAGTCTGCCTTCTTAGACGTCTATTTTCAGGTTTGCAAGATGCAATTGGATAACCTCATTTAGACTCCCTTTCACATGAAAGGTTGCACCAGATGATCTTCTGATGCCCTTCCAACATTGGTTGTTCTACGCTTACATGTAATTTCCCCACCTTTTACAACAGAAGATGAAATGGATATGCAGAAACCCTTTTAATCTTCACAATGTATCTAAGTTGTTGGTTTTTCTTTTAATTTTCTCTTGCATACTTTAACATTTAAGTTTTCTTTACTAGTGGTTTCATTCTGAGTGTATTCTCCTCTTGCTCCTAGGTTGCTTACCCTTAGAACCAACCTTGTGCCTTTTGCTGTCCTTATAGAATCTCAGACTATCCTTTTTATTATAAATTTTTTCTTATTTCTTAAAAATATGAAAACACCAAACCCTGACATTTGGAGGGTTTTGGGTTTTTTTTATACTCCACACACAGAAAAAATATCTCCTTTTCTGGAAAGCTCTTTCTGCTGTCCCCGGGGTGCAGCATGATACTCCTCAGAGCAGGACAAGTTAATCAGCTACATATTCTAAACCTCTTTACTTCACGTTACACCATACTGATTCCCTTCAGTTTTCCCCTAATATTCATGAGGTGCTTTTTAGCTGTAGATTATGCCTATGCATTTCGTTTTCTTTATGAAAAGATTTCCTGTAGAGACTCTGGAGTATCCAACATGCTAGAAAATAATTTGTAAGAAACAGTGGGGATATAACTGATTCTATCTTGGTCAGGGAAATAAAGAATGTGACATTTTGAGGTCTTTCTCTTCAACCCTGGATTCTATTTCACTCCCTAATTAGTAATTATACTCTTCCCTCTCCCCATGAAGCTCTTCTGCCATTCTTTTTTTAACCTTTTACATATTGTTTTATTCGTTCTACACCAAGTCCTGCTGCGGACCCATGAATCTGACAGTCTGTTTAAACTTCTTGAAAATCAGCGCCTTTTGTTTTCTTTATTATTTCTTATTTCATGATAAGCAACTCCTCCCTCCTCCTAAATAATTTTGATTTTATTTTGTAGATCTATATTTCATGAGATTTTTTATCCTGATTGAATTTATTCAGTACCAAGAATTTTTCTATCTTTTCCTTATTTTTGACAGTTAATATGTGAGAAATCTGGCTTAGAGCACTAATTTACCAAAAACCTTTCCAGTACGTTTTATTTCCCACTACAGTTTTCATGTATGTTAAGATTCTCCCAGGCTTTTTTTCTCTAAGGACAAAGCTTGTCAAAAACCCTCCTTCCACAAGGCTTCCATTCCACAGACAAGGTGGAAACTAGAAAGTTAAGGGTATCATCAATGTTTACAGAACACACCGTCTTGCCTTTGTAACTCCAGATATGGACATGTGCTTGCTATGGTTACCTCATGTGTGGTCTTCTTTCTCTATCATCTAGGCTGTAAGACAGTTGAACACACACGAAGACAGAAATATATAAATTATGAGGCTTATGTTGTATTTGGACAATTAATTTCTCTGCCATTCACAGAGCCTACCGATTGGTATGATCTTGGTCTCTTCTGCATTTTGCTTTTGAAATAAAGTTTTATTTTTCAAGGCTCAAAGTGTTTTAGACTGATTAAGGTCTTTAGACTTGATACAAGACATCTGAGTGAAACTTGGTGGCCTGTATTTCATATGTCATAATAAATGATAGAACATGGATTTTGGGTTTACATTTCATGAAAGTCTCAAAAGATATTAAAAACTGAGAGCACACCTTGAATGTGAAGTCTTTAAACTTAGGAAAAAATATTCAGTTACAAATTCTATAGTTATATCTGCAAAGAGATATAGTTGAACCACTGTCTTGATAATCAATGTATATTTGTCCTTTATTCGAAAATCAATATACTGATTTTTTTGTTTAAATCAGTTTTAGGAATTGTTGCATCATATTTCTTTTGTACTACTGCAACAAAAGCCACTTCTGGGTAGTTCTTCTGTGCTTATTTGCTTTTGGTAAATTCATCAACAGCAAATTTCGGAGTTCTTTCAATATAGAATGAAGGTCCTACTTTAAACTGAAATATCTCCCACCATCTATTTTGTACATCTTCTGTTCACAACAACTTTTTAAGAAAAAAATAAAGAAATTGAAGTTAAGAAAAGGAATAAAAGACAAGGAGACTTTAACCAGTTTGAGGAATTTTGTTTACCCCCCAAATAGGCCTTAAAGATGTAAGCACCGGAAGAAAGATGTTGGCAGAATTAGAAATTTTTACATTGTATTGTATTTCAGCTGATTGAATTAATTTGTCTTTTCACCATTCAATGACTAAATATTGAAATTTAGAGAAACTAGATATTTGTTGAAGTAATGGAAGGAAAATTTCATCAGGAACAGGTTGCCCAGGGAGGTTGTGGAGTCTCCTTCTCTGGAGATATTCAAGACCCCCCTGGACAAGGTCCTGTGCAGCCTGCTCGAGGTGACCCTGCTTCGGCAGGGGGGTTGGACTAGATGACCCACAGAGGTCCCTTCCAAACTCTACCATTCTGTGATTCTGTTTTATCGGTAAAAAACAGAAAAGCACATGAAAATTATAGGGCAGATAGAATGTACTTCCAGTTCAGACATTGTTTCAAAAAAAGAAGTAGGTAGATTGGGCCATCTTAGTTTATTTGTGTATCTAAAAATAGTAGGAAATACTATTCTCTTGGCCAACATTTCTTTTGTGCTTTATCAGGGCATGTTAGTAGCTCTGATGAGCCATTTAAGATAAACTTTTCCTAGACCTGTAGTCTGTAATTTTCCCTACGGATTTTTGTTTATCAGTTCCTCACATTAATTCTAGCTGTGAATACTTACTTACCCTAAGTATAATACTCTAGAGGGAAAAAAAAAATTATACAGCTAGTCATTGTTTAAAAGTTGGATGGAATTCTTTTTTTTTATAATCACGGTAACAGCCTCTTTTACATTTGGATTCAGGAAAGTGTCCATCTTCAAGAAAACACTCAGCTAGTTCTATTCTAATTTCATTACTAAACTGACCATTCTGTTCAATGGGACAATTTATTTGAACAAAGGCTGGAATACACTACAGAGAACATAATAAAACCACCCTCCTATTTTTTTCTGGTCTGAAAAAGTGGAGAGTAACGTAGGCTGTACAGTTTTAACACTTGAAGAGAATTATAAATGGCTGTTATTTCAATAATCACTCTAGGGCCATCTGCTATAAATCTAGTAATTTATGAACTATGAAATACAAGGCAATCCTTCATCAAAAAAGGGGAACACATTTGCTGTAAAAGGAGATAAAAGATATAAAATCAGAACTATTTCATGGCTGGATGCCACATTCATTGTCTAAAAGTAGAGTTTCTTACACTATAAAAATTAATTCTGTTGGCTCAGAGACAGGTAACATATGCAGAAAATCCAGGCAATTCCTGGCAAATTCAACAAATTCTGAAATTCATACATCACAGTGCAGCAATGCTCGTTAGTAGTTAATAAGTTCTAAATCTGGAATATGTAAATATGTAAAGACAAAAAACAGCTTAATGAGTACGAAGAACCTTGCTGTCACTCTTTTTAGAGAAGTATTGAGGAAATGCTGAGAGCATCAGTGTTTTCATTTGGTTTCTTTACTAAGTCAGAACTCGTGTTAATGATTGATTGCTTTTATAAGAATGAAAATATTTGTCCCTGAATAGTCAGTGTACTGCTCAAGCAAACATAATGGGTCCAGTTAGTTTGTGTTTGTAGAGCAATGACTCCTTCAAAAACAAATGTGACAGAGAGTTCAATGTGCATAGTACACTGAAAACTCAAGAAAAAGAAAATGTTCTTGCTGTTTATTATAAGTAATAATATCGAAATGAGTGACAGGATTTTTATTTTTTTTAGTGGAGCATGGATGTGGTTCTGAGAAATACCAATTAGCTGGAGCAGTGCTAAATATGGAGTATTTCCAGTAACACTCCAATTCTAGCATAAAATGCAGAGTGCAGTCAGTCAACTGTGATAAAGAAAGTTTACTGCTGTGAAAGTGATTTTAAGAGGCTGTCGAAATACCTTTTCTACTAACTTCTGATTCCTACACCACACCCTTCATTCTAATTATTGATTCAATATATCAAAATGTTAGTACTGACCACTTGATACTCCTTAGCAATCTAAATCACTGAAATTTCACCAAAGGAATCCATTTATTCAGGGAATCCTGTATGGATACTATGTTTTTTGTTGTAGATGTGAATAAATGGCATGGAGACTATCAAATGCCATAGAAACTGGAAAGTACTGGAGTGAGTTTTGGTACAGGAAACAGATAGTAGAGTTTAAAAACAACAGCAAATAGGGATTGTTTTCTGTCTAAGCAAAACATACATCAGCTGATATAACATTTTCTAGCGGATTTTCCTCCTAGTGGTGCAGTTGAGAAAGACTGGGACAAGAATGTACTCCTTTTAAATCACGTGACTTTTTCCCCTTTAAAAGATATGTTCTACCTTATACGTAAACAACTAATGTTTTACATTGTGGATATCAGAAAACCTGCACCATTGCATTTCTCTTCAGTAAATTCAACACTACAATCCTCTTGTGAGTCTACTACTATGAAAAAAACACCTCAAGTTGCTTACAGGTTTGGTGATGTCCATGTGTCCCCTTGATTTAATTATACCTTGCAAACATCTATGTCACAGAACTGAATTACAGTAGTTTCTTAGAAGAAGCAACTATATTTCCAGGCACCTGGAAAAAGAAAAAAAAAATAACCAAGGCAATGTAAAATGAACAGATCTTCAAATAATAGCTCAAATTTTTATAATTTAATTTCTGCATACCTTAACTAACAGTGTCAGATCACACCTAATAGTCCCAGCATTGCATGGAGGGGAAGAGAAAAGAATGGAGTTTTGCTGGGACACCTATTTTTTCAAAGCACAACGCCATGGCTGGGTGCAGACCACTGCACACATGCAGTTTTTGTGCACTAGTGTAGAACTGCATAATGGTATTAGCATAGTGTCCAATGTAAACTAATATATCTGTCCTCTTAGTGCAGCTTATTAGCTCAGGCTTAACACTGTTATGCTGTGGCTGTCCGGCTCAGAGCCCAGTCACAGTGAACACATACCTTCTGCACCCTGATGTGTACATTTACTCTCAGGCAATGTGCCCTAAACATTGGATTCCTAGCACTGGGATTTCATATTTCTGTTCTTTGGAAGGAAATCAGACTTTGCCCTTGAGGTTCTTGCAACTTCTACATCTGGCTAAGCCAAGGAAAATGTCTTCTCCATCACTGGAATTCAAGTCATTTCTCATATCAGCTACATAAAAGTTACATACATATGTGACAGGCAATGTAATTTGTGTTCAGTTGTAACAGGTTTTATGAATCTTCAGCTGCATTCCATTTAAATCTTGATATCCTAACGTCTTAGCATGTTCAACATAAAGAAGAATACAATATCTTGATTCAGTCCTTAGGCAGCCTATGATCTGAGGACTAGAAAGTGATGCTGAAACTGTTCTCATGAAAAGGAAAGGGATTATTTCTCTTGCACTAAAAAAATATGATCATTAAGAGATGTGCGAAAATGTGCAATATAGGGAATTTACTTACTGTACTTGGCTAAAAAAACAAATATTTGACTAACTAATGGTCAAAGTTCAGTGGTATGAACTTCAAACTTGTAACTCGTGGCTTTAGTTGAATGTCAGTATAAAAGGAAATTCCTCCAGAAACAAGGTGCATTTTTCTGTGGGCATATGGCAGGTTCTAGGTACAAGGAAAGCAGCCCTTGATAAAATTCAGTGGGAACATCTGTTCAAAGAACCTACTTGGAAAGTAACCCAGATATTTGGACAAACTTCAGTTCAGTGTCCAGCTGCTGCAGTGCCGAATAACCTAGGAGAAAAAAGGCAGGAGACAGAAGCAAAGATGACTAATACTTTTCACATCTCCATGGTCTCCCAAGCCTACAAATAAGTGGAATTATTTATTAGTGAAAATAACAAACACTTCTAAATGCAGGGAACAGAACCAAGATTCTAACTTTATCTGATTTGGTTTTCCACGTAGCTAAAAAACTTTCTGACTCATTAAAAATTGAGAGAACTGAGAACATAAGATATGATTATGTACTATGACTTGTTCCAGTTTAGATATACAACAGAATTGAAAATGTCACGTTTTGTAGTAGCTGTCCCAATTCTGTCAAAAGAATTTGAGGCCCGTATTTCAGACAATAGTTTACAAGTAAAGCAGTATTTTAAGTGTAGCACACGAGGGAAGGATATGAGTGCAAATATTATGATGAAGGTAGATTAAAATATTGCACAAAAATAATTTGCAGTGCAACCAAGCACTTTTGCTTTGAATATGCAAATTAACAAAGCTTTCTTCACCAGTAAGAGGGAGGAGGTGGTGAAGAAGGAGGATATATAATAAAAATCTTGACAGAAGATTTTTTAGTCACGAGGATACTGTGTTACACTGTTACTAAGGAGAAGACAGTTACGCACAAAGTATGTTTTAATTAAAATCTGTATTTTCATGACAGGGCAGGATGCTGATCTAGGTCAGGCTTGTATAAAGTGAATCACTGCTAAATTTTTATCATGCTTCAGATACATCTGCTCATTTTCTAAGGCACTATCTGCCTGAAAGGTCATGAGTTGGCCTTTTTTTTAACTTTGGTTAGAGTTGATTTCATATAATGATTTTGTGGTTTGCTGCACATGAAAACTGTGATGTACAATGTTTTAAACAGCTCTCTTCTGCTCCCCAGCAAGAAGTAATACAAAAAGATTCAGTGAGAAAAAGTTAAACTGAAATGCTCCAAAAATCTGCTTTATCCAAAACTCCCTTCTCTGTTCACAACACAGTAGTCCTTATCCACATCAGCCCATTCACCTGCTGCCATTACTTTGAAGTCCCATCCAAAACACCCCATGGAAATGCTGGGCTCCTTTAGGCATCAGCCGTAACTCCAAGGCACATGGCTGCCCTGCTGTCAAGCCTGCAGAGCTAGGGAAGGGGCTCCCACTGCCCAGCTGTGTCTTGACCATTTGTGGTCTTGGAGTCAGGAGGAAACCTAGTGACAGGTAAGGGTCTGGATTTTGGTCATTTGACTTTTTTTTGAGGACATTTTGTACTGTCTTCCCTCCTCATCTCCCACCCCTGAGGTCTCTCAGGGAAGTTGACCACCTCTTGGCTACCATGCTGCTTCCTGAGGCCCTTTCCCAGTACTTGTCAGACTAGTTCATTATCCCTCGGACATCATGTATAGGAAAAGGCCTAAAAATAAAAAGTGTAGTTAAAATACCTCAGTAGCCTTTAATTTATATATGCTGCTATTTTGGGGTCCAGAGTTGATAACAGCCAAAATACAACCATGATTTATTTTTTTTTGCTTTTCATGGGGCCAAAGAAGAACAAAATTCACTTAGGTGTACAAATAATATGTGCCTGTATTATAGCAGCACTGACAGCTCCCATCTGTGATTAAGCCTCCCTTTTAGCAAGCCACACCAACACATACCCTGAATCACCCTGCAGAATCTAAAGTTAAAATAAGCTCATACTGATGAAACAGACTTCTGAAAATGGTTTTAGCTAAGAAGCCAAGCAGCGGAAAAGGAAACAGTGGTGGGTCAATGGTTAGTGATTCAGGTAAAACTGCATTATCCACTGGTACATAATAAATATTTGGGATCTCCTTAATCATAACTGTCATCAGAAATAAATGTTATGTTGCGGCCAGCTGTTGACAGACCTTACCCTGCTGTATTTCAAGCTGGCCAGATGTGAGCCAGCTCAAATCCTGCAATAATATAGCTACAGCATCACATCACTGGGCCTGAGCGAGTCAAAGTGCCCTTCTAGAGGACAGTAGGATCTGTGTCTTTTGGAGTAGACATGTCTAGGCTAGTTCTTTGGTGCTTTGTACAGATGTTACAGGAAAATAAGGCTAGCTCTGGTTCAAATAATCCTTGGAAACACACAGACTAACAGCACAAAGTTATCTTATTTTGTTTGCTTTTGCCCAGATCTTATGAAACACATTGAAATTTCTTGTGGTTTCCATCTGAAACCATAAAAAATCCCTCTTGAGTAGGAAATTTTCAGCCAAGAATGTCCCCAAAACCGAATAGACCTCAAGAAACACGTTTGAAAACCCACACAAACATCTGGACTGTAATAAAAGACAAATCCAGCAAATTTAGCCAAATGCCAGCTTTTGTTTTAGACATTTTTTGTAACTGTAAACAGAGTTACTTGTTTGATAGACAGCATCTATTGCATTTTCATGAGCTTTGAACAGAAGTTCCCCCTTCCTGGATGGTTTCACAACTTGATGGCAAACTCCCTTTGGATTTTATTCTCATTGTCTTGCCATATTTGTATACACAAGATCAGTCTGTTACAGATTCAGAAAAACAATCTCCTGGGGCATCCAGCAGTAGTCCATTTTGCCTTGTATTTGTTCTTCAATTAAGCCTGTAATCCTATGAGTGAATGATTCTAATATAATTAATCAGAATTTCATGCATTCAAATCACTGCTGTGTACAAATAGTAACACAGTTGTGTTAAAGATCATTCACAGAACAGCTAAGTGTGGCTACAGCTGCAGAAGTTGTAAAATGTTAAAAATGAGGGGGAAGGAGATCGGGATTTGAGAGGAAACTTTATAAAATCTAAAGCTGCAGATTGTCTGCTCGCTATTAGCAGTATGCTGGGCTGGCACCCAAAACCAAGGAAATGTTTTCAATCACTGTAAGTGCCATTGAAAGAATAGTAAGCAGCTGATAAAGGTCTTTTGATCTTTTTCTTCTAAGCCTATAATTAAGTGTCTTTTGTCCTTCAGCATATGTAATTTAAATGTATAAATCCCATACATGCTAAAGATTAATTATCCTAGAGAGAAAGAAAAATTGTTACAAAATATTTCTATTACTCTTCTAAAAAAACAGTGGAAAAAATGTACTCGAGAGCATGACTGTTAGGTTCCGCTTCCTTGTGCTGTAGCAGCACTTGGTTGTGCAGGCTGGAATGACACTTTCCACTCTGCCAGTTGGATGAATGCAAGAAGAATGGATTATTTTCATGCTGTACAGGTTATATGGGGAAAGATACATCTTTTCAATAATCCAAAGCCTAATTAAAACGAATCTGTACAATAAGACTTTTAATAGTGCACATCATAGAGACATCAGATCTCACCAGCGCAGGCTCCTACACAGAATTACGTTGGAAAAGAACAGAGCTGTTCCATGAACATATTGTGGTTTTTTTCCTTGTTCACCAACATCTTTAAATCTCATTCCTCAGATTCAAGCTGCATTTTCACAAACAATTTATTTGGGGCAGAAAAAAGAAAATGCCCGTTTTCTGAAAGGAATGCGTCACTGAGGTAATGGCAACATCACCACTGGCAACTGATGCCTTGGTTTAGTGAACCATTGTTAGAGCCTGAAAACTGCTTTTACTTCTTTGAATAAGGAAGAAGATATGCTAGGAAACACACTGACGTTCTTCTTCTCGTTTGGATTCATGTGCATAATTCAGGATTATATATTACGTGTGTTAAGGGTAGACTGTGATTGCACGTTATAGTGTGCATCAACGTCAGGAGGTAATGTAATATATAAGAAACTCTTTTAAGCAGCAGATAAAATACACCAGAAAAATGTGCAGGTTGAAAATAGACCTGCTGTTTTACTTTCGTGCCTGTGTTTACTCCAGGATGATTCAATACATGTTTTCATTTCTCTGGATACTACCTTTACAGTGACATTACATTGTCTGTTCCAGCTTTCCTGTTTGTATGACCTGAATTTGCACTTAATGCAAAGGAATTTCAAATCATGCTGGAAGAATATGTACAGCTGGCCAAGATGTTCAAAACTGCTTAGAGATTATGAAAGTTTGTACTGACAGACTTTAAAGAAGCTGGATTTTCAAAGGGGAGATCCTTCCTAGTGTGGGATTAGTACTTTTAGGTGTGCACAGGTAACTCAAATTGCAAAGCAAGATGGAAAGATTTGTAATCTGCTCAAGAAAATGATGAAAAGAAACATTTTTTTCCTAATTTCTTCTATTAAAGACGATTAGATTGTTAAAATAGATTAAGTAGGCAGTTCTTGAAGAGGTATGTTACTGGTATCAGTAACATTTCTCAAAATCTGAGTTGAAAGAATCAACCTTAAGGATGTTGTCTCTGAGGTTCAAACTGAACAGCTACTCAGGGCTTGGTACTTGCCTGGGAACCAAGGCAAGCTGTTTATTTAACATTACTAAGCATTATTAAATATTGCTGAACGTTTGAATTATTGACAGCTATCTGTTAGAAACTGATACTGGCCGTCTTTGGCAAGAAATGGTTTTCAGTGACTGTCAAAATAGATTAAGGAGGCAAGAAATTGTGTCAGAATCTTTCCCAATGTACCTTATGAAAATACAAACAAATAGCTATTTACCAAATGTATTTAATAACCAGAAGTTTCCATAACTTTTCTGCCTTTGTGTCTGGGAACCTACTGAAAACTGGTGTATCCAAATACTTTATTAATGTGCCTGAGCTGTTTTCAGCCTAGTAGCACATTTGGTCTGACTAGTGCATGTATATGTGAATTGCCATCCTGTTAAAGTCCCCCATGAACGCAGAATAAAGAGATGGTTTAAAAGGCTCCTGGTGGACGACTTCTGGATATTACTCACATCCTGAATTCAGAATAAGAACATTTATAGGAGTATATGGTAATATATTTGATAGGTTAATTTATTTATTTTCCTGTGTTTCTAACTGACATAGCCCTGCCAGAATGGAATTATTGAAGTTGATATAAACATTTACATAAGAACTGTCTGTCATTAAAGATTCTGAGATTTACTAAATTAATCTGTAAGATTTTTGAAAATTGTATGAATCATATGTACTGTCTTTTTCTTGTGCAGACAAGACTAATAACAATAATAATAATAATTTGAACACACTTCCTCTGTTTATAGAATGAAGGCAATAAAAAAGCTTTCATTTATTTTGTTATCCCTAATTAAAGAAGGTTATATCCAGAGCAAAATACGAATCCAGATGACAAGCTTGCACAAGGTCATTCCTGCTTCTAACAACATGGTATACTGTTGTCTCAATTTTACTAGACACACATTAATGCTCGCTTTCTTCTCAAGTGGCACTGCCAAGAGAAAACACCATTTATACCTGTCACACCACTTGTCTCTTCATCAGATTAGTCCTGTCTGCTTGTTGTGTGTTGTGTTTCTGATATTAAGGTGGTGGGAGAGAAGGAAGTAACCAACGATGGTATTGAAACTGCTCAAAGAGAGTGCTAGAAGCTTGCCATGCTGGTGGACAGTATGCTCATGTAGCCAGCACCTGCTCTGCCTTTCTATTTAAAGCTTAAGTCATGACACAGAGAGAAAGGAAGCATATTTCTTTCACTGACTTTAAGTTCAAAATGCCAGAGGGACTGACTGATAAGCTGATATATACACAATATGTGGGTTTTAAACAGCTTAGTAGGCTTTTAGGCCTTGTCTTTTCTTTTTTTCTTCTAATTAAGTTTAGAGTTTCCTTTAAAGCATATCTGTAGAGAGTCTGTTAAAGTGTGTTCAGATTTTCAGGTTTTAAAATATTTGAAAGAAATCTCTTGGAGTTACCAGTAATTTGAACATACTGTGCAGAAGCAAATTTTCCAGAAAGGAAAATTCCCAAACTAATATCGAGTTCATTTGAAAATTAATTGGATATTCATGTTCTGTCTGCATTTTCCCAGTTTCTCTCTTCCATCTCTGATTTAAGAGTAATGAAGAATATTGTAAACAGAGATTTTTCTCTTCCTTTAAATAATATTTGGTCTAAAGAAGTAGGAATAAAACAGAAAAGAAGCCATAGAAGTCCTGCAATATGTGCAGGATTTTCAGATGGGTTAAAGCATGTTGAGCCTCCAGACTGTAAGTTAAACGTTTGGCAAGGAGTATGTCTAGCATCTCCTACTCCTTTTCAGTTTCTAATATAACTTACAGAAGCCAAACTCAAACAGCGGAAGTGACTTTACTCCATGGAGAAAGGGTAAAGGAGTAATATTTACAGGACATTTTGTTTTATACTGTGGACATCTGAAAATCACAATCAAAAGCTAAGAGGAGGGTTAGAAGCAAAATCATGCTGTACTTTGACACATAGTAAAACCAGTTATTCTATAGCATCACCAGTGTAGTTATAAAGTTTACAATTAATATAGGCTACATGGTGTTTGACACCAGTGTTGTTGAAGATAATTGTTTAAGTGGGAGAATATACAATTCATTGCAAAACTGACTGCTGCCATTCAGCACAGAGGTTTCAGTTCAGTCAGAAAAAAAGTCCTTGTAGTGCAGTCTCTAACAGTTCATATTTGACTGTGAGAGTTACATGCAGCGGAACTACTCCCATGCTGTGAGCGGCCTTGTCAAAACAAGTGACTGACACAGTACATTTTTTACTCATGAGCATTTATGTCTATAGGAAACCTAGCCTCACATCAGCTGTTTTCTGCAATATAAACGCAGTGTGTACTAGCAACAGTAGATGGAAATGAGAAAACAAGTGTTATGCATTTCTTTCTGATATCAGATGATTTGATTAAGCTAACTTTTGAAGGCAAAACTGCCTATCTGGTCAATGGGAGCTTTACTTCAAGAGTATCAAGATTAAGTTTTTAGCAAAATCTACTTAATGAGGAGTATCTGTAATCAATCACTTCCTTTCTTTTCTACATACATACTAAGTCAAAATAAATAGAAGCCTGAACAAAGAAGGTTTAACTAAAACTAAAAATGAGGAAAGTTAAGAGTAATAGCAACATTTCCTTAACATTCTGCAGTTTATCATACAGCCATGAAACCATCAAAGCAATCTCTGTATTTTCTCTTTCCTTCTGTTGATGTGATGTGTTTAACCTTCTTAATTTTCCCTTCAATATGCGATTTTCTTCCCCCTCACGTTTAGTTTCTACACTGTAATCTCTCGCTCTCCCTCTTCCCATCTTCTTCCCAGCTTTCATGTGGTGGATTCTGTTTTTCTGTCCACGTTACCCTGCTGTCTGCTAGTCTTTCTTTTCTCATACAACTGTTGCTTCTTTTACTATCCTCACTCTAATGTGGTGTTTTGTGACATGCCTCTCACCTGTCTGGTAAAAGTGTGATCACTGAGACTTGCACTCATGTCTTGGTGCTGTAGATAAGTAGAGTTTTTAAGGTCCTCTCCCTACATGCAAAATGGATGTAGAAAAGACAGGCAATTTTGCTCAGAACAAAATGGTTTGGGTAAATATTAAGCTATCTGAAAATAAACTGGATACAGATTGCTAGCTTGGGCCTTCTTAGGCTGGATATAATTAAGCATTCAATTATTTCTTTTTTGGTGTGTGATTTTCTGAGAAAACATATTTCCATCCCACGAAGCTTCTATATACTATATCATATCACAGCTGTTACTACCCTGTAGGATTTTGCAAGCTTGTACCAGCAATAAAACTGGAAGATTAGGTGCTATAAAATGTATTAGTAAAGATTTGGTAAAACTCTGGAGGCAACTCAGTTATCGAAACACAGGCAAGTATTGCTAGTTTTGGATATGGTCCAGTGTCTTTCCAACACCCCACCTGTTGATCCAGAAAGCTGCAGTTCTCAGGCCACTTAGGGCACCTCAGGTAACATTATGAAACACCTACGTCTAATTCGCACAGCTGCATTGTACTCTACATCTCGCATATTAATCTGAAATAATGTTGTCTTAATTTGGAGCTGAATCACATCCTTAGATTCACTATACGCATTGTTCCAGTATTAGAGTTCTCTCTGGTTGATATAGGAAATAAAATAGGGATCCTGATGACATCTGGCTACCAGGGATTACCTGATGATTACAGTTTTAGCTACTTTAACTAGGGATGTTTGGAAATTCCAGATTTCCTGTTTAACATTTGTGTTTATTATGATTGAGTTGGTAAAAGAATTCAAAGTCTCTGGAAGGTATATTACTATTACTACTTATTTTATTGTATCTCAGATATATGTACATGTGTGTGCACTGAAGCATGCATGATCTACCTTTTTGACCAAAAGGAATTCACAAATCAATGTTGGAAAGCAGAATTACTCTATATAATTGAATATTTTTTTCACAGTTGAGGGAAGAATAATTTTGAGGTTTGTAAATGCGACATATACATGAAGAATCTCAAGAACAATATATATCATAGCAGTATATGGATTTATTCACCTCGATCCTTTACTCCCAGAAACAGGCAGAGATGAAGAAATGTTGGTAAATCAGGACTGTGACAATGTAGAGGAGCAGATCAAGATTACCCTGTTTAAAAATGGACCATGATTTAGGGCACATAAAAAAAAAATTGAGAGGTGACATCTGCAGTTACCTGTTGGTGTACTCTAGGGCATCTTGGTTTCTGGTCCTCCACATAGCTGGATCTCAGGAGTGGTTGATGGAACATGCTATAGTTCCTACATTGCTGGTGTATCTAGGTTCCTTGTATATGTAACCTCATGCATTAAGGTCTGCTGCCAGACAATACAAAAATGCTTCTGTATTCTGTGGTCTAGGTGTAGCCAAAACAGAATAAAACAAACAGACCCAAAGTGTCTCCTAATGAAAAATTAATATATTTGGCACATATCTTGGTCTTATCTGAAGATTACCTCATGTTTCATGCTTTCCTTAGTCCCTGCCCAACACAGAAAGTGAATTTACGACTGGATTATGACATGATTTATTTATATTTCCGGTGTTATTTCTAGGTTAAGCCTTATTTGTGAATCTCTTCAGTGTATGGCGGTTCATGACAAGGGTCAATCAGGCTGATCAAATCAGTTCATTGCCCTGAAAATGCGATTACAAATAAAGGAGAATCAAATGCTGAAGATCTAATTAATTCCTGAATCCACAAGTAAAGAGAAAAAAAAAAAAAAAAGGAAAGAAAGAGAATTATAGTAAAAAATAGAAAGCTGGCACTGATTCCTTTTGGCTCAGAAAAGAGGATCATCTCACCTTTTCTTTGCTAGTGGTGCACTCATGCTTCTTTGATCATGCTGCTGGAGAGACTGTCTGTGCTCTGTGGTTTGCTGAAACTGGCTATTATTCAGCAGAACTGAGCTAAAACCCTTAAATTCCATTTAAGTGCTCTTCAGTCAAAGCTTTACCTCAGATCACCAGCTACAGATTTAAAAAAAAAAAAAAAAAAGAGTAAAAGATAGGATAAAATCACTACCAAATCTGCTGTCAGATTATTTTAAGACACGTAGTTCCAGTCAGTTAAACTGACTCAAAAACATGCTGGTAGAAAAACAGTATAGTGGAAATGAACTTAGCGAACTCAAAAGAAAAATAATAGCATCAGACAATGTAGACTGCTTCCCTGAGCTTCCTGTCATACAGTTAGTCCCTAAATCCCAACAGAGACAGTGAAGGCAAACAACATTTTATAAAGCAAACACAGAAGTCTGGGTCTTTCCTGTTTTTCATAATGAGGTCACCTGAAAAATGATCTAGATATATCTCAGGTGTTTGTTTTCTGTTGTCTCCTGCAGCTGTTATGCGGAGAAAGGAAGAGTTTTCTTTCCTGTTATTTGGTTTTTTAACAGATCCTGTGCATGTCAACACTGAAGAAAGAAAGAAAGCATGAAAAGCACGGACTATGCAAACAATTTCTCCTTGTACAGGTCATTTATGCTATGAGTCAGAAGAGGAAAACGGAATTCAGGATGCCGGGCAAACATTAAAATTACTCACAAATGAGTTGTAAATTGCTCTGCTAAAAAGTTAACAACAAGTTTGTATGAGATGTTTGAATGGTACAATATTATTCAGGAACTGCTTGCCATTGAATGTTGTAACTACAATAACATAACCTCTTGCATTGTTAAAAAGCAAAGGGAAGTCCCAATGAAGTACTACATAATTCTTATTATGAAACAGTAAATTAAATAACAAGCTTTGGAAGCACATCAAACTTTGTTTAGCACAGAATTTTTCCATTTCAGGAGTATCATTTACAGAGAGTTCTTACTCAGGCAAAATGTCCATTGGCTCCATTTATATTTTACAGGCACTGGAATTTTGTGATCTTCAGCTGAGAAAAATTTCTTATTTCTGTCCATGTGAGAGATTAAGTTGCACAAGTAATATTGATTCAGGCAACAAATGGTCACTTGAAATAGGATACGCTATCCAGAAGCAATTACAAAATGGTATGGCTGTTAAAATAGCCCAGGCACAAGGACTGAAAGGTGATCCACAAAAAAGAGGAGAAAACAAACATCTACAGATCTAACATAAAACTTTAACAGGGCAAAAAGGAAATCTGGCTCTTAATGCTTATCTTAACTGCACCAGTTTTGTGCCAGTGTAATTATTAACTTCAATGTGGCTGCTTCTTTTGTTCATCCATGCGAGCTGGGTCAGATTTGAACCTACAGTTTTTTTCCGAAAGTGTTCGCGGTCTGCTTGCTAAAGTTGAGTTCTTTTTATAGTTCCTAATGTTGGTCTTTAAGTATGTGAATTCCTCAGAGGCGGAGTCCACCAAGGTATAAGTACATTGCACATCAATGTTTGCCTTTAATAATGTGCATGACTTCACATAGAACCTAGTAAGGACTTATTTCTGGGTAGAAACTTCAATGCTGAAAAGGAAGTATTGTGAGGTTTTTTTCCATACTGTGAGATTTCGAGGTGGGATTTGTGAGTGAAGACATTTCTCTATGTGACTGTTCATGAAAATGACATTTGATAGCAATAAAATAACCACACACTGATAATTTTTATGAAACTCCAAGAAAGACACTAGCTTTCATTTCTGCAGACTGGAAGGAGAAAAAATTGGAGTAATTTTTATTTACTTTCAAGTAGTCACTATGTCTTTGCTGTACTGAAAAATGAACAAGCAAATCCTCAAAACACATTAAAGGTGATCATGTTCAGCAAATTTTAAACCACTGATATATGCAGACATTTACTGCCTGATTGGATTCTGAAAGATTAACTTAGCATAGGAGTCGCAAGCTCAGTTAGATGGCTCAAGTGGCTAACATGTGGCTGATTTATTGTTCTGTGGGGACAAAGGGAATTGAAATTTGACAGACAGGATACGATGTACCCACTTACTGGCAGAACATTAATTCCGAGAAGTCAGAATCTATGCATTACAAGCAATGCATCTTTTTATTTTGTTTTGTTTTTCAAGCAGTGTACAGCTGAAAATAGCGCAGACTATGCCTGAATACCTAAGTAACTCTTATATAGTGAGTTGGTGCAGAGGAAAAGGAAGTGCGGCTGTCCAAGACGCACTTCAAGGAAGCCTTGCAGGCATGCTTGATGTAATTGAACGTACTAGCCAAATCTTTTCAGCTCTTAAGCAGCATAGGTCTCTTCGAGCAGCAGAAGCAACAGCAGCATGCTTTTCTGGGAAGAAAGCACACAGGAAAAAGAGTGAGCTACAGAGATAAATTAGGTTACAATTTGAGAGCATCAGTTATATTTGATCCAAAAGATGCTTATCATACCTAGTTACCTGCTTCCCTACTGCGCTTGACTCATATGAATCCTGGGCCATACTTGCGTGTGGGGCAAAGACAACAGTGCAAACACAATTTAAACTTCTGATACTAATTTTTTTCTTCCACATACATAAAATCACATTCTTTAAAATTAAATGCCTTTCAAAATCTGCTCCAAATGTTTTACTTGAAAATTTTCTTGCCTTATCATGCTGTAATCCCCAAAATGAAGATTTTTATGGGACCAGATGCTTTTTTGACAGTATGACACCAGCAATTCTAAATAAATCAGATTGACTTTACTATGATAGAGTAAAATCTAACAAGACCCATGTATTAGTTTTTACTTTTGGAAAATAAAGTGGGGTTAGACAGATAAGTACACTCCTAAGTACACTCCTACGTGGAGTCTCTGGTAAAGACCACCAGGGGTAACAACACAAATCTCAAAATCATTTGGAGGCTTTTCTGGTCGCTATGCAGCACTTTCTCAAGTAAGGTGATGAAACATTTTTAGAATGAACTATACTTCCAGGAAAGCAATTGACAGAATCAGAGCTCTTAATTTTGTCCTCTCCAGTTTTACTCAGGTTAGCTACCAGTACAACACCATACCTAGCACTCAGTGAACCAAACAGGGAAACCAATAAAGCAATTGGGATTTTTCACTGCTATGCCTTCAATCACTTTTCCTGCAACTATCTCCTTTTTTTTCGTCTCTTAGAGGCTGTTAATGCTTGCATAATACTTCATCTCTGTTTTGCCCTGAAGGTGGAGCATTTGCCATAGGTATATTTATTTCTAGAGTTTTTCCATCTGTGGGGTGCTGGGTTTAGAGATCCCTTTTGAGCTACAAACACAGCTTATACTCTGTGAAAGTGTAGAATGTTCTGACTAGATAGCTAATGATTTATTGTTGCCAACAGTGGTTCTCTAATTCCATTACCATAATTTCCACTGAAAGTTCCATTTACAGAACTCTATGTTTAGACTCCAGGTAAATGAAAGTTAGTAATTTAGTGTTGTGAATGTGCCTCACTATTATAATTAACATGTTGCTTGTTATAGGCCTTCTTTCTTTCTTTCTAGAAAAAAAGATTCCAGAGAAACGATTTCCACACATTTTTGTGAAGAAAACAAATGAGGGGACTTCGAGTGTTACACTACATATAGCACATAAATTATCTTCTATTCTTAATACAGACTGTACACTGTAATTCAAAGCCAGTGTGCAGTCACCTATTTTCCATTGCTACTGAACTGGATTACCACCTGCCTTGACTCTGTCCTTTGGGAGGCTGCCAGCATTGTTATGATTTAATGCCATATCCCACTGTGTCAGGAAAGACATGCCTCTCCAGTCTCACAGTCAAATGAGTGCTTGTCAGCATCCCTTAATTATTGCTGTTATTAGGAATGAAGGTTAAATATTTGTGTTTTGTGAATGGTGATGTCTATTGTCTGTTTTAGTTTTGTTAGGTTCAGTTGTACTTCTAGGAAATAAAATAAAGATTTAATTGAAACATGATTTTAGAGTCAGGTCTCTCAGTTTATTTGTCACTATTTGTAGGGAATTTTGTGCAAGCTGTGCTAGCATTTACATTCCAAAATGCTGGTACAATAGGAGAGAATGCATGTTCAACAAACTAGGAAAAATATCTCTCTCAGTAAAAATAAAATACAGCTTAAATCCCCAAGACACTATACAGACACAGAATACAAGGGACACGTACTTCCTGGGCAGGATGAGGACTACGAGAAAGTTGGAAAGTGGCACAGCTCCCACACCTGATGACTTGTTTTGTACCTAGGTGAATGATTACTACTAGGAACTGTGGTCTTGCAAGTGATTGACGGAAGATGATAGGTCAGAAAGTTTCTTATATCAGTGAAAAGAAGGAAATTCTTCCAAAATTTTCTAAGATATGCTCAAGTTGCCCTTCAAATTATTGCTCATGCCCTATGTGTTTCCACTATGTATGTGGGCTATATATGCTGGCCTTTGAGGGAGACAAAATCTTTATTTTGATTGTTACTACATGCTACTAAGAAGGTGCTATTATCTAGTCAGTGTCAGGCAAGACACTGACTCTAGGAGCAGGTACGTCACCTGTGCTGACATAGCAACTCACCACAGAGCTGTTCAACTCTTTACTATTTCCAGCCTGTCCTCTAGCAGTGTAGCTCCTCCTCTTTATGTAGTTCCACCTTCTGTCTTTCTGCCTCTGGTGCTCATTAGATACATTTTTCTTTTTTTGCTGCGTTAGCTTTCCCCTCCATTCATGAGTTTAGCTGGCCCATGGAGGGAACTACAAGTCACAGCCAGTGCAGGAGAGAAGAGAGTTTAGTCAAGGACGAGGAGGGAAAAAAACACTGTTAAATTCACTCAAGCTATCTTTCTAAAAAACTGACTGTCTGGCTGACTTCAGTCACATTCATCAGAAACACAATTTAGGTCAGAGTGAACTTCCCCCTCCATCCCCCACTCTTTGTCTTCCTCTGTTCATTTCATCGTCACTACACTTTCCCTTGCATTATATTTTTAAGGCTGTAACACCTTGAACTCAAAAAACTGATGTAATTTATCAAAATCAGCACAAAATAGTACTGCTTTCCAGTTGTACCAAGTTAAGTTCAATGTGTGATCAGAGCAGGAGTAGAGAGTGTCTCAGCAGCTTAAACAGACTTTGCTATGGGACTTGTCCCTGCAACCACAACCTGAAGCTGGCTGTGCCATCAATGCGTTGCAACACCTAACAAAAATATACTGCTCCCGAAAGGGTGGTCCACAGCCTTCCATGTTGCTATGGCACAGCCAGTAGTCCCACCAGCAACCTGACTTCTGGTATACAGAAATTGGGATACACTCAAGTATGATATCTTAGTAGGGAGGTAGACGAGGAAGCAAAAAAGAAACAATGCTTTAAACCATGTCCCAGTGGACTAAAAGACCTTCTTTCATCAGTCCAGACTGGAATACAGAAATACTAGAAGTATTTAAAGTAGCTATTTTATTCTTGCCTTCAACCAGGAGTTTACTGGAGAATCAATCATGTGACTTGTTCTCAGTGATGTCTCTACGGGAGCTGTCGCAAGTTCACTTGTATTCAGAGTTTCTCAGCTTGCGCCAAGCAGGCCAGAAGGGAATCAAGGCAATTCTAGGATGGTTAGCAGTTTGTGTGGTTTACTGGTCAGAATAAACCAAGGACACTACTATAGATCTAGCTAGTTAGGTGTAAGTTATTTCTAAAAGACGATCTGGATGTCCACAAATCCATGGGCCCCGACGGAATGCACCCACGAGTGCTGAGGGAGCTGGCGGATGTCATTGCTGAGCCACTCTCCATCATCTTTGAGAGGTCCTGGAGGACTG